>Ga0105046_10006598_pt1 | contig 18352 bp, 19 predicted proteins | sample MAT03_FD_78385 | JGI IMG/M metagenome (GOLD analysis project Ga0105046, IMG submission 78385) | Freshwater microbial communities from Lake Fryxell liftoff mats and glacier meltwater in Antarctica - MAT-03 (megahit assembly) | ecosystem: Environmental > Aquatic > Freshwater > Ice > Liftoff...
CTAAGGGGGCGACGTTCTGTCATTCGACTTGAAAGCCAAGAAAACGCTCAACGAGCTACCGCCGGCGGGGATGAAACGAGACACGAAGGAAGGAACTGTCACGGATCCCGGATTTCGAAATAGTGGAGCTCGTTGCGTGCGGACTGAAGCGTACAAAGAAGGCTCCTGAGCACAACTATTTCTGCACCCTGAACTAAGTATGTGGAAGGCGGCCAGTTGCTGCGTGAAGACGGCGAAGACACGGTCGACGGTTCCCACCCCACCGATCTCGGATTCATGCGGTACGCGGATATCATGACGCCGCTGATCGCTGAAGTTCTTCCGAAGTAGGTGTCAGTCAACGCTAGACGTTTCAGTTTCTGCGACAACGTGACTCAACGAAAGAGAATCCCATGAACATCATTTTGACCATCGCGGTTTGCGTTTGCTTGGTCGTACCGATCTCTGCCGCGCCGACCGAAGTTCTCAACGTCTGGCCGAAGGACCCGCCGGGCGAACTCCTAAAATTGCCGCCGGAACAGGACACGACCAAGGACGACGGCCGCATGGTGGGCGGCAAGCGCGTGATCCGTCTTGGCAATGTGGCGACGCCGCAGTTGCATGTCTACCTGCCGCCGAAAGAGAAACGCAACGGCACGGGCGTCGTCATCTGCCCCGGCGGCGGCTTCAACATTCTAGCCTGGGACTTGGAAGGGACCGAAGTGGCTGAGTGGTTCAATTCGATCGGCGTCGCCGCGATTGTGCTGAAGTACCGTGTCCCATCGAAGCAAGGAGATTCACGCTGGCTGTCCGCCGTCCAAGATGCGGAACGCGCCATGAGTCTGACCCGAAGCAAGTCGAAGGAGTGGGGCATCGCTCCGGATCGATTAGGAATCCTTGGCTTCTCGGCCGGCGGCTTCACGGCTGGGCATTTGGCCGTGCAACATTCGAAGCGTCTCTACGAAGCGACCGACGACATCGACAAGGTCCCATTCCGCCCCGACTTCGGTGTGCTCGTCTACCCCGGCTTCTTCATTGATGACAAAACGGGGGGTCTGAAGCCGGAATTCACGGCGACCCAAGAGACGCCGCCGATTTTCTTCGTTCACGCGGCCGACGATGGCCTCAGTTGCGCTAACAGTGCTCAACTCTTCTTGTCATTGAAAAAGGCGAAAGTCCCTGGTGAACTTCACATTTACGATGTGGGCGGGCACGGCTACGGAATGCGGCCGGTGGCCGAATTCCCCGTGACCAGTTGGCCCAAACGCTGCGAGGACTGGCTCTCTCGTCGCGGGTTGTTGAAGAATTGACCATAACTTTCGCCGCTTGCGGCGTCGCGTTACCGTTTGATAGCGCGACGCCGCAAGCGGCGAAACCTTACACTGGTTTTTCAGCCGCTTCGCCGCTCAAAGCACCGGCAGTTCGAAGCCCTTGCGGTTTTGGCGCGTGAACAGTTGATTGGCGGACTTATCGGTTGACAGTTCCGTCTTTCGGTTGATCGTCAGTTCCTGACCGAGGAAGAACTTGGTCTTCTCGAAATCGACGCCGCTTTCCTTGAGATGCGCATCGAGGCTTTCCAGCGTCTCGGCGACGTGCTTGTTGTCGCCGAACTGACTGGGCCGCGTTCCGGCCGGGACCGGCTTGCCGAGCCGATAGGAGACGTTCCCCAGGTGGGCCAAGGCGCTCGACAGATGTCCTTCTTCGATATCGAGATGGAGGTCTTTGTAGTTGCGGCTCTTGACGGCCTTCACGAAGTTCGCGAAGTGTGCCTGATATTCGCCGCCGCTCCACTTGCCGATCTGATTCCCTTCCTTGTCGAACGCGACGCCCGAGTTGTAGTTCGGACCGACGACGTAGCCAGCGGTGCCAAACCAGATCTTGCACGCGCCGTTGAACGGGCCGCCCTTCAGGCCGAAGTTGATCGGCGTCTTGATCGGTAAGCCTCGTACATCGGAGATCAGGAGGGCGTCGTCCCACCGGAAGATCGAGACTTGCTCGTTGGCGACATTGCCGTTGTCGACGTAGCCAAGCCGGCCGCCGAGGCTGATGACCTTCTTGGGAAGTTCCTGCTTGCCGAGTGCCCCGCGAGCCTTGTCGAGTTCGTGGGGGTTCTGATTGCCGAGGTCGCCGTTGCCGGTCTCAAAGACCCAGTGCCAATCGTAATGCAGGCGCTTGCGCTTGGGGATCACCTTTTCCGCGGGCCCACACCAGAGGTCAAAATTGAGCCCTTCGGGAATCGGCGATTCGGTTTCGACGGGGCCGATGCTGTCGCGTTTGCGGTAGCAGATGGCGCGGGCAACGGAGACTTTGCCGATCTTGCCGCTCTTAATGAAGTCGAGCGTCTGCCGCATGCCGGTCATGCTGCGGCTTTGCACGCCCATCTAGCAGATGCGGCCGAGCTTGCGAGCCCACTGCGTCATCACCCGACCTTCTTAAACGTTGTGGCTGCAAGGCTTCTCGACATATACATCCTTGCCCGCCTGCATGGCCCACACCGCCATTAGGGCATGCCAGTGATTGGGCGTTGCGATCGATACCGCGTCAATGGTTTTGTATTCCAGGAGCTTGCGGACGTCTTGCTCGTAGCGTGGTTGTTGTTTCAGGGCCTTGAACTTGCCAACGTGCTTCTCGTAGGCGGCCGGGTCGACGTCGCAAACGGCAACCAGGTCGCAATCTCGATTCTTGAGCCACTCGACCAAATGCGTTCCGCCCTGACCGTTGACGCCGATGACGGCGACCTTCAGTTTATCGTTCGGCCCGAGCTTGCGGACCGCTTGCGGTTCCTGGGCCAGCGACAAGCGCAGCACTCGCCGCGGCCACGGCTCGTTCCACAAAATCACGTCGTGAGAGATTCATGGTCCCGAAAGAAAATGGCGGATGTCTATCCGTTATAGCGGCGGACGACGCGAACGTTCAAGGCCATCACCACCCTTGCTGCCTGGAAACGAGAAGATCGAGGCAGTCGCCTCGATCTTCTCGAAATTGTTGCACTCATTTACACAATGTCGCGCGGTGCGCTGCCGCCTCGGAACAGATTGCCGACGAAGAACAGCACGGCCAAGACGAGGAACACGAAGAACAGAATTCGTGCGGCCTCAAACGACAGGTTAGCTACGCCGCCGAAGCCAAAGAGGGCGGCGATGAGCGCGACGACTACAAATCCTAAAGCGAGACGTAACATGGTGATTCTCCTAGTTGATGGGGCGGTTTGTGGGTGATAAGTGAGGATGCAATCGCCATGCCAATTGAGGACGAAGAAGACATCGCCACGACAAATGAGTAAAAACCATCGATTCAATCGAGTACCTCAAGTTTGTCGCCCCACCCCCGTAGCCGAAATTGCGCAGACACCTTCACATCGGGAAGATAACGTACGCTCATAACCGAAAATCAGGTTCCTTTCTCTCGCGGAATCGAGTGGGAACTGTGTGAAGTACGCGACAATCATGGGATACCAGGATATTGGCACTACAATTGCACGGCTTCTACCAGGGAGTCGACGTTTCGATTCATGAGAACAGCCATGACAACTGTAGTCAAAACCAACGTCAAGGTTATCAAGACGCTCAACTCGTTGCTTCGCGGAGAGTGCTCCGCCGTTGAAAGCTACGAACAAGCCCTGCCGCTTTTCAAAGGGCAGCCACAGGAGTCGGGAATTCTTCGTCTTCGTGACGATCATTGGAAAGTGGTCGACCTGCTGCAGCAGCACGTCATCGAACATGGCGGTCAGCCGGCCCTCTCGTCGAAGCCGTGGGGCTTCCTGACGGCCGCCGTGACGGGAGCCGCGAAATTGATCGGCCGGCATACAACGCTCAAAGCGTTGATGCTGGGTGAAGAGCATGGCATTCACACCTACGAAAACGCCTTGGAAAACGACAAGTTGCCGGAAGAGTGCCAACAGATCATCGCGGATTACTTGCTGCCTCAGGCATTCCGTCATCAGGACAATTTGGAGATGCTGCTCGCGTCCACTTCGTGAGCCGAACACGGAAAGTCGGCCGGGCGCCGCGAGCCTGATGAGGGGTTAGTCCGTACACTATCCCATCTGGCGAGCGGCCGCGCTCAGTATGAAACAGGGGCAGACGGCAATGGAAAAACAAACTCGTCCCATTACGATCTTGATGGCGGACGATGACGCCGACGATCGGCAGATGGCGAAGGAAGCATTTGCCGAGAGTAAGTTGACCAACGATCTTCGTTTCGTTGAGGACGGCGTCGAGTTGATGGATTATCTTCAGCGCCGCGGCAAGTTCACCGATCCCGCGACGTCGCCGTTTCCCGGCTTGATCCTGCTTGATCTGAACATGCCCCGCAAGGATGGCTGGGAGGCTCTCCGCGAAATCAAAGCCGACCCGGAATTGCGAATGTTGCGCGTCGTCATTCTGACCACGTCGAAAGCCGAGCAGGATATTCTTCGCGGCTATGGATTGTCGGTTGCGTCTTTCATCACCAAGCCAGTCACCTTCTCCGGGTTGCTGGATGTCGTGAAGGTACTGGGTAAGTATTGGCTGGAGATCGTGGAGTTGCCGAATGGCCGAGCCATTGCCCAAAATCCATGATCAAGTCATTCGGGTCATGCTCGTCGACGATGATGAAGATGACGCCTTTCTGACGCGTGAACTGCTTTCCGAGATTCCCGGCTCGCACTTCCAAATGGTCTGGGAGCCCGATCCGGAGAAGGCGTTGAACGCCATTTGCCAAGGCGGGCACGACGTATATCTCGTCGATTATCGCCTGAGCGAGTGGACCGGCCTCGATTTGATTCGCGAGGCGCAGAAACGCAACTGCCAGGCGCCGTTTATTCTGCTGACGGGACAAGGCCAACGTGAAGTCGATTTCGAAGCCATGCAGGCCGGGGCGGCCGACTATCTCGAGAAGGGGAAGCTGGACGCGACCTTGCTCGATCGCTCCATTCGGTATTCCATCCAAAAGAAACGCAGCGAAGAAGAGCTTGAGAAACGCGTGCAAGCACGAACACAAGAACTGGCTGAGACCAACGCGGCACTGGAACGCGAGATTCGTGTGCGTGTTCGGGCGGAAGAAGCGCTGCGTGAACTCGATCAGCGCAAGGACGAGTTCTTGGCCACGCTTGCTCACGAACTGCGGAACCCGCTGGCGCCGATTCGCAACGCGCTCGAGATCATGCGGTTGAGCCCCGATGACCACAATGTTCGGGAACGCGGACGAGCCATCATGGAGCGGCAGGTCGCCCACATGGTTCGCTTGATCGACGATCTGCTCGACATTTCTCGAATCACTCGGGCAAAAGTTGAACTGCGAACGGAACCGGTCCTCCTGACGGCGATTGTCGAGAATGCCGTGGAAGGCAGCCGCCCACTGATCGATCACTTCCGCCACCGGTTGACCATCGACATACCGGAGGAACCTGTTACTCTCGTCGCCGATTCCACGCGCCTGACGCAGGTGCTTATGAACTTGCTCAACAACGCCGCGAAATACATGGAGCCCGGCGGCCGGATCCAGTTGTCGGCGGCGATCAAGGAGAGCGACATCATCCTGACGGTGACCGACGCCGGCATTGGCATCCCCGCGGAAATGCTTCCCAATATCTTTGAGATGTTCTCCCAGGCCGATCGGTCGCGCGATCGTGCGAGCGGTGGACTTGGAATCGGATTAGCACTGGTTCGCGGGTTAGTGGAACTGCACGGCGGCACCGTAACGGCCCAAAGTGACGGGAACGGATGCGGGAGCAAGTTTACGGTGCGAATTCCCATGCGATGAGTGACAGAAGATGACAAAAAACAACCGAAGCCCGGGCGTTGACGCTCGGGCTTCGGTTGTTTAGCAGTCCGGGCTAATTATTAGCGGCAGCCCGGCATGAAGAGGGCGAGGATGATGAAGGGGAGCGGAAGCCCAATCAACCATGCTGCGATGCCATAGGAGATTTTGCCGGCTCGACGTACTGTATTAGCAATCATGTTTCACTCCAGTTGGTGTTAAGATCAGTTGCGAGAGAGAGTCCGTTTCGGCGGTTACTTGAACTCTTCCTTGGCCTTTTGCAGGGAATCCTTGAGTTCGCCCCACGATTTGTCCATACCCGTTTTCACTTCGTCCCAGGCACGTTTCGTGTCGGATTGCAGTTCGACCAGTTGCTTGTTCGTCTTGTCGCGCTGGACGCCCAGATCCTTGATCCGTTGGTCCATCTTTTCCTTGGCGGTTCCCGTGGCGGTCTTGGCTTTGTCTTTGAGATCGTCGATCTCCCGATCCGCTTGAGACAAGTCTTTCTTCAGTTGCGCGACATACTCTTCTTTGGCTTTCTTCGCCTTCGCGTCCGTGTCTTCCACGGCTTTCTTCGCCGTGTCGAGCGGGCTCGTGGTCGTGCTGGAAGTGCAGCCCGCCAACGTGAAGCAGAGGCCGATCGTCAGAACCAGGTAGCGACTCATGTGGGACTCCTTTTGGGATTTCATCCGGGTTGGTGGTGGTGGCCGGGGTCGTCGGCCGAATGGATGCATGTAATGCAAGTCGGATGCCGTTGGCGGCTCGGTCGCTTCAAATGCTGACTTGTTCAAGAAATGAATGGAGAATGGATTCTTCGAGATAACATTTGAGCACGTTCGTGCCGATCCTTGTGCCCCCGAATGCCGACGAAAGCGACTAGCGGAGGCACCACGCCGGCCAGCGCGGAATCATCATGCTACATCTTCTTGAACTCGGCCTTGTCGATCTTGTAATGGGCCAGCTTATCCGTGATGCTGCGGCGCGACAGGCCGCTGATCTGGGCGCAACGGCCGACGTGGCCCCGGGCCCGCTTCATGGCTCGGCGCAAGTAGCGTTCCTCGAACGACGCGACCAGTTCAGCAAGTTGATCGCCCAACGGTCGAGCCAAGTCAACCGACATCGCCGGCCGGGCGCCCATCCGATTTGTGATTTCCGGCGGAAGCTGCTTCAGCCCGATCGTTCCCTCGCTGGCGATGACGCTGGCTCGTTCGATGGCGTTTTCGAGTTGCCTCACGTTGCCAGGCCACTCGTACGCCAGCAAAATTTCCATCGCATCCGGGGCGATGGTCGCGGGCGGATGCTGCGGCCGGGCATACTTCTCCGCGAAATGCATCGCCAGCACCGGGATATCCTCCGGGCGTTCACGCAGCGGCGGCAGTTCGATCTTGATGACGTTGAGTCGATAAAACAGGTCTTCGCGAAACTTCCCTTCCTTGACGAGACGCTCCAGCGGCCGATTCGTGGCGGCGATGACGCGCACATCGATCTGGATCGATTCAGTGCCGCCGACGCGTTCAAACGTCCGCTCTTGAAGCACGCGCAGCAGTTTGACTTGCATCGAAGCGGGGACGTCGCCGACCTCATCGAGAAAAAGCGTGCCATGATTGGCCTGCTCGAAGCGGCCCGTGCGTTGCCCCGACGCGCCGGTGAACGAACCTTTTTCGTGGCCGAACAACTCGCTTTCGAGCAACGTCTCCGGCAAGGCCGCACAGTTGATGGCCACCATCGGTCCGGTCCGATGAGCCGACGACGCCTGATGGATCGCGCGGGCCACCATCTCCTTGCCGGTCCCGGTCTCGCCGCCGATCAGGATGGTCGTGTTCGTCGCGACCACGTGGTTGATCAACTCGAAGATTTCGATCATGCGCGGGCTTTTACTGATCAGATTCTTGAACGAGTGCCGGCCGGCCAGTTGGTCGCGCAGGGCGGCCACTTCGTCTTGCAAAGAACGTTCACGCAAGGCCCGCTGAACCAACAGGCAGAGATGCTGCGGATCGGCAGGCTTGGTCAGGAAGTCGTAGGCGCCAAGACGCATGGCGTTGACGGCTTCGTTGATACTGCCGTGGCCGGTCGTGACGATGACGGTCGAGGGAATCTTCCGCGTCTGAATCGCCTCGAGCAACTTCATGCCGCCGACTTTGGGCATCCGCAAATCGGTGATCACGATGGAGTACGAACGCTCCCCGAGCATCTCCAGACCACGCGCGCCGTCTGCCGCCGTATCCACGGGAAGGTTCAACGCCAACTGAAGCATTTCCTGCATGGACTGGCGGGCATCATCATGATCTTCGACGATCAGCAATCGCTGCTGGCCAGGCTCGACGACCGACGGTTGAGGCTTCGGATGAGTCGCTGCAGCGGGCATCAAGAGTCCTCAAATCGAATAATAAGGGCGGCCATGCTTGCAACTTCAGTCAAGAATCACCAAATCATTCTACGAATTGACCGATTCTGAATTCAACCGGATGGCTCGGGACCCGCTTCATCAAGGGAACATGTCCGCAGCGGTAATAGGATCTCGACTCGATCAAATTCATGCACTCTACTTCTCATCGGCAGGCGAGACGATTCTTCGATTCCCGAGCGTTCGAATCTTGGCTCATTTCAGAGCTTGCTGGTGCGCATTTACCGCTGCGCGACATGACGGCACGGTTCTTGCTTCCTCTTCTTGGGGGCTGATTCAAGCAGACGTGTGTCCGCTAGTTCCGATACTTTGAAGGAGAAATGCATGAAAATCACAACGCTCCACGATCTTTACGTGGAAGAGCTGAAAGACCTGTACAACGCCGAAAACCAACTGCTCAAGGCGTTGCCCAAAATGGCAAAGGCGGCCACTTCGGAAGATCTGCGACAGGCATTTACTGATCATCTCGAGGAAACCAAAGGCCAAGTGGTACGTCTCGAGACGATCTTTAAAAGTCTCGACGCCAGTCCGAAGGGCAAGAAATGCAAAGCGATGGAAGGCCTGATCGAGGAAGGCAAGGAAGTGCTGGAAGAAGATATGGATGAGTCCGTGAAGGATGCGGCGCTGATTGCCGCGGCTCAGCGCGTCGAGCATTACGAGATGGCCGGTTACGGCTGTGTGCGGACCTTTGCTCGACTGCTCGGTTATGACGAACAGGCCGATCTCCTTCAAGAAACGCTCGATGAAGAAGGAGCGGCGGACCACAAGCTTACCGAGCTGGCGGAAAGCGTCATCAACATCGAAGCGGACAATCACGGTGAAAGCGAAGAAAAGCCAGCGAAGCGAACGCCCCGCAGTAAGGTAAGTGTTTCGTAGCCATGCGACCGATGCAGGATAACCGAACTTCGAGCGCTCAGGGATGCCCTTCCCTGGGCGTTTTTTTTTATCGCGATTCTATCGCGGCAAAGGGTGTGCCGGTGGTCGGGTTGGTGGGGTATTACCCAATTATCGCGCTGAAATGCACCTTCGTACCTTTCGGAAGACGCCAGGACGTTCGGATTTGGCAAGCCCTTACCAGGGACTGAGAAATCGCCTGCCGATCGACGAGCGTTCCGTGCCCCGTGGGCGGCAGGCGGCGCGGGCGATATCCATTGTCGTTTTGGCCTTTTCCCAGAACGATTCGGTTTTGGCACGTCGCTTGCTTTAGTGATCTCCGGATGGGAAGGACTAACTCACGCGAAAGGTTCGCGGAGGTTCTTTTCTCGAGAACATTGATCAGGAGACTTCGTCATGGCCACGAAAGAAAAGATGCTCACCGCCGTCGTTCGCGATCGTACCGCCGCCAACCGGGCTTACGACTGGCTGCAAACACACGGCTACGCGGCGGGTGAAGTAAACGTGCTGATGTCCGATCGCACCCGTGCGACTTACACAGCCACGGGAAGCAAGATCAAGAGCGGCGATAAGTCGGTGGAAGGCGTGGCCACCGGCGGAGCGATCGGCACTGCTGTTGGGGCCACGATCGGAGCGCTCTTGGCGCTCGGAACGTCCGTCTTGGTTCCCGGCCTCGGCCTCGTCGTCGCAGGCCCGATCCTTGCCGGCTTGGCAGGTGGCGGCGCGGGCGCGGTCACCGGCGGCGTCGTAGGTGGGCTTGTCGGCCTCGGCATCCCGGAATCGAATGCCCAGGCCTATGAAGAAGCGTTGAACACCGGCGGCGTCGTGTTCGGCGTGGTCCCGCATGACAGCAAAGACGGGGAGGCGATCGAAGAGTATTTCGAGAATCACGGCGGCGAGAACATCGTCTATGCCGAGAACTGCTGCGAAGCGGTTGCGTAATCTGTTGGAGGAGTCTGGACTTCACTGGACTCATCCGCGAACCGGAAGTGCGAGCCACCATACTCGTGCTTCCGGTTTGTCAATTGGGTCCAGAAAATGATAGCCGGGGAGCAAACGGTGCGGCGTCCGCGCATCGTCTGCTCGCCAGCACAACCACACGTCAATGTCTTCGATTCAACTTCCGATAACGCGATCATGTGACTTCCCAAGTCGAGTTCGCGATCTTCCCATCGGCAAGTCTTCCTCTCTATCCTTTCGTCAGAGGAGTACTTCATGGCTGTGTTGCAAAAAGATCTGCTGCAACGTCCCATCAACCGTGTCCGGCAAGCTCTCGCTGAAGAAGCCGCCGGCAACCAACGGGAATGGGTGGAAAAGGTCAAGTCAATCGCTTGTTGAACTGATGCTAGCGCTCCGCGAACACGTATGCGGTTCGGAGACTCCCAATGGCACTCTGGCGACGATCGCCAGTCCCCCGCTCAGGAAACGGTCGCCACGCTCGATCGGCAAGTTCAAAACCTTCGCAACGAGCACGTGACACTTTTGGACAACGCGGGTGAACTTCGGCTCTACGTCGAAGGGATTCAGCATCGAAACTTCGCAGGCGATACCGGCGACATCCCGGCGATCCAAGAGCTAACGGAGGAGATGCTGAAACGGCTGCAAGAGCACGAGGAGAAGGAAACCAAACTCCTGATGGAAGTCTATTCGCGCGACGTGGGAGTGGGTGATTAGAGACCGCTCGGCATGATCGGATGACAATTCCATTTCCCTACCAGAGGTGGCCACCAAGGCCGCCTCTTCCTTTTGATCCCAGTTTTCCCTGAACGTCAGCAGTGATGAATCAAACCCGGCTCTCCGGGCTCTCGGCCAGCACTTCATTCCGAGGTAATTCGATTGAATTGACGGCGCCCGTGTCGGCAGGGCTAACAACGGGTCGATCGAGGTCCGCGAGAGATCGAACCGCCTGTTCCCGCACCGCCGTGCGCGAATCGTTCGTGAGCCGTTGCAACGCGGCTCGGCTTCTAGCCGAGTCGATTCCTCCGAGCGCTGCCGCCGTCGCTCGACGTAGATCATCGACCGGCGAATTCGCGAAGCCGAGCAACGTCGGCTCGGCTTCGGACGGTACATTCTTCAGCTTGGCCAATACCCGGACGACGTTGGCCTGAACTCGAGGATCCGGGTCGTGAAGGGCTTCCAGCATCTTGGGCGTAATCTCTTCACTCAGTTCCGCGACCATGCCCAGGCCAGCGGAAGCTTGACGCCGAACGCTGGCGTCCGCGTCGTGTAAGGCTGCCGCTAGCACTGCTTGCAACTCGGCAGGCTGTATCCGCGTCAGCGCCTTGATGGCCTGACGCCTCATCTCCGCATCGCCTGTTTGCGCCGTTTGAATCAAATCGGCCGCTGCGGGACGTCCCGCTTCGCCGAACCGTCCGATCGTGTCGGCCGCCACGGCAGCCAAGTCGCTATGGCCTTCGTCCCGCAATCGTTGCCGCAGTGCTTCGAGTGCCGACGGAAACGCGTCCTCGCCATACAGGGGAATCGTCTCCATCGCCCGACGGCTTACGGCCGGCTCCTGATCGTCGATCAGCGCGACGACGGCCGGGACAATCTCAGGCCAGCGCTCCTGGCAACGGCTCAACGCCGACACGGCGGCCTCGCGCAGCCGCGGATTGTCGTCTGATGTGGACTGCAGGAAGATCTGGAATGTCGACGAGGTTGCGGCGCCTATTTCCGCAAGAGCGGCAAGGGCATCAATTCGAACGTCGGCGTCGCCATTGCGGCACGCGGCTTCCAGTTTTTCCCGCGCGTCTTCGGCCTTCAATCGGCCGAGAGCCCTGACTACTTTGCTCCGGACCTCCGCGTTGTTGGAGTCCAAGGCGGTCATGAGTTGAGGTATCGCCGTGGCCGCTTCCGTTCCCATTTGACCGAGCGCCTCCGCGGCAAGGGCCTGGACGGTATTGTCGTCATCAAGCAGCGAATCGATGAGGGCGGGGATTGCAACTTCAGCCGCTCCTTCACCAATCCTGCCCAGTGCTTCCGCTGCCTTGCCGCGAACCAAGTCGTTTTCATCGGAGAGCGATTCAACCAGGGCCGGCGCCGCGGGTCCAGCGGATTTCCCCATTTCCCCGAGGGCCTCAGCGGTCTGGGCACGCTGAAGGTTGTCCGGATGGGTCAATTTCTGTTCGAGCCGGTGTGTAGCCTCACCGGAGAGTTGGCCGATGTCGGCAATGGCAGCCGTCGCCGCGTCGCGAACGAGGTCCACTTTGTCCTCCAAGAGGGCCGCCAAGGCGCCATGGGCCTCGATCGCCTTCTCGCGAAATCGGCCCAAAGCCGTAGCCGCCGCGGTGCGAACGGGAGGCGATGCATCACGGGTCAATTTCGTCAGCGCGGGCACTACCTGTTCCGGCGCGTTTTGCAAGAGACCGAGCGCCTCCGCCGCGAGGGCGCGGACTGAGGCCGATTCTTCGGGAAGGCAAGCGAGCAAATCACCCAAAGCGAGACTCGCATTGGGTCCGATCTGGCCCAGCGCATTGATGGCGTGCGCGCGAACTTCTTCTTCTTCAGGATCCTTTAGCAAGATGCGTAAAGCTTCGACGCACACAATGAGCGGATCAGACCCCAGACTTGGTGGACGTCGATTACCGAGCACCCGCCGACAGCCTCTCCAGGCGTACCCGATCGTGGCGACCGAATAACGCCCGCCGGCGATTACCCAGGTTTTGATACGCCCAACAACTCTTCTGTTCGACTCTTCGGTGCGTCTGTCTTTGTTCTTTCCGCACACCTCGCCGACGGAGCCGAGCGCCTCGGCCACGCAGGAACGAACCGCGGGGTCGGGATCGCTTACCAGGAACGCCAAACGTTGTGCCGTGGCGGGCACGCGAAGATGCCCCAATGCCATGACAGCTACGCCGCGAATGGTTGGGTGCTTGTGTTGCAAATACGTCATAAGCTGGGGCACGGCCAGAGACCCGAGATCCGCCAAGACCTTCGGAAGCTCCACACGCTGTTCCATGGTCAAAGAATCGGCCTTCTCCATTGACTGAAGCACGGGAGCCACGGCTTGAGGGCCAAATTGACTAAGCGCGGACAGAGCGCGCTCATGGATGGGGGTGTGTGGATTCCAGAAGTCCGCAACCAGCTCGCCGAGCATGCGTTGTTCGCGAATGGCAGCGAGGACCTGTTGTACGAGGACGAGCATGAAGAACGATTTGAACACGGTGAGTATCAAGGTCACGGGCCAAGCGCCCTGTCGGACGAAACTCATCGTCACGAATTTCGTCGAACTCAGCAGATCCAAAAAGTCGACGACACGCAACAGATTGATCAAGGTAAAAGCGACGAAGTCAAGATATGCCGGCGCCGCCTCGGGATCGCGTATGATGTACCAAGACTGGCCGACAAGTTTGAATAGGGCATGATTCAACAGAGCAAACGCGGCAATTGTAACAATGGCCGAGATCCCCAGCATAATCGGCCCCAAGCGTTCCGCATAGCGGATGACGTGATGGGCCAGCATTTGCCCTTTGGCTGGGTTATGAATGACTTTGTAACCCCGCGCCACTTCATATCGTTCGAGCGAGACGAAGATAAAAGCGAGGCAAGCCGTCACGCCGATCGTCAATAATACCAATGCGATCAGCAGTCCCAGCCAGGCTGCTCCATGGTTGGAAAAATCGATCCCCACGCCGAGCAACAGCAGGCTCAGAGTCAAATAGCTCGGCCAGCGAGCCCAGAAAAGTGTTCGCTCCCAGAATTTGAATCCCGCGTTCACCATCGACTGAAGCAACCGGCCAACCACGCCTACTAGCTTTTCCAGCCAACCCAACAGAAAAAATACGACGAGAATAGCGAGAATGCCGACAATGGTGCCGAGGATCCAATAGGTCGAATCCTCCTGGCTCAGTCGGGCACTCCAAGCAAGGATCGGCATGGATTGACTCCCAGTAAAGTGGGGGGGTGCAGAAGTGAATTAAGGCAAAATCGGTGCCGATCAATCGAGAAAGGCCCAGGAGGAGCCATCAACGCTCGTCCCAGGCCCTAAAAATTTAGACTCGTTCGGTAATCAGATTATTCGAAAGTGCGGCAAGGCGTTCAATTTCTTGGAGGTGTACTTGTGATTGCGGCAACAGAAGTCCTGAGAGGATCTCAGCAAGTTCCCCGTCGAGCCCGTCGATGTCGGCGGCTTGACCGTATTCGAGAACCGTCTCGTGTTCACGCTCCTCCAGACGGTGGAGGATTTCAGCGTGCGTGCTCCGCTCGGCAAAGGGCGTGTGAAAAGGACTGAAGAATCCCGTTCTGAGTCGAGATCCTACTAGCTGAGGCTCCTCCGACAGGACGCGAAAGATCTCGGCCGCTTGGCTGTGCTCATCGCAAATGGATCGTAACAGCGAAGTCGTTGTTCGATCGTGCCGAAATTTGAGGGCGTCTTTGTAGATCGCGATTGTGTCGCACTCGAATCGCAGAAGGGAGTTGAGAGTCTCGGTCGTATCCTCTAGTAACGCAGTCATGGTCGGCCTCCTAGCGCGAGGAAATTGGGTTGAAGCCGTTAGATGCACATGCGATGCCAATGTCGAATTGACGCAAAATGGGACGTTTCGAAAATTTTGAAATGAAAGTTGCGCAGTCTCCTTCTCAATAAAGTGCTCGATGATACCGTTCAGTCAAGGCGAATAACTTGAGTTGAATGGGCCTTCTCACTAATTCATTTATTTACGCAATTTCCTTTACTGGCACTGCTTTTGCATCGGGTTAAAGTAGTTTTTCATTCTGAACCGCCTCAAGGAGACCACCATGGCCGATCAACACAAGCGCAAAATCCGGCGTCCTCGATCCCACACCACATCAGAGCCGTCCTCCGACGAGCAAGCACGGGCCGTGGAATTAGACCCCGCGGTGGAGCGAGGTGAACGTATCGCCACCGGCAAGCATATCGCACGCGGCGGCAAAGACACCGGGCCCGTTCCTGGAGCGACTGAAACAACAGAAAAAGAGGCGTGAGCCTTGCTCTCGCCCGACATAACTCGGCCGTTTGTCGGCCCGTGGTGCGTTTCATTTCTTATTCGAGCAAACCGATCGTTCTGGAGATTAATCATGAATCAGCAACTTGACGCTTCCTCAGCGATTTGGCGAGACGTCGTCTTGCCGGATCTTTCGCCGCTGGAGCGCAATCTGAATGCCGACGTCTGCGTGATCGGCGCCGGAATCGCGGGCCTTACAACTGCTTATCTGTTGGCCGCGGCCGGCAAACAGGTCGTGGTGCTTGAGGCCGGTTCTCTTGGTGGAGGAGAAACCGGCCGCACTTCCGCGCATCTATCCAGCGTGTCAGATGACCGCTTTGCGGCGCTCGAACGCATTCATGGCGAAGAGGGTGCCCGATTGTTCGCCGCAAGCCATGCGGCGGCCATCAATGAGATCGAATCAATCATCGATCGCGCCCACATCGACTGCGACTTTCGCCGGGTCGATGGTTATCTCTTTCAACCGGATGACGAAGCTTCGCAGACTTCCTTGAAAGAAGAACTGGCGGCCGCCCAGCGAGCGGGACATCACAACGCGAAGTTCCTGGATGTGCCTCCCAATGTCGGGTTCGCGATCGGCCCCTGTTTGAAGTTTCCCGATCAGGCACAGTTCCATCCGCTGAAATACATTCGCGGGCTAGTCCGAGGATTGGACGCCTTCGGGACCCCCATCTATCCGCATTCACGCGTAACGGAAGTGCAAGGAGGCGAGAGGGCCTTTGTCGAGACAGCTGACGGTTTTCGCGTGTCCTGTGAGCACATCGTCGTAGCGACTAATTCGCCATTCAACAATCGCTTCGTGCTGCACACGAAGCAGGCGTCCTATCGAAGCTACGTGATCGGCCTACAGATTCCGGCAGGCACCATCCAGCAGGCTCTTTACTGGGACACGCTGGATCCCTACCACTACATCCGATTGGATCGAGTGGACGATCCGGATGGTTCGAAGGAAGTTCTGATTGTCGGCGGCGAAGATCATCGGACCGGTCAAGAGAAGGAACCCGCCGAGCGATTCGAACGCCTCGAAAACTGGGCGCGAAAGCGATTTCCGACGGCCCAGAACGTTGTCAGCCGTTGGTCAGGCCAGATCGTGGAACCCGTGGACGGCGTAGCGTTCATCGGCCGTAATCCCCGCGACGAAGAGAATGTATACGTGGTCACCGGCGATTCGGGGATGGGTCTGACACATGGAACCATCGCCGGTATGCTCATCACCGATCTGATTCAGGGGTCCAAGAACCCCTGGACCGAGTTGTACAGTCCGGGTCGAATCTCTCTGCGCACCATCGGCAATTTTGCTCAGGAGAATTTGAACTCGGCGGCTCAGTACATCGACTGGGTCACCGGCAGCGACGTCAGTTCGCTGGAACAGATCGAGCCGCGAAGCGGAGCCGTGATCCGCAGCGGACTTCACAAGATTGCTGTCTACCGCGACCAGCGAGGGGAATTCCATCAGTGTTCCGCGGTCTGCCCGCATCTGGGGGGCATCGTGGCCTGGAATGCCGTGGAGCACTCCTGGGATTGCCCATGCCACGGCTCACGGTTCACGGCGGATGGCACGGTAATCAACGGTCCGGCAGTCGGGAATCTGGCCGAATCGACAGTGCTCAAACTGCCCCAAGAAGTCGTTGTCTAGTGCCCATCACCACCCGTTAAAATGAAGGTCGACCCGTGAATTCCAGGAGAATCACGGGCCGACCTTTTTTTTGCCTGGAAATTATCCCTGTGCACGTCGAGCTCGTGTTCGGGCCGCCTTCTTGGCGGATGAGGATCGAGCGGCCGCGGGACGTGCGGCCGCAGCGGTTCCCCCGAGTTTACCGCCCTTTCGGGCCGGCGCCGTATTCGTCTTTTTACTCCGGCCGGAACCGCTCTTCTTGCCGCCGCCGGACATGGCATTCGCCGTGGCCCATGCCCGTTGCTGGGCTTTCTTCTTGAGTACGCCGCGCTTTTCGTAGCCCTCCTCAATGTGCTCGGCCTGGCGTTTCTGCTTATCGGTGTAGCTGGATTTATCGCCACGTGGCATGATTATTCCCTCCTGGCGAGGGCGAATTGCCTGGTTTTACCGTGCGTTTCGTCGATTTTAGGCGAGCCGGGAGGGTCAGCACCCGGAGTTGATTGGAGGCGCCTGATATAACTGCTCCGGTCGCTGACGCTCCCGGTTCGCCTGGTCTACACAGTTGAACCAGATTCATGACGCAAGTGTTATGCCAAGGTCAACCAGCGGCATCTGATTTGCGTATCGTGTTGAAGGTGATCATCGGCATGTCGCCGGCGTATACTCATCAGAGCGGGGTTCGAAGGCAGGCGAAACAGTCTGGTGCTTTTTTGAATTAAGAGCCTTGCGAGGTGAAAATATGAGATATCACGTCTTGGCGAGCGATTTCGATGGAACTCTCGCTCATGATTGCCGGGTCAATGGGGCAACGATTGCCGCTCTTGAATCTTTCCTGGCGACGGGCCGACGTCTTGTCCTCGTCACGGGACGCGAACTCCCTGAGATTTTGAAGATCTTCCCCCAAATTAATCTTTTTGAATGGGTCGTGGCGGAAAATGGAGCGTTGCTTTATCAGACGTCCACCAAGAAAGAGAAAGCGATTGGCGACGCTCCTCCCGAGGGATTTGTTCAGAAGCTTCGCGATCGCGGTGTCGGTCCGATCTCAGTTGGCCGTTCGATTGTTGCTACTTGGGTGCCCCACGAAAAGACCGTTCTGACTACGATCCGCGATATGGGCCTGGAAATGCAGGTGATCTTCAACAAAGGCGCCGTCATGATCCTGCCTGCGGGGATCAACAAGGCAACAGGCTTGACCGCGGCGTTGAAGGAGATGGGTCTATCCCCGCACAATGCCGTCGCGGTGGGCGACGCGGAGAACGATCATGCCCTTCTTCGCCTGTGTGAAGTCTCTGTCGCCGTGGCCAATGCGCTACCCGCATTGAAAGAAACGGCCGACTACGTGACTTCCGCGGATCACGGCGCCGGTGTGGCCGAACTCATCGCGAAAATTGTTGATGACGATTTAGATGCGTGGGGACCGAAACTCACGCGCCATCACCTCTCTCTCGGCAAATCAAATGACGTCGAGGTGACGCTGCCGCCGTATGGTCCGTGCGTTTTGATCGTAGGCCCTTCCGCGAGCGGCAAGTCGACCGTTACCGCGTCGATCCTGGAAACACTGACCACGCAAAAGTACCAGTTCTGCATCGTCGACCCTGAGGGTGACTACGAGTCGTTCAAACACGCCACGGTGATCGGCGGTCCCACGGGGGCGCCGGTGGCCCAAGAAGTTCTTCAATTGTTGCAGAACCCCGAACAGAACATCGTAATCTCGTTGACCGGGATGGCGATTCCGGATCGGCCCCCCTTCTTTCTTTC
>Ga0105046_10006599_pt1 | contig 18349 bp, 10 predicted proteins | sample MAT03_FD_78385 | JGI IMG/M metagenome (GOLD analysis project Ga0105046, IMG submission 78385) | Freshwater microbial communities from Lake Fryxell liftoff mats and glacier meltwater in Antarctica - MAT-03 (megahit assembly) | ecosystem: Environmental > Aquatic > Freshwater > Ice > Liftoff...
ATATAGGGGACTTTCTTCCCCTTGATCAAATCGAGTTTCAAGCGGACGGTGCTTTGCGTTTCGGCGGCGGTGCCGGTGAATTCGGTGTCGCCCTGACTGGCGTGGACGTCGCCCAGGTAGAAGAGGGCGCCGGGATGATAGATCGGCAGCAGGATCGTATTGCCGGGGGCGACGTCGCGGATGTCGAGATTGCCGCCCCAGTCGCCCTGGCCGTCGATGCTTGTCGTCACTTCGCGATCGGGGCAGACGCCGAGCGTGCCGATGAACGGCGTGATCGGCCAGGCGATCTTGTCGCTGAAGTGGAGCGTGCCATCGATCGTGGTGCCGCTCGGGCCGGGCGTGTGCTTGAAGATCTTGGTTGTGTATTCCGTGGAACAATCGGGAAAGCGCGTCGATTCGCCGAGCGGCCCTCGGCGCGGACCGACGGCCACCCACGAGTAGGGTTCGACCTGAATCTGCTCGACGCGGACGACGAGCGTGTCGCCGCGTTCCGCTCCTTCGACGAAGACCGGTCCGCCGATCGGGTTCGCCAGCGGCGGGTTGCGGTCGAAGCCGGGCCGTTTGCCGGGTATGGCCTTATCGTCTGCTGACTTGAAGAAGCCGGAACTCGCGTCCCAGGTTTCCATCTCGAAGCTCTCGCCCGGCTTGACGCGAAGCAGAGGTGTGTCGCGCCAGTCGAAGGCGTACTTCTTCGCTTGATCTCGGAGGATGCGTTGCATGATGGATTCTCACGTTCGTTCGCCGCTCGCGGCGTCGCGCGATCGCGAAGACGGGGTTATTGATGCTGAGGTCGGAGAGGGTCATGAACCAACGGGCCAGGGGCGGATGAAGGGCGCGACGAGGATGGCGATGGTGGTTTGATTCTATGCGAATTTCCGGGGGACCGGTCAAATAGTGACGGATTGTTCGCCGCTTGCGGCGTCGCGCTTTAATGATATTGGTCGCGCGACGCCGCAAGCGGCGACGATCACTTGTCATTCAAGACGTATTGAAACACAATAACCATGTTCATTTCTTCGTTCTCCTCTCCTCCTGGGAAGGGGCAGTCATGGCGTACGACTTGATCATCGCGAACGGAACCATCGTCAGCCCGCAGGGGCAGGAGATAGCGGATGTCGCGATTCGCGGCGAGAAGATTGTCTCGGTCGGCAAGGGTCTGGCCAGGCCGGGTGAGGCAACCCGTGTGGTCGATGCCGCGGGCAAGTACGTCATCCCGGGCGGGCTTGATGTGCACGTTCATTTGGAACTTCCCTTCTGCGGCACGGTTTCCAGCGACGACTGGTTGACGGGCACCCGCGCGGCCGCGCGGGGCGGCGTCACCACCGTCATCGACTTCGCGATTCCCTACGGCCAGCAATCGCTCGACGATGCCTATCATGCCTGGCTCGAACGGGCCAAGCCGAAAGCTTGCATCGACTATGCCTTCCACATGGCCATCACCAACTGGGATCGCCATGGACCCGAGATGGAGAAGATGGTCGCCAAGGGCTGCCCGACCTTCAAAGAGTTCATGATCTACGCGGCCGAGGGCTGGCAGTCGGACGACCGGGCCATCTTTAACGCCCTCGAGAAAGTGAAAAAACTCAATGGCATGCTGCTGGTCCACGCCGAGTCGGCCCGCGTGCTTGATGAACTAATCGCCCGCTATCACACACCCGAATTGATGAAGAAGCATGGCGCGACCCTGCATGCCGTGACGCGGCCGAACTTCATCGAGGCCGAGGCGATCCAGCGGGCCATCTTCTGGTCGCAAGCGACCGGCGGGCAACTCTACATCGTTCACATGTCGACGGGCGAAGGGGCCGACATCGTCAAGGCGGCCCGGGCTCGCGGCATCAACGTCTATGCGGAAACTTGCGTGCAGTATCTTTTGCTTGATGACTCGGTCTTCGCGAGCCCCGACGGTCACCTGTTCGCCTGTTGCCCGCAGGTCAAGAAGCCGAAGGACATCGATCGGCTCTGGAAGGGCGTCAACGACGGCGAAGTCTGCGTCATCTCGACCGATACTTGCACGTTCACGAGAGCCCAGAAAGCCCGCTGGGAGGGCGACTTCACCAAGATCCCTATGGGTCTGCCGGGCCTCGAAACGATGCTGCCGTTGGTCTACACCAAGGGTGTTCTCGGCGGCAAGATGCCGATCACCCGGTTCGTCGAGAAGTGCTGCGCCAACCCCGCCCGCATCATGGGCCTCTACCCGCGCAAGGGCGTTCTGCAAGCAGGCAGCGATGCCGACGTGGTCATCTTCGACCCCAAGAAAGAAATGGTCGTCGATCACGCGACGATGGAAACGGGAGCCGACTGGAACCCCTACCAAGGCTGGTCCCTGGCCGGCTTCGCCGAGCACACCTTCTGCCGCGGCAAGCAGATCGTCGACAACTACAAGTGCATCGGCGAGAAGGGCTGGGGCCAGTGGCTGCCGCGTGAACGGGCGGGGACGTTATAAGTCTGTCTCACGAAATACCCACCCGAGGCGAGGTTCGTTTCAACGCCCGCCGAAGCGCGTCTTCGATGCTGGGCGTTCGCTCCGCCCTACTTCTGACTTGCGTCGTACTTTTTCCGATGCTCTTTCACTCGCTGAAGGAGATCTTCCATGTAAGCGACCTCCTTGTGCATCGTCCACAAGTAGTCTTCGGGCGCCGCTTCCCCCTTTGGCAACTCGCCTAGCCAGCTCAAGTAACCCAGAGAGTTGCCGAGAGAATCATGAATGGCAATCAGGTTGCGTCGCTCGTTTTCCGTTGCTTTGCCCTCGCGAGCGCGCTTCGCGATCGCCGGGATGGTTTCCTCCGAAAGTTTTCGGAGCGACGCGAGCCGGACATTCGGCCGCCAGCCATGGAGACGGCAGATCCCGCTGCCCCAATAGGCGTCTCCATATTCTTTCTTCGGCCCCGGCATGGTGACGCGCGAGAGGAACCCCAGGGCCTCCATCTCTTCCAGACCTTGAATCGCCATGTTGCCACTGCGAATGAGTTGAAAGAGTTCTTGCGCCATCCGGGTGCTTCGCTCGATCATCGGCTCGGATAATTTGGCGGCCGCGCCTCCCGGTTGGGTCGCGAAGATCGCTTCCATTTGATATTCGAGCGACGACACGCGCAGCCTGACAAACTCATCCCCCTCGCGGACTTTGGGAAGTTGGGGGGTGAACTGCTTGAAGCGCGGCAACGCCTTCAGGATTTCACAATCCTTCGCCGACAGCCTCAGATTGTCTCCAAAGTCAACTTCCTCGAGATCCTTCCAGGCCAGCAACATCTTCACCCCTTCGGGATCGATTGACCAGCCGTTCAGCCGTAAAACGGGAACGGGTTTGCACATTTTCAGGAGGCATTCGAGTCCGTCGTTATCGCGGGCACTCGGGGGAATGTCGAATTTCTTGAGATTCTTGAACGTGCCAATGAATTGTTTGAAATCGGCGCCTTTGATGGAGCCAGTCCGCTCCGAATCAGTCAACGACAACGATTCCAGTTGGCTCAATCCCATGAGATGCTTGATCCCTTCGCGCTCGATGCTGTTTGCACTAAGCATTTGCAACACTTTGAGATGCTTCAGGTTTCCGATGTGCTTCATCGATATTTCGGAAAGATAGGAGTCTGAAATCGACAATTCGTTCAAATGGTCGAGCTTGGCCAATACTTCGAAACCTTCCCGCGGCCCACGAAACGGCAAGTGGAGGCTGACAATCCGGGGATGGGACGCCAACGCGTTCATTCCCTCTTTCGATATTTGCCACCCACTGAGGTCCAGGCGCAGGTCCTGATCCGGATCGAGTGCCGAAAGATAGTGCTTCAATCCTTCATCCGTTTTCAGATGGTTCGGAATTCCCAACGCCGACAAACGCATCCCGCTTAAGTGGCCAAGATCGTTGGCGGCGATCTTGGTTCCATAAAGTTCGAGCCCCTTCAGGGACGAGATTTCTCGCAAATGCCGAAGAGCCGCCCCGTCGATCGGCGTGTCATCCAAAAAGAGGGTGCGAAGGTTCTTCTGTTTCTTCAAGTGAACCAGTCCTGGTCCACGGATGGTCGTGTTCGAAAGAAACAGCTCTTCGATCTGGTCCTGTTCGGCCGGGAAATCAAGGTCCTCATCGGAAATTTGCGGATTCACGAGATTGAGACGTTTTTGCGGTTCGAGCGCCCGGAGAAATGGCTTCAGCGTCACCCGATCGATCGACGTTGAAGGCAAATCCAATGTCTTCAATTTGGCCGTGCGGCGGGCGAGCGGTTCGAGGCCTGCTTCGTCGATCTGAGTGTGCCACAGGGTCACTTCCTTCAACGAATGTAATCCGACGAGCGGTTCAAGTGATCGGAGATGACATAAGCTCACGTTCAGATGCGTTAGATGTTCGCAGCCCGCCAGCGGCGTGAGATCGCGGACGCGGCTGCTCGCGATCGACATGGAACGGAGTTCTTTGAGTTTTCCGAGATGGGCGAAGCCGGCATCGGTGAACACCGGGCATAGATCGCCGGGGCCATCAATAGGCATCGAGTCCAGATCGAGGATGCGGATGTGCGGAAGGTTAGCAATTTTTTCGACAGCGCGATCGTCGACTTGGGTTCCGAGCAAATAGAGTTCCGTCAGATGGTTGAGCCCGGCGAGTTCATCGAGATCTCCACCCTTGAACTGGAGATTGTACATTAGATCCAGAACCTGAAGCCCTTTCAGATCCGCGATTTCATTCACTCCCCCGTTGAACCCACAGAGGACGAGATTCTTCAGTTGGTCGAAACGCTTCAACGAAGTTATTCCCCGCGCATCGCGAGTTCCGACCGCGCAATTGATGATCAATCCGAATGGCGTCGGCGGGGCCGGCAAGGCATCGACTGCCAGCGGTTCATTCGCCGTGAAAGTCCGGCTGAGTACCGGCAGAGACCGCTGATCCGGGGCCGGTACTTCGCCCGGCGGCAGATAGTGCCAACGCACCATCACATTCTTGTTTTGCCAACGTGATGCCGTCGAAAAATAGGGATCGCGAACCCCCCAGCGGGCTTTCCAGCCGGCTGCCTCCCACGCCGCGATCATCGCCGGATCGAGAGCCGGGGCCGCTTCGGCCTTCTCCTCGTCCGCGACCGCGACTTTGTGGGAAGGCGAAACCGCTTCGGGTCCCGTGCGATTCAACTGCCATAATCCGAAGCCGATGCCAACCAGGGCGACGACGGCGATCAACAAAATCTGTTTGCGGCCGAGTTTGATCTGCGGCATGTGTACTCTCCAACGGTTCATGGTAGAGTCAATGTAACGCCGCGTTTAGACCGGGAGAAGCCCCGAAGTGAGGCTTTGCGAACATCGGGGTTCATGTGAAGAAAAAACGGCCCTACGGGATGATCGGCTTATCAGTCCCCACCCCCGGCGGAAACGCCGCCGTCACGGGAGCGCCCACCGTCTTCACGGGCTTCTTCGGATCCCGGAAATCGAGGATGGCGGTGTCGTCCCCCTTCCGGATGTAGATGAGCCCGCTGTTCCAGTCGGAGCGGATGAAGGGGGAGTCGTAGCCGCGCGACGGCGCGAGGTTGACCGGCTTGCCATCGATCAGCGGCGGCTTGGCCGGGACCGTGGAAGGTGATCGACGCAAAGTTTAGCACACCATTCTCGTAGCGGATCGGCTGCTTCTTCATCGCGGCCTTGAACGCCGCAAAATCGTTCTGGTAGTCGGCAGCCTGATTGGCGATGAGTATGACTGGTGCGTTTTCGGTATCGAGTGTGATAAAAAAACCGAAAGCTATTGCGGCACCAGTATCTTGACGTTGAATTCGTAGGCTTTTCGCCTGGATCGATCGAGGCGGCAAAAGCCTATCAGGAGACGACTTTGGCCAAAGAATCCAAGAAATATCCGTCAGAAGAGCAACTTCGTCATCAAATCGGATCGTTGTTTGTCTCGCGAGTTTCGTCGATCATTGCTTAGCGTCTCTTCTGCAACACTATTTGGCTGATTGCGGAACGGCGACTGAATTACTCCAGCCGGGTCGAGCGTTGGGCGAATACTCCGCCCGAGCAAAAGTCGCTTACAGTCTTGGCTTGATTCAAAAATCAATCCTAATTGACGCGACCGCGATTGGCAAGATCCGGAACAAGTTTGCCCACAAATTGTTTTCCGCCAAATTCTCAGATGATGAAATCAAATCTCTTTGCGATAAGCATGAACATGCGCGGCCAGGAAATTCCCGAATCGCGAAAACGATTCCATCTCGCAGTTGGGGAGACATCGTTTGAAATACTGCTTTTGGCGGGAGAGGTTGAGCAACGAAAGATCAAAAATGAAACAGAGTTCCCGACATGGGGCAGAGATTTGTCAAATCGTCAGCCGAAAGAAGCCCCATCCAATTGACAGAGCATAACCGCCCCCTCTCCCTTCACTTGCATCGCATCGCCTATCGCCAAATCACCCCCATGTGCGATTGCTTGCTCAGGCGATTCAGCGAAAACTAAAATCGTCGTACTCCACGTTAACCATTCGTCGGGGTTAGGCGAATGCTGGCCGATCACATAGAGCTTAAGGTTGTTTGAATTCATGACTATTTTTCCGGGTTGGCGCATCTACTATTAACTTAGTATCCGACGTAGCCCGATTTCAAGCCTGCTCCGGAATCGCCAGATCTGCTCCGCAATGGAGGCGGAATCGGGCTTTCCGTAGCAAAGCCCCCGTAAGCCCAACTCGCTCCGCTGTGAAAGACCCCGCGTTGCGGTTAACTCAACTCAATTGAAGAACCCGAGCCAGAAGCTGAAGATCTGTTTGTTGTCCCAGGGGGCCTTGTTGATCGGGAAACCGAAGTCGAGGGCCAGGGGGACGGGGCCGAGGAGTTGCGGCACCGCGATGCGGAGACCCACACCCGCGGTCACGCGGTAGTTCTTGATGTCGACATTGCTTTCGACCGTGCCCGAATCCAGGAACGACACGAAGTAGAGGTTGTCGTTCGCCATGATCGGGATCTGATACTCGAGACTGTTGAGGAAAGCGAAGTTGCCACCGACGTTGAAGCCGTCGACGTTGGGGCCGACGCCGCGGAACGAGAAGCCGCGAAGACTGCGGAAACCGCCGGCGTAGAAGCGTTCGAACACCGGAGCATCGGGACCAGCGTACGACACTTGCGTACGCGCGGCCACGACATGCCGGCCGCTGCCGTCCTTACGCTGATGGACGGTCCAGTACTTCGTCGCTTCGGCGGTCAGGATCGGGAAATCGTAGTCGCCGATGACCTGCTCGGCCCCGAGGTCGAGGACGCTGCCGGACGTCGGTCGCAGGAAGTTGTCGCGTGAATCACGCTGGACTCCAAGACGCGTGCCGATCAGCGTGCTATGGCCGACATCGTTTGTGATCTGCGGTGGCGCATAGATCGACGCGTCGAAGATCTTAACATCTTCAACGCGCGTGGTGATGTTGGCTGACCAGATATTGGTAAAGCGCCGGCCCAGGGTGAGGCGACCGCCGACCCGGCTTTCGTTGAACTCGGAATAACCTCGAGTGTAGTAGTACCCGCTGGTGCCCAGGCTATAACGGCTATCGAACAGGTAGGGCTCGCGCCACGAGATCGTATAGCGCTGGAAGATATTGCCCGGCACGGCTTCCATGCGGAATTCCTGGCCAGCACCGCGGAAGGCCCGGCCTTCGAGAACGTCGTCCCAACTGCGCGGCAGGCGCGTAATGTCGAAGTTGCGTTCGTTGAGAACGATCGAGCCCGTCACGCCGGCGTCCGACGTCACGCCTGCACCGATCATGAAACTGCCGGTCGGCTTCTCCTTGACGGTCACGAGGATATTCTTGAACGGTTCATCGACCTCGGGCCGTTCGAGCTCGACCGTCGGCTTGGTCCCTGTCGAGGGGTCTTCATCAAAGATGCCGAGTCGCGAGAGTTGCCGTTCCGCTTCGATCAAATCGGGGAACGAGAGAATCTGGCCGGGGAAGAGGTTGACCTCCCGGCGAATGACGTTTTCGCGGGTCACGGTGTTGCCGACGACTTTGATTTCACAGACGCGCACCGGCTCTCGTTCATCAATGGCGATGTGGACGTTGACAACGCCCTCGCCCGACTGATGAAAGACTTCGCGAGCGATGATCGGCCGGCCCTGATAGCCGTAGAAATCCTTGATTCGCCGCATGTCGGCTTGAACGACGAATTTGTCGTAGGAGTCGCCTTCGCGGAGGTCGGTGTAACCCAGCAGGGTCTCTTCATTGTGGACTTTGTTGCCGTCGATCTGCACTTTGCCGATCTTGTAGCGCGGCCCTTCCTGCACATGGAAAGTGACCTTCACCGAGCGATGGTCTTCCGTCCAGATTAGTTCCCGCTGAATGCGCGTGTCGAGATAACCGAGGTTGTGATAGTACTCGGTCAATTTGGTGATGTCGTTCTCGATCTGGGCGGGATTATATTCGCCGCCGATCAGTGTGCCGAGGTACGCTCGTGAACTGGTGATCTGTGTTCGCAAACGGCCGATGCTGACGTCGCCCGATGTCGGGCCAAAGAACTTGAATTCGATGCCGCTGATCTTCGCGGTCGGTCCCTCGGCCACGTCGAAGACGACTCGTGTGTCTTCAATCTTGTCGCCTTCGACCAGTTGCACGCCGGCCCACAATCGGCCCATTTCCTGATACTTGCGGACGATGGCCTGCCGGGCGGCCTGGTTGGACGAGGGACTCATCGGCATGCCGCGCTTGAGACCGGTCAGTTTTTCGAGGTCGCCGGAACTGATGTGATCGACGCCGCGATAAATGATCTCGCGAACGGTGCTCGGCAACTCGTTCACGTTGACGATGACAGTGATCTTACCGTCGGGCCGTTCGCTCGTCGCCAGTTGCACGCCGTTGGGCGGGAACCAGCCCTGGGCGAGCAAGCGGCCGACGTCGTCGGTCGCCATGATCTCGCTATAGCGTTGCCCGGAACGGCTGTTCATCTTGGCGAGGATTTCCTGCGTCGTCCGTAGGCGATTGCCCTGCACGACGACCTCGGCAATCTCCTTGCCGGCGGGCGGTTCCGCCGAAATGGCAAAGGTGACGGCGCCCAACACGGCCACGAATGTACAAATCCAGAAGGTCGTTCCGCGCGGCAACCGGATCATCGAAATCCCCCAAACCAGGCATGTATCCGCAACCGTTCCCCCTCCCAGACAACGCCGGGAACAGATGAATCGGCACGGACGCAGCAGCAGTCAGAGAGGGGCAATAAGTTGACGGGGATTTTTTGTCAAGCCGAAGGAGTCGATTGCCGACAAGGGGAAGCGCCGGTCACGGTTCTCAGTCGAGCGGGGTTGCGTTGGCGCCCCGTGGAACTCCCGAACACGGGGCGCTGACGCAACCCCGCTCGACTCACCAGATCTCCCGGATGCATACAATTCCCAAATCCCCAACCGGGCATTCAACAGGAGAGTCGCATATGGATCTCAAAGGTAAACGCGTCGCGGTCTTGCTCGAACAGCAGTACCAAGAGATGGAAGTGTGGTATCCCGTCTACCGCTTGCGCGAAGCGGGCTGCCAGGTGGTGATGGTCGGACCCGAAGCGGGAACAATCTATCCCAGCAAGCTAGGTTACCCGGCCAAGAGCGACAAAGCCGCGAAGGATGTCAAGGCAGCGGATTTCGACGGCATCGTCATTCCCGGCGGCTTCGCGCCCGACTATATCCGCCGCGTCGAGCCTATGTTGAAATTGGTGCGCGACATGGCCGAGCAAGGTAAAGTGATCTCGGCCATCTGTCACGGCCCCTGGGTGCTCTGTTCCACCACGGCACTCAAGGGGAAGAAGGCGACCTGCTTCATGGCGATCAAGGACGACGTCATCAACGCCGGGGGCAACTATGTGGATGAAGAAGTAGTGGTCGACGGCAACCTGATCACGAGCCGCAAACCCGATGATCTACCGGCGTTTGTAGTGGCGATTATGAAGGCGCTGGGCAAGTAAATCAACGGAACAACAAAGCCCAGGGACGGCCGTCCCTGGGCTTTGGGAGACTCGCCATTTACCGGAAACGCCCGTAGACGCCGATGACTGGCGGGGGCGGCGGAGCGTAGCAGTAGGGTCGAGTGTAGATCACAGTCGGCGGCGGCGCCTGCTGGTAGATCACCTGTTGTTGATGCATCACGCGCGTCACGGGCCTGCGGTTCTGCATCTCGATGACCACGCGCGGGCTCACGCCATTCTGAGATAATGCTCGCACATCTTCATTGGAAAGCTGGAAGGTTGAGTTTGTCGAGCGAATCTGATTAATAATGATGTCCTCGTGAATCCCTTCACGCGTCATCTGCATGACGTCCGTTATTCCGAGTGGCGCCTGTACGACCGGTTGTAACGGTTGCACCTGCCGGGCTTCCGCGACGGCGATGCGTTCTTCCGCCCGCTTCTTATCCTGTTGGTCGGCGTCGTTGCCGACAATCGCGCCCAGGACAGTGCCGGCCGCGGCGCCGATAGCCGCGCCTCCGCCCGCGTGGCCGCTCGCGCTGCCTGCGATGGCGCCCAGGCCAGCGCCGAGCCCGCCGCCGACGAGACCGCCCTTCGCGGTGTTCGACATTGATTCACATCCACTCGCCAGGCTCATCGCCAGCAAGCCGGGGGCGATCATCCATCGTTTCATACGCATTGGTCCATGCTCCTTCTTTTCCCCAGACGGCGGAACAATGCACCAACTAATCCCCCAGGTCAAGAGAAAGATCGGCTAATCCGGGAAGAATTGTGTTGCAAATTCCACAACATTTGTTAATGTCCCGCCCGTTCGGCAAACTTTATACGTCTTGGCCAAGGCGGATCCCATGCGGATGCCTGGTGCGCGGAAGGTCCGTCTCGCGGTCGAGGAACTTGAGGCTCGGGAGGTCCCGAGCGTCGCCTGGACAGTTGAGACCTTCGAATCGTCACTCGCCCCTACGCTGCCTGACGGCTGGGCTCAGTGGAGCGCATTGCCCGCTGCCTCCTTTCAAACCTCGGCCGTTTCTGGCCAAGGCGAGTCGGGCGGGCTGATCTCGACTGGCAGCAGCGACATGGCCGCCCGCGCCTGGCTTACCGGCGCTTACGAAAAAGACATTCAGATCACGACGGATATTCTGCTCAACAGCCTCACGCCGGTTCAAATCTTCATTCGCGGAACCAATCTCGCCACAGCCAGCCCCACTTACTACGCCCTCAGCCTGACGCGCGGCCTCGAACTGTCGCTGTCGCGCGTCGTCAACGGGCAGGCAACCACGCTTGATTCCGTTACATCAACAACGTGGCTGAGCGGCTCGTGGGTGCGCGTCAGCCTCGCGGCCAAGGGCGACAAGCTCACCGTGCAGGTAATGCGGACCGATACCGGTGAATATCTCGATACCCAGGGGGCCTGGCACGTCGCGCCCGTCAATGCGGTCGAACGAACCGATACCGCCATCACAGCCGCCGGCCGTGTCGGCATCGCGCGACCGGCGCGGGTCGCCGGCACTGTCGCCTTCGACAATTTCCAGGTGGGGACCGATCTGCCGGCGAGCCCGACCACGCCGATCCACGAGCAGGCATTCAACGGCGTCGGCCTGCCGAGCGGCTGGGCGTCGTACACGAACACGCAGGGACAAGCATTCTCGATTGCTTCCGCGAGCAAGATTCTCGCCGGTTCAAGCGCCATCGGCATCACCGGCAGCAGCGGCCTCGTCGCCCGCGCCTGGTACGACACGATCTTGGCCGCTGATGTGGAAGTGACTGCATCGCTTTATCTCGATAGCTTGGTCCCCGCGCAGGTCTTCGCTCGCGGGCAAGACGTCAACACGGATAGTCCCGACGCCTACGCGGTTTCAGTCACGCGCGGCGCCACCATTCAATTGTTGCGCATCATCGATGGCCGCAGCACGGTCATCGGCAGCTTGGCAACCGATTCCTGGTTGAGCCAACAGTGGGTGCAGGTGACGCTCTCGGTGAAGGGTAGCCTGCTGCGCGTGCAGGTCTATCGCGCGGACATCGGTCAGTACCTCGCGGCCGACGGGCAGTGGCAGATCGCCCAAACTTGGGCACTCGAAAAGACAGACACGAACATTCAGGGCCCGGGCCGGGCCGGCATCGGCCGAGCCAGCGGTTACGCGGGAACCCTCTCGTTCGACAACTTCGCTGTTACGTCCGCGGCGACGGCCGCCACGATGCCGAGCGGAACGACGCGCCGTTACGACTTCGACGCCGAGGCGACGGGGAAGGTGCCGACGGGCTGGTCGGTTTATAACAAAGGAACGACCGGCGCGTTCCAGGTCGCTTCGTCGGCATCGCTCAGCGCTCCGAACGGGCTCGCCAGCGTGGGCGCCAGCGATACGATTGCCCGGGCCTGGTTCAACGGCCAGACAATGCGCGACGTGCAAATCACGGGCGCCGTCTTCGTTGATAGCCTGACCCCCGCGCAACTGCTGGCCCGCGGCCGGGACCTGGGGACCGACAAACCGAGCTATTACGCCGTCTCGATCACGCGCGGCATGGAAGTGCAACTTCTTGAAGTCGTCAACGGCCAGACTTCCGTTCTCGCCACACGCAAGTCGGCAACTTATGTCAGCAGTCTGTGGCTCACGGTCAGCCTGAAGATCACGGCCTCCACGCTGGAAGTGACGGTCTATCGAGCCGACACGAGGCAGTATCTCGCCGCGGACGGCACCTGGAAGAGCGAAAAGTTCGACGCGATTTCAACTACCGACGGCACCCTGGCCGCGGCCGGTTACGTGGGTGTCAATCGGCCTGCGAGCTACAGCGGCCGCATCATGTTTGACGACATTGCCCTTGTGAATCGGGATGCGACACCGACAACCACGCCGCCTGATGACTCCTTGAACACTAACGTCCCGCCCGGTTCCACCGGCGGCGGCACGACCAACGGCACCGATGTGCGACATTACACGCACATCCGCATCGCCCAGCTCGCGTACTACGGCACGCCGATTGGTGACTTTGAACAGAACCTTCTGAAGAACAGCGTCGATGTCGTCGTCGCTAACCCGGTCTACCTCGACTTGATGGAGGCCGCCGCGCCCAATACGCCCAAGTTGATCTATTCCAACGTCTCGAACATCTACCTGGAACTCTTGACCGACTGGCTCGCGTGGGCCGACAAGAAGGGGATCGATCGCGAAAGCGCGTTCTATCATGCTTCGAAGGCAACCGCCTTCACGGGCGATAGTTCGTCGTCGCGCCCGGTGAGTTGGTTCTGGTCCGTCGAACGCGGCAGCGACGCCACCGGGTGGACCGACTTCACCAGCAGCGCCCGCAAAAACGCGGAGAACGTGGCCTTCGGCGCCCTCGGCCAGTCGGTTGCCATTGGCTATACCGAGAAATTCCGCGAGCTGAACCTCTCGCTCAAGAGCGGCGCCAGCCTCGGTTGGACGGGCGTACTCGAATACGCCTCGGCCGTCGATGCCGCGGGCAACCCCACGGGTTGGACGACGCTCAGGACCGTGACCGATACCACGACCGGCTTCCGCACCAGCGGGATGATCACCTTCGACCCCCCGGCCGACTGGAAGGCCGCATCGATCAACGGCAGCGATCGCCTCTTCTATATCCGCGTGCGGACGACGCGCGCCGGCGCCGCCCCGGTCGCCACCACGATGCTTGGGCGCGATTATGTTTACGCGAACGGCAGCACCAGCGGCGTCGTTCCGGCTTTCGACTCGCTTGCCGACAAGAACAGGGACGGCTACCTGACCGACGCGGAATACGCGACCCGACGAGCCGGTTTCAACGCTCGCTTCGTCTACGAAACACGGATTTTCTATCCCGCTTACGGGCAGATGCGATTCGCCACCAACGTTTCGAACGCGTCCTTCCGTGAATGGGCAGTCGATTTCAGCGATCGCTTCCTGAAATCGTACCCCAAGGCCGACGGCCTGTTTATCGACAACTCCTTCGGCCGTTTGCAGGTCGACGCCACGGCCGTCAAGGAATCGTTGGTCACCTACGCGGAAGACTACGGAGCGACGCTGGGAGCCATTAATCAGAAGATCGCCCCGCGCTGGGTGCTCGCCAACACCGCCGGTTCGGGCAAGAGTGCCGACCCGATCGTAAGCAACGGCGTTTCTTACCTCGAAGAATTCGCCCTGCGGCCGCTGGTCAGTAGCACCACGCAGTTCGAAGACATGGCCGCGCTCGTGGCTTCCCGCCTCGCCCTCTCGGGCGGCAAGGGCTACGCCATTCTCGACACCTACCCGGCGGGCGGCGCCCCTACTGACTCCCGTACCCAGATCGCGGCTCTGGCCTACTATTATTTGTTGGCCGACCCGAAACGGACGATGTTGATGTTTAACGGCGGCTACGAGCCCGCCACCGGCTGGAGCCGGCATTGGACCGACGCCGTCAAGTACAACGTTGGCCAGCCGACGGACACCTGGTCGATCTTCGCCACCGGCGCCGACCCGGCCAAAAGGACGCTGACGTACAAGATCTTCGAACGCGAGTATCAGAACGCGCTCGTTCTCTACAAGCCGCTGTCCTACACCCAGGGCCTCGGCGCGGGCACGCTGGCGGACGCCAGCGCGACCACGCACAACCTCGGCGGCACCTACCGAATGCTCAACGCCAACGGCACCCTCGGCTCGCCCATCACGCGCATCATCCTCCGCAACGGCGAGGGGGCGATTTTGATTAAGGTGTGAGCGACGACACTAAATTTCACTTCATCCATTCTTCCGCCGCGCTCCGATTGCCGAACTTGACTCGGTCGTTCATAATAGGTGAAGTTGATCTAACGCATCTCGGCAACGGTCGGGGCATCATGGCGCTTCAATTCAATTGCCCGCACTGCGGCGCGTTCTACCGGCTCGACGAGAAGTTCGCCGGCAAGACGGGTCGTTGCAAAAACGCTGAGTGCAAGAAGTCGATCCTGATTCCACTGCAATCGACGGCCACGGCGCCAACTAACGGCGCCCCGGCGAAGAAGGCCGCCCCGATCGACGCGGAGCAGGCCGCCGCGGCTGCCTTCGCGGACGAGCCGGCGCCGGTCGCCAAAAAAGAAGTCGCGCTGGCCAAGATCGCCACCGTCTGCCCTGCCTGCGATCACAAATTTGAAGTCGACGGCGCCCTGGCCGGAAAGAACTTCCCCTGCCCGGAATGCCGCAAGCTCATCAAGATCGCGCGACCCGTGGAGGCAAAGCCGACCGACTGGCGGACCGCCGCGTCCAATCGTCCGTCGCTCGCCAAGTCGGAGGAGCCGGTTCCGTCGGGCGCGTGGGAAGTCCAGCGGAAAGGCGTGAGTGCCGATTCTCTCATCAAAGCGGGGGCCCATGAGGTCGACGACGACGAAGAGCCGCGCGAACGCCGCCTTCGCCTGATCAAGAAGTACGCGTTTCGTCTGGCGGTTCTGGGCATGATCGTCTGGGCAGTCGTCTATTTCATGAAGTCGCGCCGGGTGGGCGAGCAAGAACGCTGGATGGAAATGGCCGTCAAGGAGATCGAAGGAGCGCCGAAGCCGGAGTTCAAGGCAGCCATCCACCGCTATGCGGGCGAGTATCAGGTTCGCGCCGCCCGGAAAAGCGAAGAGTTGCAGACGGCGATCGATTGGCTGCACAAGTCCCGCGATGAGCTTCTCAATTTGCCGCCTTCCAACTCGGATCGCAACGCCATGTTGATCGAACTCGGGATCGCGTACACCGTCTGTGCCGGCGATTCGGCCGAGGTGAACGACGGCCGCCGGCTGCCTTGGGAGCGGATCCATACGCATGTGCGCAAATGTCTCGACAAGATCCCGCCGAACGAACCGGTGCTCCGCGATCGCGCCATGCGCATGCTGGCCCGCAAGCTCCTCGAACGCGAGCAACCGATGCTGGCGATGCAGATTGCTCGATCGTGCGGATCCGACGCTGACCAGGCGGAATACGTCGGCCGCGTCGGCATCGAGTTTGTCCTGCTCAACAAGAAAGATCTCGCCCAGCAGGTCTTTGATAAAATGGTCCCGGGGCCGCAGCCGGCGTGTACCGCCCTATGGTTGGCGTTGAATTCGGGCGAACGCCCGCCGGCCGGCGCCGCGTGGATCGCGCCGCCCGTTGCAAAAGGCGGTCCACCCGTGACGCGCGACGCCCGGCTCGCCTATGCGGAAGGCCGTGCGTTGCAGAACCGGTTCGCCGACGCCTACCAGATCGCGAAACTGCCGGGCAATAGTAACGACCAGCTAGAAGCCATGGCGCTGATCGGTGCGGTCGCGATCGATAGCGGCAAGACCGAAGAAGCAATCGCTGCGTTCGACGCGGTCATCGCGGCGATCAAGTCGGAAGCGAAAGGCGCCGTGATGCCGCCCCCTTGGTTGTTAGCTTGTTACGTCGATCTGGCGGTGAAGGCGAAGAAGCCTGAAGTCGCCAACCTCTTGATTGATGCGATCAAAGATGAGATGGTCCGCTCGTGGGCCCGGTTGACGGTCGTGCGCGGGAAAATCGCCGCCGCCGGGAAGGAAAAAGCGGAAGACTCGATGCTGGAGCCGATTGCGAATCCGCCGGCCGCGCCGCTCGCCGCCCTGCTCAGCCAGGCGGAACTCGCCCGCCATCAAGCGTTCGTCGGCGAATCGGCATATGGCCGCGTGGTCAAGGCACTCTCGAAAAATATCATCCAGCCGTTCGGTTACGCCGGCACGGCGCTGGGCAATCAGGATCGAACCGTGAAAACGAAGTGAATCCGAACGACCTCCCTCTCCCTATAAAGAACGCGTCTCGAACACCATCCCTGCGATGGAGAGGATCCTCGTTGTGACACCGAGAGAACTGCTTGCCTTCATGCGCGAAAAGGAAGTCAAGGCGGTCGACCTTCGCTTCATGGACTTCCCCGGCCTGTGGCAGCACTTCACCATCCCGGCTGAAGGGTTGACCGAAACCGTCTTTCAGGACGGCATCGGTTTCGACGGATCGAGCATCCGCGGCTGGCAGTCGATCAACGAGTCCGACATGCTCGTCGTGCCCGTGCCGGACACTGCCTTCATCGACCCGTTCTGTCGCGAGACCACGCTCACGCTCATCTGCAATATTCAGGACCCGTTGACCAAAGAGGATTACACGCGCGACCCGCGCAACGTCGCCCGCAAGGCCGTCAACTACATGAAGGAGATGGGCATCGCCGATGTCGCCCTCTTCGGCCCGGAGGTCGAGTTCTTCGTCTTCGACGATGTCCGTTACGATCAGGACTCCCGTTCGGGCTACTACTTCGTCGATAGTGCCGAGGGCGCGTGGAACACCGGTCGCGACGAGAAGCCGAACCTCGGCCACAAGATCCGCTACAAGGAAGGTTACTTCCCCTGCGCTCCGTCGGACGCGATGCACGACCTGCGTTCCGAGATGATGTTGATGATGATCCAGTGCGGCCTCACGGTGGAAGCCCATCGCCATGAAGCGGCCTCCGGCGGTCAGGGCGAAGTCGACATCCGCCATGAAGACCTGCTGAAGATGGCCGACAACGTGCAGAAGTACAAGTACGTCGTGAAGAACGTCGCCCGCCGGCACGGCAAGACGGCCACCTTCATGCCCAAGCCGATCTTCCAGGATCACGGCAGCGGCATGACCGTGCATCTGTCTCTCTGGAAGGGAGAGGACAATCTCTTCGCGGGCAGCCGGTACGCGGGTCTATCCGAGACGGCCGAGTACGCCATCGGTGGCCTGCTGCGGCACGCCCCCGCCCTCTGCGCCATCACCAACCCGACCACCAATAGCTACAAACGGCTCGTCCCGGGCTACGAAGCACCGGTCAAACTCGCCTACAGCCAGCGGAACCGCTCAGCCGCGATTCGCATCCCGGTCTACTCGCCCAACCGCAACGCCCGCCGAGTCGAGTTCCGCTTGCCCGATTCCGCGTGCAACCCGTACCTCGGTTTCGCGGCCATCCTCATGGCCATGATCGACGGCATCAAGAACAAGATTACCCCCGGTGAACCGCTCGATAAGGACATTTACGACCTGGGCGCGGAGGAACTCTCGAAGGTTCCCAGCACGCCGACGTCACTGGAATGCGCCCTCGACAGCCTGGAGAAAGATCAGGAATTCTTGCTGCAACGCGACGTATTCACGACTGACGTCATCGAGACCTGGATCCGCTACAAACGCCAGAACGAAGCCGAAGCCATCCGCATCCGGCCGCATCCGTATGAGTTTGCGTTGTACTACGACGTGTAGCCGCGACACTGAAGTGTCGCGACCACCCGAGAAAAGCTGATGTGTTGCCGTATTTTTTCTTGTCGATGCACTTGACTTCTGACTTCAGGCATCCGATAGTAAAAGCACTATTCTCCCTGATGTTCCCATGGGGATGTCAGGTCATTATGATTTTGAACGTTAAGGCCGCTTAAAGAGCATTCTTTTGGCGGCTTTTTTTTCGTAGATCCTTTTTTCTAGTCAGAGGATTTTCATGTTCAGAATTGCGAGTTTCATCGACGACGCGTATTTGCAAAAAAATGACAAAGATGGAATTTGGGTCGG
>Ga0105046_10006601_pt1 | contig 18348 bp, 11 predicted proteins | sample MAT03_FD_78385 | JGI IMG/M metagenome (GOLD analysis project Ga0105046, IMG submission 78385) | Freshwater microbial communities from Lake Fryxell liftoff mats and glacier meltwater in Antarctica - MAT-03 (megahit assembly) | ecosystem: Environmental > Aquatic > Freshwater > Ice > Liftoff...
TGCAAACGTATAATCCCTTTCCCGAGGCTCTACAGGAGGTTGGTTCAGATAGATCACAATGGCAATGCTTGTAAAGAAAAACAGAAGCCCAACAATGAATGCATTCTTACCATTTCGATTCACCTGAAAGATAAGACCTATAATACCCAGCAAAAGAGGAAGTGCATAATATCGATTCCTGGCTTTGTTTTTTGAAATGGATTCCGGAAGTTCTTTGTCTGAGGAGAAGGGTGAAAACAGAACATTGGCATCCTGATTATCAGATTCCCTACCAACGAAATTCCAACCGAAATATCGGAAGTACATGTGCCCGATCTGATACCGGAACAAGAATCCAATATTCTCTGCAAAGGTGGGTTTTTTGTATACGGTTCGCCCCTCTTCCTGACTTGCCACATCGTCTGTACGTAATTTCAGCCCCCAGTTTTTATAGGCATTTATGTGGTTTCCTTGTGGGCTGTAAATTCTTGGAAGAAGTGTTTTGTCCTTACTTGCGTATTCCTGAACTATCTTCTTCTCAACCACTTCATACTTATCCTTTCCTTTAATATAAACCGGAGCTCCGTCCACTGATTTTACAGGTGATGCGTTAAATTGCGGACCATATAAAAGCGGACGATCTCCGTATTGCTCGCGTTTCAGGTAGCTCACAAACGTGATCGCATTTTCCGGATCGTTCTCATCAATGGGAGGATTGAAATTGGATCGGATCAGAATGATACCATAAGAAGCGTAACCAATTAATACAAAAGCGCAACAGATCAGTGCCAGATTAGCAATTGCAGATCCCTGTTTCTGGGTGTAGTAAATTCCGAAAACAAGGGCACCAAGAAAGATGGCACCAAAAAACAGAATGCCGCTGTTGAAAGGAAGACCCAATGAATTAACAAAAAATATCTCAAAACTGTTGGCTACGGAAGGAAGTCCTGTAATCACACCGACTTGAATTACACCCAATATGACAAGACTTATAAGAAAGGTGTAGATCATTCCTTTCACAGAGTAGTTATACCTTCGGAAGAAATAAACATACGCCATTGCCGGAATAGTGACGAGATTTAACAAGTGAACGCCAATAGACAAACCCATCATATAGGCAATAAAAATGAGCCATCGGTCGGCTAATGGTTCGTCTGCTACATGATCCCACTTTAAAATGGCCCAGAAAACGATTGCCGTAAAAAAGCTGGACATGGCATAAACCTCTGCTTCAACGGCAGAAAACCAGGCAGAATCGCTGAATGTATATGCTAAACCACCGATTAATCCGGCCCCTAAAATTCCAATACCCTGAGAAACTGAAATTTCCTGACCCTTTTCTACTACCAGTTTCCGAGCCAATAAAGTAATCGACCAAAAAAGAAACAAGGATGAAAAAGAAGAACAAAGCACCGAAACCATGTTAACCCAATAGGCTACCTGAGTTACATCCGATCCGGCCAGAAGTGAAAACATTCTTCCTACGAGAAGGAAAAAAGGAGCGCCAGGAGGATGAGGAACCATTAATTTGTAAGAAACAGCAATAAACTCACCGCAATCCCAAAAGCTTCCGGTGGGTTCAACAGTGGCAGCGTACGTAGCGGTTGCGATGACAAATACCAGCCATCCGAATAGGTTATTAAATCTTTGAAATGAAGTCATGAATGACGTAAGAAGTTGATGCTAACGGGATTAATATAAAAAGATTCACGATCGGGTAGAATCAGGGGCGCAAAAGTAGTGAAAAACAGTGCTTTGCCAAGTTCCTTTGCACAAGTAGAATTGAATTCCGGAATATTAAACAGTAAATAAAGCAAAATGATGTGTTTTGTTATTTACCAAAACCACTAATTTAGCCGCCGATGAAAACAGCCCTTTTCCGATTATTCTTTGGGATTAGCATCAGTTTCTTACTGGCTTGTTCTGACAACAATGGCAAAACAGAAACGGTTTCAAAAGGAAATTCCGGATTTATCGAAGTTCCGGAGTGGCTCGGAACCTATCAGGATACCCTTCCTTGCGCCGATTGTAAAGGAAGTCTTACAAGGCTTGTTCTCAATAAAGACCATACCTATTCCAAATCTATTGTTTTGCTGGGCAAAGAACCCATTTTCGATAACACATTTGGAACCAATGGCCGATGGCACTTCGATTCTAACCTTAATGTTGTTTGGCTTGATTCAGTGGTTGAAAAAAAACAATCCGGTTTTTTTATTCGGGGAGACAGCATACTGATTGTTTGTGACGCTACAGGAACTCCTCTTTTGGAAAACAATCATAAACTGGAACGAATCAGTTCAAAAGCTCTTTAGACTTTCAATACAGATTTCAATGGTGGATGAAAATACAACCGGAAGAACTTGTTGAGAATGGATTTGAAATCGCCGACCGAATGGATCACAAAAATCTTATTCCCTTTGTTCAGCTATATATCCGGAAAAGAACCATTTCCTTCCTATTTTACTACAGTGTTAACCTGTTTCTGGTTTGCTGGATCATTCTGCAATTCTACCTGATGTCAAGCTCTTCCGGCATCTCTATTGGTCATGGATTTAATCTGGCATCAAACGGAATTCTATTTGCCTTTTTAATTATCCCATTACATGAAGGTATTCACGCATTGGCCTATAAATCATTGGGGGCCGTCAAAACTAGCTTCGATGTAAATTGGATGAAATTCTATTTCCTGGCAATTGCAGATCGTTTCGTCGCAAGCAGAAGAGAATTCCCAATAGTGGCAATCGCTCCTTTTGCTTTCATTTCATTGATTTTATTAGTGCTGTATTTTGTGACGACAGGCGATTGGCAGATCACCTGGCTGTTTACTTTATTTACACATACAGCCTGTTACTCAGGCGATTTTGCACTGCTTAGTTACTTTGACTTTCACTCCGACAAAGAAATGGTGACCTACGACGACCGGCTTACCGGTGAAAGCTGGTTTTACAAAAAGCCATTTTAGAGATCCAACTTGAAGTCAAACCTTGCTGTTTTCAAGGATATCGAACAAATTTCCTCACTATTTGAAATTCTCTTATCCACATCCGTAAAGAATAAATTCCCGGTGGTTTTGAAGAAACATCAAATTCCATTTTTTCTCCAGCAGAAAATGAATAAGAACCCATTTCTCTTCCTCCCAAATCAATCATTTTAACCATTACATCTTCTGCCGCTGGCAATGAATACACAGTTTTATTCGAAGGATTTGGGTAAAATTCCGGAAAATCTGGGGCTGAAATTGTTCCGGTTCCAGTTGGTGAAAAACAACTTAGTTTTGCTTTCCAGCCCGATTTTGTAACGCCGTCGTCGCTGTGAAAAAGAAAGGTAAGCGCCCCGGTAGAATGGGTTGAAGTGATGGTTCCGGGAGAATCGGTTCCACACCAGGTACCAATAATAGACGAAGTCTGGGTTGGTCCATTGAAAATCCGGAGGTAATCGTATACACAGTTGGCGTGCGCTTCAAGGTTAAATTCAGTGAATTGAATTCTTAATTTATTGGTGGATCCTTTTGGATAAATAGCCTTCACTAAATGGGAATAATTGTCATAATCCCGATTTCCATTCGGGTCGAAAAACAAAGCCTGGCAAGTGCTGTCTTCTTCTTCATTCATATTTATAAGAATGCCAAGTACAATTGTTTTGGTAATGAAAATGGATTGTGAGCCATCCATCACTTGTAATTTCAATGTTATCTCGTCGCCGTACTGAGCAGATGAGGAAATGGTGATTGGAAAAACTGCAGTTGCAACTTCATTTACATTCATACTGTCCAATTGCTGAATCGGATTGGGAATAGTGACCAAACTTGCCTGTGTTCCAATGGAAGAGATCTGCAGATTAAGGTTACCGCTTGAAAGCTGACCCACATTTTTCAGTTCCCAATTGACCATCAATGTTTCACCAGGTTCGGGAAACCCATTCTGATTTGGGTCGGAACTAAGGCCCGCATACTTCATTTTAAGATTAGACGAAGGCGCTCCTGCTCCAATGTTGTAGGTCATCACTGGCCGTCTTTGGCTTATGCTCCACAATCGGAGGCCACTTGGATCGCCGTTGTACCAATTTGAATTGGGAGTGGTGCCGGCAGAAAATTCAGATTTATAAAATAATCGAAAACATGCCTGATCCACTTCAGCAGAATCATTACTTGCTGTTACCAACTTCACTTCATGGTGGCGACTTTGGTTATTTCCATTTCGGTCAATGTGCCAAACGGTGAGACCGGCATCCGGAATAAATTGACTTCTCCCAATAATCTGCCTGGCTTCAAACAAATAAAACTCACTGCTATCGTTGGGATTACGGTATTGAAAAGTAGTGCTTGAATTGGCTGTATCTGAAATCACCGCATTCCAGTTACTGACATCAATCACTTTTCCCCAGCCGGCATTGCTTCGAAAAAGCGGATTCGGAGGCACTGGATTCTGGTCATTACCGTACCAGCACATCAGATCAAATGCTCCAATTCCATCGGGACCGGTATCGGTGCCATATTTATAGGTGTCCGGCCATTTTCCGATCATGTGGCCATTTTCATGCGCCACTACACCTATTCCCAAAGGACTATTGGCTGGAGAACAATTGTAGTCCTTTGAACCAATTGATGAAGCCGAAACAAAACCGGTATAGGTTCCTTTGTGATGCCACATTCCCTGCGCCCAAACGGGCGGTTCACCTGTGTACATCATATTAATGGCCTGAATGGTGTTATCGTCGTTTAGGGTAAGTGTTGAGAAATCAAAACCCTGGTTTTCCAACCAATGAAGTGCCTCATCCAGTATTTGATGAGCACCGGTTCCAATGGGTAAAGAATCGTAATGAGCAAATGTGTGTGGTGCCCGGTAAAACCCGAAAACGGCATTGGTATAATCAAGCTTATTTCCGGAAATATCTTTATAATAACTGCGCAACGACCCTTTGTTTCCAAAGCTTGTATAGGTAAGACTGTTGCAAAAAGCCTCAAACTCGGAAACCGGAAGGCTTGTGGGTTCATCCGAAAAATCTATGAGCAAGGTTAGACCCTTAATTTCTCCTGAAAGGGGAATAATGGGAGTTCCATGTGCATGCGGATGACCCGGTTGCTCAAGATGAGCGACGATGCCACCGGATAAAGCCAGAGAATTTTCCTTAATTTTTTTTGTCCTTGCCCATTCTGAAATATCAAGATGTGGAACAATTGCTTTTAGCAAATCTATTTTGTTTGGATTGATTGCTTCGCCTAAATAATGGACGGAAGTGGAAAGTAGTTCGGAACCTTCGATTGAAACCTGTGCATAACAAATCCATTTCGATTTTTGTTCTCGGATTAACGTGTATCCATCCACACTTTCTGCCCTCATGTAAAACTCTGTTCCGAATAAACGAACATCCACCAGGGTTCCGTCTGGCTGCTTCATTTTCTTGATCTGACCCGTCCATGGCGCTGCTGTCAAATGAAGGCTAAAAAGGATGATCAGGACAATAACCAAAATCGGATTTCTCATAAACAAAACATAGTTGATTTAAATGTGATTGAGCAAAAGACTACTAACTTAAAGACAAAAATGGCCTATTTTGCTTGAAATAAAAATAGGGCTGACAGTTCAATTCTGCACCTCCCCTATCGCAAGGATTTGGTCTCCAATTAGAATATGGGAATATCTTGGATTGGCATCAATGTCGAGTGTGAGCGCAAAACCGGTTTTTGGTTTTTCACTTTTCGTATCAAAGGCAACCACAAGTGTATCGCCCTTCCTTGTGATTGTATAGGATTCTTTGCCTTTAAAATCTTCCGGCAGACATTGATGAAACTGGTATCGTTCGCCCACTATGTTTGATTCCATATGGTATTGTGCACTCATGGTTTCGCAGGATCCCACTTTATTAAATTCCACTTTATGGTTAATCATGGAATCGTTGCACGAATAAAAAGCGAAAACTAAAATCAGTAAAACATATGTATTTTTCATAGTCGCAAATTGGAAAGAAATGAACTGAAAACAAATGGCTATCACTTGGCTCATCATGCTTCATGCAAAAAGATCTGTTCACGCTCATTTTCACACAACACACAATTCACCCCATCATTCCTGAAAATTGAACGAAGCCGATAACCTTCAAATAATCAACAACTTCCCTTCATGGAGTTATTTTTCCAATCCTAATTTCTTAGTATATCCATTCACAAACCTGAAATAAATTACCCGTTCTTCTGTTATCAGCCAAACGAATCTTATGAAGCAAATTCATCCTATTCCGGAAACGATTGCCGGTCCAACCGAAGTGCTTCCTATCATGAATTTTCTTCAGGAAAAACCCGTTGCATATCCAAAACCAGGAATTGCATTTGAGAATGTGGGGACTACCCTATTTGCTGATTTCCCGGTTCCCAATTCAATCCATTTCCAAAATAATGTCCCTATAAAACCATCTTCCATTCCACTCATTCCAATCCGATAGAAACATCTATTCTAACCATCTTTCCACTTTATGAATACTCAAGGCTTCTTTTGGTTTTGTTCGGGTGCCGTAATTCCATTGCTAAAGAAAAGTCCATCGGATCATGTGAAGTACGCAGGAATCGGGGCTACAGTCTTTTTCACCTGCCTTTTTGCGGCGCTGTCTGGTGGATATGCTTTATACTTCGTATTCAACGATTTAGAACTAACGCAACGTTTGTTGGCATCTGCTGGTTTTGCACTGCTTTGGGGAGCCATGATTTTCAATCTCGACCGATACATTGTATCCAGCATGAAAAAGAAAAACGGCATCTGGTCTGAACTCAGAATGGCCTTGCCTCGTTTTGTTTTGGCTGCCGTAATTGCAGTGGTGATATCGAAACCTCTTGAACTTCAGATATTTCACACCTCCATTGAAACCGAACTGGAAGCTATGCAACAGATAGAAATGAAACGACAGGAAGAGTTGCTGTATAGTCGATATGCGAAAGATATTGACATTCTCGATAAGCAGATACAGGCATCTGAGCAAGAAATCAGAGATAAAACCAGCCGCCGGGATCAGCTTGAAGAAGAGGCCAGAAAAGAAGCGGATGGTACGGGTGGTAGTCAGAAACGAGGAGCCAAAATCATTTACAAAATCAAACGATCGGACGCGGATAAAGCACAGTTTGAACTGGAATCGGCAGTAAAAAAAATCACACCGATTATTGGCTTCCAAAACCAAGAACTCAAACGAAAGAGACTGACAGCAGACAGTGTCAAGCTTTCCATTAAGAGAGGTGCATTTGATGGTTTTGATAAAAGATTGCAAGCACTGGGAATTGTGACTGAACAAAACAGTACGCTGGCGTTGGCATCCTGGTTTTTGATGGCTCTCTTTATTACCATTGAATTATGTCCGGTTCTTGTTAAACTGCTTTCTCCCAGAGGTCCTTACGACGATTTATTGGAAAAACATGAACACGCCGTTGAGATATACCGGATCGAACAAATATCCTCTCTCAACCAACATGCCAACCTCAAAATTCAAAAACTCAGGGGAATACTTCCTTCACATCAAACAGATCAAAATATAAAATCAGGGCCTGATTCCGATGAAGATTTTTAGGTTTGATCGACCTTTCGTATTCTTGTCCAAATATCTATTTCAAATCTACATTTCATTTATGACTGGTACTTATTCCCGAATTCGAATCGTTTTCCCGTTTCTCTTTGTTTTTCTTTTTTCGTGCAGCAGCTCACGTGATTTTGAACTGATCCCTAACGATGCCAGGGTTGTGGTTGCTTTGGATTTTAAAAATCTGGCATTAAATGCCCTTAGCCTGGATAATCTTTTCTCCTCCTCCGATTCGTCTGTGGATAAGACCCAGGAAAATAATAAATTTGACAAAACGGGTATCGACTTTTTGCGACAAGGCATTGCCTTTCAGCGAGCGTCTGTACAAGGTTCCGAACGCATATATGTGGTTGTACCGATTTCGGATAAAGACGAGTTTTTTGAATTCATAAAATCACAGGATTCAACGGCAGAAAAGTCGAAATCCTATGAAATTGAATGGATTTCAACACGAGAAATGCTCTTTGGTTTCAAGGAAAAAACTGCCGTTGGTGTTTTAGACAAGTACATGAGTGAAGACTCAAAGACAAAAAACTACTTAAAGGAAATACTGGAACTCAAACAGGAGGATCAATTGGTAAAGTCAAATCCCCGATTCAAAGAAATGATTGAAAAAAGCTATGATGCAGGAGTTTGGATGGACATTGGCAAATTAATGGAATCGGCAGCTATTCCAGCAACTTCAATGGCAATAAAACCATCGGGAGAAATAACAGGTCTTCTCAATTTTGATGATGGTAAAATTGTTCTGGAAGGCGATATGTACAATTCCAATCCGGAAAGCCTTAAATATGCCCGAATGTTTGAAAAACCAATTGAAACTTCCTTTCTGGAAAAGATTCCTTCTGCTAAACCAATGGCACTGATTGGCGCAAGATTGGACATTCCTATACTTCAAAAAGCATTGACATCTTTTGAGCAATCCAAAGTATTTCTGGACGGGTTGAAAAATTTCGGGATTGAACCGAACGACCTGTTCGCCATGTTGGAAGGGCATCTTTCGATCAGTGCATTGGGTGCCCCGGCGACAGGCGAGTTAATTCCAAAAATTTCATTACAACTAGCAGTAAAAGATAAGAATAAAGGAGAAGCTATCCTTAGGACTCTGGCAGCCAAAGGGATCTTGGTTGAGACAGGTCCGGGTATTTTTGCAGCACCCCAAATGGCTGGAGTAGAAGCCCGATTGAACGAGAATTTACTGGAAATTACAAATCTCCCTGCCGGAGGAAAAGAATTCTTTTCGCCGAAAAATGTGAAAGATTTTCCATCAGGAAGCAGCATCATGTATATGAATTTCAAAGAGGTAGCCAATGCTGTTCCATCCGGAGTGAATGGTAGAAAGGAGATCGACACATTCACAAACTATTGGGATTCGTTTATTATGTCTTCCACATTTGAAACCGAATCGCATTCAAAATTTGAAATCAAGGTGAATACTTCCAAACCTGATCAGAATTCATTTATGACGATATTGGATTATTATAAAGAAACTAAATCGAAAGATGTACCTGCTCCCGATCCTATGGATCCGATGCAGGATCCAAGTGCCTTGAATGACATCCAAATGGAGGATATAAATGCTCCGGTAATGAAAGAAGAGTAAATCTTTTGGCGTGGATTCGACTTCCAACCTGAACTTAATTTATTTTTATTTTTGAATAAAATGTTGAAAGCTGCGATTCTTTGATTTGCAGCTTTCAATGTTAAAATTCCGTTGTGCATTCATCATGGTTCCGAAGCAACCGTGTACCAGGTGGATCTCATTCTCCAATGCTTTCTACGCCTTCACCATTTTTTCAAACCGTTCGTAGTTATGAAATTGAGAACTTATGTTTCATTGCTTTGGTAAAAAAACATTCCTGGGATTGATTCTCTTTCGAAACCGGCACAAAATCAATAATTCAAAAAAAATAATAACTAAAAGCCATGATAAATTCTCGTTTCATCCTCCTGCTTTCTTTGGTTTCTGGCACATCCATGGCCCAAACCAATCCTGCCATTACCCAATGGTTACAAAATACAACAATTGCCGGTAGACACTATGTAGCTGGAAATCCTACAGTAATTACCGATAACAATTTGGCTAATGTGCAGAGCGTAAAATATTCAGCCACATCAGTTTACATTTCAACGCAAGGAATCCCTGCGTATCCGACCGGCCCATTTCAGGACGGAAATCCTTCGCAGGCTACCAGCCAGAATGCCATCTTTAAAATCCCATTGAGTCCGGTTCAGAATACCGGAACGGCAACGCCTACCACAGGAGGAAATATTGGTATTTTTATCAATGGTGTAGCCTTGTTTGACTACCGGGATGGCGTTGCCTGGAACAGTACATCCAATGCTTTATGTGGTGGGCCGGGAAATCCTCCTTGTCCGGGCGGACCAACCGCAACCAATGCCTGGAACCGGGATGCCATTCCCGCTGAAAAGCCGGGGTTTGATTGCTCTAAAGGACATCCAGCCATGGGAAATTACCACCATCACCAAAACCCAAGTGCCTTCAACCTGGATCTGAGCGTGGTTTCAACCGTTTGTAATTTATATGCTGCTGATGGGTTGTATGTGATCGACAGTACCCAACATTCACCATTAATTGGCTTTACGTATGATGGCTTTCCTATTTACGGAGCGTATGGATTTAAAAATGCTGATGGGACAGGAGGAATTACCCGAATAAAATCCAGTTATTCATTACGCAACATCACTACACGTACTACGAGTCCGACTGGAGCTGCCGTAAGTACAGGTCCGGCAGTAAGCACTACGTATCCACTTGGTTACTTTAGGGAAGATTATCAATACAGCCTAACTACTGCCCAAACGCCGGATTTTCTTGACCAGCATAATGGTCGGTTTTGTATAACACCTGAATATCCGAATGGTATTTACTGCTATTTTGCTACCGTAGATAAAAACTGGAATTCCTCTTACCCTTACGTAGTTGGACCAACTTTTTACGGGGTTAAAACGGCACTAAAAGTACCTTCAATTACAGAAACGGTTTCGACCTATGTTGCCACTACAGCAGCAAACGATCTCGAAAACCAGGAATATAAAATCAGCATTTATCCAAACCCAACAAGCGAATTGATCGCTATCCAATTGGGGACGCTATCAAGGGAAAATCTGAAGGTTGAACTTCTTGATTATACCGGAAGATTGATAAAAGAAACCAACCTGATTCAAGGCAGCACCATCGCCTATTTCGAAACCAGCACCTTACACAGTGGAAGCCATATTATTCGTGTTTCCTTTAACAATCAAGTGATTACACGAAAAATCGTAATTGGAGAATGATGAATGATGAATGATGATTGATTAGTGATTTGAAATGAGTGATTTGGGAAGAATACGTTATTAGTAGTGAATTAGTTGATAGTAATGAAAGTTTGTATTTGAGTTTCCTCTTCGGAGCCAGTTCCGAATTTACTTCAGGAAGTGAATAGGCCAAATCGAAATTTTACTATAAACTCTTCGCTGTCAACTCGTAACTATAAACTATAAACTGTCAACTGTCAACTTATTTCACCATTTTATAAATCACCCCATCTTCGTAGGAAGCAATGAGCACATCTGCGTTTTTGGTTTTGCCGAAACAGGTAACCTGAACCGGTGGAGTTTGCCGGTCGATCAGTAGTTCATTGGATTTGGTGGAAGGATAATAGATCCAAAGTCGGCCAGTAATAAAATCACCATAGATATATCCATCGTCCCATTCTTTCACCGGACCGTGATATACATATCCTCCAGTGACCGATTTATCCCCGTTTTTCTGAGTGTAATTCCACACCGGAGGAATGGCTGATTTTGGTTTCGGATCTGCTGGCTTGAATTCTGAATTCGCTTCATAATACCGCCAACCGTAATTTTTACCGGATTCTACCACATCAATTTCTTCAAATGCATTTTGTCCCACATCGCCTGCCCACAATTTACCAGTCTGAGAATCAAAATTCATTTGCCAGACATTCCGAAGGCCATACGCAAAAATCTCGGGTCTGGCATCCTTCACATGTTGAAATGGATTGCTTTTTGGAATGGAATATGGAAGACCATTCTCCTTGTGGTCGACATCAATACGGTGGATTTTCCCTAGCAAAGAATTCAGATTTTGTCCATTTTTTTGAGGATCACCTCCCGATCCGCCATCGCCCCATGCAAAATAAAGAAAGCCATCCGGACCAAATACCAGAGCTCCTCCATTATGGTTTTCGTAAGGTTGAGAAACCGTGATCAGATCCTTCGTTTTCATCGGATTTATTTTCAATGTTTTGTTATCTGAAACCTGCATCTCAACAATGTGTGATGTGAGTTCTTTCTGTTGTCCGGTTGTGTAAGACAGAAAAAATCGTCCGTTTTTCGAAAAGCCGGGATGAAATGCCAATCCAAGGAGGCCTGTTTCAAAACCCGATTGGCTTACCACAGAAGATAATTCCAGAAATACATTTCGTTTGGAAGAGGATGGGTCTGAATCCAGTTTATACACTGTTCCTCTTTGTTCAAAAATAAACAGGTTTCCATCTAAACCTGTTGCGTGAACAATTCCTACAGGCTTATCGAAAGGGGCAATTGATTTCCAATAAGGCTCAAGTCGGATTTGTGCATTGGAAAAATTGATAAAAGAGAAAGTAATAAAAAAAGAGAAGAGCGGATTAAGGATGGTTTTCAAAGGATTTTCCATTTGTATGAAGCCGCAAGATACCATTCTTCAATTCAAGAACCGGTCCTTCAAAAACCCCGACCGGTATAGAATTTTCTTTGCCATCAACCAACAGTTTTGCCACTTTACCGTGTCCATCTCCTTCCGGCCATTGGGGTTGCACAAATTGTGCCGAACCTATTGAAGTTTGCTGTGTTACAACGCCATAGCCCCAATCAACAATTGCTTCTTCAAAAGAACCGGAAGGTTGAAATTCCACGTCCAAAACACGGCCTTTACCATCCGTATACATAAACTTCATAGGATTGCCCGGTTCCGGTTTTATAAGAATGGTCTTTTTCATGGCAGCTTTAAACTTTTCAAAAGTTCCATAACTGCCAAAATCACCAATTTCAATAACAAAACCACACAATTTACCTGGAGCCGCATCATCAGTTACCCAATCAAACCTTTCAAACTGCTTCTCCTTCGCTTTCAATTCTTGTTTAAGTACGATTGGATACTGTTGCTGAATGGCCCGGATGGCAATGAAAGTTCCCTGGTACTCCACAAAATAGATCCCTTGCTCCAGAGAAACCGCTCCCCTTTCGTCCAGAACCAGGTAAGAAGCAGATTTCCTGTGTTTTCCCTTTATTGATTTCACCACATTCGGCTTCCATTTTTCTTCTGGAAAACGTAATAGAAAATCTTTTTTCCAATTCTTGCTCCATTTTGATACACATTCATTTACTCCATTTTCAACCTTATCCAATTGGGCAGGAAACCGGGTCATCTGAATTAGCACATTCTCATTCTGAACCACCTGAGTGAATGGATCCCGGATTTTACCATAAATTTCTTTGTAAAACATTCCATTTCCGCTTAGCTGGAAAGGGACTTCTTTACCATTAGCTGGCTTTGCCACCATTTTCCAGGTAATGATCTGTGAAGTACTTCCGGTCCACCCCCCATAACGGGTGGATGTGCTACCGAGCGTAAAATGATTGGTTGCATAGAATTGGTTGCTGCAAAAGCCCTTTCTGGTAATTAAATAGTCGGGCATCTGAACTGCGGTGTTAAATGGGTTTTCTATTTGTTTTAACGCCAGGTCCCTAACGACCGGATCCGGTTTGTAAGTAGATGTAGCCGCATGAATGGTTTGTATAAATTCTCTGCCCCAATCCGGATTAAACGTTTCTTCTTGTGAAAACCAAAACCAGCCAAGAAAAGACGTTGAGGTTCCAAAATTGTGCCCAACCCCATTCCCCCGCATTTCCGCACCTCCATTTACTCCCCAGCTATAATATAAAGCAAGTTCGGATGCATAATAATCACAAACGGCTTTGGCAGCAGATTTCACTTCAGGATCCTTAGCAAAATCGTAAAGATTTAACCAACCTATGAGATTATAATTTCCGTAAATTCCTGAATTCCACTCGCCTGTCCCTTTCGAATAAATCAATTTAGACCAATCAAGGATCCATTTTTTCATGTCTGATAGTTTCTGACTGGCCTCTTCCTTCCGGAAATTTTCTTCTATCGCTGCCTGAGCAAAAAGATACCCACTGGTTCTTGACATGTTGATGTGGTTCTCCGTTCCCTCCGCTGTCCAACAGTTATAGCTGTCCTTTCGATCAAATACCTTCTCAAGAATTCTGAGTTTGTGCTTTTGCAACGCCGGAGCAGTAGGGAATAAATTGTATATCCTTACCATACCAACCAATGTGAAATGAAATGGACTCCGGTCTGCAAACAAGGTAATCCAGGAATTGGACAATGAATCCTTGACTCCCATCATTTCCATTCGGGCAATGGTTTTGGGCCAATAGTATTTTTCCGGATCTCCGATGTCTGAGGATGGCGGATTGTACGTAATACCTGTTTGCTCCAATAAAAAGGATTTCTTTTTTTCGGAAAGAGATTGCCCAAAAAGCGGCATCATCAATAAAAATCCAGAAAAAAGAAAAAGCAGTGTTTTAAATAAATTCAGTGTCATAGTCTTGGTAAGGCAAGTATACAACATCCAAAATTTAAGGGGATATCCATCTGATAAAAAACGGCCTTTGAACGAGAATGGAAACGGAATGGAACCGATTCCTGCCCACCTTTTTAAATCATATTAAGGAAATGATTGGAGAAATTTAAAAGAAAATCTATTTTTGCGACAGTGTTGCAAAAAGAAAAAAACGGAAAGTATCGGGTATTGACAATTCTCTTGTTGTTTCTACCTGGTATTTTACTGGCACAAGCGGACCAGTGCCGCAATAAAATCCGGGGAATTATTAACTCGGCAACGGACCATAAGGGCCTGCGGAATGTTAGTGTTCAAATCCCGGAACTTAAAATTCAGGTCTATTCAGATTCGAACGGCCATTTTGAAATCTGTAATCTAGCTACCGGAAACTATACCCTCATTTTCAGATCGATTGGATTTGATTCACTATCCGTAAATGCCAATACCGAAAAGAAGAAAAAATTGATTCTTCATTTGCGTGAAAAAGACCATTGGCTGAATGCCATTGATGTAAAAGGGCAACGCCGGCATTTCGAAAGTGAAGTAGTTGAAGCAGAAACTATCCATAAAGTGGATCTGGAAAGAAATCGTGGGATTTCTCTTGGCGAACTGGTCCGGAAAATACCGGGTGTTTCCTCAATCCAAACCGGGCCAACATTGTTCAAGCCTGTTATTCAGGGAATGACCGGACAGCGGATCGCCATTGTACAAAATGGTGTGAAGCTGGAAGGCCAACAATGGGGATTCGACCATGCACCCGAAACAGATGCCGGCCAGGCAGATCAGATTACGGTAGTAAAAGGAGCTCAGGCCGTTCGTTTTGGGGCAGATGCGATTGGTGGAAGCATACTTCTGGAACCAGGTGAAATTAACACTACCGGAAAGTTGGTGGGCAATTGGAATTCCGGGTTCGCCACCAATGGAAAAGGAATTTTCAAATCCGTTTCAATTGAAAAGACCCAAGGAAAAAAACATGTATTCTCCTGGAGAATCCGATCAGGCTTTAAAAAATCCGGTTCTTTCAACACACCAAAATATGTTTTAGGAAACACAGCCATAGAAGAATGGAGTGCCCAGGCCATTGTAAGGCATCAATTCGCCAATTCGTGGAAAAACGAACTGATCTACAGCACCTATTTCAACAAACCTGGAATATTTAGCGGATCGCATATATCCTCCCCTGAAGGAATCAGACAAGCCTTTAAGCGGCCGGATTCCAGCTATAACTATTCTTTTTCGTACAACATCGCCAGACCTTACCAAAAAATTAAACACCAGGTTTTGAAAGCGAAATCTGAATATCAATGGAACCAAAAGCATCAAAGTCAGATCATTATTTCCTACCAAAAAGACAAAAGAAGCGAGTACGACATCATCCGTGCTTCCAGTTCAAATTGCCCGGATTGTCCACAACTCTATTTTGAACTGGAATCGAAACAAGCCGAAATCAATCATACAATTAAAAAAGAAGGACTTGAAGTAAAAATGGGAATGGTTGGCACCTATCAATCCAATGTGGTTGAAAGAAAGATACTAATTCCAAATTTCCGGATGCAGCAAAGCAGTAGTTTCGGAGTAATTACAATCTACAATAAGAAATGGGCCTATGAAGTGGGAGCCCGTGTGGAATACCGGAAACAACAAATATTCAGATACATAGGAAATGATCTTCAAAGTCCGGTTCGCCTGTTTTTAAACTATATGATCAATGCAGGTGCCCGCTACCAGATTTCAGACCACTGGCATGCTAAAATAAATCTACAATCATCCAAAAGAGCGCCCAATGTTAGCGAACTGTATTCGAATGGTGTGCACCAGGGTTCTGCCAGTTTTGAGAAAGGAAATGAGAATATGGTGCCAGAGCAAATCTTAAATGCCGCATTTTCGGTTCATTATCAATCGGAGAAATGGTCATTTCTACTTAATGCTTTTGAAACCTGGTCGCCGGATTTTATCTATTTGAGTCCGGTTAGAGACAGTATAATTACGAATATAAGAGGACCTTTCCCTTTTTTTCAATACCGCCAATCGAAGGTTAATCTTCGGGGATTGGATGCCCGTTTAGAATGGCAGTTTCATAAAAAATGGAATATTTCAGCCAAAGGAGCCATGATCCGAAGCTGGAATATTTCCGACCAACAATACCTGATTTATCAACCCGCAGACCAGCTTGATCTTCGGATTGAATATGAAACCCATTGGGGTAGTTCCGGATATTCGCTCCAGATAAATGCAGGACCGATTCTGGTATCTAAACAATACCGGGTTCCAGAGAAGCAGGATTTCACGGAATCTCCATCTGGCTATATGCTTTGGAATGCCAGAGTAGCCTTGCGAAAAAACGTTGGCAAATTCCGGTTTGATGCTTCTGTGGAAGGACAAAACCTGGCAAATCTGGCCTACCGCGATTACATGAACCGATTCAGATACTACGCGTATGACCTGGGCAGAAACATCCTGATACGGTTAAACATTCCACTAATTTTTTAATTTCTAATTTTTTAATTTCTAATTTTTATAAACATGCTAAATTTTCAAAACAAACTTTTATTTATTCCTGCTATCGCTGCACTAAGTCTCTCATCCTGTTCGGATAAAGCAGATGATCCCAAAAAGAATGAAGAAAATGAACTGATCACTTCGATTCATGTGCACCTCAAAAAAGCGGGAGGAACCATTACCACGATGGCTACCTGGAAAGATCTAACGCCCGATGATGCCTCAGGAAGAACCATCGACACCTTGTTTCTGGAAGCATCAACGCTTTATACCGGAGAAATTGAATTGAAAGACGAGAGTAAATCGCCCTCCATTGATATCAGTGCAGAAGTGAAAACCGAAGCGACAGATCATCTTTTTGTGTATAAACAGACCCCGGCTGCACCTGTCTTTTTTACCGTGGTCAGAACCGATAAGGATTCTAAAAATCTGGAAATTGGGCTGGAATACACGCTACAAACCATGGCTCAAAAGGGCATTACCGGACTCAACATAATACTTCGGCACCAACCAGGTAGTAAAGACGGATCGGAAACACCGGGGGATTCCGATGTAGACGTAGTTATTCCGGTTGTGGTGCGATAAATGGGATCAAATTCAGAAGATTATTCTGAATCTAATGAGTAAATTCCGGACCTGACGTTGTTGGCAGTGACCCGATTAAGGTCCGGAAAATCTCCAATTTTGAATTACTACCCAGGCCATTTTTGGGATTCACTGAAACTGCCCAAACGTAGAGGAAAGATGCAAATCATATTTAAAGTCCTGTAAAACAATTAGCTACAAGCAGCCTCATCTTTGCATTACTTTATTTTCAACCTAAAGTAATACAATATGAAAAATAAAATTCTGCCAATCTGGATATTTCTATCTGCCTCTATTGGCATCGCAAATGCTCAATCCGGCGTAATCCTCAGCGATAAAACCGGATGGCATAGAATCGGCCAAAAAACGGTCGATTTTTCAAAGGAGAAAGATGAAATCGCCGTGACGGTTGCAGATCGGTTTGCGGCCATCAAATTCCTGGTGAAAGACGCTCCAATCACACTGAATGATTTGGAAATCACTTTTGAAAGTGGTGACCATCAACATTTAAAAATCAACAATTCAATAAAACTTGAAGGGGAGAGCCGGGTGATTGACATTAAAGGAAGTGAACGAAACATTAAGAAAATCATGTTTACGTACAAGACTCTTCCGAACTACAAAGACAAAAAAGCCCGTGTCGAAATTTGGGGGAAGAAGACAAATGTGAATCGCACAAAAAAAGAGGGAAGCAAAGAGCATTCTTCGAACCAAATGACCCCGCCGAAAAACCAACCAACCATGAATAACCCGGATCCGATGGTTGGTTCAGTAACTGCTACAAACATACCAGCAAATGAAGGCAAAGAAATAAATCCGAATGCATCCAAATTTGGAACGGAAGACACATCAAGAACTGCTGCTTCACCCAGCATTATCACAAGTGATAAAACAGGATGGCATAAAATCGCCGAGCGAAAAGTAGATTTTAAAACGGATCGGGATGAAATTCTTGTTTTGGGAGCGAACCGATTCTCAGCAATTAAATTTAAGTCTTTGGATGCACCCATAATGATCTTAGGGATAAAATTAAATTTTGATAAAGGAGATGTTCAGGAATATGCTTTGAACA
>Ga0105046_10006603_pt1 | contig 18347 bp, 12 predicted proteins | sample MAT03_FD_78385 | JGI IMG/M metagenome (GOLD analysis project Ga0105046, IMG submission 78385) | Freshwater microbial communities from Lake Fryxell liftoff mats and glacier meltwater in Antarctica - MAT-03 (megahit assembly) | ecosystem: Environmental > Aquatic > Freshwater > Ice > Liftoff...
CACGCGCTCGCGGAACTGCTCGTCGGTTTCGACGAAGGACGCCTGTGAGATGCCGAGCGACGCCTCCTCCTTGAGCGGCTTCACGAGGATGGGGAATTTCAGCCGGCGCGGCCTCGCGATGCGCGCGCCGCGGGAGATCATCACGAAGTCGGGCACGTCGGCGACCAGGGGCTCGCAACGTTGGCCAGTCGGGATCATCAAAGTCGAAGCCGGGGTAGCGCGCGGTGAAATACAGTTCAGCCAAAGCCGAAATGAGGGGGAGGATTTGCGCCTCGATCGCCGGGTCGCGGGACATCAGTTGGGTGTGCCGTCGACTGGATGTAAAGGCGCTTTTCCGCAGGTGTTTACCAATGGTTTTCTCCCTTGAAACCTCTTCATCGCGTTATTCCTCCCGTGTGACAACACATCGGCTCGGCGGCACACCCCATCAGTTCGCCGCCGAGTTTGCGCAGGTCGTGAGTCTTTTCGAGCTGCCAGCCTTGCCGGAGCAAATCGGCTTTGAAGATTTTTCCGAGCACTTCGGCGAGCTTGCTTTGGCAAAGCTCAAATCCCAGTTCCTGCTCCGCCATCGCTCGCAGCGCGACGAGATCGCGTTGCGCAAGCCAGAGCCAATCCTCGGGATTGTGGGAGTCAGTCTTCCGTGGCAACCGGCAGGCTCTCCTTCAGCACGGTCGCAAAAAAATGATCGTGATTCGCGCGCTTCTCGGCGAGGCGCTGCGGAGCGATCGGGATGAGCGTGAAGGCCGGGCGCGGCCACACGTCCCAGATCGCGTCGCTGAATTTCGCGGACGCCTCGAGCTGCCGTTCCGCGCCCTCGGCGACGAGGCAGAGGTCCACGTCACTGTCGGGTCGGGCCTCGCCTCGCGCATGCGAGCCGAAGAGATATAGACGGCTTGCAGCGGCAGTGCGCGATTCATCGCTTCGAGGCAGCGCGCCAGTGTCTCGCGCTGCGGCACGAGGCTCGCGGGAAGATTATCGAGCAGCAATTTCACGGTGGCAGAGTAGCGGCGTTGGGGAGAGTGAAGCAAGCTGGAGGATCCGTGTGATGCCAACTTATGGGGATAACCTTGCAACCGGTCGTAGGAGGTGTGGCGGCGTGAATGTGACACAGCCCGTGCCGGCTGCGGGGCGTTCACACAGCCGGGACGGGCTGTGTCACCTTCTTGCCGGTCATCCCAGTCTGCGCAGTATCCGTTCGATTCACGGACATGATATAGGCGGCGCTTTTTGGAGTGCGCGCGATTTATCGCCGCTTTCCATTCGCGCGGAGCGCGTCCCCCGCCACCTGCTCCGCAGCAATCCCAAAGCGACGACAAGTAGCCGCACTCCATAGGCGGCGATGAATCGCGCGCACTCCTACTATTGCAACGACTTCGGTTCCCAGATGCGCACGGTCCGGTCGGAAGAGAGGCAGGCGAGGCGTTTGCCGGTGGGGCTGAAGGTGAGATCGATGGGAGTGGCGAGCGGGCCGCGCAATTCATCAAGGAGCTGGCCGGTGTCGGGATTCCAGAGCTTGATAGTGAGGTCTTCGGAAGCGGTGGCGAGAATGGGCTGCGTGGGATGGTAGGCCAGCGCCATGATTGGACCATCATGAGCGCGGAATTCCTTCGTCACCGCCAGCGTACGGGCATCGCGCAGGCGCACCATTTTGTCCGCGCCTGCCTCAGCGAAGGTCTTCCCGCCGGGGGCAATATCAAGAGCGTGGATTACGCTGCGGTTGGTGGTGGTGGCAGTTCTCAAGCGCTGGCCAGTGTTCGCATCCCAGACGATGAGCTTTTCCTCAGAGCCGGACTGTCCGCGGGGAGCGTTTGCGGCCACGGATGCGATTACTTCGGCATTGTTGAGCCAGTGGGAACGATAAGAGTTGAAAATCCCCCGCAAATCCAAGCTTAGCAGTGTGGCGCCGGTGGTGGTGTCAGCGACACTTTTTCCGGTCCACAGACGGTCTCCCGCTGGACTTAACTCCATCTGGTTCGGCTGGTCTTTGAGGCGGAAAGCGGCGGCGGTCTCGACGGTCCGTCCGTTCAGCCGAAGCATGCGAATTTCACCGACCTTGCTGGCCATCGACTGCCCGACAGCGGCGACGCGACCATCCGCACTCACGCTGACGTGGAAAAAGCCGGGGGATTCGGACTTCGCGAGCGGGTGGCGGACCGGGTCGGTGGTCTGCAAATCCAACAGTTCGAGGTCCGCGCCGGTCGGGGCAAAGATCCAATCGTCCGTTTTCCAGAACGCGATACTCTTGGCACCCGCCCTGCCTTTGATCTCCCATTTTTCACGTTGGCCCGCCAGAACCCAGACCTTGGCCGCGAACCCATCGGTGACGATTTCGCCCGATACCGAATGCACGCCGAGCCCTCCAGAGTATCGATAGAACGTGCTGCCGAGCAGCGGTTGCAACAGTACGCCGGATTCGGCGTCCCATACCTGCAAGGACGGCCGCCGACCGGAGAGGACGGCCATGGTCACAAAGCGGTCGCCCTCCATTGTGTAAACAATGTTCGCCAATCGCCCGTCACTGGCACGCATTTCATAAAGGACGCGTCCACCGTGCATGTCCACGCACAATACAAAGCCGTTGCTTGCGGCGACCAACGCCCGCCGTCCATCGGGCCTGATCGCGATGCCGGTGACATCGTCGCGGGCGTCGGGCAATGCGCGGATCAAGGTGCCGTCCGCAGCATTCAAGAGTTTGAGTTTCGCTGCGAAGGCGACCAGAACCATCTGACCGCCGGGATCGAAGGCCGCCCGGAGGTGGGCGCCGCTTCGCTGCTTCCAGAGCACCTGGCCGGTTGCACAATCCCTGACAATGACCTGCCGGTCGGCGACGACCTCAAGAAGTTGCCGGCCATCGGGGCTGAACTGCAACCTGTCCGTGTCGGCGCTCTCCCATTCCACGAGCTTCGTGCCGTCGCGCGCACTGTGAATGACGATCCCACCGGGGCCGCGCCGCCCGATGGCCAGGCGTTCACCGTCCGGAGAGAAAGCGAGGCTGTAGTCCGAGTTGGCCTTGTCCTTAAAGCCTGGCTGGAAAGCGAGAAGCCGCGCGCCGGTCCTGACTTGCATCAATTCCACCCCGTGATCCATTCCGGCGATGGCAAACACCCCTGGCCGCTTCGGATGGGCCTCCACGCTGGCGATTCCTTTGGCCGAATGAGAGCGGATCGCTACCAAGGAAGTGTCGGACTTCGCTAGGAGGTAGCTCCAATTCGAGTCGCGGAGATCCTCCGGCACGTCCTTGAGGGCCATTTGCATCCCTGGCCCGTCCTGCTCGCGATATGCAGCATCAGCGAGGGCAATCTGCGATGTGGCCAGCGCGCGGCGTGTGGCTTCCTTTTCCCGCAGCGCTTGCTGCTCATTCGCTTCGGCTTTCCTTCGGAGCACAGTCTGTGCACCTTCCGCCCGCGTGGCACGAATTGCCTGCCAAGTGCTCACGCTGATCCCCACGAGGAGGGCCAGGGCCACCGCCGCGCCGGCGGCGAAGGCGAGCTTGTTGCGGCGCAGCGTTTTCCGAATCCGGTAGGCCGCGCTCGGCGGACGCGCGATGACCGGCTCGTTGGCCAGATGGCGCTTGATGTCGAGCGCCAGCCCGTTGGCCGTCTCGTAGCGGCGCGAGCGGTCCTTTTCGAGGGCCTTCATCACGATCCAGTCGAGATCACCCCGGAGCAGGCCGATGAGCCGGGGTGGTTCTACCTGGCGATGACCGGCGACGACGCTGCGGGTGGCGACGGCCATCGTCTGCAATGCAATCGAGGGGCGCGGCGGCTCGTGCTCGCGGATGATGCGGCGCATTTCGTCGAGACCGGCGTGGCGCAGAGTCTCGGCATCGACGGGCGTGCGGCCCGTGAGCAATTCGTAGAGCAGCACGCCGAGCGAGTAGATGTCGCTCCGCGTGTCGATATCGAGGCCGCTCAATTCCGCCTGCTCCGGCGACATGTAGAGCGGGGTGCCGATCATTTGGTCGAACTGCGTGAATAGCGTGCGCTCGGTGAGGCGCGCCTGGATGGCCTTGGCCACGCCGAAATCAATGACCTTCGGCACCGGCACGCCGTCGTGCAGCGTGACCATGATGTTCGACGGCTTGAGGTCGCGGTGGATGATGCCCTTCTGATGCGCGTGCTGCACGGCCTGGCAGACGGTGATGAAGAGCTGGAGCCGCTCGGCGGTCGGCAGGTTCACCTCGTCGCAATACTTGGTGATCTCGATGCCGCGCACGAGTTCCATGACGAAGTAGGGCCGCCCGAATGGCGTCGCGCCGGCGTCGAAGACCTTGGCGATGTTCGGATGATCCATCATCGCGAGCGCCTGGCACTCCTGCTCGAAGCGCGCGATGACTTCCTTCGTGTCCATGCCCAGCTTGATGATCTTCAACGCCACGCGCCGCCGCACCGGCTGCTCCTGCTCGGCCATCCACACAATGCCGAAGGCGCCCTCGCCGATTTGCTGGAGCAGCTTGTAATGCGCTATCCGCTCGCCGGATTCCTCGGGCTTGAGCCGCGCGAATTCCGCCTCCAATTCGGGAGAAGACGCAGCGGGATCGAGAAATCTTGTGGCTTGGTCGTGAGACGCGAGCAGGGTCTTGACGCGTGCGCGGAGGGCGTCGTCGCCCGCGCATTCCCGCTGGAGGAAAAGTACGCGCTCACCCGGTGCCACGATCTCAGCGGCGGCGTGGAAGAGCGCTTCCGCACGGGAAGGGTCGTAGTTCATTGGGGCCGGCGCATGGTTTCACCTCTTCATGCGCAATCCGAGGGGAAAATGGCTCATTTTAGAAATGGAATGGCGGCTCTTGCGCCGTGGTGAAGTGTCAACTGCCGGAAGGCGACTTCCGGCGTGGTTTCTCCACCGCGTCTGTATTTTCGCTTGCTCGTTTCAAGCGGGCACGCGAGACGTTGCGCCCTGTTTTCCCGACCATGGACAAGATCCTTCCGCTCCTGCGCAAGAATGCGCGCGCTTCCATCGCTGACCTCGCCAAGGCTTCCAACCTGAGCGAGGCGGAGGTAAGCAGTCGCATCGAGAAACTGGAGGGCAGCGGGGTCATTCTCGGATACCAGGCGATCCTGGACCCGGAAAAGATCGCGCGCGAGGAGGTGACGGCGGTGATCGAGGTGAAGCTGACGCCGGAACGCGATGGGGGCTTCAACAAGCTGGCGGAGCGCATTTCGAAATTCCCCGAGGTGCAGGGGTGTTATCTGATGAGCGGCGGCTATGACCTGATGGTGGTGGTGGAGGGGCGGACGCTGCACGAGGTGGCGGGCTTTGTGTCGGAGAAGCTGAGCACAATGAAGGGGGTCGTTTCCACGGCGACGCATTTCCGGCTGCGGGCGTACAAGGAGAATGGCGTGGAGTTGAAAAAGGAGAACGGGCCGGAGCGGCTGTCGGTGGCGCCATGAATGCATTTCGGATTTCGGATTTAGGATTTAGGATTTGGAGTGCGCGAGCTCGATAGCCGTGCGCTTTCCCGTGGCGGCAGTGATTTTCCTCGCCGCCACCGGTGTCCCGCGCACGGCTTCAACGCCTACAGACCCGCAGGCAGGCTGCTCTCAATGACGTGCAATCCCCGCCAAATCCTAAATCAGAAATCCAAAATTCAAATTTTTTCCCATGACTCTCAGCAAACATATCGCAAACCATGTCCGCGACATTCCCCGCTCGGGGATTCGCGACTTTTTCGAGGTCGTCCAGACGATGCAGGACGTGATCTCACTCGGCATCGGCGAGCCGGACTTTCACACGCCGTGGCGCATTCGTGAGGCGGCCATTTACGGGCTGGAGCGCGGGCACACCGGCTACACGTCGAACCTCGGTCTGCCGAAATTGCGCGAGCGCATCGCGGGTTATGTGCAGAAGCATTTCCACGTGGGCTACGATCCGGCGACGGAGATCATCGTGACGGTGGGCGTGAGCGAGGCGATCGATCTGGCGCTGCGTGCGCTGGTGAATCCCGGCGATGAGGTGCTTTATCACGAGCCGTGCTACGTGAGCTACAGCCCGAGCGTGATCCTCGCGCACGGCGTGCCGGTGGCGGTGCCGACTTTTGCGACGGACAACTTCCGGATGACGGCCGTTGAGCTGGAGAAAAAGATCACGCCGCGCGCGAAGGTGCTGATGATGAATTTCCCGTGCAACCCGACAGGCGCGACGCAGACGCGCGAGGAACTGGAGAAGATCGCGAAGCTTTGCATCCAGCACGATCTCGTGGTGCTGACGGACGAGATTTACAGCGAGCTGACCTACGACGGCGCGGAGCATGTGAGCATCGCCGCGCTGCCGGGAATGCGCGAGCGGACGGTGTTTCTCCACGGATTCTCGAAGGCGTTTGCGATGACAGGATTCCGCGTGGGCTACGCGTGCGCGCCGCCGATTCTCACCGAGGCGATGATGAAAGTGCATCAATACGCGATTCTTTGTGCAAATACGCTGGCGCAGGACGCGGCCATCGAGGCGCTCGAGAGCGGCGACACCGACGTGGCGATGATGCGCAAGGAATATGAGGCGCGGCGGAATTACATCGTGCGGAGCCTGAATGATCTCGGGCTGCCGTGCTTCCAGCCGCTGGGTGCGTTTTACGTTTTCCCCGACATCCGGAGCACGGGGCTCACCAGCAAGGAATTCTCGCTGCGCCTGCTCCAGGAAAAAAAGGTCGCGTGCGTGCCTGGCCCGGCATTCGGCGCGAGCGGCGAAGGCCACGTGCGATGCAGCTACGCAACATCGCTGGAGAAGATCAAAATCGCCATGCAGCGAATCGGGGAGTTTGTGAAGGAGGTCCGGCCATGAGCGTGAAGAAGGCAGTCCTGCTCGCCGCGGGCAAAGGCACGCGGATGAAAGATCTCACGGACGAACTCCCGAAGCCGATGCTCGAAGTTCGCGGCAAGCCGATCCTGCTCCACATCGTCGAGGGATTGAAGGCGGCGGGCATCACGGATTTCTGCATCGTCGTCGGCTATCGCGCGGACGTGGTGCGGGACTTTTTCGGCGATGGATCGAAGTTCGGCATCCGCGTTTGCTACGCGACGCAGGTCGTGCAGGACGGCACAGGACGGGTCGTGGAGCTTGCGAAGGACTTCGCCGGCAGCGACCCGTTCATCCTCAGCTACGGCGACATTCTCATCAATCCTGCCAACTACCCGCGCCTCACCGACCTCGCCAGTGCGGAGGGCATCGTGACCGTGAAACACAACGAAGGGGAAATGGCCAAGGGCGGCTGCGTCGTGGTGAACGAGCGCTTTGAACTGATCGACCTCATTGAAAAGCCCGCCGGCCCGGCACCGAGTCCCTGGTACAATGCCGGGGTTTACACTTTTCAGCCGAGCATTTTCGAATTCACCGCGCGTCTGAAATTGTCGCCCCGCGGGGAATACGAACTGACCGACGCCATCCGCGACCTCGCGAAGGACGGCAAGGTCGTCAAAGTCGTCGAACTTTCCGGAGACTGGGCTGACGTCCGCGATCCGGAGGTGCTCGCGTCACTCAATCGCTGACGCGCCCCGGGAGAGGCAGACTTATTGCCATCCGGAAGGGAGGAAGTGCGCGGGAAGCTCGAAGCGCCAATTTCCACTGAAGGGCAGCTCCCGCACTCCATGCTCACGATTAAAATCGAGGGTCCAAGTTTTTCCTAGAAAGGCCGATATTTTGCTAGATCATCCACCGAACAGCATGTAACCCTTCCATAACAGCAATGGGAAATAGGGATCTCCACCGCCCTTGCTCCCCTTGTTTTACCTCACCATAAAACCCAGAAACCCACCATGAGCCGTCCATCCAAACCCACCGAAAAATACATCCGCGAGCACACTCCCTCGATTGATGACATTATCTTCACACGCCGCCAGTTCCTGCTCCGCAGTGGCATGGGCTTTGGCGGAATGAGTCTTGCCGCTGTCTTTGGCATCAATCCGTGGGCGGAAGGCGCCTCCGCGCTGAATCCCGGTGGCTTGAAAGTCGCAAACCCGCTCGCTCCGAAGAACCCGCACTTCGCGGCGAAGGCCAAGCACATCATTCATATTTTCGCATCGGGTGGCCCCACGCAGGTGGACACGTGGGATCCGAAGCCGGAACTGACGAAGTACGACGGCAAGAGCATTCCCGGGCACGACGGGCTCGCGTTTGGCTCGCCATTCAAGTTTGAAAAGTCCGGCAAGAGTGGTGTGGAAGTGAATACCGAGTGCTTCCCTGGCCTCGCCAAGAACATCGACGACATTGCGGTCATCCGCTCGCTGTGGACGGACATTCCGGCGCACGAAGTCGCGCAGCGCTTCATGAACACGGGCTCGCTCCAGCTTCCAAAGCCTTCCTTCGGCTCGTGGGTCGTCTATGGTCTCGGGACGGACAACCAGAACATGCCCGGCTTCGTGACCATCGGCGGCCGTCCCGAATGGCGCCAGTCGTCCTTCCTGCCTGGCACCTACCAGGGCGTGAATGTGAACTATTCGCGCAACATGAATCTGGATAACGTCATCCTGAACATTCGCAACCAGTTCAGCCCGATGGAGCGCCAGCGCCGTCAGATTGACCTCGTCAAGGAACTCAACAAGGAGCATGCAAAGGCCCTGCAACACGATGCGCAGCTTGAGGCGCGCATTGAAGCATTTGAAATGGCGTTCAAGATGCAGACCGAAGCCACGGAAGCCTTCGACGTCAGCAAGGAACCCGACAACATTCAGGAAATGTATGGGAAGAATGACATCGGCGCAAAACTCCTCGTGGCTCGTCGCCTCGTGGAACGCGGCGTCCGTTTCGTTCAAGTCGAACACGGTGGCTGGGACATGCACGGGGATATCGCGAATAACCTCAAGCGCAACGGCAACACCATCGACACCCCTGCCGCCGCCCTCATTGAAGATCTCAGGCAGCGCGGTCTCTTGGATTCGACCCTCATCATCTGGGGTGGCGAATTCGGACGCACCGTCACCGCAGACCGCGGTGGCGCGGCCAATCCCGGTCGTGACCACAACGGGCGCGCAATGGTCGCCTGGATGGCGGGCGGCGGAGTCAAAGGCGGTCAGGCATACGGCGCAACCGACGAGTTCGGCTCGAAGGCCGTCGAGAACAAGGTCCACATCCACGATCTGCACGCAACGCAACTCGCGCTGCTCGGATTCGACCACGAGAAGCTGACCTACCGCTACAATGGCCGCGACTTCCGCTTTACCGACAACTACGGCAAGGTGGTCAAGGCACTCATCGGCTAACCGCGGACGCCAGAACAGCATTCTGCTCAGCGCCCGCCGGAAGCCGAGGCCTCCGGCGGGCGCTTTCCTTTTGAACTCAGTTCCCCGATTGTTCCGCCATCGCTGGCATCCGATATTTCCCACATTTTAATTTCACCCCTACAACCATGAATAAAATCTCATCCGTCTTCCTCCTCAGTGGCGCAATGGCATTGGTCTCTCCCGCCTTCGGAGACGAACCGACCAAGGAGCAACTCGACTTCTTTGAAAGCAAGATCCGCCCGATTCTGAGCGAAAAGTGCTACAAGTGCCACAGCCTCGAATCCGGCAAAAGCAAAGGCGGCCTCACGCTGGACTTGGCCGCATCAGCGCTGAAGGGCGGTGATACCGGACCAGGGATCGTCCCTGGAAAGCCCGAGGAGTCGCTCATCTACAAGGCCGTCACCTACACGGTGAAGGATATGGAAATGCCGCCCTCAAGCAGCGGCGGCAAACTCGAAGCGCAGCAAATCGCCGACATCAATGCATGGATCAAGATGGGCGCGCCGGACCCGCGCCAAGACGCCGGAAAGGTCAAGAAGCTGAGCGGCCTCAACGACAGCGCCCGCAGCCATTGGGCATACCAGCCTCTCAAGAATTGGAAACTCGTCAAAGTCCCGGCGAACAAGAACCAGGGATGGTGCCGTACGCCGATTGACGCCTTCATTCTCCAAAAGCTGGAGGCGAACAAGATGATTCCCGCTCCCGACGCAGGTAAGGAAATCCTGCTGCGCCGCGCCTACTATGATCTCATCGGCCTGCCGCCGGGCCCGGCACAGATCGATGCATTCCTTGCCGATCAGGCACCGAACGCGTGGGAAAAGGTCATCGATGGCTTGCTGGCCAGCCCTCACTACGGCGAACGCTGGGCTCGCTACTGGCTGAATTCGGCCCGCTATGCCGACACCATCGGCGGCGACGGGAATGTGAACAACGGCCGCCTCGACTACCGCTATCCCAATGCATGGACCTACCGCGATTACGTGGTCCGCGCGATGAACGAGGACAAGCCCTACAATCAGTTCATCATCGAGCAGCTTGCCGCCGACCAGATCTATCCCATTCAGACAGTCACTGCGACTGTCCAGCCAGCCGCGAAGACGACCCCTGCCCCGGCTGGCTCCGGATTGAAGAAGGCGGATCCGCTTCTTCTTGCCAAAGGAAAGACGGCCACCCCAGCCAAGCCCACCGCGCCGCCAGCAGTCACCCCCGCGCAGCCCGTGGCGATGGCCGAGCCAGCCATGATGGCCTCCGAGGGGATGATGATGGGCGGCGCTTCAGGTGCCCGCTCGACCGGCAAAGAGACCCAAGGCAGCCCGAACCTCGCGGCCCTCGGCTTTCTCACGGTTGGCATGCGCTTCAACAACGCGAATGACCAGATCGACGACCAGATCAACGTGTTTTCCAAGGCATTCCTCGGCGTCACCGTCGCCTGTGCCCGATGCCACGACCATATGTTCGACCCGATTCCGCAGGCGGATTATTACGCCCTGCACGGCGTCTTTGCCAGCAGCCAGGAGCCGACGGACAAGCCAAAGATCGCTGAACCCACGCCTGCGCAGAAGCTCGAATACGAGCAGAAAATCGCCGGTGTGCTAAAAGAGAACAGCGACATCTACTTTCGTGAAGTGGAGCACTGGCTCGGCCTGATCCACGCCAAGCCCGCTGATTACCTGAAGGCCGCTTCGCTCAACGGTGGCCGGATGAACGAGGCGAATCAGAAGGCACGCCTGGAGATCGTCAAGACCGCCGGCCTCGAAGCTCGATTCGTCACCTTCTTCCAGAAGGTCATGCGACCGGATCATCCTGTCTTTGGCCCGTTGCGAAAGCTGGACGCTCTTAGCGATAGCGAATTTGGAACCCGCGCCCCGGCACTGCTGAAGGAAATGCAGAAGAGCGGCAAATTCAATTCCCTGGTGATCGATGAACTCACCAAGGCAAACGTCCACTCCGGCTACGAAGTGTTTGCCGCCTACGAAGGACTCTTCAAACGCATGACTCCGAAGCTGAAAGGCTTCATCACCGCATTCAAGGATGCCACCAGCGACAAGCCCGCGGGCTTCACGTCGGCGGAAGTCGAATTCTTCTCAGGGCCATTCGCGATGGTAACGGCTCCCCAGGCGACGACCGACTGGATTCGCAGTTCGATCCGCGGTTGGGACAACCAGATGACCGGACGCGCGCGCTTTGCCTTTGCCAAGCTCAACGACCTCGAACTGACCCATCCCGGAGCAACCCCGCGGGCAATGGTCATGCTCGACAAAGGCACTCCGCAGAACTCGCGCCTCCTCATCCGCGGTCAGGCGGGAACACCCGGCGAAACGATTCCTCGCGGCTCCCTGTCCATCCTCAGTTCGGAAGGTCGGCAGGAATTCAAGGCCGGAAGCGGACGCCTCGAACTGGCACAGGCAATCGCCAGCAAAGACAATCCCCTTACACCCCGCGTGCTCATCAATCGCGTGTGGCTGCAGCACTTTGGCGAAGGGTTCGTCCGCACGCCCGATGACCTCGGCGTGATGAGCGAGAAGCCGACCCACCCCGAACTGATCGACTACCTCGCCAGTTGGTTCGTGGACTCAAAGGAGAAAGGGGGTGCCGACTGGAGCGTCAAGAAGCTCCACAAGTTCATCATGCTCTCCCGCGTCTATCAGGAGAGCAGCAACATCCTGCTCGGTTCTGACTATTCGGACAAGGAGCCCGACAATCGCCTGCTCTGGCGCGCGAATGTCCGCCGCCTGGACTTCGAATCATTCCGCGATTCGCTGCTCACGATGTCTGGTCGCCTGGATCCGAAAATTGGCGGGCAGCCCGTCAATATCACCGACGAGCCCTACATCTATCGCCGGAGCATCTATGGTTACATTGACCGGGGCAATGTGCCGGAACTGATGTCGCATTTCGATTTCAGTGATCCCGACATGCCGAACTCCAAACGCACCACCACCATCGTGCCGCAACAGGCGCTCTTCCTGATGAACAGCCCCCTGGCTGTGGATGTCGCACGCCGCGTGGTCGCACGGAGTGAATTCCAGCGTGCAGACAACGATCTTCGCCGGGTGTTTGCGCTCTACAGGATCATGTTCCAGCGCTCCCCGAAGCCGACCGAGATCCCGATTGGACTCGCCTTCGTCCAAAAGGAAAAAAGCAAACAGTCCGAGGTGGAAAAGATGGCTCCTGAAATTGCCAAGAAGAACACCGAGGTTCAGAAGCGCGTCGATGACATCAAGAAGCGCGACAACGATGCCAAACGCGCAGTGCAAAACGAAGGCAATATTGTGAAACGCGACGTGCTCACACCGTGGGAATCCTATGCCCATGCGCTGCTCTTCGCGAACGAGGCCATCTACGTGAACTGACCGGCCTCCGAAACTCCTCAGCAAAAGGGCGCACCCTCACCGGTGCGCCCTTTTTCTTTCCCTCCCGGCTTGCGCACGCGCGCCCGGACCGCTACCACGCGCGCCCCATGCTTCGCATCCGTGCCTTCCGGGGCCTCGTCCCCGACCCCGCCCAAGTCGCCGACATCGCCTGCGTCCCCTACGACGTCCTGAATACCGACGAGGCTCGCATCCTCGCCGACGGCAAGCCCAACACCCTGCTCCGGGTCGATCGTGCCGAACTCGAACTGCCGCCGGAAACGAACCCGTATTCCGACGAGGTTTACGCGCGGGCAAAGGCAAACTTCAGCCGCCTCCAGCAAGTCGGCGCACTCCGTCGCGAAACCACGCCGGCCCTTTACCTCTACCAGCAGCGCATGGGAAACCACGTGCAGACTGGCCTCGCCACCGTCTGCCACGTGGACGACTACATCCATGAACGCGTGGCGAATCCCCTCGCCCGCGACATCATCAAAAAGCACGAGCGCACACGGCAGGACAAGGAAGACGATCGGACGAAACTCATCGGCACCCTCCGGGCAGATACTGGCCCCGTGTTCCTGACCTATCGCGATCGGAAGACCATCGACGCCATCGTCACGCGGGAAACCGCCCGTCCTCCCACCAATGACTTCACTGCGCCCGACGGCATCCGGCACACCGTCTGGCGAATCACCGACCCTTCCGTCACCGCGGACCTCGCCGCGGAATTTGCCACACTCGCCGCCGCCTATGTCGCGGACGGACACCACCGCACGGCCAGCGCTGCAAGGGTGGGCCTGGAATTGCGCGCCAAGGGCGCTGCAACCGCTGACTCCGACTGGTTCCTCTGCGTCCTCTTCCCCGCCAGCCAGCTCCAGATCCTTCCCTATAATCGGGCGATCAAGGATCTGAACGGCCTGACCGCGGAGCAATTCCTCACCGCGACGGCCAAGGCATTCACCGTCATGCCGGACAGCACCCCCGCGCCGGCGAAGTCGGGCGACATCCGCATGTATCTCGCTGGAAAATGGTACGCCCTCGGCTGGCAGCATGCGCCCGACGCCGATCCGATATCCCGGCTGGACGTCGAAGGCCTCCAGCAACGCCTCCTCGCGCCAGTGCTGGGAATCGACGATCCCCGCACGAGCAAGCGAATCGATTTCATCGGCGGAATCCGCGGCACCGGCGAACTCACAAAGCTCGTGGACAGCGGAAAAGCCGCGATCGCATTTTCGATGTATCCGACCACCGTGCAGCAGCTCATGGACATCGCCGATGCCGGCCAGATCATGCCGCCAAAGAGCACCTGGTTCGAGCCCAAGCTGCGCTCGGGCCTCTTCATCCACACCTTCTGATACGATTTGTACAGTCCTGTTGGCGGATGGCGGCAGGTGACTGGAAAGTAGGGTAGCTCTCCAGAGCTGCGCAACCCGAGGCTTCCCGTACGGAACCACCCGCGCAGCTCTGGAGAGCTACGCTACGCAACCCAACCGTCCCCTGCCTTCAGGCAATCTGTCTGGATAAATCGTATGAAACAGTAACGCAGCTCTCCGGCGCTGCGCCATGCGACACGCTGAAAATCCCGCTGCACGGTCAGTCCAGCGTCTTCAGCCCCGAGACCACACTCATGCGCGCGACCGAGATCGCCGGCACGAGGCACGAGACAATCCCCAGCAACGCTGCGACCAGCCCGGCGGTGCCGAGCATTTGCGGGGTCACCTCGAACGAAACAAAGACTCCCTTCGTCGCCTTCTGGACATCCATGCCCGTGTAGAGCAGCCACGCTCCGCCCGCTCCGAGCAGTGCACCGAGCCCGGCCAGTCCAAAACTTTCCGCCAGGATCAGGGCAAACAAATCCTGTCTCCGAAAACCCAGCGCCTTGAGGATCGCAAGCTCACGAAAGCGCTCCCGCACCGCCATGCTCATCGTGCTCGCAGTCACCAGCAACAGCGTCAGCAAGACCAGCACGCTGATGCTCCCGATGAGAAATTTGATCCCGCCCCACATCGAAACGAACGCCGCCTGAAACTCCCTTTCACTCTCCGCCCGGACTTCGTTGGCGGAATTGGCAAACGCCTTCTCAACCTCCTCGATCACTCTGGGCATGGCCTCGACCGATGAGACCCGCAGCCACCACATCCCTGTCTGACCCCAGTCCTTCAGCGCCTCGTCGAGATACTTGTGGTGAAAGAAAATATTCCGATCATCCACCGTGCCCCAGTAAGTCCCGGCCACGCGCAGTTCCACGCTGCATGGATAAAGCCCGCTCATCAGCGTAAAGCGATCGCCCACCTTGTAGCCATACTGCTGGGCAGTATCGCGCCCCACGAGGCAGCTCACCCGATCCTTCAGCCAGGTCTCGTAATCCTCCTTGTTGTAACGCACCTCGGGCATCAGTCGATCGAACGTCGCCGGTTCGATCGCAATCGTCCCGAACAACAGTTGCTCGTCCTCTTTGAATTTCCCTCCGAACCAGACGAACGGCGTCATCACATCAACGCCTGGAATCCGTTCGATGATTCCGCGCTGCCTCTGCGGCAGCGTGCTCACCAGCGACACCTTGTTGCGCACCGCCACCCGCAACGCTGCGTCGGCATCCGTCGGCGGCTGCGTCAATTCGCGCAGGAGCACCATCAGCGTCACCAGCAGGAAAAGACTCACCGCCGCACTCAGCACGCTGAGCAGGAGACGCCGCTTGTTGCGGAACGCATTCCGCATGACGAATCCCGCGATACTCATCGTCCGGCCCCGTTCACGGCAGCAGCTTGCCCTTCTCCAGATGAATCGTCCTCGAACCATGGGAAGCCGCCCGCGGATCGTGGGTCACCATGATCACCGTCTTGCCAGCACCCCGGCTCAGAGTCTGCAAAATCTCCAGCACCGTATCCGCGCTCGCGCTGTCGAGATTGCCCGTCGGTTCGTCCGCCACCACCAGCCTCGGATCCGTCGCAATCGCCCGCGCGATCGCCACACGCTGCTCCTGCCCGCCCGACATCTGCTTTGGCAGATGCTTCCGCCGGTCCGCGAGGCCGACGAGTTCCAGCGCGGTGTTGACGAGTTCCCGACGCCGGCTCGCAGACAGGTCCATCAGCAACAGCGGCAACTCCACATTCTCGAACGCCGTGAGGACCGGGATCAGATTGAAGCTCTGGAAAACAAATCCCACGTTTTGATTCCGCCAGTCCGCCAGGTCGGATTCATCCAGCGATGTCACCTCCACTCCGCCGACGACGCATCGACCCGATGTCGGGCGATCCACCCCCGCGATGATATGCAGCAGCGTGCTCTTCCCTGAGCCAGACGGCCCCATCAGCGAAAGGAACTCCCCCGTCGCGATCTCCATGCTCACATCATCCAGCGCCGCGATCTCCATCTCACCCTGGCGGTAGAGCTTCGAGAGATTGCGAATGGAAACGACTGTCGCGGCCTGCACAGGCGGGAGATAGGCGAAAATCAGCGGGCACGCAATGAACCACGCGCCGTGAGATGCCGGATGAGCCCATACAGCACCTCAAGACGCGCCATCTTCGCTCCGACCGCGATTCCCCGTCGCAGCGGCTCGCCCCAGATCGCCTCCACCTCCACCGGGTGGCCCAATTCGTAATCGATCATCGACGACGGCTTGTAAGCTCCCATCGACTCACTGCGGTCGATCTGCCAGTCCGCGAAAGAATCCGGAATCGGATGACCAAGCCGGCGCGCCGCATCCAGTCCCTCATCCATCAGCGCCCGCGCGAGCTTCCGCAGATTCCGGTCTGCGAGAACCTCCGCCACATTCGCTCCCGCCGCGATCGAAAGTCCGTTGAAAGGAATATTCCACAGCAGCTTCCGCCAGCGCTCACTCTGAAGATCATCCACCGCCGTCGCCTCCACCTCCACCGCATGGAACGCCTCCGCCAGCGCCCGTGCCCGCGCCGATGCAGCCCGCCGAAACTCCCCGATCGAAATCGAACCATGATCGAGATGCCGGATCACGCCGGGCGCAGTCCGATTGATGCAAACAAAACAAAGCGCCCCCATCACCCGCTCCGCGCCCCATCGCCCACTCAGGAATTCCTCATTCCCCAGCCCGTTCTGCAAAGTCAGCAGCACCGTCTCCGCACCGATCAACGGCGGCAGCAATCGCTCCAACTCGCAATTCGCGGTCGCCTTCAGCGCGATCAACACCACATCCACCGGTCCGATCTCCGCCGTCGTCGCCGAACACCGCACCTCCGGCAACTTCAACTCCCGGCCGTTCGTGAAAACCGTCAACCCGTCGCGTCTCACCGTCTCCAGATCCGCCCGCATCAGGAAATGCACATCGTGCCCGCCGTGCGCGAGCATCCCGCCATAGTAACAGCCGACCGCGCCGGAGCCGACGACCGCGATTTTTCCCAGCGGAATTGGATTCACCCCCTCATTTCAAATCCGCAATTCGCAATTCGCAACCTCGCTCTTATTTTTCCGCGTTCCTCCCTCCGCGTTCCGCGTTCAGATGGGCCCGCCGGGATTCGAACCCGGAACCAAGGGATTATGAGTCCCCTGCTCTAACCGTTGAGCTACAGGCCCGGAAATTCAGAAAGTGTTCTCTCCAATGGCTTTCTGAAAATTGACCAAACTCCGCACTTGCGCTTGTGCTAGAGTTTGTGCTAGAGCAATGCCATGAAACGCATTGAAACACAAAGAGGGGGCGAAAATGCGGGCGGCGGACATCGCGCGCAGTTTATCGCGGTGAGGGATTCACGCAATCGCCGAGTGCCGGGACTCTACTCCCGCAATGGCCGCTACTACGCGCAGCTTTGGGTGGAGCGCGACGATGGCAGGAAGACGGCGCGCAAGTTCCCGCTCAAGGACGGGGACGGCGTGGCCGTGACGACGTTGAACGGGGCAAAGGAGGCGCTGGAAGTGCTCAGGCACGTCCGGCGCGAGCGGATGCTGCCGACGACGGGATTGCACAAGCCTACGCTCGCCGCGTATGTCGAGACGTACTTCGCCAAGGCGGAGACGGCTGAGAAGAAACCGCAGACGTTGCACAAGGAGCGATGGGCGCTTGCGCGATGGGTGGCGCACTTGGGCGACGTGCGGATTGACCGGATTGAGACGCCGATGATTGCGAGCTTCAAGGACAGGAGGCTTCACGCTGGGGTGTCCGCGCGGACGGTGAATCTCGACCAGATCGCGCTGCGCAATGTGCTCAAGCGCGCGATGGATGACGGGTATCTGCGGGCGCTGCCGACGCTGAAGACGCTCAAGCAAACGAAGCCGCCCAAGCGCGAGCTGATGACGCCGCACGAATTCGAGAGGCTGCTCGCCGCGGTGGACACGGCTTGCGAGAGGAACGGCGCGCAGTTTGGCGACTATCTGCGGTTCCTCGCCTACAGCGGGGCGCGTGAGCAGGAGGCGTTGCATGTGCGGTGGCAGGACGTCGACTTCGCGGGCGAGCGCGTCTTCATCGGCGCGGGAGGCATCTCGAAGAATCGCGAGGTGCGCTCGGTGGAGTTCAACGACAAGCTCGGCGAGGTGCTGGGCGACATGGCCGGCCATCGTGCGCCTGATTGCTCGTGGCTGTTTCCGTCGCCGCAACGGGGCGCACGCGACGAACACGCGCGCACATTCCGGCAAAGTCTGCGGCTTGCCAGGAAGGCGGCCGGGCTCGAATGGGTCGGCTTTCACGATCTGCGGCATTCGTTCGCGTCCTTTTGTGTGATGGCTGGGCTCGACTTCATGACGATTTCGGCGTGGATGGGTCACAAGGACGGCGGGATTCTCGTGGGGAAGGTGTACGGCCATCTGCTTGAGGATC
>Ga0105046_10006604_pt1 | contig 18347 bp, 13 predicted proteins | sample MAT03_FD_78385 | JGI IMG/M metagenome (GOLD analysis project Ga0105046, IMG submission 78385) | Freshwater microbial communities from Lake Fryxell liftoff mats and glacier meltwater in Antarctica - MAT-03 (megahit assembly) | ecosystem: Environmental > Aquatic > Freshwater > Ice > Liftoff...
GCTCGTCTTCCGGCACGTCCGGACCCTGGTCACGCACCCGCAATTCCAGGCCGCAGTTACCCCGGTCGGCGGCCATCAATTCGCTGCGGCCGCCGGGCGGGCTGTAACGCATGGCGTGGCCTGACGCAGACGCTGAGAGTCGCCCTGAAACGGGCAGTGCAGGCCAAGGGTCGAGCAGGACCAGGCGCAGGCCTCGTGACTGGGCTTGCTGCTGCAGGCTGGCGACGGCCTGGCGTGCCAGGGCAGACCAGTCAAAACCCCCGCTTTCCTGTGTGGCCACAGGCGTGTCCATGCAGGCCACTTCCAGCAAGGCATTCACCAGCTTCATCATGCGGTCGCCACCCGCATGGATCTGGCTGAACATGCGTTGCAGGCGTGGCAGATCTGCGGCCTTGTACCGACCCAGCTGAAGCCCAGCACCTGGCGCGCCTGTTCGCTGCAAGACAAGTGCTGGATGCGCAGGTCGTATTCCCAACCGCCGACACCCGCCACGCGGCCGGTGTTGTGCAGGAACGCCTGGTTGGCGCGCAGTTCAGCCTCTGCGCGCTTGCGCTCGCTGATGTCGCTTTGAATGGCCATGAAGCCGCTGAGCGCGCCGTCGGTCTGCACGTCGGTGCCCTCGAAATGCAGCAATGCGCCGGCCGAACGGCCGATGAGCTCTCTGGCGGCGAAGCCGGAGCGACCCCGGAGCGACCCCGGCACCCAGCAACGGGCTCGGCAGAAACGGCACAACGCCAAACTAGGTCATGTGGGCCCGATGCAGCCTTCAGGCCAGGCGGAACTGCTCGACCTTTCGCGCCAGGACTGCGCCCTGGGTGCGCAAAGCCACGCTGGCATTGGCCACCTGCTGCACCAGCTCCAGGCTTTGTGCGGTGCTGTCGCGGATCTCGGTCAGCTGGGCCAGGATCTCGCCCGAGTCCTTCTCGCCACTGTGCGTCAGCGCCGAGACGTCGTCCATGGCCACGCGGATCTGGTCGACGTGTTCGTCGGACGTGGCCAGCGCCTTGCTGGTTTCTTCGGTCAAGGCTTTGCTGAGTTCGATGTCCTCGGCCGAGCGCAACACGATGGCACCGATGCGGCGCGCCGATTCGGCACCCCGCAGCGCCAAAGAACGAACCTCTTGCGCCACCACCGCGAAGCCGCGGCCAGCCTCGCCTGCCTTGCCGGCTTCCACCGATGCATTCAGCGCCAGGACATTGGTGCGAAAGGCGATCGAGTCGATCAGCGTCACGATCTCGCCGATCTCACGGCTTTTCGCGCGCAGCGCAGCCATGCGGTCGCGCAGGTGCTGCATCTTTTGCCGGTTGCGCGAACTCTCCAGGCGCAGCCCCTGCACCGCATTCACCACCGCTTCCACCTGCCGACCACAAGCCTGCAATTGCGCGGCATAGCGCGTCACGCCTTCCACCACGACACCCACGCTTTGTGCGGTGTCGGCGTTGCGCTGGGTCAGGTTCTTGTTGCCACCGGCGACCTGCTGCGAGGCCTGGTTCACCCCGGCCACACCCTGCTGCACGGCCGACATCATGTCGGACAGGCGGGTCAGCGACACATTCATGGCCTGCATCGTCAAGGCCACTTCATCTTGTCCCAGCGGCGAGGGGCGCACGGTCAGGTCGCCCTCGGCCAAGCGCTGCATCTGCTTGTTCAGCTGACCGAGGCCTCCGCGCATGACCAGGAAAAAGCAGTACAGCAGGTAGCTCGCCACAGCCAGTGCGACCACCAGCGACCCCACCACCCAATTGCGCTGGGACTGCGCCGCGGCGAGTTGACTCAACAACCCTGATTCCGAACGTTCGGACAAGCTCTGCTGCAGCTTCAGCACTTCTTGAAGGGCGGCGTTCTGCGCCGATTCCAGCATTTTCGGGCCTTGTTGGGGCGGGGCTGCAGAACGGGGCGCTTCAGCCCTGACAGCGGGCACCTGCACCTGCACCTGCACCTGCACCTGCACCTGCGCCAGGGTCTGGGCCATTCGCAGAAGGCCGTTCACGGCGGGCAGTTCCGAGGCCAGCCGATTTTCGCCGGCGGGCATCGCAAAAAGCCTGCGCTCGGTGCGCAGCGTGGCCTCGCGGGTGCGCTCCACTTCATGGGCCAGGCGCAGCGGCCGCAGCAGCCGCTCACCTTCATCGCCTGCGGCCTCGGCCGCGTGGCTGCTGGCCAATTCGTCTAGCAGGCGCTCAAGGGTCAGGCGCAAGGCCGGCAAGTGATCGGTGGTCAGGCGGCGCATCGAATACAGGGAGGGGTTCCTGGCGGACATCGCCGCGGCCGAGTCCGTCAAGGCCACGCGCAAGCTTGCGCTGGCATCGATGGCCGTCAGGGTTGCCTGCAAACGGGCCTCCGCGTTCTGACCTTCATTTCCTTCATTTCCTTCTTTTCCCTCTGCGCCTGTCGCAGGTGCAGCACGCGCAGCGCGTTCCAGGTCTTCGTGGTGGCGCTCCCAAGCTGGCTGCAGCCTTTCGTAGCCCGCGATCTCGGCTTGCTCATAGGCGAGCTTCAACCTCGCCCAATCCGCGCCCAACTGTGTCGCTGGGGGGGAAACCCGGGGGGATGCACTGGGGGATGCACTGGCGGATGCAGCGTCGGCTGCTATTCGCGCCTGACGGTGCAGCGACAACTCCAGGCTCGACACGGCAGCTGCCAGTCGCAACTCCACCAATTCCCGCTGGCTGTGCGCCACCAGATGCTGCTGGTCAACGACGGAATACCAAACCAGTGGCAAAACCGGTGCCGCAGCGATGCCCAGCACCAGCAACACCTTGTGCCGCACCTCCAGCAAGCGAAACAGCCGAACGCCCGGTGACCAGACACCGTGGTAAGCAAAGTACTCGCGCAGACCTTTCCACAGACCCGATCGGGTGGGAGAAGACGGCAATCGCAGGCTGGAAAACAACATCAACTTCCTCTGACGGAACGCGTCCGGGGTTTCGGGCAGGCCGCCAGGGGTGGCTCACCCGGCATCTAGGTGTCTTATCGGCCGGTTCTGTTTGGCCTTGAGACAGCAGGCGGCGTGGGCGACAGGCAGTTGCCTGCCATCCCTGCCATCCCTGCCAACGCTGCCAACTCCTCGAATCCTGCGAACTCTGCGATCAGACCAGCCTTTGCCGATCAGACCCGCTCCAAGCGATCTAAAGATCGGACCGGCGCAGCCGAAAAGACCCTGAGGCCGCGTCGAACAAGTCGCCAGTGGGGGACGTTCGGTGTTCTCTTCGGCCTCATTCACGCACCCTAGCCCGGTCAAAGTCCAGCCATGCCGTATTCGCCAGACAGTTCGACGGGAACCCCGCAACCGCCAGCCCCCGCTGGTCAGGTCGGCTGGTCGCTGGCCGCACTGTCAGGCCAAGCGGGGTTGGCTTTGGTGGTGGCCCTGGGCGTAGGCCTGACGGTGTGGGCCGGTGGTTGGCTGGCAGGTCTGGGTGCGGCTGCGGCTGCGGTGGCTGCGGGCAGCGCCGCCTGGGCTGGCAGCCGCCAAGGCAGGCTCGCGCCGCTTTACAGCCTCCATGTCCACGGCGACCAGGAAGCCGCGCCACAGCATCCGGCCGGCCACATTCCGGTGCATGCCGTGATAGCCGTATCGACCGCTGCGAGCCAGGCCGCACATGGCAGATCAGCAAGCGGCGGGCCTGAAGTCGACTCCTCGCGGCAGGGTGCAGACCTGATGGTTGCGAAGGTGGTGCCCGTTTGGGCCCGCCAGCTGGACATCACCCGAGACGCCGCAGCCAGCGGTCTGGCCGAACTCCTGGAATCCTTCAGCCAGATTTCGATGGTGCTGAACGCCCTGTGCAACAACCTCAGCAGCTTCAGCGTGTCGGCCAGCCCTGGTGCGGTCGACAAGGCCGTGCGCGTTGAAGGACCGGCGCTGGAGAAGCTGACCGCGGCCAGCATGCGGGCCTTTGCCGAACGCGACGCAGCCTTGAACGAACTGGGTCGCTGCGCCGAAGGCTTGATCGAATTGAAGCAACTGGCCAAGCAGTCGCGTGAACTGGCCCGGCACACCCGCTTGGTGGCCTTCAATGCGTCGATCGAAGCCAACCGACTCAGCATCGGGGCCGGGGTCTCTTCCGGAGGTCTGGACAAGGCCCGCCATGGCGGCTCGCTGGCGGTGGCGGTGGAGCTGCGCATGCTGGCCACGCGCCTGGCCGAGACGGCAGAGAAGACCGAACGGGCGGTGAACACGCTGGCCGAGCCGGTCAGCAAAGCCCGCCGCGAAGGCCACGTCGCCAGCACCTCGACAGAGGTGCTGCAGCTGGAAATCGATGTTGCGGCCCGTCAGGCCATGGCAGCGCTTCTGGCCGCTTTGGGCAGCTCGATGCAAAGCAGTGGCGAGGTCAAACAAGCCGCTGAATCGCTGACCCAGCAGATCGAAGCCACCTTCATGCACTTCCAGTTCGGGGACCGCATCAGCCAGATGCTGAGCATCATCACCACGGACATGAACAACCTCACCCGCTGGGTCGCCAGCAACCCTCGCGCGGCGCACGCCGACGCAGCGCAATGGCTGGCCGCATTGGAGAGCAGCTACACCATGGACGAGCAACGCTCCACCCACCACGGCAATGTGCATGTCGACCAAGGCAGCGCTGTCGAGTTTTTCTGAACGAGTTAGGAGATCCCTATGACCAAGACTGTGATGATCGTGGACGACTCGGGCAGCTTTCGCACCGTCGTCAAGCTGGCTTTGCAAAAGGCGGGCTACACCACCGTGGAAGCCGTCGACGGTGCCGACGCCGTCAGCAAACTGGACGGCCGCAAGCTGAACATGATTGTTTGCGACGTGAACATGCCGAATATGGACGGCCTGAGCTTCCTGCGGCACCTGAAAACCACCGGCGCATACAAGTTCACCCCGGTGATCATGTTGACCACCGAAACGCAGGAAGCCAAGAAGAACGAAGGCCGTGCGGCCGGTGCGCGCGCCTGGATCACCAAGCCCTTCCAGCCTTCACAGCTGGTGGACGCGGTGAACCGCCTGTGCGTTTGAAGCCAGGCGAGCGCGCGGCATGAACTTCGACATGGCACCCGGCACACCGGCCGACATGCAGGGCCAGGCTCTGACCCTGAACCTGGGCCAGGAGTTGACGATTGCCTACGCCGCGCAGCACCAGGCCACCCTGGCGCAAACGCTGCTGGCGCGCACCGGCGACCTGCACCTGGACCTGTCGGCCGTAGACGAGTTCGACAGCAGCGGCGTGCAGTTGCTGTTGTCGGCGCGGCGCAGCCTGTTCGAACGTGGCGACAGACTCCACCTGGGCTATCCCAGCAGCACCGTGCGCGACGCCCTGGCGGTGTTTGGCTTGCAGGCGCTGTGGCAGCCTGAGTCGGCCCACTGAGCCCGCCGCCAAAGGAAAGATGACCATGTCGATGAACGACGACGCAGAAATCATTGCCGCCGCGCGGGCGGGCTTTCTGGACGAAGCGGCCGACATGCTGCAGCAGTTCGAACAAGCGCTGTTGGTCATGGAGACCACGCCCGACGATGCGGAAAACCTGAACGCCGCCTTCCGCGCTGCACACACCATCAAGGGCACCGCCGGCTTGTTCGGCTGCGATGCCGTAGTGTCTTTCACCCACGAGGTGGAAACGCTGATGGAAGCCCTGCGCAGCGGCCAGATTGCCGTCAACGAGGCCATTTCTGCCGCCCTGCTGGAAGGCCGCGACCAGATGGAAGCGCTGATGCAGGAAGTGCGCAGCGGTGAAAACGACGCTGCCGTGGCCGAGCGCAGCCGCGTACTGGGTGCACGCTTGCACGCACTGGGTCACCCAGCGTCATCAACGGCCCAGTCCAGCACGCAGGCTGCGGCCTCGCACGATGCGGGTGGCGCAACTGGCACCGCCGACAGCGCGCTGGGCGGCACGCGCCGCTGGCACCTGTCGCTGCGCTTCGGCGCCGACGCACTGCGCAACGGCCTGGACCCGCTGGCCTTCCTGCGCTATCTCGGCACGTTGGGCCCGGTGCTGGGCTGCCACACGCTGGAAGAAAGCGTACCGGCGTTGGCCGAGTTCGACGCCGAGTCCTGCTACCTGGGATTCGAGCTGGTGCTGCAGACCGCACAGGACGAAAAGGCCATCGCCCAGGTCTTCGACTTCGCGATGCAAGACTGCGAACTCGCGATATCGCCTGCCGGCACATCGTCCAGCCGCTACAACGAACTGCTCGCCGAACGCTGCGGCAACGACGAAGACAAGCGTGAAACGCTGCGCGCCGTGTGGACCCAACTGAACGTGGTGGCGGGCCACATCAGCGAAGACACGCAAGCTCCAAACACAGCAAGAACCCTGAACACGGCCACGACAGCCAACCCGGTCGCTGCCGAACGACGCCAGGCCGACCCTGAACGCCGCAGCGGCAAAGACCGCCGCCCTGTAGCCGAAGCCCGCTTCGTGAAGGTGCGGGCCGACAAGCTGGACCACCTCATCGACCTGATCGGTGAACTCGTCATCGCGGGCTCGGGCGCACAGATGGTGGCCACGCAAGAAGCCTCGCCCGCCTTTCTGGAAGCCATACAGCGGGTGTCGGATCTGGTGCAGTCCACCCGTGACGGAGCGCTGGCGCTGCGCATGGTGCCGGTGGGCGAAACCTTCTCGCGCTTTCAACGCGTGGTGCGCGACACCAGCAAACAACTGGGCAAGGAAATCGAGCTGGTGGTGACCGGCGGCGACACCGAACTCGACAAGTCGATGGTCGACCGCATCGGCGACCCGCTGATGCACCTGGTGCGCAACAGCCTGGACCACGGCATCGAAACACCGCAAGCACGCATCGCTGCCGGCAAGCCCGCCAGCGGCCGCCTGAGCCTGAATGCCTACCACGAGGCCGGCAGCATCGTCATCGAAGTCAGCGACGACGGCCGCGGCCTGGCGCGTGAACGCATCCTGAAAAAAGCCGTCGAGCGCGGGCTGGTGGCCGAAGGCGCGGTGCTGAGCGACCCCGAAGTCTGGCAGCTCATATTCGCTGCCGGCTTCAGCACCGCCGACGCCGTGACCGACATCTCGGGCCGTGGCGTGGGCATGGATGTGGTCAAACGCAACATTGAGGCCCTGCGCGGACAAATCAGCCTGGCCAGTACCGATGGCCGTGGCACCACCACCCAGATCCGCCTGCCGCTGACGCTGGCCATGATCGACGGCTTCCTGACCTTGGTGGGCGGCGTGCATTACGTGCTGCCGCTGGCCGTGGTGGCCGAGTGCATGGACCTTCCGCGCGAATGCCGCGAACACCCCGACCGGGTTTTCGGCACCTTCGACCTGCGCGGCGAAGTGATGCCCTACCTGGACCTGGCACTGTTCTACGGCAAGGCCGCGGCAGAGGGCCGCCGCAGCCTGGTCGTGGTGCGCCAGGGCGCAGTGCGCATCGGCCTGATCGTCGACCGCTTGTTGGGCGAGCACCAGACCGTGATCAAGCCGCTGGCCGACATCTTCAAACCGCTGGAAGCCCTGGCCGGCTCCACCATCCTGGGCTCTGGCGACGTTGCGCTGGTGCTCGACATGCAAGGCGTCATGAACGCCGCACTGCGTTACCAATCCGGTCGCGCCAACCCCCTGCAGACGCTTGTCGCTGCGAAGCAGAAAGCCACGTCATGAAACGCATTCTTCGCTCAATGAAGCTGTGGCAGAAGTTCTGCTTGCTGGCCGCCATCGGGGCCACCATGTGCGCGGCGCCTTTGTACAAGGTGGTTCAGAACAAACAGACCGAAATCGCGGGCACGCGGGCCGAGGTGAACGGCTTGGCGCCCCTGCGCAACGCGATCGCCGTTCAGCGGGAACTGCAGAACCACCGCGGTTTGTCCGGCTTTTTCTTAAGCGGCGACACCGTCAAAGAGGGTGAACGCAAGACGGTTTCAGCCGACCTCACCAGCCGCCTCATCAAGCTCGAAGCGGAACTTGTTGCACTGGGCTATGAAAAGGCAGCCGCAGAAGCCAAAGGTCTGCGGGGCAACTGGGAACGGCTGGCTGGCCGTGTCGACACCGGCAAACTGACAGCGAAACTCAGCTTCGGTGCGCACTCAGCCTTGGTCGATCGCAGCATCAAGATGGTCGAACTGATCAGCGACGGCTCGGGGCTGGCGCTGGACCCGGTGGCGGAAAGTTACTACCTCGTGCTCGCCGTCACCGACTACTTGCCGCGGCTGGCGGAATCCACGGACAGTGTGCGCGGCAAGGGCAGTGCCATGATTGCGGCCAAAGCCGCTGGCAAGGAGATTCCAACCACTGATCGCAACAACATGGAATGGTCGATCCAGGATGCGCGCGTGCTGCAGGCCCGTGTTGATGGCCGGACTGAGATGGCGTCTGCCGCCAACGCAGAAGTCAAAGAAGCGCTGGCGGGTGCTTTCGACAAAGCCAAGACCGGCGCTGCGGGCTTCTTCGCGCTGACCCAGGGCGAGCTGCTTGACACCGAGGAAATCAAGATCGCCCCGCTCGACTTTTTCAAGGCCGGCACGGCTGCGCTGGACGCGCAATATCAGGCCTTCGAGAAAACCACGGCAACCCTTGAATCCTTGTTGACCGCGCGCCTGCAGGCCTCAGAGCATGAGCGCAACATGTTGCTGGGGCAGTTGGCAGCGCTGGCACTCATCGCCACCATGCTGGGCATCGCCATCGCGAGGTCGATCACGCAGCCGCTGGCGCAGGCCATGGCTGCGGCCGACGCCGTTGCCGCCGGCGACCTGAAGCACACCATCGACACAACGGGCCGCGACGAAGCCGGCCTGCTGTTGCAACGGCTGTCGCAGATGAAGACCAGCCTGCAAGAACGTGCGCAGGAAGACGCGACGCGACAGTACGTTGCCCAGGCAGCTGCCGAGGCCGCCACGCAGGTTGCGCGCGAGATTGGCGAGGCCGTGGACGGCGCCAACCAGGGCGACTTCACGCACCGCATTGCGCTCGAAGGCAAAGAATCCTTTCACGCTGAACTGTGTGGCAAGTTCAATGAATTGATCGACACCGTCAGCGGCACCATCAGCGAAGTGCGCAATGCCGCGCAGCAGCTCAGCGCTGCCAGCGGCCAGGTCTCGCAAACCTCGCAAAGCCTGTCGCACTCGGCTTCGCAGCAGGCCGCCAGCGTCGAAGAAACCACCGCTTCGCTACAGGAAATGAGCAGCTCGGTGAAGGGCAATGCCGACAGCGCAACCGTCACCGACGGCATCGCCACGCAGGCTGCCAAGCAGGCCCAGGAAGGCGGCGATGCCGTCAAACAAACGATGGACGCGATGAAGGCCATCGCGACGAAGATTTCCATCATCGACGACATCGCCTACCAGACCAACCTGCTGGCCCTGAACGCCGCCATCGAAGCCGCCCGGGCTGGTGAACACGGCCGTGGCTTTGCCGTGGTGGCCGCCGAGGTGCGCAAGCTGGCCGAACGCAGCCAGGTGGCGGCGCAGGAAATTGGCGGCCTGGCCGGGTCATCGGTGAAATTGGCCGAGAAGGCCGGCAACCTGCTGACGCAGATGGTGCCCAGCATCCGCAAGACCAGCGAACTGGTGCAGGAAATTGCGGCCGCCAGCGGCGAGCAAAGCGACGGCGTGTCGCAGATCACCAGCGCCATGAACCACCTGAACTCGGCCACGCAGCAGACCGCCAGCGCATCGGAAGAACTCAGCGCCACGGCCGAGGAGCTCTCGGCCCAGGCCGAACAGCTGCAGCAGCTGATGGCGTACTTCCGATTGGCCGATGACGCAGTCGCGCCCCAGCGCGGCGGAGTAGACCGAAACACCGGCCGAAACAGCGACAGGAACGCGCCTGCGCAGTCGGGCCACAACGCTTCGCGCTTCGGCGCGAACCGTGCGGGCGGCCAGGGCGACGCACCCGCCCGCCCTGCTGGCAAAGCCCCCCGTTCACGCGCGGCCAGCGCCGTTGTGGACGAAGCCTCGTTCATCCCGTTCTAGGAAGTTTTCATGAACCAAGTGGCGAAACCATCAGGGGCTTCAGGCGCGCCAGTTGCATCTGGCACCGCTGCAAACGCCGTGGGCGAAGCACAGGCCGTGTGGTCGCTGCTGCGCATGGCGGTGGGCGACGAGGTGGTGGCCGTGGGCATCGAAGACGTGCGCGAGATCTTGCAGGTTACGCGCATGACGCCATTGCCGCGCACCCCCGACTTCGTGCGCGGCGTCATGAACCTGCGCGGCGCAGTCGTGCCGGTGGTGGACCTGTCGGCGCGGCTGGGTCGCGCGCCCAGCGTGCTGGGCCGACGCAGCTGCATCGTGGTGGTCGAGTGCCACCCGGCGCAGCCCGAAGATGAAGAACAACCGGTGGCGGCCGCCACGGTGATGGGTCTGCTGGTCGATTCGGTGTTCGAAGTCTTCGATCGCAACGCCAGCGAAATCGAATCGGCACCCAGCCTGGGCACGCGCATCGACACCAACTTCCTGCGCGGCATGACACGCGCTGGTGGTCAGCTGATCGGGGTGCTGGCGCTGTCGCGCCTGCTCGCCACACAAGAGCTGGCAGCGGGCATCGCCGACTTCCAGCCCCATTGACGACAGCCCTCAAAACCCAACAGTTTGAAACGCAATACAAGGCGGTAATCATGAAATCGATCTTTCAACTCGGTGTGGGCGCGCGCATCGCCCTTTGCCTGACATTGATGCTCGCGCTGACGCTCGGATTGGCCGCGACGTCCTGGTGGCAGATGAAAGCGATGAACCGATCCACCGTTGACATCACGACCAACTGGCTGCCCAGCGTCGATGCGGTCAATTACATGCAAACCGCAAGCGCGGAATTCAGGTCGGCCCAACTGCGGCATGTGTTGAACACCGACGAAAAGGCCATGGCCGAAATAGAAGGCGACATCGCGACCGCGATGGGCAAGTTCGAGAAGTCGCGCGAGGCCTATGTCAAGCTGATCAGCAGCGACGAAGAGCGCACCGCGTTCAACAGCTTCACCGACACGTGGAAGCAGTCCATGACCGCAAAGGAACAAGTCCTGGCCCTGTCCCGAAAAAACAGCAAGGCCGAGGCCAATGCCCTGCTGGAGGGCGAGGGCAAGACGCTGTTCAGCAGCGTGTCGGTGCAGCTGTCCAAGCTGATCAAGCTGAACCACGACGGCGCTGAAGCCGCGAGCGCCACGAACCAGAGAACCTTCGAGGCAGCCAACAGCGCCTTGACCTTGGCCGTCGCCTTGGCCGTGCTGCTGACTGCTGTCTCAGGCTATTTGCTGATGCGTTCGATCACACGCCCGCTGAACCAGGTCAGCGCAGCAGCCGCAGCCGTGGTTGAAGGGCACCTTGAACACGAGGTGGACGACCGGGGCAACGACGAATTGGCACGCCTGCTGACCCAGTTCAAGCAGATCTTGATGACCTTGCAGAAGCGCAGACAAGACGACGACAGACGCCTGACAGAGACCGAGTCGCAGGCCCTGGCTGCCCAGCAGGTGGCGCAGGAAATCGGCGAGGCGGTTGACGCGGCCAACCAGGGTGATTTCGCGCACCGTATCTCGCTGAACGGCAAGCAAGGGTTTCACGCAGAGCTGTGCGGCAAGTTCAATGAGCTGATCGACACCGTCAGCGGCACCATCAGTGAGGTGCGCAGCGCCGCCGACCAGCTGACCGCCGCCAGCAACCAGGTCTCGCAGACCTCGCAAAGCCTGTCGCACTCGGCCTCGCAGCAAGCCGCCAACGTCGAAGAAACGACCGCTTCGCTGCAGGAAATGAGCGCCTCGGTGAAGGGCAATGCCGACAGCGCCATGGTCACCGACGGCATCGCCACGCAGGCCGCGCAACAGGCGCAGCAAAGCGGTGACGCGGTGAACCAGACCATGGATGCGATGAAGGCGATCGCCACCAAGATTTCCATCATCGACGACATCGCCTATCAGACCAACCTGCTGGCGCTGAACGCCGCGATTGAGGCGGCCCGTGCCGGCGAACACGGCAAGGGCTTCGCCGTGGTGGCGGCCGAAGTGCGCAAGCTGGCCGAGCGCAGCCAGGTGGCAGCGCAAGAGATCGGCAACCTGGCGGGTTCTTCTGTGAACCTGGCCGAGAAGGCCGGGGGCCTGCTGGCGCAGATGGTGCCCAGCATCCACAAGACCAGCGAGCTGGTGCAGGAAATCGCCGCAGCCAGCGGCGAGCAGAGCACGGGCGTGGCCCAGATTACCGGCGCCATGAACCACCTGAACAGTGCCACGCAGCAAACGGCCAGCGCCTCGGAACAACTGTCGGCCACCGCCGAGCAGCTGTCAGCCCAGGCCGCGCAGTTGCAGGAACTGATGGGCTACTTCCACCTTCCCTAAGACCGAGGTCAACGCCCCGCCCAGAACCGCAGCCCAGCTCGCAGCCCAGCTCGAAATCAGGCCCATGCCCCCGCACCCGCACCCGCGCCTGCACCCGCACCCGCGCCTGCCAACGCCAACGCCAACGCACACGGCCCTGCGGCAGGTCGACAGTCCTCACGCATGTTGGTGACGCGGCATCCCGCAGCGCAGCGCGTCGTTGCGAGGGCGGCTCCTGAGGTCAACGAAGCCCACTTCGGTTCTTTCTGAGGCCGCCCCCATGAACGGCATTTCGCCGAAAGCCTTCGAGTCGGTGACACGGCTCTTCCACAGGGTGTCGGGCATCAAGCTGGGCGAGAACAAGCAGGCCCTGGTCAGCGGCCGACTGCAGAAGCTGGCCCTGGAGTCGGGCGAGCGCGACGTCGACGCCTATGTCGATCGCCTGGTCAATGGCCAGGCACCGCAGGCCGAGATGACCCGCGTCATCGACCGCCTGACCACCAATGAAACCTACTTCTTCCGCGAGCCCCAGCACTTCAACGACCTGAAACAGCGGCTGCTAAGCCACAAATCCGACCAGCCGTTGCGCGTGTGGAGCGCGGCCAGCTCTTCGGGCGAAGAGGCCTACAGCGTGGCCATGCTGATGGCCGACGGTCTGGACCAACAGCCCTGGGAGGTGTGGGGCACCGACCTGTCCACCGCCATGGTCGACAGCGCACGCCGCGGGCTGTACCCGCTGGAACGCGCCCGCATGGTGCCGCCCGACTACCTGCGCCGCTTCTGCCTGAAGGGCCAAGGCCCGCACGAGGGCCAATTGCTGGTGAGCAAGCCGCTGCGCGGGCGCACGCAGTTTCAAGCCGCCAACCTGATGCAGGACCTGCCCAATCTGCCGCAGTTCGACGTGATTTTTCTGCGCAATGTGCTGATTTACTTCGACAACGACGCCAAGGCGCAGATCGTGCGCCGGGTGCTGCAGCAGCTCAAGCCAGACGGCGTGCTGTACACGGGGCATGCCGAATCGCTGACCGGACTGAACCTGCCGGTTCGCACTCTGACCACGGCCATCCACGGCCATGCGTGAAAACAGCAAGGCCGCGCCGCGCACCACGCTGGTCGACCGCATGGCCCAGGCACGCGACCGCACGGTGGCTGCACGCGTGGAACGCGGCGGGCCGGCCGCCACCTTGCCGCCGGGCTTCGCCCACACCCAGCCGATGGAACCCACGCGCAGCCTGCCCGCGATGCCCCGTGCGCCGATCCCCCAGACAAGCCCCGTCACCAAGCCCGGCCTGCCCTGGATCAAAAGCGCCCGGCCCGGCGAAACGGTGACCCTGATGCCCGGCGAGATGCACTTCGGCCGCGAGGCGGCCGGCCTGCGCACGCTGCTGGGCTCTTGCGTGGCGATCACGCTGTGGCACCCCGTGCGGCGCATCGGTGGCATGTGCCACTTTCTGCTGCCTGCGCGCGCCCGCCGTGGCGACGAACCGCCCGAAGGCAAGTACGGCGACGAGGCCCTGGCAGCCATGGTGCAGGCCTTGTTGGCCGCCGGCACGCAGCCCGCCGACTACACGGCACACCTGTACGGCGGTGCCGACACCATGCCCGAGACGCTCGGCTTGAAGCTGAACGTGGGCGAACGCAACATCGAGCAGGGCTGGAGCCTGATCGACCGCTACGGCTTCCAACTGGAAGGCGTGGACGTGGGCGAAGACGTGCCCCGCACCGTCACCCTGACGCTGGCCACCGGCGCTGTGGCCATGCGCCGAGGCACCAGCGCAACCAACCCAGCCAGCAGGACCTGAGCAATGACCGCACGCAAGATCACGGCCGTGATCGTCGACGACTCGGCTGTCGTTCGCACGCATTTGAGCGAGTTGCTGACGGCCGGCGGCATCGAGGTGGTGGCCACAGCCGGCGACCCGTTGCTGGCCTGGCCGAAATTGCAGGCCCGCTGGCCCGACGTCATCGTGCTGGACGTGGAAATGCCGCGCATGGACGGCATCACCTTCTTGCGCAAGGTGATGGCCGAGCGCCCGACCCCGGTTGTGATGTGTTCCACCCTCACGGCGGCCGGTGCCCACACCACGATGGAAGCGCTGTCGTTGGGCGCGGTGGCCTTCGTGACCAAACCCAAGCTGGGGCTGCGCGACTTTCTCAGCGACAAGTCCAACGGTTTGGTCGCTGCGGTGCGGACTGCCGCCCAGGCACGGGTGCGGGCTGCGCAAGAGCCCGTGGCAGCACGTGCGACCACGCAGACATCGGCATCGGCATCGGCATCGGCATTCAGGACCCCAGGCAGCGCGCTGCACGAAACCACCGAACGAGTTATCGCCATCGGTGCGTCCACCGGCGGGGTGCAGGCCATCGAACAGGTGCTGCGCGGCCTGCCGCGCACGGCGCCGGGTGTGCTCATCGTGCAGCACATGCCTGCTACCTTCACCGGCGCATTCGCCGCGCGACTGAACGGCCTGTGCGAGATGGAAGTTCGTGAGGCCCGCGATGGCGACCGGGTGATGCCCGGCCGCGTGCTGATCGCACCGGGCGGCCAACACATGCAATTGCTGCGCAGCGGCGCGCAGTACGGCGTGAGCGTGCGCAACGGCCCGCTGGTGAACCGCCACAAGCCCAGCGTCGACGTGTTGTTCAAGTCGGTGGCGCAACACGCCGGCCGCAACGCTGCCGGCGTGATCCTGACGGGCATGGGCGACGACGGCGCGCGCGGCATGCTGAACATGCGGCAGGCCGGCGCGCCCACCGCCGCGCAAGACGAAGCCAGTTGTGTGGTGTTCGGCATGCCGCGTGAAGCCCTGCGCATGAACGCTGCAGCCCAAGCCTTGCCGCTGGGCAGCATCGCCGCCTGGCTGCTGCACGCCGTCGATATCACCGCAGCGCCAGCCATGGCCTGATTCGCAGGCCGCTGAATTGGGGGGTCAAGGCCACGCTGTTTCCCGACACCCGAGCGCTGGCTTCACGAACACTCCACAGGGCGGCACGCATTGCCGCAGCACGACCAAAGCCCACTCCGATGAACCGGTTCAAGCAACGATCAGACAAACCGTCCGACACCCTCCTGAGTCACGCACTGCGTCCGGGTTTGCGGCTGATGTCCAAGCTGCGCCTGCCCGCCAAGCTGGCTTTGGTTTGTTTGTCGCTGCTGCTGCCCTTGGTCGCGCTGACCGTGCTGTCCATGAACCGGCTGCAGAACGACCGCCACATCGCGACTGTCGAGTTGGTGGGGGTGAAGCTTTCTGAACACATCACGGCACTGGCTGCGCACAGCTACAGCGTGCGCGCACTGGCCCAACGGGTGACGCTGGGCGACACGGCCGCGGTGGCACAACTGGCCAAGGCGCGCAGCAACCTGGCCGCCACCGTGCAGGCCGCTGATGCCGACCTGAGTCAGCACACGCCCTACCCCATGGCCGACCTGTGGAACCCGCTGCGCACGCGCTTGCAGGCACTTGCAGCGGACGCGGCTGGCGCGACTGGCGCGACTGGCGCAACGGTCAAGAGCGACCCAAAGTACACCGAGACCAGCGATGCCCTGATTCAGATTCAGCTGCTGAACGGCGAACGCTCGGCGCTCATCCTCGACCCGCAAGCCCAGTCGTACCACATGATGGATGTGCTGGTGAACAGCGCGCTGCCACTGATGGATGCTGCGGCCCAAGTCGACGAGTTGCGCGAGCAGGCGCAGTTCAGAGCAGCTGCTGCACAAGCCGGTGCCAGGGATGCCACGGATGCCACGGAAGTTGAAGCGAAACTGGCCGGCCAGGCGCAATTGCTGATGCGCAGCCTGGCCGAGGTGCAAAACAAGTTCGCGGCGCTGCAGAGGGCTGGCGGCGAAGTGCCCGGTTCCTGGCCGAAAACCTCCAGGCGGCTGTGGTCCTTGTCTCAGTCGGCGATGGCCGACCAAACCCAAAGTGCGACCAGGGCCGACACCGGCGACGCTGCGCTGCTGCAAGCCACCGCCGTGTTCGGCGACACCCACAAAAGACTGGCGAAGGCGCTGCGTGAACGCGAGCAGCGCATTCACCAGCAGATGCTGGTCACCGGCAGCTTGTCGTTGCTGGGACTGCTGATGGTGAGCTACCTCATCACGGTCCTCACCGTCAGCATGCGCGGAGCTTTGCATGCGCTGCGCGAGGGCACCGAGGCCATCTCCAGCGGCAACCTGGCGCACCGCGTGAAAATGCATGGGCGCGACGAACTGGCCGAGATCGGCGGCGTGGTCGACCAGATGAGCGAGCGGCTCTCGGAGATGGTGGCCGACATTCGAAACAGCGCTTCGATGGTGAACCTGACCGGCCAGCAAGTCAGCGAAGGCAGTTCGCGGCTGGCGCAGCGTACCGACGAGCAGGCCGACGGCCTGCGCCGTTCAGTTTCAGCCATCGGCGAATTGTCCGAGGCCATGGCGCACAACGCTGAAGCCGCCCGGCAGCTGGACGGCCTGACCGAAAAGTTGTCGAACCAGGCCGCGGAGGGCACCACGGCCATGAACGAAACCTTGCAGGCCATGCAGCAGGTGCAGCACGCCAGCGCGCGCGTGGCCGAGGTGGTTGCCGTCATCGACGACGTAGCCTTTCAAACGGGCATGCTTTCGTTGAACGCCGCCATCGAAGCCGCCAAGGCCGGCGAGGCCGGCCGCGGCTTTGCGGTGGTGGCCAGCGAAGTGCGCCAACTGGCCCAAAGCTGCGCCGATTCCGCCGACCAGATCCGTCAGCTCATCACCGAAGCGACCTTGCAGGTCGAGGTGTCCTCGGAAAAACTCGGCCGCACCAGCAGCACGCTGGCAACCATCGTCGACGGGGTGCACGAGGTGTCGAGCCAATTGCGCGCCATTGCCACACGCAGCGCGCACCAAAGCGAAGGGCTGCTGTCGATCACACAAAGCGTGGGCAACCTCGACGAAATCACGCGCGAGAACGCCTCGCTGGTGGAAGAGTCCTCAACCGCCTCGCACGCTTTGGTCGACCGCGCCACGAAACTGCGCGGTGCCGTGGCCATGATGCAGTTGCGACAGGGCTCGGCCGACGAGGCGCTGGATCTGGTGCAGCGCGCCGTGGCGCACGTTGCCGAAATGGGAATGGCTGCAGCGCTGTCCGACTTCCACCGCGCCGACGGCGGCTTCATCGACCGCGACCTGTACATCTTCTGCATCAACCGGGCGGGTCAGTTCACCGCGCTGGGGGCCAACCCCGACCTGGTGGGCAAGTCCGTGTCGAGCGTGCCCAGCCTGAGCGAGGGATTTCTCGACGACTGCTGGGCCGCCGCAGAGGCCGGCAGCGGCTGGATCGATTACCGCATGGTCAACCCCGTCACGGGCGCACTGATGGCCAAGGAATCCTTCATCCGCCAGCTGGATGAAGACACCCTGATCGGCTGCGGCGTCTACCGGCGAAGCGAAGCCCTGCAGGCACGCACACACGCCGCCCAACGCGCTGGCATGAAAGTCAACGCAGCGCGGGGCTGAGCCACCACGCGGCTCGCCGCGCCGTATTGCCCGCCCTGCTGCGCTCCATGAAGCAGACCTTCATTCACGGTCGGCGGGCATGGGCAGCGGTGAAGCCGCGTTGCCACCGAAGCGTTCTGCAGCAGCACCTGCAACAAGCTGCGCTTGGGCATGCGCCGCTTCTTCGCCGGACTTGCGCAGCGGCTTGCGCGCCAGGTAGCTGTACAGCACCGGCACCACCACCAAGGTCAAGATGGTGCTGGTGATGATGCCGCCGATAATGGCGCGCCCCATCGGGGCCTGGATCTCGCCACCTTCGTTCAGCGCCAGGGCCAGCGGCAACATGCCGAAGACCATGGCCATGGTGGTCATGATGATGGGCCGCATGCGGATCATGCCGGCTTCGAGCAAAGCCTCGGGAATCGTGGCCCCGGCGCGGCGGGCGTGGTTGGCGAAGTCCACCAGCAGGATGGCGTTCTTGGTCACCAGACCCATCAGCATCACCAGACCGATCATCGAGAAGATGTTCAGCGTGCTGCGCCACAGCAGCAGCGCCAACATCACACCAATCAGCGCCAGCGGCAGACTGGCCATGATGGCAATGGGCTGCAAGAAGCTGCCGAACTGGCTGGCCAGCACGATGTAGATGAAGATCACCGCCAGCGCCATGGCCGCCAGCAGGCC
>Ga0105046_10006606_pt1 | contig 18346 bp, 14 predicted proteins | sample MAT03_FD_78385 | JGI IMG/M metagenome (GOLD analysis project Ga0105046, IMG submission 78385) | Freshwater microbial communities from Lake Fryxell liftoff mats and glacier meltwater in Antarctica - MAT-03 (megahit assembly) | ecosystem: Environmental > Aquatic > Freshwater > Ice > Liftoff...
AACGCGCCCGTGCAACTCCGGTACATGCTCCAGGTGTTCCGGTTTCATCAGGACACTTCTCAGGATGGTCACGAAGGGACGATCCCATTCCAGGGCGCTGACTCCTTCAAGTCGTTCGGGTTTGGCATTCAATTTCGCCAGATAGAGATTCCGGTCAGTGAGACCGCGTTCGAACACTCTTTGCGTCAGTGCCGAAATCGAGGAGACGCGACGATCGCCATCGGCCGGCAATGGCAAGAACGCAACGATATCCAGCGATGGTTCGACCAGCAACTGGAGCCGATCGCTCTCTCTGATCAGATGTGCCCAGGATTGTGCCGCGGCTCGGGTCTTTCGCAGAATCGCACCGAGCCCCGTTTTCGATTCGAGCGGAAAGCATTGCAGCGTCGCCCAGAGCGCCGCCGCCGCCGCTCCAGCGCGGGAGCATTCGAGACTGATTTCGCCGAGGTGCAGTTCTTCCGACGTGAAGTAGGTGTACGGAGAGTCATGCTGATAGAAACGACCAACCGAGGCATCCCGGAAAAGCACCGAACCGCATCCGTACGGTTGCATCCCATGTTTGTGCGGATCGAGGACCACTGAATCGCACTGAGCGATTGCACGAAACGCAGCCGCATCTTCGCTTGTCAGCTCACCTGTTTCGGTCACCGAGTCGCCGGAGCTCACTCCGTCAGACGCGAGCAGGGTGAAAAAGCCGCCGTAAGCAGAATCGACATGAATTCGGAATCCGAATTCTGCCTGCAAGGCAAGCACATCCGGTATCGGATCGATCATTCCAAGCGAAGTCGTTCCCGCGGTGACTACCACGGTTCCTACCGAATCACTCCTGAGCTTTTCCCGGAGGTCGTCTACCCGCATCCGACCACTGGGATCAGCGGCAATCTTCACCCCTCGCACTCCCAGCACCTCACACATGCGCTCGTGCGTGTAGTGCGCCTCCGAGGAGAAGGCGATGGCCCTGTCCGGATGGAGCGACCGAGCAATCCAGAGCGCCTCGAGATTAGCAATCGTGCCACTCGATGTCAGATGCCCGAGCACAGTCGCGGAGTCGAAGCCAAACATGCCGGCGAGACTCGCCACCACTTCACGCTCAAGCGCGGCGGTGGCGGGACCACCATCCAGCGCGTGGTTATTGGGATTGATGCGTTGCGCCATGGCGTAGGCGGCAAGGGCAATTTCATGCGGGGGCTTCAGCATCTGGCCCGCATAATCGGGGTGAAAAAAGGGGTAATTCTCTCTGAGTCGTTCGCCGAGCGCCTTCAGCACCATTTCCGCTCTTGGCGGCTCGATCATCACGGATTCATCGTGGGAGAACTCCGGCCATCCGCTTTCCCATTCCTGGATGTACTTGACCCCATCGAACTGTGGAATAGACATCTACGCCTCACTTGCTTCGGCAGTCCCTGAACCTTAAGTTCAAACCGCCGGATACCGCGCCTCCGCCAGCTCCGCGATCCGCTTGATATGGGCGGGGCGGGTGCCACAGCAACCGCCAATCACCGTCGCCCCGGCGTCCAGTCACGCGCCAAAAGGAGCGCTCGGGGACCAGATGGCGTTGAGAATCTCAACGCCCCGGAATCGAAGTTCTCTCCCCATTCCGCCATCGAGAATGATCGGGCTCCTGTGTTGTGTTCGGTTCATGTTCGACTCCGCCACTTCATCCGCACCTTAAGCGCGAACGAGAATGAATCTGGCCATGCGTTCGGGTAACCGCGAACCGACAGACTCTGGCTTTCGCGGTTCAGAATAGGTCCGCGGGTTGCATCCTACTGCGTCAATCCGCGGGCGAAGTGGAAATCGCCTGTTCGCTCGTCGGTCTTCGTATCAGTTCGCGGATTTTTGCTTCGGACGGCAACATCACCGCGAAGATGATTGTCGCGGCGCCAACAAGAGCCTGAAATCGCATCGCGTTCTGAATTCCCCACTGATCGGCCACGGCCCCGGTGATTGGAATCCCGATTGCGCTCATCGTGAAACCAAGTCCCATGATGAGACCGGAGGCAAGACCAGCCCGCCCGGCCATCAACTCCTGGGCAATGACCAGCAAGAGCGGAAGCGTGGATGCTGCCAGGAACCCGATCAGCGCGAGTGTCACAAAGGCACTGTTTCCGGGAAACTGCGCAAAGAGCAGGATGCCAGGAACGCTCAAAATCGACGAGACCACCAGGGGAAACTTGCGGCCACGCTTGTCCGCGATCGTGCCCGATCCAACGGTTCCAAATGCCGCACAAATCAGAAAGGTGGTTATCAGCGCACTGTAAAAGAAGGCACTGTATCCCAGCTCCTTGTACCAGGAGGGAATGTATGCCTGCATTCCCGAGATCGCCCAGGATCGCAACGCCATCATGCAAATGACAATCGCCATCGGTTTCAGCGGGACTGGAGGCGCTGCAACGGCCGATCGCACCCGGTTTTTGAACCGCTTCGAGATACTCCGCATCTCGAAGAGCATCCAGACTGCAGTACAGATACCGGGGAGGAACATCACAGCCGTACCGTGGATATCGAAGAAATGGAAAATCAAAGCGGCGACGATTGGCCCGCTCGCGACCCCGAGCGTTCCACCGGTGACATAAATCGACATCGCGGTATTGCGCTGGGCGTCATGAATGACCGCGCGGGCGTTGACCGCACCCATCGGGTGGTACGCGCCAGAGCCGATTCCGGCTAACCCTGCGAGCAGTAAGAGGATGCCAAAGCTCGGCGCGAAACCGATCGCCGCATACATCAACGCGGTCCAGGCAAGCGCGAGACCGATGAACCGCGTGCCAAACCGATCGGCAATCCAACCGAAGAGGGGTTGTGAGATCGATGACATCCCGCTGTACGCCAGCGAGACGAGACCCACCGTGCTCAGGTTGAGTTCGAATCGATCGGTGATCAATGGATAGAGCACCGGGATGATGCCGCTGTACATGTCGATCGTGAAATGACCGAGCATGAGCGTAAGGAGCGCCCGGTTTTTCAGGATAGCGAGCTTCCCGGTGGGAACCGGTGGAATGATGCTCTCGCTCGTCGCCGGTAACGGGTCTGCGGTCACCGGTGATGCCGAACTCATAATCTAGGGAGTCTCCATCAAGGACAATCGATTCCGCCGGTCGTCTCGTTATCAATCCGGCATTCACGAAGATGAGCCGCGCTACCCATTTGTCCGGACGGCATCCTATCAGTCTGGTCATCCCCCGGCAAATCGGACTCACAAAACGCGTGAGAGCGAACGCTCTATCGAACGCTCGCTCTCAAGGAAGTGGGGAAAGGGAAGGGGGTTTACCAGGGAAGTCCGTTGGCTGTCGGGCTCCGCCCTTTTGAAGTGACTGAGCGAGGCAACTCGCGGCTACGAGTTATGCCGCTCGCTCAAGGTCGGTTCGAATCGGAAGCGCCGCGACTCCGGGCTGAACCGCGGCTCGCAGTTCCTCCAGTGTCGATACAACGGCGTCGGCGCCGAAATCGATCTTTTTCTGTCGTGACCAGGATACGGGTGTCACCACCACAAGATTCCGAACAGCGCCACTCCGTCGAATCTTCGAAAGAGCATTATGGGCATCGAAGTCGAATGCGGCTCCGTCAACAACGACGACATCAGGAATCATCTCTTCGACAAACCGCAAATGACGATCTTCGAAACCAGACAATTCTCCCACAATTTCAACCCGTTCGACTTCTGCCAGCGCAAATCTCGCCTGTTCCCGAATATCGATGTCACCCAGCAGCATTACGTTGATCTTCTTCATAAACAACTCACTTTCATTTCCACTATCTTTGTACTCTTTGAGTATCCGCCTCACCTGTCATCACTTCTACACGCGAATGTCACAGGAGTGTGACAAGGTGTCGGACTTTGAGACGTATCGGCGGGTATCGGTTCGAGTTTCCCCCTTCCCTTTGCAAATCGTCGGTGGATACTCCGATTCGCATTGGAGAATGGTTTTCACTGAAGTAACAAACGCAGTCGGTGTGCCACCATGACAAACACACTTCTACATACGTTGTCATTACGGCGCTCGGTTTCAACTGATTCGAACGTCCCAAGTGCATTTTCAACGTACGCATGGTGGCAAGACGTGCCGATCACGCTCACAATCGTTGACTATCTCGTCACAACGCTTCGCCGATTGGCCAAATCGACGGTGACCTGGGTAACGTCGATGACGGAGCGGAGAAGTCTCTCCGCTCCGTCATCAGGATGAGGCTAATGTCAGTCGGCAGTACTTCCAGCCGGTGAGATGATCAAGTCCGGAGAACCCTCGATTCGAAGATCCGGGAGCCAGGAGAGCCAGTTCGGGAGATACCAGTTCGCATTTCCCAGCAGTTTCATTGCCGAAGGAACCAGGATGGTACGGACGATCGTGGCGTCAAGGAATACCGCCACTGCCAGACCGAGACCCATTTGTTGGAATTCCGCCAACCGGCCGGCCGCGAATGCGCCGAAGACTGCGACCATGATCAGGGCTGCGCCAGTGATGATCTTACCGGTGGCATGGAGTCCGACGGCCACCGATTCTTCGTTGTCGTGTGTCAGATCGTAATGTTCCCGAATTCGGCTCAGGAGAAAGACGTGGTAATCCATCGAGAGACCGAACAGCACACAGAAGAGGAAGATCGGTAACCAGGATGTAATGGATTCAGTCTGCTGCACTCCCAGAAGTCCCGCGCCGACGCCGTGTTGGAAAACCAGCACCAGCACGCCATATGCCGCGCCGACCGAGAGCAGGTTCATCACGATCGCCTTCAAGGGGACGATCAAGGAACGAAAAGCGAGCATCAGAAGTAAGAAACTGAGCCCAAGAACGAAGAGGAAGACCCTCGGCGCGTACTCCTTCAGCACAGTGTTGAAGTCAAGATTTCCCGCCGAATCTCCGCCGACGAGAACTTGCGAAGCATTGTTGCCGAATGCCGCTGGCACGATTTCATCGCGCAGGGTTTCGATCGCGCGGTAAGAAACTCGTGACTGCGGATCAGCTCCAATCGGCAGCTGTATGATCGTCACCGCACCATCATCGCTTGGTTGAACCGAGAGCGATCCGAAGAGTGGGTTCGAAGACAGTTCTAATGAGAGATTCGCGACACCCGCGGTCACCCAGTCAGCGTCCGGGTCGCCGTCAACCACGATTTCGACGGGAGAGATCACACCGGCGTAGAACTTGGTGGCCAGAATTTCGTAGCCAGTTTTCACATCGGTCGGCGGCAGTGTCTCCAACCCCGGAACTCCCGTTCGCAAAGTCAACGCCGGTAGTGCGAGTCCAATCAGAACTGTCAGCGCAAACGCCATCGACACGACGGGTCGCGCCATCACGAGCTTTGTAATTCGACCCCAAAAGCCGCGGTAGATGTTCGCGGAATGAGCGACCGTCAATGGCTGACTCGTGTTTGCCTTCGGAGTTCGTCGTGGGAAGTTGATCCTGTCACCGAGCAGGCTCAACAAAGCCGGGATGAAGGTTTGGGTTGCAATCATGGAAACCAGCACCGCCAGGATTGCGCCAGACGCAAGCGAGTGGAATACCGTGATCGGAAGCAGAAACATTCCAAGCAGTGCCAGGATGACGGTTCCGCCGGAGAAGCAGATAGCCTTGCCGGCAGTTCCGCCAGCAAATTCGATTGCATCCTGTTTTGACAAACCGCGGCGTCTCTCCTCGCGATAGCGCTCGATCATGAAGAGGGCGTAGTCGATACCAACTGCCAGTCCGATCATGGTCGTCATGATCGTGACCTCTTCGGTAACGTTCATGAAGTGCGTGAGCACGGCGGTCAATCCGACGGCAACAAAAATCGAGAGCATGCCCAGCAGAATCGGCAAAACGGGCGCAAGCAGTGCTCCGAAAACGACGACCAGCACAAGAAGCGCAACGGGCAAACCCACGATCTCGGATTTCGCCAAATCCTCTTCCGCGATCTTTCCGTAAGCGACATCGCCACTGATGTCTCCGACCGCGTAACTCGCGATGCCGTCACCGCTTCGTCCCTGGGCAATGGCGACGAACTCGGCGCCGTGCTCTGAGAGATCCTCATAGTCTCCCTCCAACACCACCCCCATAAAGGTGGATTTTCGATCGGCCGAAACCATCGAGTGGGACGCCGGATCGCCTTCAGCGGCAATCTCGAAGTAATTGGAGACCGAGGCGACAACTCCGGTCATCGCACGCAGGTCGACCGTCGTCTGCTCGATCGCAGCCCGGTACACCGGATCGTCGATCGTTCTCGACGTCGAATCGAAGACAATCGTCTCGGTTAGCGGCTGGTCGTTCATGTGCTGATCGAGCAACGCGTCCGCCCGGGCTGACTCCGGATTATTGGTGAAGACATCCTCGTCGTTAAAACGCGAACCAACGCCGGTCGAGAGTACGCCGGCTATGACGATCATCGCAATCCAGAGTCCGATCGTTTTCCACGGATGCCGGGCACTCGCCCCAGCAATCCCTCTGGTAGATGGAACAATTCGCATGTCAATCCCTCCGAATAGATCAATCCACTAAGCCCACAACAGCTTCGAACTAATCGTAGGGACAAGGACTGAAATGCGAATCGTGGTAGACCGGAATTTTCAGGGTGGGGTTAACCCCCAGCCAGCGTGTTAGCCCAGCATGTCTCGCGCAACCGCGGCGATCGCCTTGCCAAGCGTGGCGTGCTCTGGCGCTTCGATGTGAATCCCATCCAGATCACTGCATGAAACAACCGAGCCCGCATCAAAGAAGGTCGCGCCATAGCGGGCAGCACGGAGTTTGTAATAGCGAGCGAGCGTCCGGGATTTTTCGTAGCCACCAGCGAACATCTCATCCAGATCGGTCAACTGCGTAATGGGTGGCGGAGCGATCAGGAGCACCTTCGGCGGTCGGCCACCGGGTCCGACGGGAGAGCGTCGGGCAATATCTGTCAGAATGCCAGCACTCTCGGCTATATCCGAACCCGAGCGGTTGAACCGCGCCTTCAGATCGTTGGTCCCGAGCATGATGATGACAAGTTCGAACGGTGCGTGCGATTCCAGGCACGGTGGAAGATAGGTTCGGCCATTCCGGTGGTCATGAATAGGGTCGTCGACGGTTGTCGTCCGGCCGTTCAGACCCTCCTCGATGATCCGGTATTCAGCGCCAAGTTCCGATTGCAGAACGCCCGTCCAACGCCGGTCATGCGGGTGTCGCGAACTTGCTGCCGGATCGTACCCCCAGGTGTTCGAGTCACCGAAACAGACAATCGTCTTCATCGTTGTCAACTCCCTCGGATCAGACGCAAAATGAGAGCGAAAGCATACCCGTCTCAGTTCAAGAATGGAAAAAAGCATTCGTGGCTGCTTGCGCGGCGAGATTGGGGACGAGAGTGGAACCCATCATTTCAGTCGACAATCTTGTCAAGCGGTATAAAACCTCCGAAACAAACGCGGTGGATGGCGTCTCGTTCACAGTCGCTCCCGGGGAATTCTTTGCACTGCTCGGTCCAAATGGGGCGGGGAAAACGACCACGATCTCCGTGCTCACGACCACACTTCTGCCGACCTCTGGCGACGTGCGTATCGGCGGCCGCGATGTGGTGTCAGAAGCGGCGGCGGTTCGAAGTCAGATGGGGATCATCTTTCAAAAACCGAGTCTCGATCTCAACCTCTCTGCCGAGGAGAACGTACGCTTTCACGCCGTTCTGTACGGTCTCTATCCCTTTCGACCAACCTATTCAACGATGCCCCAGTCATATCGGGATCGGGTGGGCGAATTGGCGAATGTACTGGGAATCGAGGACGAAATCTTCAACAAGGTAAAGACCTTTTCCGGCGGAATGAAGCGCAAACTGGAAATTGTCCGTGGTCTTATCCATCACCCACGGGTGCTCTTTCTCGACGAACCGACGACAGGTCTCGATCCGTCGAGCCGCCGCGATCTGTGGCAGTACCTGACCGTTGTCCGCCAAACCATGGGCACGACTGTTTTTCTGACGACCCACTATTTGGAAGAGGCGGAACAAGCCGATACCGTTTGTGTGGTGAACAAAGGAAAAGTCGTCGCGTTGGGGACTCCCGCCGAGTTGACCAAAACGATGGTCCGCGAGTGGATCACCGTCGATGCCGAAGATAGATCGATGCTCCGTGCCGAGTTGACCAGACATGGCTTTGCGTTTGAGGGAGAAGGTCCATTTATCTTGTCACTTGACGGACGCAGTGCGCACGCAACGATACGAGCGATCGAAACACCGTTGACAACGATCGAAGTGCACAAACCATCGATCGAGGACGCGTACCTTGCGATTGTCGAGCAGGAACGCTCGAAGGATGAGGCCGCATGAACATCGGTCCAGTTGTGACGATCGCCTTTCGCGATCTCCTCAAGTTCATTCGCGATCCGGTTCGCATCGCCTCTACGCTTATCTTTCCCCTGATTTTTGTTGCGGTGCTCGGAGGGAGTCTGGAGCGGAATCTTGGATCGGACGCGGGGTACAACTTCCTCGCCTTCACCTTCACCGGTGTCTTCGCACAGACGCTCTTCCAGTCTGCTGCGCTGGGGGTGGTTTCGCTGATCGAAGATCGGGAGAACGACTTCAGCCAGGAGATTTTCGTCGCCCCGATCTCTCGCTATGCGATCGTTTTCGGCAAGATTCTCGGCGAAACCTCGGTCGCATTGTGCCAGGGCGTGGCGTTGATTCTGATGGGATTCGTGCTTGCTGTACCGATGGGAGTGTCACAGGCGCTGGCACTCATCCCGGTGGCGCTCATCTGCTGTCTGTTTGGTGGAGCGTTCGGTATCCTGCTGCTTTCCAACATCTCGAGCCAACGCTCCGCGCAACAACTCTTTCCATTCATCTTCCTGCCGCAGTTTTTCCTCGCTGGTGTCTTCTCCCCGATCAAGGAGTTGCCCTGGTATCTCGAAATCCTCTCGCGAATTTCACCGCTTCGGTACGCGGTCGATCTGGTCCGGAGTGTCTTTTACATCGATTCACCCGACAAAGAGAAGGTCGTTCTCACGGGCTTTGCGAGCAACATGTTGATCATCTCGATTGCGTTCACCGTCGCGATGATCGCCGGCACGTGGCTCTTCGTTCGAGCGGAGCGAAATCGCTAGCAGTCACGAGTCTGTTGGCAGGGCTGGCGGACCTCGGCCTCGTGTGGACTTCCATTGCTTGGTTACTATTGCGATTTCAAATTGTGTGCATTAGCATGATTTTCGGTTTGCTGAACGAACCCGTTGGAATGAGGCCAATATGTTTGCGATTCTGTTCGAGTATGTTCAGATAATCAAATAACCCACTGTCCGAGACACCGTTCGCGCAGGTGGACAGTGGGGTGAACGCGCGTTGCGTTCCCCCTTTCTTCAATGGGGGAGTTTCTGATGTTTGCACGATTTGTTGCACGCCGGGGTTATTCCGACCTCCTGGTCAATCACGACTTTGTTCGGTTCTGGGCCGCTGAGTCACTCTCCCTGCTCGGTTCGCAAATCTCCATGTTGGCGTTGCCACTCATTGCTGCGTTGTCACTCGACGCGTCCGCATTCGAGGTTGGCGTGCTCGCCGCAGCCGGTCAGGCGCCGATCTTCTTTTTCGGTCTGTTCGCCGGCGCCTGGGTCGAGCGGCGTAAACGACGACCGATCCTGATCTCCGCCGATCTCCTGCGGGGCGGCCTACTGCTGATCATCCCGATTGCCGCCCTCTTCGACCAGCTCTCAATGCCATTGCTTTACGCCGTCACGTTGCTCGTCGGCAGTTGCAGTCTCTTCTTCGACGTCTCCTATCTCAGCTATGTCCCGGCTCTGGTCGGCCGTGACCGACTTCTCGAAGCCAACAGCAAACTGGAATCGACGGCGGCGGGTGCACAGGTCGCCGGGCCGTTCATCGGCGGAATTCTGGTTGGGGTGATGACTGCTCCCTTTGCCATGCTGGTCGATGCCGGTTCGTTTTTCCTTTCGGCATTGTATCTGCGCAAAATCAAACGCCTGGAACCCGAGCCCGAACCAGCCGCCGCGCACGAAAGCATCTGGAGTCAAATCGGAGTTGGTCTGCGCTTCGTCTGGCGTGAACCGAGCCTGCGCGCCCTCGCCGGTTGCGCGGCGGTGACCAATTTCGCCGGATACATTTTCCTTTCAATGTATGTGCTCTTCATGCTGCGCGAACTCGATCTCAGCTCGACGGCAATCGGTCTTGTTTTCGGGGTGGGCGGAGTCGGTGCGTTAATTGGCTCACTCTTCGCGGAACGCCTCGCAACCCGGTTCGGCACCGGCTGGACGATCATCGGCGCCCAGCTCGGCTTCGGGGTGACGGGGTTACTCGTTCCGATTGCCGTTCTTGTTCCCTCGGTCGCGTTGCCCCTGGTTGTGGCCGCCGAATTCCTCCAGTGGTTGACCCTGCTCGTCTTCTACATCAATGCAATCAGTCTTCGGCAGACGATTACTCCCGATGCCTACCTCGGACGCGTCAACGCGACGTTCACCTTCATCGCTCGTGGCATGATCCCGATCGGATCGCTGGTCGGAGGGGCGCTCGGTGGTGTGATCGGGTTGCCGATGACACTTGTGGTCGGCGAAATCGGAATGTTCTTGGCGGTCATTTGGTTGGTAGCCTCGCCGTTACGCGACAACCGTCCAGTGGTCACTTCCCAACCTGAAATCGCTGTGCCGGTAGCGACCTGATTTCTCGAGACAACCAACCCATCGATCTGGGATAGAGTTGCGGAAGAATCCAAAGCGTGCGCGTCCTGATCGTGAACCGCAAGCGAGTCTTTGCCATGTCCGAACTCGTCGATCTGTTAGGCCAACTGGTCGCCATCGATTCCGTCAATCCGGACCTTGTTGCTGGAGGTGCGGGTGAGCGCGAAATCGCCGCCTTCGTCGGGGAATGGCTTTCCCGAGCAGGGGTCGAGGTCGTTTTCCAGGAGAGCGCTCCAGGACGAATGAACGTGATCGGTATCGTGAAAGGCACTGGCAGTGGCCGCTCGTTGATGCTCAACGCGCACATGGACACGGTCGGACTCGGAGGACCGGATGGCAACCTCACCCCGAGAGTGGAGGGGAACCGGCTTTACGGTCGGGGCGCATGGGACATGAAGGGGAGTCTGGCCGCCATCATGCTGGTCGCCGCCGAGGTTGCCAAAGCACCGCTGCAGGGTGACCTGATCGTCACCGCTGTCACAGATGAGGAATTCGCCAGTATCGGCACACAGGCGATCGTTCGCGATTACACCGCGGACGCCGCAATTGTGACTGAACCGAGCGATATGGAGGCATGTGTCGCGCACAAGGGTTTCGTCTGGGCGGAGATCGAGACATCCGGTGAAGCGGCACACGGGTCGCGATTGAACGCTGGTATCGACGCAATCGCGAAGATGGGCGGCGTGCTGGTTGGGCTCACCCAACTCGATCGCGATCTCCGGTCAGGTCCCATTCATCCATTGGTCGAATCCGCGTCCGTGCATGCATCGTTGATCGAGGGCGGCATCGAACTCTCGACGTATCCGGACCGCTGTCTCCTCCATATCGAACGGCGCACAATACCCGGCGAAACCGCGGAAAAGGTTGAGGCTGAACTTCAATCGATCGTTGCGAGAGCAGGTGAAAACGATCCTGCATTCCGGGCAGAGGTTCGACTCGGGATCGTTCGCAATCCGTTCGAGGTGTCAACAGATGCGCCGATTGTGCAAACACTGCGGCGGGCGATGAGCGACGCGATCGGACATGACCGTATCTTCAAACGAACGACCGGGTGGATGGACTCCGCGCTCCTCAGTGCAGCCGGAATTCCGACCGTGGTCTTCGGTCCAGGTGGCGACGGCGCGCACGCGGCAAGCGAATGGATCGATCTCGATCAACTTGAGCAGTGTCGACTGATTTACCTGGCAACCGCGCGGGAGTTTTGCGGATGAGAGTGTTGACCGAAGTCGATCAGAGTGAGCGGATGCGATTTGTGGAACGCCAGCGTCCGCTCGCCGGAGCGAACCCGACTCGTGATGCGCAACGCTTCCATCAGCGGCTTGAAGGCTATGAGCCCACGCGATTAATCGATGCACCAGGAATTGCGGCGGAACTGGGTCTTTCACGCCTCTGGGTGAAAGATGAATCGAGCCGGTTTGGCCTGCCTGCCTTCAAAATCATGGGAGCATCGTGGGCCGTTTTCAATGCGGCCAGTCAGGCACTCCTGGAGCGCACCGGGCAGAGCACGCGGGAATGGTCGAGTATTGCCGAATTGGCAGAGCACTTCGCCCCGCTTCGCCCGCTGACACTCACCTGTGCGACCGATGGCAATCATGGCCGCGCCGTTGCCCGGATGGCGGCGTTGCTCGGGTTCTCCTCACGAATCATCGTTCCAGCAGACATGGCGAAATCCCGAATCGACGCGATCGCAAGCGAAGGCGCGGAGATCGTTATTCACGACGGCTCCTACGATGAGGCGGTCGCTCGTTCCGCCTCCGATGCGAAACCGGGAGAACTCGTCATCTCCGACACATCGTGGCCCGGTTATGAAGATGTGCCTGGATGGGTGATCGCGGGCTATTCAACGATGTTGTGGGAAGTCGACGACGAACTCACTCATCTCAGTCAACCCGGACCGGATCTCGTCGCGGTACAGATCGGAGTCGGGGCGTTCGCGGCGGCGGTCATCAATCACTACCGGCGTCCCGGTGTCGCACCTGAACCGTTCATTCTCGGCGTAGAGCCCACTCATGCGGCCTGTGCGATTGCTTCGATCGAAGCGTGTGAGATCGTCGAAATTCCGGGACCGCACGATTCGATCATGTCCGGCTTGAATTGTGGCGTTCCCTCACCCCTGGCATGGCCGATCGTTTCGCGCGGGGCAGACGCGTTCATCGCAATCGAAGACGAACGCACCCGGGTCGCGATGCGACTGCTTTCCAGTGAAGGTATCGTTGCGGGAGAGTGCGGGGCGGCCGGATTAGGTGGATTGATCGCCTGGCGGGATGCGTTCGGCGGGAATCTCGCCGACAAGTGTGCGCTGATCATCTCGACCGAAGGCGCGACCGATCCAGGCGCCTACACTCGTATTCTTGCAGGCGGAGCATAATCAGTCATCCGAAATTGAAGAATTACGCGCCGCTGTCCCTTGCTAAGCAAGACACCGTACCGGTGAGATGCTTCATTATTCAGCATGAAATACCTTGTGCTCAGTATTTCAGTGAAATGCGGGAACGCTCTTCAATCATGACTGGCGGCGGGAAAGTTGCCAGGAGAGCAGGGCGTAGGCGGCGACTCCCCATACGACGATGACCACGAAGGACAGGGCGGTGCCGCTGAAGACCTGCTCGGTGGAAACACTGTTCATAAGTAGCTTCGTCCCTGCACCGGTCGGGAAGAGCTCCGCGATCGTTCGCAACGCGTCCGGGGCGGGTACTCCAATGATGAAGGCGGGGGCGATGACCGGTAAGAGCACAATTCCGGACCAGGTATTGAGCTGGTTCGCATTGTTGAAGAATCCCGCCATCAGCAACCCGAGACCGACCAGCGTGATCGTCAGTAAGAGAATCACGACCGCAAAGGTCGCGTAATCGACGGGCCGAAAAGTGGTAATCGCAAGCAGAAGCGGCACCATGACCGCCACATAAAAGAGTCCGAGAAACGCCTTCGCGGCGATGACCTCACGCATTGAAGAGACCAGCACAAGTGCGTCGAGTGTCTTCTTTTCTTTTTCCTCGGCCAGAATGACCGGTATTGCGAGCATCGAGATCATGGCAACCATCATCGTGATCGACGCGAGCACTGCCCAGTTTCGCAGTCCAATCTTGTCGATTGCTGATTCGGACTCGGTTGGTTCACCCGCATTGGCGACAGTAATAACGGCAGGTACGCTCTGCCCTGCCATCAGCCGAATCGTCGGATCCAGCGCAGCGATCAGATAGTTGCCGGCAATCGTAGGCGAGGCAGGTTGCAACAGCGTCAACTGCGGTTGCTGTCCGTCGCGAATTGCCGATTCGAATCCCGGTGGAATAATGATACCGAGATCAGCATTTTCGTCCTGCAATTCCCGTTGGACCTGCGCTTCACTTTCAGCGACAAAGAACTGTAGATCGACTGAATCTCCGACCACACCGGTAAGGGTGTTCGGCAATGTACTGCTCTCGGCGGAATAGAAAGCGATCTTTGCTTCGAGTGTGGTGTCGCTGTCATCAAATGTGATGTTATAGAAGATTCCGATCCCCAGAGGAAGAATCAGTGCGACAAGCACCCGCGCATCCCGAATTGCATCGCGCAGATCTTTTCGGAAGATCGTGAAGATACGTTTCAGACTCATGATTCGGCCTGCTTCCGTTCGGGAGCACCGGCGAGTGCGATAAAGACATCTTCCAACGATCCTTCCTGTGAATGGATCGTCAGGACTTTCCCGGCATTCATCCAGTCGGCAAGATCACGTGCATCGTCGGATTGGTCGAGGGAGAGCGTGTGTTCCGTTCGATCGCGCAGCAAAACCACGGCGGAGCGATTTCCGTATTGCAGCTTCAACTCCTGCGGTGTGTCGAGCGCCACGATTTTCCCCGCGGAGAGAAACGCCACGCGATCGCAGAGTTCGTCCGCTTCTTCCATGTAATGGGTGGTCAGGAAGACGGTGGTGCCGCCGGCGCTCAGCCGCTGCACCAGGTTTCGCAAATCTCTCGCCGAGGCGGGATCGAGTCCGCGCGTCGGCTCATCCAGGAAGAGCAACCTCGGCTGGTTGATCAGAGCGCGCGCGATCAACAGCCGTTGTTTCATCCCCGTCGAATAGGTCTTGACCCGGCGTTTGGCCGCATCGACGAGGTTGACAGTTTCGAGCAGTTCATCGACTCGTTTACGCGGGGCACCGTACAGATCGGCAAAGACCTCGAGATTGTCGCGACCGGTCAGTCGATCGTAGAGATTTTGTTCCTCGAAGACGAGATTGATGATCGGTTTGATCTCGGTGCGCTGAGAGACGATATCGAAGCCGGCAATTCGTGCCGATCCGCCTGTCGGACGGGTTCGACCTGTCAGCATTCGTATCGTGGTGGTTTTGCCCGCGCCATTGTGACCGAGGAGTCCAAAAACTTCGCCCGGTGCGACATCGAAGGAGATGCCATCGACGGCATGGACTTCGCCATACACTTTCTGGAGATCCTGAACATCGACAATGGGGGTACTGATGGTTCTGCCCTCTACCGGTATCGTCTGGTGTCAACCCGGCTGTTTGTAAATTGTGCCACAGAGCGGCTCAGGAATTCCTGCCGGTTTTCAGGTCCGCCTTCGACTGGATGACGATAGACTGGATCGTCGCCCGACAAATGGGCCCCACGTGATCCCGTTATTCACTCGAATTGAATGACCGCAAGTGACCCTATGACGTTGAACCATGACGTCGGACGAGACGATGTTGTCCCGGGGTAAAGCGTGATCGACGGCCAGAGCGGAAGTAATCGATCCCGTTGCAGGGCGCCGGTGGGTGAATGACCAGACCGGCAAAGTTTCAAGCGCCGGATATGTGACATTCATTCTGAAAGGTAAAGGTACCGGTCACATGACGCTTCATCCTCGTCCGCAGTTCCAGCGCGATCGATGGCAAAGCCTGGATGGACCCTGGGACTTTGCCATCGACCGTGATCTCGCCTGGAGCAATCCTCCCGAAGTGGTCTGGAATGCAGAGATTACCGTTCCGTTCGCTCCGGAGACGCCAGCGAGTGGCATTCATGAGCGAAGCGCGTTTTCCGCGTGCTGGTATCGTCGAGCGTTCGATGACGTTCGCGCGACCAATGAAGAACACCTGATCCTCCATTTTGGCGCCGTGGATTTCGAGGCGACCATCTGGGTCAACGGGCAGATCGCCTGCCGGCACGAAGGTGGGTACACCTCATTCTCGGCCGATATTACGGATCTCCTGCGTGATTCGGGCCCGCAGGAGGTTGTCGTTCGCGCGTTCGATGATCCCAGGGATCTGACGCAGCCTCGCGGAAAACAGGACTGGCAGTCCGAACCACATCTGATCTGGTATCACCGTACGACCGGAATCTGGCAAACGGTCTGGCTCGAACCACTTCCCGCCGCAAGAATCGACCGGATTCGGTGGACGCCTGTTCGGGAGCAGTGGGAGATCTGTTTCGAGGCCAACATCAGAGTGCCACCGGGAAGCAGGGCACATCACGTCCGGGTCGAGCTCAGGGTGGGTGAGGCGGTGCTTGCACACGATCTCTATCTGGTCACAAGCGATGAACTCTTCCGGCGGATCGCTCTCTCCGATCCGGGAATCGACGATTTTCGTAACGAGCTCCTCTGGCGACCCGAGTCACCCACCCTGATCGATGCCGAGATTTCTCTGGAAAATGATCAAGGGCAGGTCGTCGACAGGATTGTCAGCTACACCGCGCTTCGGTCTGTTGGAATTCACGGCGATTCGTTTCAGCTCAACGGGCGACCGGTGAAGCTGAAAATGGTGCTCGATCAGGGATACTGGCCAGACTCAGGACTGACCGCCCCGAGTGAAGATGCACTCAGGCACGATGTTGAACTCACCCTGGCCATGGGGTTCAACGGGGTGCGAAAGCACCAGAAACTGGAAGACCCAAGATACCTTTACTGGGCAGACCACCTGGGTCTGATGGTCTGGGCGGAAATGCCCAGCGTCTATCGCTTCACCCGGCGTTCCATTGGCCGGTTGACCCGAGAATGGAGCATGGCAATCGATCGCGACACCAGTCATCCGTGCATTGTCGCGTGGGTTCCGTTCAATGAATCATGGGGCGTTCCAGACCTCCCGACCAACTCGGCCCAGCGGGATTGGGTGATCGCCCTCTATCATCTGACCCGAACGATCGACCCGACCCGTCCGGTCATCGGCAATGACGGTTGGGAGAGCGTTGCAACTGATATCATCGGCATCCATGACTACGACGCCGACGCCGACCGACTTGGACGCCGCTACTCCGAACTGGAGATCACCACCGGTCTCTTCAAGAACGATCATCTCGCGGGACGGGCAATCACCATCGAAGGTCATCCACATATTGGCCAGCCGGTCATGCTGACCGAATTCGGGGGGATTGCCTTCACTCCACCCCAGGAGCGCGACGGAACCTGGGGCTACGCCAGAAGCGAGGACCAGCAATCGTTCATCGATGATTTTGTTCATCTGATGAAAGTCGTGAATGACGTGGCGATGTTCGCCGGCTTCTGTTACACCCAGTTCGCCGATACGTATCAGGAAGCGAACGGACTGCTTTATGCCGATCGGACACCGAAGATTCCGCTCGAATTTGTTCGGCTTGCGATTGAAGGGTAAATGTCCGCACGGGTGGTAGCGGTGGCACACTCCGTGCTTGATGCGACAAAAACGGGTATGCTCGCCTGAGAAGCCCTGGACGCACATTCGACTATCCAGTAAGCTATCGGCATTGGTATGGTTCGTCCGGTCAAACGTGGCCGGTGCAACCTGAAGAAGGACCAGATTCACATGATGAGCCGCATTGTTCTTTCGCTGGCTGCAGTGGCGGCTTCGGTTGGACTTCTCCTTTACGGCATGGGCACGTCGTACTCTCCCAAAGACAAAGACCTGATGAGCCTTGGACTGATCATCGGATTGGTCGGGCTTGCAGTCACAATCGCCAGCATTTTCTGGTACCGCGCCACCGAGGCTGCCGAGGTCGTTCAGGCCCGCGCCAAGTACGGAGACGACGGCGTCAATTAACCGGTTCACATTCGAGAAGTTCTATTCAAGCGGTCCGGATATTGCCGGACCGCTTTTTTGTTGTTCCCGAATAGGCAAATCGTTGATGCCGCCCACCCGGCACCGGAGCACTATGAGATCAGACAGTGGGTACGACCGCGTAGAAGGAGGGTAACATAATCAATTATGCGATTTCACGCGAAAAACGAAGTATGTTGAATTCTCACATCGCATTCTTTCCCCGGCGTGCCGCTTGCGTCGTGATCGCAATCATAGGTGACGGTGATTTCGATCGCTCCGTACTTCCAGTCTTCCATCATCAAGGAGATGTGGCCGTAGCAAGACGAAGCGATAACCTATTGATTTGCGGCCGCGTATCTCTTCGCCTTCGCCGGGTCACTGCTGAGGATCGCGATTTCGGGCGAGGTGCCCGCGCTCAAAGGGGTGTCGTTGACCGTTATCGTGAATGCCGTGGGCATGAGTGCATTTCTGGCAATCTACTCGATACGGCATGAAACGGCTGAGCTGTTGCCCAATTTTGCAGGAACGATTGCGATTCTTGGAAGCGGAATCTACACGATTCGCTGGAGCAACAGGATCCCACCCATTCAAACCAATCCGACACCCAGAACGCTTCGGGTCATGATGGTGGTCTTCCCGATCATCCTTGTGGTCGTCTCTTTCCGACTCATCCTGCAATTGAGCAACAAATTCCCAGGCTCCGCACTCACAATGGTCGACCATCATTGGACTCTGCCTGATGGGTTCG
>Ga0105046_10006609_pt1 | contig 18340 bp, 13 predicted proteins | sample MAT03_FD_78385 | JGI IMG/M metagenome (GOLD analysis project Ga0105046, IMG submission 78385) | Freshwater microbial communities from Lake Fryxell liftoff mats and glacier meltwater in Antarctica - MAT-03 (megahit assembly) | ecosystem: Environmental > Aquatic > Freshwater > Ice > Liftoff...
CGTGATGTTCGCGCACATGGGTCAGCAACGCTTCGCGCGCAGTGTCGATGTTGTCCGCTGTTGCTAAACTATCGACCAGGGCCAATCCCGAGGCGTCGCCGATCAATAATGGTCGCCATTGCGTAAGCAGCGCGGCCATTTCTTTTTTTGAGCTCGCCGTTTGTGTCGCGGCGGCCAGCGTCGCCATCGCTTCGCGCTGCGCCAAGCGCGTCGCCACGGCATCGACTTGATCTAAACGCCACGAGGTCGGATGCAGCAGATGCAGCAAATTCAACCACGCCATCGGATCGCTGCGTCCCGGGGTTGCCGAGAGTAACAGCACATGCCGGGTCGCTTTGCTCGCCATGGCCAAACGCTTGGCCAATAGCGAGCCGCCTTGCAGGCGATGACATTCGTCGACGATTAACACATCCCATTTCGCGGTGGCGAATTGCATTGCCGCCTTGGCATCCAGATCTTCCAGCGCCTTCATCGACACAATAATATGCGAATGTTGGATCCACGGATTGCCGTCTAACGTGCGCAGGCGTTCGCCGTCGATGACGGTCACGCCACGCGCGCCGAAGCGCACGTGCATTTCCACGAACCACTGCGAGGCCAATGCACCGGGAGCGACGATCAGCACGCGGTCAGCGCCACCCAGGCTGGCCAGAGATTGTAGGATGAGTCCCGCCTCGATGGTTTTGCCGAGACCAACTTCATCTGACAACAGAAAGCGCACTTCGCGATCAGCGAGCACGCGCCGCGCGGCATGCACCTGATGCGGCAACGGTACGATGCGCGCCGAGGCCAGCGCCGAAACGCCGCCGGTTGCAGCGAGAACGGCGTCACGCCATTCCAGCAAACGTTCGCGGGCCGAACACGCGATCGGACCCCAGGGTTCTAATTTCGGCGCCGCGCCGCCGCGCCCCGAACGAATCGGGCGCAGATCGTGAAAAGCGACGGTGGCTAAGCGGACGACGGGATCGGATTCTTCGATAACCCCAGTGATGCCGTCTTCGCGAACCTGCGCGGTGCCGCCAGCGGCCCATTCGACGCGATAGACTAACAGGCCGCTGGTGCGATCGCGGGCGATGGCGGTGGGCAGAATGGTGCCGACGCGCACGTCTTCGCGGACTTTAACTTGGATGCGACTGCCCGGCAGTAGGCAGTAGCGCACCACGCTATGCGTCTCTTGCGTCGATTCGGCGCTGCTGGCCAGGAAGCGTAACTTCCAAAAGCCAGGCTGTTCGCCAATCAAGCGGGCAATGCCCTCACTCGCTAACTCCGGAACCGCAACCAAACCACCGATGGACATGGGCGCATGGTCGGGTCATGCGTGCGGGCGTCTAGCCTTGCAATTCCGCTGCGCTGGCGATCGGCGCGATCAGCGCGGTTCGGTGGCCGCGCCCATCGCGTAGGCAAGCCGGATGCGTGCTTGCAGCAGCGATTCGGTGGCAGCGAGCAGGGTTTCCTGAGCCTGGGTTCGGTTGCGTTGCGCGTCGATCACTTCGAGATTGCTGGCACTGCCGGCTTCGAAGCGCGCCTGCGCTTGGGTCAGTTCAACCTCGGCCAGGGCGCTGACCGCGCGATCCGATTCCAGACGCGCCGCCGCGGCGGAGATCGCCGCCCAAGTATCATGGACTTCCGCCTTGATGCGCTGGCCGACCTCGCGCTGCTGGCGCTGCTGCCCGGCTATTGTGGTAGGGTATTACGTTCTCGGAAAGATGGAGTCTGCGGCTTCGCTCACGCTGGCGCAGACCACCCGGCCGCGCCCGCGCCCTTCGCCGGGGCCGATCAGGCGCTTGAAGCCTAGGCGCCGGCTTTCGGTGGCGCGGGCGGCGTAGCGGGTGGCTGGACGCAATTCTCCGCCCAAGCCGATTTCACCCAGAGCGACCACATCGGGCGGCACCGGAATGTCCTTCCACGCGCTGATCACCGCCAGGGCGATGGCCAAATCGGCTGCCGGTTCAATCACGCGGGCGCCACCGGTGGCGTTAGCGAAGACATCGCAGCCACCGAGGGGAATGCCGAGCCGCCGCGATAAAACCGCCAGCACCATCGCCACCCGGTTCGGATCTAATCCAGAAACCCGGCGCTGCGGCTGCGGAAAATCGGTGGTGTTGACCAGGGCCTGGACTTCGACCATCAGGCAGCGATTGCCGTCCAGAGCGGGGACCACGCAGGATCCCGTCGCCGCCGGATCGCGATCGGTCAAATAAATGCCGGTCGGATCCGAGACTTCCTCGAGCCCTTTTTCGCCCATGCGGAACAGCCCGACCTCGTCGGTGGAACCGAAGCGGTTTTTGACCGCGCGCAGCACGCGCAAATCCTGGTAGCGGTCGCCTTCAAAGGCCAGCACCGTATCGACCAGATGTTCAAGCAAGCGCGGCCCGGCCAAGCCGCCATCCTTGGTGACATGGCCAACGATGACCAGGGCGGTACCGGAACGTTTGGCGGCGTCGACTAAAATACTGGCGCAACCGCGTACCTGCGACGGCGATCCGGCCTCAGCGGGCAGTTCGCTGTGCGCCAATAATTGAATCGAATCCACCACCACCACCGCGTGACTGCGCGCCGCGATGACTCCGGCTATTGCCTGCGCGTCGCTTTCGTGCGCCAGCGATAATTGCGGCGCCACCGCGCCGAGACGGACCAATCGTTGCCGTACTTGCGCAGTGGATTCCTCGGCGCTGACGTAAAGTACTGATGTGGTTTTCCCAATCGCCCCGCAGACCTGGGCCAGCAGCGTGCTTTTGCCGATACCGGGTTCGCCGCCGATTAGGACCACGCCGCCGCGCGGCAAGCCGCCGCCCAGAACGCGGTCGAGTTCATGCATGCCACTGGGCAGGCGCGGCACATCCGGCCCGTCATCCCCGTCGGCAGCTTCGATGGTCAGACCCGGTGCGTCGCTGGCACGGGCTAGGCGAGTTTCCGCCGCCTTTAATTCGACCATGGTGTTGAAAGCACCGCAGCCGCTACAGCGGCCGGTCCATTTCACCGCAGTCGCGCCGCAGGTCGAACAGCCAAAGGTCACCGACTTTTTCGCCATACGCGCAGTGTCTCGGCGACCCCGGATCGTACTAGCGTTTGTCGCCCGTGAGCCGACTCCGTGCCTGCTCGATCAGGGGCGTTAATTCGACATCACCGCTGACGCGGGCAATTTCCCCGTCACGGCTGCGCAACAGGGCCATCGGCGTGCGGCGGTTGGCCCCCCACGCATGCAGCAAGTGTTGATCACTGGCCAGCAACGCCGTCGCGGCGGCCTCGTGGTGTTCCATCCAATTCGCTAAAGCCGGGGTTTCCACCACTTCGGCCAAGCGGGGGATGGCATCGTGGATGGTGGCTCCCGCGGGTGCGCCCAGCACTGCCGCTAACGCGAGTTGAAAGGTGATGTCGCCCTGGCTGCCGGTGCCCAATACCCATCGCGCAAATTCTGCCGCGGTCGGCTCGCCCGCGCGAACCAACAAGCGGGTGGTGATGCGCAGGCCTGGGATTGTCCGCGCCGCCCGCATCCAGTCGTGATGGCGACGGGCACACACCGCGCAGTGGAGATCGATGACGAATTCGATGGTCAGCGCTGCATCCTGTGGACCCACGCTGCGATTGGCATCCAAAAGCGCGCGCGCGGATTCGTCGCTCGGGCTCATGGTCACCGTCGCCGTGGGCGCTGCGCTGGGCGTGCTGAACACGATCCAACTGCCGAGCGCAGCGGCGACCACCAGGGCTAGGACCACCCGCCAACGCGTCATGTTGGCCCCGGCCACCGCCGCCAAGACCACGGTATGCACCGCGAGACAATGCTGGCAAAGCACGCCCAAGTACCACGACAGCCCGATGTAGGCCAGCGATCCGCCGGCCAGACTCCAGGCCAGGATTGCGGTAACGGGGCCAACCGGGAGATGCCGGCACCGCCAGGCGGCCAGGGCTAAGGCGCTGTATCCAACCACTGCAAAACCGAGCACCGGCAGACCGAAAAGAGTTCCATAATCGGCGACCCCCTCGCAGCGCAATTGACAGGGGAAAGCTGCTTCGGGGCCCCACAAACGCAGAGCGGCAAGCGCAGCCGCGAACAGAGCTAAGAAGGGCAACGCGCGGCGCCCACGCCCATTCCCCGCCAGAATACAGGCTGCGAGCAGAGCAATCACCGTCGCCGTACCGGCGACGGGGGGCTCAGTAAAGCGCCACGCTGCCACCGCCAGCCCCACTGCCGTCAGGATCCACCACATGGCGCAGAGTCTGCCGAGACCGGCGGGCGAGGAAATGCTCGGTTAGGGGAAGGGGCAGCGCCTGGGTGTCCCATAAGATACGTGCATGCACGAGCTCCATGGATCGGCCTGTGGTCTGCTCTAGGCCGTTTCCGGTGGCGCCGCCAAGACTTCTTTGACGATGCCAGCGCCCGTGCTACCCGATTCTACCATTCCGCCGGCTGCTAATTCCGCAGACCGTTTCCGCACCAGTACCGCCCATGGCCGTGGACGTTCGCCGGCCATCCGCCTGCTTGCCCGGCTGAGCACGATGTGGACGGCGGCATTCCTCATCGCGGTGATCGCCACGGTGATCGGCACCGCAACCTATTACGAACGCGCCTTTGGGCGCCTTGCCGCCGCGCAGGTCATTTATCATGCGTGGTGGTTCCAGGCTATATGGGCACTGGTCGCCTTAAATATTTTTGGTGCCGCCGCCGTGCGTTTTCCCTGGCGGCGGCGGCAATGGGGTTTTGTCGTGGTCCATGTTGGGCTGTTAACCTTGATGGCAGGATTTTGGATTTCGTCGTATCGCCTGGACGGCATGCTGGTGGTGCCAACCGGAGAGACCGCCAGTACCATTCGCGGCCACCGTGATCGGTTAACCGTGGTCGAAAATGAAAACGCCGACGCCCGTCGCATCGGGGTTTCTTTTCAGGCGCTGCCGCTGACTACGTTGCCGTCTTTTTCGCGTTTTGCCCTGAGCGGGATTTTTCAGCCGGAACCGCCCGGCCTACGCCGCGGCGACCCTCTGGGCGTTTTATTGAGCCCTCACCCACGCGATCGCTGGCTGCGCTATGCCTTGCTGTGTCCGCCTGATTTCCCTCGCATTACGGTGACCGGCAGCGTCTTGTGGGGTGCGCCCGAAATGGCGCTGGGCGTCGGCACCGCCGAGGATCCCCCGGCGGTGAAGGTCGCCTTGCGCATCCGCCCCCCCGGTCAAGAGGAACACGTCTTACCGCCGGTCTTTCTCAGCGAAGCCGGCGAACGTGACAGTGATCTCGGTATCGTCTCGGTCGCTCTGGGGCGTACGCGCAGCCGTCTGCTCGCTGCCGATCTGCTTAAGCCTGCAGATCAGCTCGCGGCGGAGCGCACCGTAGTGGTCTATAGCAGAGAAACCGCGCATCGCGTGCTGGTCGCCAGCACGTTTCCACAACAGGTGGAATTGGCGGATGACCTGGCCATCGAAATCGTCCAGGCCCTGGAACGACCGGTATTTTCGGAGGATCAGCTCACCGATGATCCGGAAGGGGTGCTGGAACCCCTCCTGGTCGTACGCGTTGGCGAAGGAAAAGGTGAGGCCCGGCGCTGGCGTATGGCGCCGGTATTCGCCTACCATCCGGCTTCGTTGTCGGTGCTGCCCGCCAAGGTCGGCGCGGCGGAACTGCGCTACGAACATCCCGTTCTGCATACCGGTGGCGCCGGCCAGGGCGTCAGCGCAGTCGCCGTCCTGACGCCTGACGATGACGTGGTCTTGCATGCGATCAGCCGCACCCGCGGCTGTCTGCCCGGACAGCGCTTGGCTGCAGGCGCGACGACCGACTGGTCCCTGGTACAAGGCACGGCGATGCCGATGCAGGGCATCGCCCAAGTCACTTTTTTAGCCCATGCTCGCGCCACTCCCCAGCCCATCGTGGTTGCTGGGCAAAATGCCGAACGCGCCACGCGCTGGTTGGAGATCGAAGCGCAGCGCGGCGCTGCTCGCGGTCGCGCCTGGGTGGCACGCAGTGATGGCGGTTCCGGTTCGGCGCGCATCGCCCTGGACGACGGTTCGGCGGTGCTGGTGCGCTATGATCCGGAAATCTACGATCTCATCGCCCGCAACGGATTTAGCGTCCGGCTTGAACGTTTCATCGAACGTCGTGATCCCGGCGGCACCAAGGTCGCTGGCTATGAAAGCGAAGTCGTCATTCTGCCGGTTGACGGTCAACCGGTATCGCGGCGGATTTCGATGAATGAACCGCTGACCTGGAACGGAGTGACTTTATATCAAACGTCCTTTGAACCTGAACGCGATAGCCAGGGCATGCAGATTCCAGGCCGCTATCAAGCGTCTGTCTTTACCGCCGCCACCGATCCCGGGCGCTGGTTCAAATATCTTGGCTCGCTGATTCTCGTCGCGGGCATGGTCCTGATGTACATTCTCAACCGTCGACTCCCGGTGACCCGATGAACCGCGCCCATCTGCTCCTTATTCCTGCCTTGCTGCTAGCGATCGCTGCCGTCGGCGTGACCGCCTGGATCTATCATCGTCCCGAGGTGCCGATGACGCCACCGGTGGTCGCGGCGCCGTCGCCACCGCCGGAATTAGCGCGAATGCCGGTGCTTCATAACGACCGTTTCAAGCCCTTTGCCGCCGCCGCCGAGGAATTGGTCTATACAGTGACCGGCAAGACCCGCTGGGGCATCGACGCCCAGGGCAATACAGCCACTTCCGGCGCACTGCTGCTGGACTGGCTGCGCGACCCCGAATTTTGGCGCACCCAGCCAGTGGTAGATATTCCGTTGTTGGCTCTGCGTGAAGAATTAGGCGTGTCTAGTGGCCACGCCACTTTGGATCAACTGCACGTCCCGGAAATCCGTCAGCGCCTGATTCGCGCTTGGCAGCAGCGCGATCAGGCCGATAAGACCATCGCCATTCAGCATGTTCCGAAACGTGAAATCGCTGCCGCAGGGGTGCTCGATCGTGCGAGCACCGCCGAGCACGTCTTCACCGGGCGGGCCTTGCTGGTCGCGCCCCTGTTGGCCACAGCAGAACAACGCGCCTGGGCGCAGGGGCAACGCGCGGCCTTGGCCGAGCAGCAATTTCCGGAAGCGCCGTGGCGTTCATTAGTGCGCGGCCTGCTCGCGGCGATGGATCGCATCGGCGCGGCTGGAGGTGATCCAGAATCGGCGTGGGCCTTGCCCGAGGCAGATGTCTGGGTTGACCTGGGTTCTTTGGCGCTGGATAGCGACCCGTTACTGGAAACCTGGCCTGATCCACACGGGGTCCGCGCAGCGTCCATGGCGCTGGTCAAAAATCTCCGCAGCAGAGGCGATCTCGTCGCCCCCAGCATGGCGTTGAGCCACGCGATCAGCGCGGCGGGGAGCGCCGATCCGCGTTTCCCCTCGTCGCGACGCTTAGGCATCGAAATGGCCTATCGCCAAGCGATGCCTTTTACTTGGGCGTGGATCGGCTTCATCGCCGGGGCAATTATCGCTGGGGTCGGGCTGGCCCGCGGCAGTGTGCGCGCGCATCGTCTGGGTCTGGCTTTTCTGGTTCTGGGTCTGCTGGCGCTCGTGAGCGGGTTGGGGCTGCGTACGTATCTCTCCAGTGATCGCGCCGCGGTGGGCACCTTATATGATACTTTCCCCTTTGTCGCCGGGGTCGCCGGGATTCTTGGCGTCGCGTTCGCATTCTTCACCCGCAAACCCGTGTTTGTCGTTGCCGCTGGGTTGACCGCGGGTTTGTGCGCCATGGTGGGTGAAGCTATGCCGCCGGATCTCGGCAGTTTCCTCGCGCCCTTGCAGCCGGTGCTGCGTAGCCGTTTCTGGTTGTGGCTGCACGTGAAGATCATCGTCGCCTGTTACGGCGCTTTCCTGCTCGCTTGGGGCATGGCCAATATTGAATTATGGCGCGCCGTGGCCACAGGTCGCGCGGTCGGCAAAGATGATGCACGGGCGATTTATCGGGTGCTCCAGATCGGCGTGGTGCTGTGCACCGCGGGCACTTTTTTGGGCGGGGTGTGGGCAGACGAGTCGTGGGGAAGGTTTTGGGGTTGGGATCCGAAAGAGGTCTGGGCCCTGGTCATCATCCTGGTGTACTTGGTACCCTTGCATTTGAAGTATATCGGCGCGGTCGGTTCCACCGGCTTGGCAGCCTGGGCAGTTTTCGGCTTTCTGTCAGTGGTGATGAGCTGGTATGGTGTCAATTTTCTCCTCGGCGCCGGGCTGCATGCCTATGCGACCAACAGCGGCTTCGCGGATTCGGCGTCTTTTGACCAGATTATTGTCCTCGGGCTGTGTCTGGTGCAGATTGTCTTGACCATTACCCAATTGATTCTGCTCCGTCGCCTGGCTCCTGCCGCCAAGTAGGCCGCTTCGCTCCTTGGCGGGCTCGCTTCAGGCTTGGACAGAGGAGCGATCCCTTGGCATTCTGACGCGCGCATGCCGAACATTCCGCCGCCATCTGTAGTTCCCGGCAGCCGCCCCGTGCTGCCGGCAGAGTCCTCCGCAGGCGCGGGGGGAATTGATCTGTTCGAACCAGTACTGATGCCCGGTCCTAGCGGCGGGGAAAATCGAACCAGCGCGCGACCGATTTTACCGTGGCTGGTATTTCCGCTCCTTGCGGTGGCTGCCTGGATGCCGAGCACGGGAGGAATGGGGTGGTGGTTGGCTGCCGCCGTGGTTGCCACCGTGATCGCGGCCATGGTATTTCCGCGCCTGCCCAACGCTTGGCACGGCCCACTCTTGCTGCCGGGCGTGATCTGCCTGGGTTTGGCCTGGGGTGCAGCGACCCATACCGAGCTGACAGGCCCGGCCGTGGCGACCATTTCCGGGCGGGTGGTGGGCGTGAGCCGCAGCGGCTTCACCCAAAAAGTCCGCCTGCGCCAAGTGGTGGGCAGCGGCGTGGCCACGGCCATCACCCTGATCGCGCCACCGGTTCCGGACCTGCGACCAGGCGATCAGGTGCGCGCCGGCGGGGCATGGACGCGCTCGGAGTATGGCGAACAGGTGCGGGCGCAGTGGTGCGAGCGGGCGATTCCCCGCGAAAAAGATCTGCGCGGTGCGGCCTGGGCGGCGCTGGAGCGCCTGGGTCCACAGCGCGAATTGGCGGCCACCTTATTGCTTGGGGCCGGAGACCCTTTGGAACGCCTGGATTTTCGCAATGCCGGTTTAGCCCATGTGCTGGCGGTTAGCGGTCTGCACCTCGGCATCGCCGCTGCTTTGGCGTGGTGGTTGTTGCGGCGGACCCGTTTGCGCTGGGCGCTGCGCGTGCTCGCCCTGGCGACGCTGGTGGGTGGGTACGCGTGGTTGACCGGCGGCTCGCCGGCGACCGAACGTGCGGCGATGATGGTGGCGGTGGCGACGCTGGCCGCATTGCTGGGGCGAGAACCGCATCGCCTGGGAATTCTCGCGACTGCCGCGGGCGCACTGGTGCTGATGGATCCTTTCCTGGTCCATGACCTCGGGTTTCAATTCAGCGTCTTGGCCGTTTTCGGTATTTTGACCCTGGGCCTGCAATGGACTCGCTGGCGTCAGCGGATGCTGCCGCTGCAGGCGTGGCCTTTGGATGGCGTGCTGTGGCGCGGAGTGCTTTGGCTGGGCAGGAGCGTTACGGATGGATTATTGATTGGGACGGCGGCCTCGTGGGCTTTAGTTCCGTTGATGGCCCTGACTTTTCAGGTAGCAAATCCGTGGTCTTCGGTGGCGACCGTTTTGGTGGCGCCCCTGGTTGCGGGTATCCTGTGGCTGGGCCTGCCCTGGTTATTATTCAGTATGGCCTGGCCCGACGGACCGTGGGCGGGTCTGACCCTGGCGCTGGACGGATTATTGGCAGCGCTGGCGCTGGTGGCCGAGTTCGCGGCGGGGTGGCAGTACGCGCGGGTAGAGGTGCCGGCGGGTTCAGGGGCGCTGGTGTTGGTGACCCCCTTGCTGTTAGTGACCTGGCCCATCCGCGGCCAGGCTTGGTTGCGCTGGGCCGGGGCGATGGTCTGCCTGTGGTGGTGGGGTCCAGGAAGCCTTCAATAGCGCGTTAGTTAATTAGTTATCCCAATTTTTCGCGAAAAATCCGCATATATGAAGATTTCGCGGGGCTTGCCTAGCGGGTCGAGCCTTCTAGCCTGCGCGACCGTTCCACCCGGAGGTTTAACCCATGGTCCGTATTCTGATCGTTCTTTCCATTCTTGTCGCCATCGGCATCGGCATCGCCGTGGCCACCAAGAAGGCGCCCGAGGCGAAGACTGAGCCGGTGGTGATGCCGGCCAAACCCGCCGTCGACGCGGAGGCCGAGGCCGCTGCCAAGGCCAAGAGGGACCAGGAAGCCAAGGATGCCGCGGCTGCCGAAGCCGCCGCCAAGCTCGCGGCTGAGGAAAAGGCCGCTGCTGACACCAAGGCAGCAGCCATGGCCCGGGAAGAAGCCCAAAAGAAGGCTGCCGCCGAAGCTGCTGCCAAAGCCGTATCCGACCAGAAAACCGCCGCTGAGGCCAAGGCGAAAGCCGACGCCGATGCTGCGCAGGCCCAGGCCGACGGAAAGGCCCGCCGCGAAGCTGATCAAAAAGCCCAGGCCGAGACGGATGCCGCTGCCAAGGCAAAGGCCCAGGCTGACGCCGAAGCTGCTGCCAAAGCTCGTGATGATGAAGCGGTCCGCGCCGCCGCCGCGGCAGAAGCCAAGGCGAAAGCTGACGCTGAGGCCCAGGCCAAGGCTGAAGCCGACGCTGCGGCAAAAGCCCAGGCCGATGCCGCCGCCGCCGAACAAGCCCGCTTGGCTGCCGCTGCCGCAGAGCAGGAACGTTTGGCCAAAGAAAAAGCCGATGCAGACGCCGCCGCTCGTGCCGACGCCGATGCCGCCCGTGCGGCGCGCTCACAGGGCGCCTGGGTTGCGCGCCAGTCCGGCGCCAAGTGCCCGTCACCGTTCTATGTCGCCCCGGCGGTGGAATTGCATCCGAATCCCGCTGGCGGTACTGGTAAGCCGCCTAGCCATCGGCGCTGATAGCTCTCAGCTCCGCGATTGATCATGCTCCCGTCCGGATCCGCAGGGAACCGGACGGGAGTTTTCTTTTCAGGCGTCTGTGCTCAGCGCTGCTGACATGCGAGGGCAAAAACACCGCGCAAGTCTTCGCCATGCCACGCCTGGCCGCCATCGTAGTCTGCTCCATCGATACGCAGGCACGCGCCTTAGCGGAAAAAATGGCCGACGCCCGTGCGATCCGGGGGAATCGCATCCAGGCGGCGGAAATGATAGGCGAAACCAGCGCGATCACGATCGGTGTGATTGGCACCCGTAGCATGAGCGATGCCATAAGTGCAGAACAAGACGCCGCCAGCGGGTAATTCGATCGGGATGGCTGCTGCCTCATCGATGTCGTCGGCACAGGTGATATGGTGATCGCTGTCGCCATCGCGGCGGTGCCTCCAGGCATGGAGATGGCTGCGATCAAGAATGCGCTTGCAGCCATTTTCACGGTGGGCGTCATGAATGGCGATCCACATGCCGGTGCCCGCAGCGCTGTCCGGGCAGCGGAAATACGCATTATCCGTGTGCCAGCCCGTACCGCTGCCGCTGCCGCTGCCTGCCGGTTTCAGAAAAATATGATCAAGTTCCTGGGCGGTACCTGGGCCGAGCAGGCTCTGCACCGCGGCGACCACCGGTGGATGCCAGGGCAATGCGCGCAGCAGACGGTGATGCGGACCCCGCAGGGACACAGCTAAGGAATGCCGTGCCTGCGTGGCAGTGTCGCTCACGCCCGCCGTGGCGAATGGTCGAGGCATCGTTGGCCACCAAGCAAATTTCATCGGAGTCGTGCTGGTGTCCGGCACAGCCGCCGCCGCGATTCGTCACCGAGCAACCCCACGACAACGGATGCGGGAGCCAGTGTGGTGCGTGTGCCGATGGTGGTCTGCTCGTCGTCATCGCAAACGCAAGTCAGGGCGCGGGATGATCATCAGGAATGAGGCCCGCTTGAGACCCTTGACGCGGCGGCAATTGTGTCAATTTCAACACCACGTCGGCATCGCTGGTGAGGTAGATCACCCGGTGCCAGCGGTTCACCCGCGCGCGCCCCGATTCGCGATCCTTGACCGCAGTCAATAAAACCCCGAGGCGGGCAAGGCCGATTTCATCCAGCCCCTGGCCGTAATCCTGCATGCGCGCCACTGCCTGAGCAAGTTGGCCATCGGTGGCACGCTGCACCGCGTGCCGGCAGTGGGCAACGGTACGGGCGATGTCTTCGTGGCTGGGCCGGGTGGAATTCTCAGGAGGCAGACCATCCATAGGTGTCTCTCAGCCGCCCTTGGGCGAACGGGACGTGCCCGGATTCGTCGTGGGTGCGCGTTTCTTGCCGATGATCACGCGGAGATCCGTGATGGTGGGCTCGATGGCGACGATATGACGATCAGGGCCCAGCAGCACCGACGCGGGAATACTTGGAAATCCCCAGGCAGTACGCCAGGCGGCGGCGTCGCCGGTGGCGCCTGGGTTCGACCATAACAGGTCGATCTGATCGCCGCCGGGCAACTCATTGAGAATGCCTTTGAGTGCCAAGGGATTGGATCCTTCGGCGACAACCACCACCCGGACCACGCCAGCGTACGCCGGGGATTTCAATTCATTGAGGAGGGTGCCCAGGACTTCGCGTTGGGTTGCATCCAAGGCCCCGGTGAAATGGTAGAGTAGCCAGGGTTCCGGGCGCGTGGCCGGATCAGCGGGGCTGTCACCTAGGGGCTGTCCTGCGGTCCGGGGAGCGGGCTGGCCGATCCGCTCATAAAAAGCGCACAGGGTCTGCAAGCCGGCGAATTCTGGTACGGACTGGGCAAGCCGATCGGCGAGCGCACGAGCCTCGCCGAGCCGCCCTTGACGCAGATATAATTGGACGCGCAGGGCGTCGGCGGGATTTTTGAAGCCGGGATAGGGATTGCGGGTGATGCGATCAAGCAGGGGTTCGGTCGCCTTGCCGTCGACGTAGCTGAAACGCCAATGCGCCAGAAGATATAAAGCCTTGTTTTCCGCCTTGGTGTCGCTCGCCATATCGACCAGACGCTGCAACGCCGGTTCCATCCGCTGTTCGCGCGCCCGGCGCTGCTCAAAGGGCAATTGCCGGATGGCGGCGTGGTCGCGTTCAAACGCTACGATGGCGAGATTGGCGTTGTGTTCCTTTTCGGAAATGATCGGGCGCAGTACCGCATCACCGATGGCGACACCGCCTTCGCCAGGGATCGCCGCGAAAAGGCCAAAAACACAACCCAGCAGAAGGAGGCAGCAGCGCATGGCGCTATGGTAGCGGCGATCAGAGCGGGCCAAGCACCGTCCGCAGATCCGTCTGCGTGTCGGGGTGCTGTCCGCTAAGCCGGTCAAAAAGGCACGCTTTTGGTGCCCTGGGTCGGCACCGGTGATACGGCTGACGGAGGCGAATCCGGCGTGGGCGTGGCCTCTGGCGTGGGCGTAGCCTTTGGCGTGGGCGTAGCCTCTGGCATGATGACCGCGGGGACGACCGCGATCTGGCGATGCATCCACCAATATCCACCGAGTCCGCCACCCAGGGCGAGAAGCAGAAAAAAAGCCAGCCACCACCGCGCCGCGTTGCGCGCATACGGATCTTCGCCCAGGCGTCGGGCGCCAGGCGGCAACCGCCTCTGCGCAGTCAACACCCGGCCGAGGCGATACGAAATCTTGACCCGGCCATTGATCGCCCATTGCGATCCTTCCAGCAGTGGCCCCAGCGTACGCTGGCGCAATTTGATCCCGGCGATGACCACTGACGGGAGTGAGATCACCAGCATGATACCTGGAATCACCAGCAGTTGCTGCCACCAGACCAGCTTGGCGACCGCTCCGATGAGGGCGCCGAGAGCAGCGCCGATGGCGCCAAGGGCCAGGCCGATCGCGGCGAAAATACCTGCAAAACGGGCGATATCAAAAGCGGTCTTCTTGGCGTCCGCAGGCGGTGTGCTCGCCGGCAGGGCCTGGACCTTGATCGCAGCGACATCCTGAACCGCTTTTTCCTTGGCCGCAGCGAATTTTTCGATGCTGTCTTCGATTAGGCGGACGAATTTCTTGTACGGCGACCAAAAAGCCTGGAGCAGACTGATCGGATTATCCACCATTTTCACCACCGTGGTATCCCAGTCGCGGCCATTGCGATCATAGAACACGCCGCGGCGCCCGACCATCAGGTAGTCGGCGTTGCCCTGGGTCATCGCCGCGGCGATGACCATTTTTCCGGCATCCGGGCGCAGACATTCGCAATAGATCAGGCACAATTTACTGTGGATTGCCAGGGTGCTGTGCGCGCCGACATCCGCCACTCGGACACAGAGATCACAACTGCGCTGATCGAGATACAGCGTACCCGCCTGGAAGATTGCGGCGCGGTCGGGCGCATAGAAATCCGCGAAATTCAAGTAATTGCGCAAGAGGGTGATCAAATCACGACCATACAGCAGCAGGCGGCCCAGGTCATCCAGGGCGCTGAGATCCCCGGCAACGGCCTGATCCTGGGCGATCAAGGCGGCCAGCTTGCTGGTGACATCGCCCATGCGCAGGGTGCGGATCCGGGAGATGCCGAGCTTTTCCACCGCGGCGCCCTTCTTGTCGCTGGTCCACTGCGCGAAATCGGCGAAACGATGTTCGATCGCTTGGAAATCCGCTTCGCGCAGAATCGTGCGGTCAGCTCCCAACAGAGGCACCACCACCAGGGTGCGAAAATTCGCGATGCGCGCCGCCCAGGCGGGATTGATGCCCTGACCCAACTCCAGGTCGACTCCGGGCTCGACCCGGCGCAGGGGCAGCGTGGCGATGTCTTCACCGAGGTCGCCGAGATCACGACTGGCGATGGCGGCATAGGCGGCGGCATCGCGATTGAGCGGTTCGGCGGCGCGGGGATCGAATGCCGCCAGACGGGCGCGGGCAAACCAATCGGCGATTTTACTGCGTACTGCCGCCAGGGCGGCGTAGGCGTTGGGGGTCGCCTCGCCCAGGGGCAGAGTGTCGGTGCCGGCGGCGGCGGCGCGCTCGCCCGCTTCCCACCAAGTTTCGTATGCCGCAAGGTCCTCGATGAAAGAGGTCAGGGTCTGCTGATCGACTCCGGGCTCACCGCTGCGGTCCAGCGCCGGACTGCGGGTGGCGAGGATCTCGGTGAGCAATTCCTGGATGGCCGCGTCGTGCGTTTGGAACGCAGTGACCACCCCATCACCATTAAATGCCGATTTCGCAAAGATCCGACTGGGATCAGCGGTGTCTTCGATGCCGATCATCCCGTGATCCGGCTTGCCGAGATTGACCAGGACTTGTTTCGCGGCTGCGATCAGCGCCTGTCCTTCCGGGTTATCAGCAAAGGCGGTGAAAGGCAGGGCGGATGGCGCCGAAAACAAGATCGCCGGATCGCGCAGGCGGGCACATGCCCAGGCGACGGCGTGAATGACTTCTTCGACGCGAACCCGGCCATCCTTGTCGCGATCCATTAAGACCAGGGTGCGGTCGTCGAATTCCAGGCCACTGATCGGACAGCTTAGGGCGACCCAGAGCTTGCGATCCAAGGTCCCCAATTGGCGCAGATCCTCGGCGGTGGTAAGCCGAATCTGATCCAGGCCGCTGACCCGAAAGACCTTCCAGATGTGAGGCGCTGGCATGAGGATCCTTCCCAGGAGAAATAGGGGGCATTCGTGGCCGCGGCTACCGCGTAAGGTACATCAGTGGCGCTGCATTCCGACGTCTGCGCAGAATGCTGGCCGTTCCGGCGGATGCCAGCCCCTACCACGTATAGGCGAGGCCGATAAGGGTGTCCTGCCGTAGGCTCCATTCGCCGTAACCGTCACCCGGAGCCTGCGCGACCGAATCCGGACGGCTCTCGTAAAACGCGCGCAGGCCCATCTCTAGACTGAGATATTTGCTGAGACTCGCGGTCAATCCAGCGGTGATCACATTGATGATGTGGCCCATGTCTTTGAATTCGGCGAACCCTTCGTATTGCACGTAATAGCGCAGAGAATCATCGCGCTGATGTTCCAGACGGCCGAAGATTTCCAAGCCGGTTTCGGTTTCCCGATCGGCAGCGGTCAGACTGTCGCCATAGCGTTTGCGCACCGCCGCACCGATGCGGACTTCGGCCTTGGAACTCTTGGCCCAGAAATCTTCATACAGCTGGCCGTAACCGACCGCGCTTTTCAAGAGTCCCGGCGAGAACAGGTCGTTGTCCGGATCAGGGTCAGTGAAGACACTTTCCCAGCCCCAACTGCCATAGGCGAAATGCGGCTGATGGAATTGATAGCGGTAGACGCCGTCGTAGCGGACCTCGTCAGTGTCATCGACCCAGGCGACGTCATCATCCTTTTTGCGCCCATATTTGCCGAGCAGGCGCTGATCGACCGAATGCTTGCCTTCACGAAAATCCAGCCCGGCTTCCAAGGCGAGGCGATAGGCGAGGGTGTCATTGGCACCGCTGATCGCCGGATCGCGTGAGGAATCATTATTGCCGGTGACGACATTCGAAACGAATGCGCCTATTTTACCGGTGTTCGCCCAGCGTGGCGGCTCCGGCGGGACATCGGCAGGGGCGGCATCTTCCGCGAACAGGACTGTCATCGTCATGGCGATCAGGCAGAGCGGAATACATGAGCGTTGAAACATGCGAACTCCCTGGCCACGGGCAGACAATCGCCCTGGCACCACGGTTGATGATGAGGCGGGAGATTGTTGGCCCAGATCGTCGATGCAAGCCGTGATATGGACGAAGCCCAGGCACCATTCGCGCGCGGCCGCAGGCGGCGGGGCGGAAATCGGGCTCAGAGTGATTCTGCGGGAAAATCAGCGCGCCGCGGTGGCGACGGTCGGTGCGACCAGAATGCGCACATACGCGGGGAATTGTGCGCAAGCGATGTCGGCCTGCGCGGCTGCCAAGGGCACCCGGTCGTCGATCGCAGGGAAGCTGAAGGCCATGCGCCGCAGAATCCGATGTTCGCGATCATAGAGCAGGACGGCGACATCTGGGTCCGGTGCGCCCAAGGGACGCTGTACGGTCAGCGCGGTGGCGATCATGCCGGGTTTACTCGACGGACTGATGCGGACGGTCAGCGCATAAGCCCCGCCCAGGGCGATGGTGTGGCCGGGCTTGATGGGGACGAATGGTGATCGGGCCCCGTTATCGGTCAGCAGATCCTGCCACGCGGTGCCGGTGACCCGGCCGAGATAGCGTTCAAGATCATCGCGGGTGGTCGCCAATTCATCGCTGAGCTGGCGGGCGCGGGCCAAGGCGTCGTCACGCGCGGCGGCATCGCGTTTGGCTTCGGCGCGCGCCGTAGCCAGCTCGCGGGCGATTAGGGCGGCGCGCTCGGCGGCCTGGGTCAATTCAACCACACGTTTATCCTGCGCCGTGGTCTGCTCCTGCAGACGTTGCGTGCCGGCCGCCAGAATCGAGCCGAGGCGTTGTCGACGCAGGTAGGCTTCCTGTAGGGTGTCTCGTTCGGCAATTACCGCCGCGATGCGTTGTTCAGCCAGGGCGATGCGGTCGTCGGCCTCACGCAGGCGGGCGGCATCACTTTGCGCTTGGCGCAGTAAGGTGGTCAGGCGTTGGCTTTCACCGCGGGCCGCTTCGATGGCGCGGGCGCTGTCTTCACGCGTACCCGCCAAGGTGGCCTGTTCGCGCTCCAGCGCTTGCAGGCGATCGCGATACGCGGCGCTCTGCTGGCGTTCTTGTTCGAGAGCAAATTGCGGATCGATGCCGGTGCTGCCGCTGGGTTTGCTTGCTTGCGGGGTCAAGCCGACAGCGATGCCGACGGCGGCGACGAGCAGGCTGACGCAGGCGATCGTGAGATAGGTGCGTTCGGTGCGGCGATTGCTGGGTCGCACCAGCGCTGCTCCGACGACCGGCGCCAGGGCAGCAAAGCTGCGGGTCGCTTCACGATCCGGGTCGAGGTCGTCCAACTGCGAGCGGTCGACTTCGTCAAATTCGGCCAAGGCGCCGGCGACCATCGGCGACAGGCAGGCATGGGTTTCGTCGTCTTCGCCAGCAGCCAAGGGTTCGGCAACACCGTGCACGCCTTGAAAACGCGTCGCGGCATTCCACAGGAAGCCATCGATGTGCGCCCCGGCGAGATTGGCGCCGCGCAGATCAGCGCCGTTTAGGACAGTGCGGGCCAGAATCGTGTGGGTGAGATCGGCGTCGCGCAAATCAGCGCTGCTGAGATTGCAGGCGCTGAGGTCGGCGCCGGTCAAACACGCACGTTGCAGATTTGCCCGCTTGAGGCTGGTCCGGCGCAGGATGGCGCCCGAGAGATCGGCGCCCGAGAGATCGGCGTTGTCCAGGATGGCATCGCGCAGATCGGCTCTGCGCAGACTGCGTCCGGGAAGCACCGCGGCCGGCCAATGCAGACCGACGAGATGGAAGCCATCGAGTCCTCCATCGGTTTGCCGATCTGCAGCC
>Ga0105046_10006610_pt1 | contig 18340 bp, 11 predicted proteins | sample MAT03_FD_78385 | JGI IMG/M metagenome (GOLD analysis project Ga0105046, IMG submission 78385) | Freshwater microbial communities from Lake Fryxell liftoff mats and glacier meltwater in Antarctica - MAT-03 (megahit assembly) | ecosystem: Environmental > Aquatic > Freshwater > Ice > Liftoff...
GGGATCGCGGCTGAAGCCGCTCCTACGGTCGCTCCTACCGGCGCTTTTACCGGCGACCAAGCCAGCGTCAGATCCGGCACCGCCGCAACCTCCTGCAGCAGCCCGACGTACTGATCGAGGAGATTGTTTATCTGCCCGGCGCTATAGAGGTCCGTCCGCCAGGCGAGGGCCAGTCGGAGGCAACCACCCTCTCCGGCCGCGTGGAGATTCAGGTCAAACTTCACCGTGTCGCTCTGGACGGTCTGAACCCGGACCTCCAGGCCGTCGAGTTCCAGCGGCTGCTGCGGCTGGTTGTGCAGGGCGAACAACACCTGGACCAGCGGGCTGTGGGCCAGCGAGCGGCGCGGTCTCAAGACCTCCACCAGCTTCTCGAAGGGCACGTCCGCGTGGTCGAAGGCCTGGAGTGTCGTCTCGCGCACACGGCCGAGCAGTTCCCGGAACGTGGGGGCACCCTTGAGGTCCGTACGCAGTACCAGCGTGTTGACGAAGAAGCCAATCAGGCCTTCGAGTGACTGGTGCGTGCGGGCGGCGACCGGCGTCCCGACGAGCACGTCGTCCACTCCGGTCAGGCGACCGAGTACCGCCTTGAAACCAGTCAGCAGAACCATGAACAACGTGCAGCCCCGGGACAGCGCGAGGGCGTCCAGCGCGGCAACGGTTTCTGCCGGTACGACACGGTCGACCCAGGCGCCCCGGTTGCTGGCGACCACCGGGCGGACCATCTGCACAGGCAGGGCCAGCAGCGGCGGCGCACCCGCGAGGGCGCTCCGCCAGAATTCCAGCTGTTGCAATCCCCGGCCGCTGACAGCGGCTTCCTGCTGCCACAGCGCGTAGTCAGCATAGTGCAGGGGCAGCGCGGGCAGGGATGGAACGGCGCCGCGGCGGGCGCCGTTGTAGAGCGCCGCCAGTTCGCGACTGAGCACGCTGAAGGACCACCCGTCGGCGATGAGATGGTGCATCACGATGAGGAGCTGATGATCGCCCGGGCCTGCCACCAGCGCCGTCACACGCAGCAGTGGCGCCGTGCTGAGGTCGAAAGGCAGCGCAATGAGGGCGCGAATGTCGGCGGGTGTCGCGGCGGTCGCCGCTCCTACCGGGACCGAGAAGGGCGGGGAAATGCTCTGGCCGGGAACACCTGCCTGCTCGACGAGGGCGGTGCGCAGCGTCTCGTGCCGCGCCACGAGGGCATCCACGGCAACCTGCAATGCCTGCCGGTCCAGGGGACCGCGCAGGCGGAGCAGCCAGTGCAGGTGGTAGGCGCCCGTGCCGGGCTGGAGGCGTTCGAGGAACCACAGCCGCTGCTGCATCGGCGACAAGGGCACGGACCCGCTGGCCCCGCGGCGCCTCGCCGTGGGCCCGGACGGTAGGAGCGCCTTCAGGCGCGATCCCGCCACAGCCGCTGCCAGTGCCCGGGGAGTCGGGCTCTCGAAGACTGCCCGCAGCAGTACAGGGGTCTGCAACGCCTCCCGGAGGCGCACTACCAGCCGGGTGGCCAGCAGCGAATGCCCGCCCGCGCGAAAGAAGTCCTCGTCCACGCCGATGACGGCGACCCCGAGGACCTCGGCGTAAAGCTGGCAGATGAGTGCCTCCACCGCACCGGTAGGAGCGGCTTTAGCCGCGACCGTTACATCCCCAACGTCGCTGAGACGCTCCTCAAAGGAAGTACCGGTCGCGGTGGTCGCCGCTCCTACGGGGAGAATCAAGAGCGCCCCGCGATCGACCTTCCCGTTCGGCGTCAGCGGCAGGCTCGGCAACCAGACGAAGGCGGCCGGCACGAGCGGTTCCGGGAGCTGGTGCCGCAGTGCCTGCTGCAGCTCGTCCCGGGACACAGGCTCACCCCGCGGCACCAGCCAGCCGACGACCCGCGGCTCCCCGCCCGCGGGCGTCTGCAGGCCCACCGCCGCCGCGGCGACCGCCGGCAGAGCCGTCAGGCAGGCCTCGATTTCGGCGGGCTCGATGCGGAAGCCCCGCAGCTTGAACTGGGCATCGCTACGGCCGAGCAGCTCCAGCTGCCCCGACCGGTTCCACCGGGCGCGATCGCCCGTGCGGTACAGGCGCGCGCCCGTGCTGCCCGCATGCGGATCAGGAGTGAACTTCTCCGCGGTCAGCTCTGCAGCGTGCCAGTAGCCCACTGCAACCCCACCGCCACCGACGCAGAGTTCGCCGGGCACGCCCCGGGGCGTCAGTTGCCCGTGGGAATCCAGGACGTAGACGAACACACCGGGGAACGGCCTGCCGATGGGGACAGCACCGTCCACCACGGCTGTGCCGGCCTCGAACCAGGTGCTGTCGATGGTGGCTTCGGCAGTGCCATAGGAATTGATGAGCCGGGTACCCGGCCCGGTAAGGCGACGCAGGGCCTTGAGGTCGCTGCCGTACCAGTGGTCCGAGCCGACGATGAGCAGGCGCAACGGCGGGAGAATTTCGCCAGCAGCGGCGCAATGTTCGAGCAACAGCCGCAGGACTGCCGGGACAAACTCAGCGACGCGGATGTTGGCACCCCGAAGCAGCGCCAGCAGCGCCTGGGGATCCAGCACCACGTCCCGGGGACAGACCACGAGAGAGCCACCGGTGCAGAGCGCGCGCACCCAGTCGCCGGTGTAGACGTCGAAGGCGGCACTGGCCAGCTGCAGGTGCGCCTCCCCCGGCCGGAGTTCGTAGGCGGACTGCCAGCCGTTGAGGGCGTGGCAGAGATTTCCGTGGCTGACCACCACGCCCTTGGGGCGGCCCGTGGACCCGGAGGTGAACAGCAGGTACGCGGGATCTTCAGTACCCACGGTCCGCGCTGGGTCTGTCGGAGGGCCACCCGCGATGGCCACCCGGTCCGCGTCCAGATCGGCGCGCCAGGTCGCCGGCCTCACGCTGCCCGCCGCTGCTCGCCGGGTTGCTGCATTGATGATCAGGCCGGACAGCGTGGCGTCCGCCGCCATCCCGGCCAGCCGCTCGGGCGGATAAGCGGGGTCGAGAGGCACGTAAGCGGCACCGGTCTTCAGCACGGCAAGTACGGCGACCAGGTACTCGGTGGTGCGGGGCAGGCAGATCCCGACGCGGGTGCCCGTGCCCGCTCCGCGGGTGATGAGGTAGTGGGCCAGGCGGCAGGCGGCCGCGTCGAGGGCCCCGTAACTCAGGGACTCGCCGTCAAGGATAACGGCCGGGGCCTCCGGAGAGAGGCGGGCCTGGCCTGCCACCCGCTGGTGCACCAGAGTCCCCGCCGAGACTGCAGCACTGCCGCGACCGAGTGCGAGCACCCGGCTGCGCGAGTCGGCATCGAGCAGCGGCAGGCGGGAGAGCGCCTGCTGCGGCTTCCGGAGCGCGCCCTGCAGAAGCATCAGATAGGTAGCGGCCAGCTGCTCTACCGTCTCTGGGTCGAAGAGATCCGTGGCGTACTCGAAGGTGAGCGTCAGTCCGTCCCGCTCGACCGCTGCCGTCAGGGTCAGATCGAAGCTGGAAACGCCCTGGTCAATGAGCCGGTCCACCTGCAGTTCGAGTGGCCCCACCCGCCGGGTGCGTTCCGGCACCTGCACCAGGTTGAACATCACCTGAAAAACCGGGCTCCGGCTCAGCGAGCGCTCCGGTGCGAGCACTTCCACCAGTTGCTCGAAGGGCACCTCCTGGTGAGCCTGCGCATCGAGGGCCGTGTTCCGGACCCGGGCGAGAAGTTCACTGAAGGCAGGATCGCCGGACAGGTCCGTGCGCATCACCAGCGTGTTGATGAACAGGCCCACGACCTGCTCCACATCCGCCGTGAGTCGACCCTCCACAGGCGTCCCGACCAGCAGGTCGACCGCGCCGGAGGAGCGGTGGAGCAGCGCCTTGAAGACAGCGAGCAGCACCATGTAGGGCGTGCACTCCCAGTGCCTGGCGAAGGCGGACAGCTCGGCGACCAGCGGGGTCGGCACGGTCCGCTGCACCCAGGCTCCCGCGAAGCGCTGCTCCGCCGGCCGGGGCCGGTCGGTCGGCAGTTCGAGGGCGGGGGGCGCGTCCGCGAGACGCTGGCGCCACCAGTCGAGGGCCTGCCGCAGGCGCGGTGCACTGCCCTGCTCCCGCTGCCGGCGGGCGAAAGCGGTGTAGGTCAGGGGACATTCGGGCCAGTCCGGCGGCACGCCGTCCAGCGCGGCTGCCCAGGCCACGGCAAGATCAGCAAACAACACGTGATTTGACGTGGCGTCCGTCACGATGTGGGGTGCTACGAGCAGCAGGTGGTGGTCCTCCGGACCGGTCTTCAGCAGCGTCACGCGCAACAGCGGGCCCCGCTCCAGGTCGAAGGGCAGGCGCGAGAGCGTCGCGAGCGTCGTCGCCAGTTCGTCCGTCCGGTGAATACTCGGGACTGCCAGCGGGAAGTGACTGGCGGGATCAGTGACGGGCCGGGGACGGCCAGCAACGTTCAGGAAGCGGGTCCGCAGCGCCGGGTGACGGGCCACCAGGGCGTCCAGGGCAACCCGGAGCGCGGGCAGCTCCAGCGGGCCCGTGCAGCGGATGGTCCAGGCCACGTTGTAGGCGGGACTGCCCGGATCCAGCTGCTCGAGGAACCAGAGTCTCTCCTGGCCAAAGGACAGGGCCGGCAGCGACACGTCAGGCGGCGGCAGCCCCTCCATCAGGACTGGCGAGGTTCCGGCAGAGCGCTGGGCCGCAATCTCCTGCGCCAGGCCAGCGATGGTCGGTGCCGCGAAGAGCGCGCGCAGTTCGAGGTTCACGCGGCAGGTACCGCGGATGCGGGTCAGCAGTCGCGCTGCCAGCAGTGAGTGGCCACCCAGATCGAAGAAATTCTCGTGGACTGAAATCTCAGGACGGCCGAGCACCTCGGACCAGAGGGCAGCGAGCTGCTCCTCCAGTGCCGTGCGGGGCGCGAGGCGGGTGGGCCCTGCGGCCGGGAACGGCGTGCCTGCGCCGGCCGCGAGCCCGTGGAGGCGGTCGAGCTTGCCGCTCGGGGTCAGGGGCAGGGCCGCAAGTTCCCGCCATTCCGTCGGCACCATCCAGGACGGAAGTTGAGCCTGCAGGTGGGCCCGCAGTGCCTCGACAGCCAGGGGCCCGGCACCGGACTTCACGATCCCCGCCACCAGCACCGCCGCACTGCCCTCGCCGGCAATGCCGACCAGGGCAGCGGCAACCCGCGGGTGCGCCACGAGCGCCTGTTCGATCTCCGCCGGTTCCATGCGCTGGCCCCGCAGCTTGAACTGCGCGTCGAGACGGCCGAGACACTCCACCTGGCCGTCAGCGAGGAAACGGGCCCGGTCGCCCGTGCGATACACGCGCTCTGCACTCACTTCGGGGAAAGCCCGGTGCCGGAATTTCTCCGCTGTCAGTTCGGGCCGCTGCCAGTATCCGGCCCCGACGCCGAGGCCCGCCACCTGCAGTTCCCCCGGAAAACCCGGCGGCAGGGGCTCACCGGCCGCATCGACGATGTAGACGCGGGCATTGCCGACTGGCCGGCCGATCGGCACCCGGGCAGCGTTCGACGCCAGCTCCCGGGTATCGAAGACGGTGGCGTCCCAGATCTCCGTCGTGCCGTAGGTGTTGAGCAGCGTCATGCCCGGTAGCAAACGCCGGGACTCGGTTACCAACGCCGGCGGGAGCGGCTCACCGCTGACGATGCAGCAGCGCAGCGCGGGCAGGGGCGTGTCCACGACGACCACCTGCTCCAGCAGGGCGCGCAGCAAGGCGGGGACGAGCACCAGCTGGGTCACGCCCGTCCGGGCCAGGAAGCCGGGCAGCCGGAGCGGGTCTGTCGCGACGTCATCGGGCACGATCTGCAGCGGCACGCCATGCCCCAGCGCGCCGAAGATCTCCCACCAGGAATCAATGAAGTTCAGGGTCGTGCGGAGCGCAAACACCTCGCCGGCGCCAAACCCGAAGGTGTTCCACAGCCAGTGGCAACGGTTCACTGCCGACTCGTGGGTCGTGAATGCGCCCTTCGGCTGGCCACTGGAACCGGAGGTGTAGAGCAGGAAGGCGGGGGCTGCGCCCGTAGGAGCGCCTTTAGGCGCGATGGCTGCAGGCGCGATGGCGGCAGAGATGGAGGCAGAGATCGCGCCTAAAGGCGCTCCTACCGGCGCTCCTACAACCTCGCCGTTCACCAGCACCAGCGTCAACGCCAGCCGGGCATCCCGGGCAATGAACTCGAGCCGCGTCGGCGGAAACCCCGGGTCCAGCGGCACGACGGTCCCACCGGCCCGCAGCACCGCCAGCACGGCCAGCACCAGTTCCGGCGAACGGCCGATCGCGATACCCACGTGCCGGCCGCTCACGCCCCTGGCCCGCAGGGCTTCGGCCAAGGCAGCGGCCAGGGCAGCGCTCCGCGCGGCCAGCTCGCCGTAGCTCCAGTCACCCCGCTCGCCACGCAGAGCGACCGCGTCTGGAGTCCGCCGCGCCTGGGCCAGGAACCACTCGTGCAGCGTGGGCTCGGCCGGCAGGCTTGCGGCGGTGCTGTTCCATTCCACCAGCAACCGCTGCCGCTCAACCCTGTCGAGCAGGGCCAGGCGCTCCAGCGGTTCGTCCGGCCGGGCCAGCAGATCAGTCAGCAGCGTCCGGAAACGGTCGGGCAACTGCTCCGCCACCCAGTCCTCCAGCGCCCCGGTGGACCAGGCGACGTAGCCCGACAGCGCTGCGCCCTCGCCCGCATCCCGCAGCGAACACTCCAGGTCGTAGTAGGACGCACGGGCCGCTGGCACCGACACGATCTCGAACTCCAGACCACTGGCACCGTGAATGGCCGGCATCGCCGCTTCCCAGGAGAAGAGGATCTGGAACAGCGGGTGTACGCCCAGCTCCCGGAGCGGCGCGACCGCGGCGACGACCGTTGAGAACGGCACCGTCCGGTACTGAAAGGTGTCGAGGACGGCGGCGCGCTCCACCTGCAGCTGCGCACGAAACGACTGCTGCAGGTTCACAGGGACGCGGAGCACCACCGGATTGACGAGACAGCCGACGACCTCCCGCAGTGCCGGGGTGTCCCGCAAGGTCATGGGCGTGCCGATACAGACATCAGGCTGCCCCGTCAGGCGCGCGAGCAGCACGCGGAATGCGGCCAGCAACGTCATGTAGGGCGTCGCGTTGGCCGTCCGCGCGAGCTGGCGCAAACCGTCAGCCAGTTCAGCCTCGAGCGTGAACGGCACGCGCCGGGACAGGCGCTCCCCGCGGGGCGGCTGGACCAGCGCCTTAAGCGCCGGTGGAGGCAGGTTCGCGAGGCGCTGTCGCCACCAGTCGAGGGCAGCCGGAGTGGCGGTCCCCGTCTGCCAGGCGGGCTGAGCGGCGAGATCCGCATAAGCCGGTCCGGCGGGAACGTCCGTGCCAGCGGAGCTGCCATACAGCCGCGCCAAGTCGGCCTGGAGCACCGGCACCGAGAGGCCGTCCGCCACGATGTGATGGGCAGTCACGAGCAGCACGTGGAAATCTGCGCTGCGCCGGCAGAGCACTGCCCGCACCAGCGGCCCGCGAGACAGGTCGAAGGGTTCCCGGAGCGCGGCCTCGGCAATACTGCTGAGTTCCGCCTCGGCGGAGATCAGGACAGCCGGGGAAAAGGGGACAGGGGAAAAGGGGACATGCCGCATTTCCCAAGGGGAAATGCGGCATGTCCCCTTTTCCCCTGTCCCCTTTTCCTCAGCAAAGGTCGCCGTGAGTATCGGGTGTCGCGTCAGCAGACGCTGCCACGCCTGTTCCAGTCTCTCGGGATCGAGCGGGCCCCGCAGCCGGAGCGCAAACTGCTCGCTCGCGCTAGTGTCGCCCGGGTACAAGGTCTGGAGGAACCAGAGACTCTGCTGACTGAAAGTCAGCGGCGTCCGGCCGGCCGCTGTCGGCGTTGCCGGTTGAGGAGCCGGAGCGGACGCCGCCGGTGCCCGCCCCAGCGCCGCTGCCAGGGGCTCGGCAAAGTGCTGCTCCACATAACGCGCCAGGCCAGCAATACTCGGCGCCTCAAACAGCGCCGCGAGAGGCACACCCGCGTTCAGCCAGCGTTGTAGCCGGGTGATCATCTGCACCGCCGCAATCGAGTCGCCGCCCAGGTCGAAGAAGTTGTCCTCCACGCCGAGGGACTCGAGGCCGAGGACCTCCGTCCACAATCCAGACACGGCGTGCTCCGCGTCCGAGCGCGGGGCCACCCGGAGACCCGCGAGCCGGGGTCGCGCGGCGCCGGGCGCAGGCAAGGCATCCCGATCCAGCTTGCCACCGACCCCTAGGGGCAACGCGGCCAGGAAAACCCAGCTCTGGGGAATGAGGTGCTCGGGCACCCGGCGGTCCAGCCAGGCCCGCAGCTCGGTGACCGTCGGTGGCTCCTCAGCGGTGTCGAGCTGCGCCAGCAGCTGCCGGTGCAGCCGGGTGCCGCCGGCCGTTGAGCCCCGATGGCGGCTGGTGTGCGCGAGTTCAGTGGGAGTTCCCGATCCGACCAGCCGTGCCGTGACGCTGTAGTCGGGAAACCGCGGGTCGGAGTCGAGGCGGCACTGCCACCGCAGATGCAGCCGGTCGCCCCGGCGCACCGGCAACGGGTCGTCGGCCAGCGGCAGATATACCGGCAGCCACGCGCGCTGCTCGCGGAAGTAATCCACCGTCTGCCCGGCCCCGGCGGTGACGACGGTCCACAGCAGGCACCCGTCGAAGAGACCGTCTCTGGTGACGGCGAGCTCGGCGCTGGCCGCGTGCTCCGGGGCAAGCTCACCGCTGAAGTCCAGCACCTCGAAATCTGCGGCAGCCGTCAGCAGATCCGTCCCGGCCACGTTGCGCAGACACAGCCGCAGATCGAAGGGCTGGCCCACGGTGGCCAGCAGCCGGCGCGCGTAGTCTGCTGCGAGCGCCCCGAAGCGCGGTTGGGCCCGCACGGTGGCGGGGAGTTCCAGCGCCGCGATGCGGGTGACACAGCGCTCCGGCACGGCAACGCAACCGGGCGCGAAGTGGCGGCGCGCCGCATTCCAGATCCCGGCAATGCCGTCGGCACTGCCGATGTTGCCGATGATCCCCTGGGTGCAGACGGCCACCCGCTGGGGCAGATCGATGGCAGCGATGTCCCCGGGGATCACTGTGATGCGGTCCTGCAGACCAAGACTGCGCACCAGTTCGGTGGCGCGCTGCGCGGCACTCTCCAGCACTTCCACCGCGTAGACGTGCGTCGCGCCAGCCTTGATGCACAGCCGGGCCAGCACCGCGTCTTCTCCCGTACCGATATCCAGCACCACCTTGCCCGGCACTGCTGCCGCGAAGGCGGCCCGGTAGGCAGCGAGCCGCTCCGGCTCCGCATTCATCAGGCCATAGAGCCACTGGTCGTAGACGCCGTAGGCGCCGAGGGACGGCCAGAATTCCGCCGTGCCCGCCCTCGGCTCCGGAGAGGCTGAAGCGTCGCCCGCCACGAGCCAGGCCGTGAGGCGCTGGTTGCCCGTGGCATCCGTCCGTAACGCCACGGCGGCGTCCCGGACCCCGGGGTGGTCCCGCAGCGCCGTCTCGATATCGCCCGGTTCGATGCGATAGCCGCGGAACTTCAGCTGCGCGTCCACACGACCCAGGTACTCCAGCGACGCGTCCGGCAACTGACGAACCCGGTCGCCCGTCAGGTAGCCACGGACGACCCCCGCGCCGGGGACCGGGAGTTCGCTGAAGCGTGAGGCCAGGTCAGGTGCTGACAGATAGCCTGGCGTCACGCCCTCGCCACCCACCCACAATTCACCCGCCGTGCCGCGGGGCACCGGCTGGCCGCCGGCATCGAGCACCAGCACCTCCCGTCCCTCCAGGGGCTGGCCGAGATTGCGGGCACTCTCCTCCGTGGCATCGCCCTCGCCGTAAACCCGCAGCGTGAGCTGACCCGCCGTTTCGGTGATGGCGTAGGTGTTGAGCAGCCGGGCCCGGTGACCCCGCGCGAGCCAGCCCGCAATGTCCTCCCGGCGGAGCGCCTCGCCACTCAGGGCGAGGTAGCGCAACCGGCTCGCCGCAACACTCGCGTGAAAGCGGGCCTCGTGCAGCACGCGGCGATAGGCCGAGGGGGTCTGGCTGAAGACCGTCACCTGCTCGTCCACTAGCAGCTCGCCGAGAGCCACCGGATCCTGGCGGATGTGCTCCGGCACGATGACCAGGCAACCGCCATGCAGCAGCGCGCCCCAGAGCTCCCAGACGGAAAAGCCGAAGGACGCGGAATGAAACCAGGTCCAGATATCGTCCGGCCCGAACTCGAGCGCCGCGTTGAGGGGCGGAAACAGGCCGGCCAGATTGCCGTGGGTGACGGGCACGCCCTTCGGTACACCGGTGGAACCGGAGGTGAAGAGCACATAGCACCACTGGTGGGGGTCGAGCCGCACGGCCGGGTTCTCGCTGCTCTCGGCCGCCACGGCCGACTGGTCCCGGTCCAGATCGAGCACGGGGCCCGCGTGCTCGGGCAAATGCTTGAGAAGCGCCGTGCGAGTGACGAGCACTGCAGGCCTGCTTGCGGCACTCGCTGCCGCCCACATTCGTCCCAGGCGGTCGACGGGCCAGTGGGGATCCAGCGGCACGAAGGCGCCGCCCGCCTTCTGCACCGCGAGGATTGCCACCAGCAGGTCGGGGCCCCGGTCCAGGCACAGGCCCACCGGCACGTTCCGGGCCACACCCAGCGCCATGAGGCGATGGGCCAGCCGGTTGGCCGCGCCGTTCACGTCCCGGTAGCTCAGCCGCCATTCGCCATAAACCACCAGCGGGGCGCGGGGCTGAGCAGCCGCCAGCGCCTCGAAGCGCCGGGCTAGCGAGACCTCCACCGGCGCTGCCGCGGGACTGCGTTGCAGGTGCTGGTCGCTCATGGCCGCAAGACCGGCCCGCGCTTTACCGCCGTCAGCCCCAGCACCGGCGGATTGCGCAGATAGTCGCCGTAGAAGTCCGGGGTGGGGACGGCAGGATCCAGCTGCAGCGCGTGCCATTCGATCTGCTCGAAGCCCGCCGCTGCGAGAGCCGCAGCGTAAGTCTCCCGGCTGTACCAGTACGTGTCGAAGCGAATGATCTGCCGGCCGGAGACGAGGCCGTAGGTGATGCGGCTGCCTTCACGACGGGGCTCCGCGGCCTGCTTGTCAAAGCCGTAGGCGGCGTAGCCCGCATATTCGGCCGGCGGCTGATCCGGATTTTCCGTGAGGCCCACGAACCGCCCGCCGCCGGCCAGCGCTTTGCCAAGCCGCTGGCACATGCGATCCAGCACCGCAACCGTCGGCGCGTAGTGCAGCAGGTAAGAGGCCAGCACCACGTCGAAGCCGGCGCCACAGAGCAGGTCCGGTAAATCCTCGACGGCGCAGCAGGCGTACTGAATGCCCAGGGGGCGAGCCCGCTCCTGTTCCCGGGCCAGTTCAAGCATGGCGGCTGACACGTCGACGCCGGCGACCCGCGCCGCGCCGTCGGCCATCAGGCGCCGGGCATGGAAGCCGTCGCCGCAGCCGGCATCCAGGACCGACAGGCCCCGGCAGTCGCCGAGCAGTTGCCCGAGAGTCCAGGTTTCGATGGCCGCCCGCACCGGCGACGCCTTGGTGCGCTGGTAATCCTTCGCGATGGCGTCGTAGGCGGCGGCCATCAGCGGGGGCGTCGGCTCGTTGCGGCTCTGGTCGCGGCTCTGGTCGCGGACCATTCCCCCAACAGCGCCGCGCAGTCGTCGGCGAGCACGCCGCCCGCGAGGCACAGGCCCTCCGGCACCACGCCCTGCAACTCCCGGCCCGTCACCGCCTGCATCGCCTCCAGCCCGACCCCGAACCAGATCCGGTCGATGCCGGCGTAGTGGCTCGCGGCGAGGCACATCGCGCAGGGTTCCACCGTCACATAGAGCTCGCAGCCCGCCAGCCAGGGCGTCCGCGCGTGGTGGCAGGCCGCGCGGAGCGCGAGAATCTCGGCATGGGCGGTGGCATCGGGGCCGCCGATGACGGCCGTGTGCGCGGTGGCAATAACCTGGCCATCTTCCACCACGCAGGCGCCCACGGGGGGCTCTCCCGCCAGCAGTGCGCGCCGCGCCGCGGCCAGCGCCTCGCGCATCGCGGCCAGACTGGGGACTGCCGCAGTGCCAGCCGGGGGCCTAGCGGTGGGGAGGCTCGTCTTCACCCTGGTACATCGCGCCACTCGTGCAGGTCTCGTGCACCATGACTTTCGCCAGCTGGGGCAGGGACGGTTTCAGCCGCTCCCAGATCCAGCGGGCCACCACCTCGCTGGTGGGATTCTCCAGGCCTGGAATCTCATTGAGGTAGTGGTGATCCAGCAGGTCATAGATCGGCGCAAAGCGCTGTTTGATTTCCCCGAAGTCCATGATCCAGCCCGCGTGGGGGTCCACCGGCCCGCGGATATAGATGACGCCCCGCCAGGAATGGCCGTGGAGCCGGCTGCACTTGTGGCCCGGGGGCACGTTCGGCAGCCGGTGGGCCGCCTCGAAGATGAATTCCTTGAAGATCTCCATATATATGTCTGCCCCGCCTGGCTGGTGGGCCGGGGCTTGTTCTTTTGCTGCAGTTGTGGGAGTAGGCCGGCATTCTGCCTGAGTGCGCGGCACACTGGCCAGCCTCGGCCACCACTGAATTCTCGGCTGCCCGATTTGTGCCGCTGTTTGTGCCATGGGCGGGTGGCCAGTACCATGCCGCGGCCTCAAGCCTGCAGCGCGGAGCCCTTATCCTTCATGAGCATTGGCCCTATGACCAGCAACCGCCCCGGCGACCCCTCAGATCAGGTCATCAGCATCGTCGGCGGCACCGGCGCCCTGGGGAGTGGGCTGGCCCGCCGCTGGGCGAAGGCGGGCCTGTCCGTCGTGATCGGCTCCCGCGTGGCGGAGAAAGCCGTCACCGCAGCTGCAGCACTCCGGGCCAGGTTCCCCGGGGCGCGCGTGCAGGGCATGGGCAACCTGGCCGCAGCCCGGGCCGGCAGTGTGGTGGTCCTCACCGTACCTTTTGCCCACCAGCGGCTCACGCTCGAAGAAATCCAGCCCGCCCTCGCTGGCAAGATCCTCGTCGACACCACCGTGCCGCTGGTGCCGCCGAAGGTCGCCCGGGTGCAGCTGCCCAAGGAAGGCTCCGCCGCCATGATCGCCCAGCAGCTGGCGGGTGACGGCGTGGCAGTGGTAGCCGCCTTCCATAACGTCGCCGCCGATTCGCTGCACACCGACGAGGAACTGGACTGCGACGTGCTCGTGGTAGGCAACCAGGCCGAGGCCCGGGAAGTGGTGGTCAAACTCGCGCGGGATGCGGGCCTGCGGGCCTGGCACGCCGGGTCCCTGGAGAACGCCGCCGCCGCCGAAGCCCTGACCTCGGTGCTGATCTTCATGAACAAGCGCTACGGTGGCGTGCACACGGGCCTGCGCATCACCGGCATCCCGGACGACGCCGCCTGAAGCTGCCGCCGTGACGGGGAACCCGCAGACGCTGGAGTTCATCCGCATTTCGGGCGTGCCGCTCGTGGAGCCGGGGGCGGATCTCGCGGGCCTCATCCAGGCAGCACTGCGCGCTGCGGGCGCCATTCCCGTGGCCGGCGACGTCATCGCTGTCGCCCAGAAAATCGTCTCGAAGGCGGAGGGCCGGAGCGTGCGGCTGGCCTCCGTCGAGCCCTCGCCCCGGGCCCACGAGATCGCTGCGCAGGCCAACAAGGATCCCCGGGTTGTCGAACTCATCCTGCGGGAATCCCGCGCCGTCATTCGCGTGTCCCCCGGCGTGATCATCACCGAGCACAACACCGGCGTGATCCTGGCCAATGCCGGCATCGACCGCTCCAACCTCAAGGGCAGCGACGAGGCCGCCCTGCTGCTGCCGAAGGATCCCGACGCGTCTGCCGCCCGCCTCCGGAACCAGCTGCAGCATGACTTCGGAGTCAGACTCGGAGTCATCGTGACCGACAGTATCGGCAGGCCCTGGCGGCTGGGCACGGTGGGCACTGCGATCGGCTGCGCGGGCGTGCTGGCCCTGAACGACCTGCGGGGCCAGAAGGATCTGTTCGGCCGGCAACTGCAGGTGAGCGAAGTGGCCGTGGCCGACAGCCTGGCCGCCGCCGCCGTGCTGATGATGGGCGAAGCGGCGGAAGGCACGCCGCTGGTGCTCATTCGCGGCGGCAGTGCCGGCGACGACCGGGGCCAGACCGCCCGCACGGCGCTGCGCCCGCCCGGCGAGGATCTCTTCCGGTGACTGCCATGCTGCCGGCGGGTAGTCCCCGCTACGTGGTGCTCTCCGGTGGCGTGGGCGGCGCCAAGTTTGCGCTCGGCCTGTCCCGCGTGCTGCGCCCGGAGCAGCTCACGATCATCGCGAACACGGGGGATGACTTCACGCACCTGGGTCTGGCCATCTCCCCGGATCTCGACACTCTTATGTATACGCTGGCGGGCATGGTCAACGAGCAGACCGGCTGGGGTTGCCGGGACGAAACCTGGAGCTGCCTGGCGGGCCTCGAAGCCCTGGGGGCCGAGACCTGGTTCCGCCTGGGCGACCGGGACCTGGCGACGCACCTGGAACGCACCCGCCTGCTCGCCACGGGCCAGACCCTGACCCAGGTCACGCGCCACCTGTGCGCGCAACTGGGCGTGGCCGTGAACCTGCTGCCCATGTCTGACGCGCCGATCCGCACGCTGATCGACTCCGACGCTGGCACCCTCGCCTTCCAGGATTACTTCGTGCGCCGGCGCGCGGAACCCCGGGTGACCGGACTGCGTTACGACGGCGCCACCCGGGCCCCGCCCACCGCGGCGCTGGCGAGCCTGCTGACGGACCCGGACCTCGCGGCGATCTTCATCGCGCCGTCCAACCCGTACCTGAGCATCGATCCGATTCTCGCGATTCCGTCCCTCGCCGCCGCACTCCGTTCGTCCGCCGCGCCCGTGATCGCCATCTCGCCCATCGTGGGGGGCCGGGCGCTGAAGGGCCCGACGGCGAAGATCATGGGAGAACTTGGCGTTCCGGTCACCGCGGGCGCGATCGCCCACCACTACCGGGATCTGCTGGACGGCTACATTCTCGACGACAGCGACCGGGCCGAGGCCGACGCGTTGCTTGCGGGCGGACTCGCGGTGGGTGCCACCCACACCGTAATGACCACCCTGGAAGACCGCATGCACCTCGCCCGCTTTGCCCTCGGCTTCGCGGCGCCCCGCTGACCGATGCCCGCCGCCTGGGCACTGGTGCCGATCAAGCCCTTCGCCACCGCCAAGACGCGGCTCGAAGGCCTGCTGACGCGGTTGGAGTGCGCCCGGCTCGCGGAGGAAATGGCGCGGGACGTCTTGCGGGCCCTCTACGCCGCGCCGGACATCAGCGGCATCGCGCTCCTGACCACCGAGCCAAAACTGGCCACGCTGGCCGCGGAAGCCACTGCCGGCAAAGCGACCCGGTTTTACGCCGAGCAGCCGGGGGAGGACTACCGGGCTGCCCTGGGTCGGGTGGCTGCCGAGCTCGCCGCTCACGGGGCCCGTCAGCTGCTGGTCCTGCCGGCGGACCTGCCGCTCCTGTCGTCCGGGGACGTGCGGCAGCTGCTGGAGAGCCATCGGGGCGGCGTCACGCTGTGCCCGGCGGCCGTGGATGGCGGAACCAACGGGCTGCTGCTGACCCCACCCACCCTGATTCCCTTCCTGTATGGGCCGGACAGTGCGGCGCGCCACCGGGCTGCCGCCGCTGCTGTTGGCGTTACAGCGCGGACAGCAGACCTGCCGGCATTTGCGCGGGACGTGGACAGTCCGGACGATGTCTACTGGCTGCTCGGCCAGCGGGTCGCCTGCGCGACGCTGGCCTGGCTCAAGGCCAGCGGTATTACCGCACGACTGAAGAACGGAGATTCAGCACCGCAGTGACCTGCTGATCAGCACTACGAAAGTGTACCGGGCGTTTCCCGCTTGACACGGTGCGTTGCCGTTTCCTAACATGACCTGACATGTTTTGAAGGAGAGCGACATGAACTTCAGCATCCACTTGCCTGACCCGCTGCTCGAGCAGCTCGACGCCTATGCGCGGAGCCAGCAGTCGAGCCGCAGCGGCATCATCCGGGAGGCCGTCCAACTCTACCTGGCCCGACAAGCACGGCAGGTCTGGCCTGCCGACCTGGAAAGCTGGATGAAGAATCCGACGCCTGAGCCTGGCGAACACGGACCGGACTTCGCTGTGATCCGCGCCGAGATGAATGCCAGCATGCGCAAGCGCGGGGCCGGCAAGCGCAGGTCCTGATGCGCTACCTGCTGGACACGAATATTGTCAGCGTCTGGGCTCGACAGACTTCACCGAGGCTCCTTGACAAGCTGCTTGCAACACCGCCAGCCGATCTCTGCATCTCCGTACTCGTTGAGCATGAATTGCGCTTCGGTTTTGCACTGACGCCGGGAACCAGAGCCGAGGAACTGACGCTCCGGTTATTGGAAGCTCTTCCCGGTGTTCCCTTTGGTTCTGCGGAGGCGAAACGCGCAGCCTTCTTGCGCAGCAAACTCTCCCGAGTTGGCAAGCCCATCGGCCCCTACGATCTGCTGATCGCCGCCACAGCTCTCGAACATCAACTCATTATCGTGACGCACAACGTCCGCGAGTTCCGCCGTGTCGAGGGGTTGGTTGTGGAAGACTGGACTCTTTGAAACAGTGCCGTCATTGGGCCTGTAGTTGATGACGCGGTACTGCCGCTCGGCTTTCTTCCGGTCATCAGCTCTGGCTAACTACCGATATCGATGATCTGATCAAGTGTTTCGCAGGCCAGCATATACGGCTATTCAGACACCCTCTTCCACGGATGGGGCTTTGAGCCTCTCGCCCGCCAGTCGAATGACTTCGGCTGATGGCCGAGAATATAACTGACCGTTCCTTTCCGGCCGTTGAACTTCACGGCGAAGGGGTTGGTCTCGTTATCAGTTTCTGTCGTCATTGGCAAGCCGATCACGGTTCCCGTGCGTTCGTTGAACTCCTTCGGGGACAACACCACCGGCGGAAAGGCATTTCCTACGACGCCTGGTTCCGTCGCGAAATTTCTCAGGCGGTTCGCGAAGCCGATGCCGGCGATTTTGCCACTGACGAGGAAGTGGGCCGCGTCCTAGACCGACGGCCGTAGTGCGCGTTCGGTGGCAGCCAGGGCTTCGGGCTGGCACACTGATCGTTCACGGGGTTTGAACTTCCTGTACCTCGGCGCCCGGTCTCAGCGCGTTCACCGACAGGGATCGCGGCTTCTTCGCCTGAGCGGGCACGTCCACCATCCCCAGCGCGGGGTGATCGAGGACGGTGTCCTCGCGCTCGAAGTTCAGTGCAGCGGAGGTGCAGCGGATCGGCTGACCGGACAGCGGGTCGGCGCGGGCCGGCTCGACAGGAACAGGCACAGCCCGGCGAGCCCCGCACCCACCAGCACTGACGCCGTCGTGAAGCCGGCGAAGCCGAGCGTGATGACGTAGCCCGTGATGATGGTGCCGATGCACTTCCACTTGGCGAGCCGGGTCATGGCGCGCTGCTCGACCCAATTCGTCAGGGCCGGGCCGAAGCCGGGATCAGCAAGCAGCTTGGCGCGCAGCTCGGGCGAGCCCTTGCCGTAAGCCCAGACGCCGATGATCAGGAAGATCGTCGTCGGCAGCAACGGAACGAAGGCATTGAACAGCCCAACTGCCACACTCGCCGTGCCAAACCCCCGCCAGATACGGGCGGCTCGCCTCGTGACGGCGCGGGACGGAACGGCAGTTGTCACCGCCATACTACTCGCCCGCAGGCCCCTCATACTCATGAGCATTCCTTTCATCAAATGCCACCAACCGCCAATGACAAGGTGATTGGCAATGGTTGACGCCAATCCCGCGCTTGGTCATCGTCACTACATGACCTGATCGTAGAAGGAGCTGACGGCATGCGGGGGAAGGCTGAGTGGATTGCGTGCGATGCTAACGAACCAGTTCCGCCGAGGCAACACCGTGGCAGCCGCGAACTTTTCGCTTCTCGCATGGGCGCCGGAGGCAGCGCTGCCGCTGACGGTCAACCTGGGTGTGTTTACGCTCTGCAGCACGCTGCGCGCCGCGTTGCAGACATTTAAAAGTCCAGCAGGGCCGGGCGCAAGCAGGCCCAACGACCATGGCGGCCGGGGCTTCGGGCTGGCACACTGAGTGATCACGGGGTTTGAAGCTCCTGTACCCCCCGATCTCCTGGCTGTTGTTCACCTCTCCCATGCATCGAACCCTCTTCGACACCCCGGTGGTCAACACCGTCTTGCGCGCTGGCTCGCGCGCCTTCCTCAAACTCAATGGCTGGACTGTCGAAGGGCACTTGCCGCCCGGCGCCGCCAAGAGCGTGTTGATCGCCGCGCCCCACACCAGCAACTGGGACTTGCCCTACACGCTGATGGTGGCCTTCGTGCTGCGCCTGAACATCTACTGGATGGGCAAGCACACCCTGTTCCGCTGGCCCTTCGGCTCGGTGATGCGCTGGCTGGGGGGCATTGCAGTCAACCGCGACAA
>Ga0105046_10006614_pt1 | contig 18338 bp, 15 predicted proteins | sample MAT03_FD_78385 | JGI IMG/M metagenome (GOLD analysis project Ga0105046, IMG submission 78385) | Freshwater microbial communities from Lake Fryxell liftoff mats and glacier meltwater in Antarctica - MAT-03 (megahit assembly) | ecosystem: Environmental > Aquatic > Freshwater > Ice > Liftoff...
TCACCCGTCCACGCAGAACTGTGGGATCCCGCGGCCTTCGCAGTACAGCGAGCCCACGACCGCCGTCGGCTCGCCGGTGAAGTCGCCGTCGAGCTTGAGCTCGCATGCCGCGACGGAGGTGGCCGCGCCGTCCGGATTTTGGTCGAGGTAAATGGACCCACAGACGACATCGCACTCGAGATCGATGCGGTCGATGACGTCATTGATCGTGACGAGGCGCTCGACGGCGTGCTCGTCGAGCACCTCGTTCAACGTGAAGGCCTGCGTCGGTCGGTCGCAATCGTCGACCCGGTAGCCGCATGCGGCGCATGCGGCGCATGCGGCGCATGCGGCGGTGACGGTGGCGATGAGCAGGAGTTGCATGCGCATCCCGCGATGATGCGACCGGCGCCGGCGCGGCGCAAGCGTGGCCCCGGTGACTACGCGAAGGTCTCGCTGCCGTCGGGCTCGGGCGCCGCCTCGCGGGCGGTGACGCTGAGCCGGTACGCGTGGCTGCGGGCCCGCATCAGATTACCGAGCGGACGAAACTCGACCGGCGCGTGCCACGGGTCGAACGAGAGCCGTTCGACGTACGCGGAGACCCGCTGGCCGCGGTCGTCGGTGATGTCTTGCTGCGGCAGGACCACGTCGGCGATCGCCACGTACGGGCTGTCGGTCTCCGACCAGTCGACGGAGCCGTCCTCGATCGGGGTGCGCTCGGGGTCGACGTACAACTGCACCGATAGCGTGTATGCGACAGGTCCGGCCCGCAGGCGCGCGGCCAGATCGCCGCGCAGCGGGTGCTGGCCGTCGTCGCCGCGCGGGTGCTCATCGATCGGCGGGACCGGCGTCAGCGCCACGCGACCCGCGTGGTCGCCCCAGCGCATCGGCAGCGCGCTGAAGAAGCGCGGCGACGCCAAACTGGTCATCGGGCCCTTCATCGACCGCAGCCCCTGCTTGATGATCGTCACCACGCGGCCGACGCCGAGGCGGGCCATCGTCGGGATCAGCATCAGCGGATTATCGACGACCTGCAGGCTGCGGACGAATTCGTTGGCGTCGCGAAATGGAGTCACCGATGTCTTGATCATCAGAAGATCCTGGGTCTTCGCGTTCTCCATGCCGGGGATCAACTTGGTGCCGGGCACCCCGACGATCTTCAGCGCGAACCCGCGGACATCGCCGAGCTTGTCATGCTGGTTCCTGGCAGAAGCGCTCGAGAAGCGCACATAGGCCGGATAGCTGTCCGCGCGGGCGAAGATGCCGACCGCGTAGGCCGGCGGCAGGCCGTCGCGGGTGCGGACCTCGGCGCGCACGCCCGCGTGGCCCTTGAGGTGCAGCGCGCGGCCCATCGGGCCCTGCTTGGCCTGTTTGGCCTGGATAGCGCGCAGGACCTCCGCCAGGCGGATCAGCGCGTCCTCTTCACCCTCGGGGATCGTCTCGGCCCAGTCGGTCCGCGGCTGCAACATGCAGCGCAGATTACCGCAATGCGTGGCCGTCGGGGCGATACGTCGCGGTCGTGGACCGTCACGGCAGCGCGGTGCCGGGTGCCTGCGGGCGCGGATCTCGAGCGTCGCGGGGGCTGGCGCCGGGGCGGGGCCGCGGCCTACTATGCCGGCGGATGAGTCTGCTGATCCGGGCCCTGGTGGCGTGGCTGGCGGCCGGCGGGTGGCCGGGGCCGTCGCGTGGCGGGCGACCGGACGCGGCAGCACGAAACGCCGCGTGCGAGGGCTGTCACGTGGAGGTCGCCCGCGAGTGGCGCGGCTCGATGCATCAACGGGCCTATGTCGACGCCGACTTCGCGCAGTCGCTGGCGCGCGAACCATCGGCGTTTTGTCGGGGCTGCCACGCGCCGGAGGCCGACCCGGAGCGACCGGCCCCGGCAGCGCTCGCGCAGCTCGGGGTCGGTTGCGTGACCTGCCATGTCCCGGGTGACACAGTGCTCGCGGCGCCGAGGAGCGACGTGAGCAAGGCGCCGCACGAAGTGTTGAGATTGCCCGGCTTCGCGGCGGACGCGGCGTGCGGCGGGTGTCACGAGTTCGGCTTCCCGGACCGGCCCGAGGTGGCGATGCAGGGCACGCTGCGCGAGCACGCGGCCTCCGGGCACGCCGAGACCCGCTGCGTCACCTGTCATATGCCGGGCAGTCCAGGCGGACGTCGGGGCCACGCGTTCGCGGCCTCGCGCGACCCGGCGCTGCTACGCAGGGCGTTGGCCGTACGCGCGCAGCGGCGCGATGAGTCGGTGCATATTGAGCTCGCGCCGGCGTGGGTCGGTCACGCGGTGCCGACGGGCGACCTGTTTAGGCGCCTCGTGGTCGAGGCGGAGGTCGCCGATGCGCAGTGGCAGGTGCTCGCGCACGCGACCCGGCCGCTCGGGCGCCGGTTCGCCGCCGGTGGTGGCGCGCGGGTGCCGGTCACTGACGATCGCGTCGGGGCCCATGGACCGACGACCACGCAGGTCGTGCTCGAGCTCGGCGACGCGGCGAGAGATCGCAGCATTCGCTGGCGCGTGCGATATGAGCGGGTCGCGTTCGGCGGCGAGGACGGAGCCGAGGTTTGGAATAGTGTCACGATCGCCGGCGGTGAATTGCCGGGTCGAGCGAAGGGCAGGAGGATGCAATGACGAGACGAACAGGCGTGGACCTCGGGGTGTGTGTGACGACGCTGGCGCTGGTCGCGTGCGCCGCGTGTACGAGCCGCGAGGCGGCGCCGGAGCAGCCTGCGCCGGATGTCATGCCGGAGGCGGTGAGCGTGCCCGCGCAGCCCGCGCAGCCACCGCAGCAGGAGCCAGCGGAACCCGATCCCGAGCCACTACCGCTGCGCTTCGCGCCGGTAATCGAGGGTGAATGTCCATACCTCGACGTCTCGCTGGTCGGCAGCGAGGTGTTCATGCATACCCAGCCGCGCGCTCAGTTGCTGCATCTGCTTCCAGACGGGACCACCGAGGATCTCCCGATCGACGAGGCCGCGCTCGGTCTCGGCCCATTCTACATTGAGATCGGGCGCATCGAGGCGGTCGAGGGCGCGTGGCCGGGTCCGCTGTTTCTGCGGTACATGCACCTCGCCGGGCGTATGTGGGAGGGTTCGCGCTACCTCGAGCGCAAGGACGGTGTGTGGACGCCGCTGGAGCTGCGCGACGAGCAGGCGAACAACAATCCGGGGATCGATCGCATGTACCGCTGGACCGGCGGCAACTGGCTGGCGCGCATGTCCTGTCGCGACTACTTCGAATGTGCGAAGCAGGACCGCGGCCTGTTGCTGCGGGTGATCCGCGGGCCGGGGAAGGCGCCGAAGTTCCCCGAGCTGCGGCCGGCTGTCGACGGCTGCCAGACGAAGTATTCGCTGGCCGTGCTGCCGGACGGGGACATCTTCGCGGTCGGTCGCTTCTGCCACCAGCGCAGCCAGGCCGAGGAGGGCGGGGCCTTCTACGCGGTGCGCTGGTCGGAGGCGGGTGGGACGACGATCGATCGCTTGCCGGTCGCGGAGGCGACGTCGCGCGAGCCGGGCCCGATCGTCGCGGCCTCGGCCACGCAGGTGTACGCGGCCGTATTGACGGACACGAGGGACCAGTCGACCGCGCTGTTCGCCTTCGATGGCGCGAAGTGGGACAAGCTCCCGGCGATCGAGGGCGTGTTCCGGGGCATGGACGTCGACCGCGGCGGCGCGCTGTGGGCGGCCGTCGGCGGGCGACTGGTGCGCACCGCGGCCGGCGGCGTCTGGGAGGGGCTGACCTTTCCGACAGGTCCTGCGAGACAGGTCGGCGGCCTCCAGGACAGCGTCGCCTGGGTGGCGCAGGAGGACGGCGCGCTGTGGCTGCGCGCGGACGGCCAGGACTTCGTGCGCGCCGAGCTGCCCGACCCGGTGTTCTCGAGCGCCGCCAAATACGTCGTCCACGGGGTCAAGACCGCCGGGCGCGACGTGTGGGTGACGGCGACCTACGACGAGAAGCGGCCCGGCTGGAAGGAGGGGCAGCGGCGGCGGGCCCTGCTGCGCAACGCGCCCGGACCGGCCACGCCGCTGCGCTGCGCGCCGGAGGGGGGCTCGAAGCTGCCGGGCATGTACGCGTGGCCGCCGGCGGCCCGCGCTGGCTGTACGACGATCTTCGCGGTCCTGCTCCGCACCAGCGCGTGGACGAGGCGAGACTTCGCATATCCGGAGCTCGGCAAGCTGCTCAAGGGCCAGGAGTCGCTCGCGGGGGCGAAGTTCTCGGAGGTCGAGCTCGGCGGGCAACGTATCGTCGGCGCCGTCGTGCCCGATCTCGCGACCGGTGAGGCGCTGACCCTGCGGGTCGCGGGGAAGATCAGGCGCTCGCGTCCGGAGCTGGTCTGCGCGTCGCCGACGGAGCTGCGGGCGCTGCCCTTCGATCTCGTCACGGGCAAGCTGACGAAGTAATCGCGGCTGCCGGGCGAGTCGCTCGGGGACCGTGGACCCCAGCGCTTGCGCGTGGACATCGGCGCTCGCGCTCGCTAATGCATCGAGTATGCGTCAGCAGCCGAGGATCGATAAGTTCGCGTGGGCTGTGGTGCCGGCGAGCGCCTGCGGCGACGCGGGCGGCGGCGACGGTGAGAGCACGAGCACCGGCACCGGCGCGGCCGAGACGACGACGACCGCGACCACGATTGTGCCGACCACCGGTGGCGAGACGGGCGTGGATACGGCAGCAGCGAGCGCACGATGCACAAGCTCTACGCGCTGCTGTATCACCGCGTGTACGCCGAGACGCTGCCGGTCACGGTCGCGGCCCCGCTCGAGGTGCTGTCATTGTTCATGCGCGCGGGCAGCCTGGCGCCGATGCTACGCCCGACGATCGACAGCCTCGCGCCGACCAGCTTGCCGATGCAGGTCGACTCGCTGGCGACCACGGCGGGTCGAGCTGGCGAAGACCGGATGGGTGTACAGCGCGGCGCTCGGCGGGACCCTGCAGATCAAGGTCGGCCCGGGAACCCACACGCTGACGGCCACGCTGGCGCCGTGAGCCGACGGAGAGTAGCCGACTCACTGCAGCAACTGCTGCATGGCCGAGAGTCCGCTCCACGACGCTCGAGGGGGCCTGCGCCGGTCGGTGACACATCCAGGCGCCGGTCTCGCTGGTTTCCCCGACCGTACCCGCCGCCGCAGGGCAGTCCCGGAGCCCGGGGCACTTAAAGCGCGCGGCGTTGTTGCGGATGCATTTGTGAGGCTGTTACTGTCCCGCGGTGACTCGCGCAGCAGAGCCGCGCGCCTCGGCTCAGGTGCAGGGCCGACCTCGGGCGCACACCTTCACGGTCGAAGATCTCGTCGCGGAGGTCCTGGCCGGCCGTCTGCGCATCCCCAAATTCCAGCGCCCGCTCAAGTGGCAGCAGCGCGACGTGCTCAAGCTGCTCGACAGTATTTATTGCGGCTACCCGATCGGCACGCTGTTGTTGTGGCAGCGACCCGCGGAGGCCGATCGCCTCGTGTTGGGCTCGTTGGCGATCGACGCGCCCGCGCGCACGGACGCGTGGTGGGTCGTGGACGGCCAGCAGCGCCTGCTCGCCCTGACCCGCGCGCTCGCGGGCAGCGGTGACGCACGCGAGCCCTTCGCGGCGTACTTCGACCTGCACACGCAACAATTCATCCGCCCGCCGCGCGACACGCCGGCGCCGCATCAGGTGCCGGTGACCGTGGCGCTCGACGCTGAAAGATTGATGGAGTGGTTGCTCGACCCGCCGCTCCCCGCCGGTGAGCGACAGTTGGGGATCCGGCTCGGCAAGCGGCTGCGCGAGTTCCAGGTGCCGGCGTATATCGTCGAGACGGACGACGAGCGTGCGGTCCGGGAGATCTTTCGCCGCGCCAACGACACCGGCAAGCGCATGGACGACAGCGACGTGTTCAATGCTTTGTACAGCGCCGGCGGCAGCCCGGCGAGCTTGCGCGAAGTCGCCGCGCAACTGGCCAGCCCGCGACTCGGCACCCTCGACGAGGGGACCCTGCTGCGCATGCTGCTCGCCAACCGCGGCACCGACCTCAGCAAGGACCGGATCCCCGACCTGACCCAGGAACAGGCGCATGACGCCATGTCGGAGCTCGCTCGCAGCGCTCGTGCGACCCTGCGCTTCCTCGTGGAAGACGCGGGGATCCCCCACCTGTCGCTGCTTCCATACCAGCAGCCGCTCTACGCGCTCAGCCGGTTCTTCCAGCGGCACCCGGAGCCGCACCCGCGCTCGCGCGAGCTGCTCGCCCGCTGGCTCTGGCGCGGGGCGCTGACCGGCGCGCACAACGGCAACGCGATCAGCACGCGCGAGATGCTGGCGGCGGTCGACGGCCACGAGCATGACTCGGTGCAGGCGCTCCTCCACGGGCTGCCGCCAGCGCCGGACCCGAACTTCGACCTCGGCGGCTTCGCGTTTAGCCACGCGCGCAGCAAGATCCAACTGCTCGCCCTTCTTGAGTTACAGCCGCTCGACCTGCGGACCGGGATGTCGGTCCTCGCCGATCCGCTCGAGGCTGACGATGGGTCCGATGGTGATGGCGATGAAGTTGCAGCGCCGTCCGACTCCGAGGGCCGCATCAAGCGACTGGTGCGTCCGATCCTCCCGCACCCGCCCGACCTGGCCGGAAGTCTGGCCAATCGGGCGATCCATCCCGGCGTTCGCACGGGTCTGGCTCGCACCATCATCGCCTGCCCACACCCAGCATGGCTCCTCACCCACGCGATCTCCCCGGACGCAGCCCAGGCGCTGCGCGCGGGTGACGAGCTCGGCTTTTTGAGCCTGCGCCAGCTCGATCTCCTGCTCAGGCTCGAGGACTTCACTGCTCGCCGCGCCGCGTGGGACGAGCCTGACTTCCCGCCCGTCGATGCCCTGCGCATGGTGCTCGCGTGAGCGTGCAGGCCGACATCTCGCTCGCCGACGTACCGGTCGCCATGCTCGAGCGGCAGGACGACGGAGCGATCCGCTTCGAGTTCCTCGAGAGCTATCGACGGATGCGTGGGCGCCCGGTGCTCGGGCAGTATTTCGCGGACAAGCTCGAGCGCCCGCACAGCAACGAGCTCCACCTGCCCGCATTTTTCACCAATCTGCTGCCCGAGGGCAGCCTGCGGCGCCTGATCGCCGACTCGATCGGCGCGCGCGACCACGAGGAGTTTCGCCTGCTCGCGCGGATCGGTGAGGATCTGCCGGGGGCGGTGCGGGTGCGCCTGCGGGGCGAGGCGCCGACGGAGCCGGTGCCGCGCGAGTTCTCCGGCAAGCTGCGCTTCTCGCTCGCTGGCGTGCAGCTCAAATTTTCGATGGCGCGCGAGGACAAGGGGCTGACTCTGCCGGCGAGCGGCGGCGGCGGCGACTGGATCTTGAAGCTGCCGGACCGTGAGTTCGAGGGCATCGCCGAGAACGAGCACATGGTGATGCTGTGGGCCCAGCGCAGCGGGATCGACGTACCCGAGTTCGACCTCGTCGTGCCCGCGGACTGTCGCGACATTGCTCCACGGTTCTTCCCCGAGGGCAGCCTCGGCTTCGCGTGCCGGCGCTTCGATCGGCCGGCGCCCGGGGTGCTGCACCACATCGAGGACTTCGCGCAGATCAACGGCAAACACCCCTGGGACAAGTACGATGATAATGTCGCGCCCGCGCAGCGCCTCAACTACGAGACGATCGCCCGTCAGATCCTCGTCTACTGCGGCAAGCAAGATCTCCGCGAGTTCATCCGCCGCCTCGTGTTCACCGTGCTCTCGGGCAACAGCGACGCGCACCTGAAGAACTGGTCGCTGATCTATCGCGACGGCCGGACCGCGCGACTCAGCCCCGCGTACGATCAACTGGCGACCGTCGCGTACCCCGGGTTCGGCGACACGCTGGCCCTCCCGTTCGCGGGCTCGCTCGACTTCACCGCCGTCTCACTCGACGGCTTTCGTCGGCTCGCCGCTGCGCTGCGCCTCAACGAGCCGATCGAGGGGTGGGTGCGCGACGACGTCGCCCGCATCATGGCCGTGTGGGAGGCGCTGCGGCGCGACCAGCCCTTCGAGCGGTCCTTCCCGCTGCAAGAGCACCACGCCCGGCTGCGCGATACACCGGGCTCGTTGCTGGGCTGAGCCCGACGCTGCAGCAATGTGGGTGGTACACGCGGGTGCGCGCGTGGGCTAGCCCGCGAGCACCTCGCGGGCGCGCTCGGCCACGGACGAGAACGGTCCGCGGGACAGCTCCTGCAACAGGGCGCGCGCGTCCTTCTCGGGCATGTAGCCCTCGACGGCGTTGTGACCTCGGGCCCGGCAGCCACAACAAGTTCGAGTTTCGTTACAAGCTCCCCGACGACCTAAACCCCGCCGCCACGCTGCTGCCCGCTTTGGTCTCGACGAGGAGCGCCACGACCTCGAGCTTGAGCGCGGTCAGCTTGAGCGGCTTCTTGCCGCCCGTGAGCGTGAGCGTGCCCGCGACGGTGCCACCCGGAGGGACCTTGTCGAGGTCGAGCTTTAGCTCGAGTTGTGTACCACCACCGAAGAGTTTGTTGAGTAGGTTTATGCGCGGCGGACCCTAACACAGGAGCGCGGCCGGGTGCTGCGGTCATTCGCCGCGAAAGATATACAGGCCGTCGACCCAGGCGGCGCCGCCGATGAGATTATTGGCGGGGGCGCCGGGGTAGCTAAAGGGCGGGAATTGGGCGAAGGGGACGGGGGCGTAGAAATCGAAGCAGTAGCCGATGTCTTGCGGGTATACGAAGCCGTCGCCGATGGCGATGCTGTAGCCATAGACGGGGGTCGGCTGGTCGAGGCTACAGAGGGCCTGCGGGTCGCTGGCGATCCAGCCGTCGGGGTCGCCGATGCGGCCCCAGCCGTCGCGCACGGCGGCGAGCGGGTTGGGTGGCGCGTTGGGGCCAGCCCAGTCCTCGCCGCAGCAGGGGACCTGGGCGTCGAACTGGAAGCTCTTGCTGTCGGCCACGTAGGTGTACAGGAAGGCCTCGGTGCCGGCGACGAGCGTGACGATGACGTCGGGCGGCTTGTCGGCGAGCCCGCTGCCGTGAAACAACGGTTGGCCGGCGATCTGCGGGAAGAGGTCGTCGCGCGTGCCGGCGGCGGTCCACGTCTTCGTGGTGGTGGAGAACACGTGGTAGCTGTCGACGGTGAGCACGTAGATCTGCTGCTGCGGCTCGAGGGCGATGGCGGTCAGCACGGTGCCCTTGGGCGCGAAGGCGGCGTTCGGATCGACGGGGACGCGCTGCCACTGCTGCTTGCTGGGCGCGAGCAGCCAGTACTCGCAGGTCTCGGGCGCGGGCTCACAGGTCTGCTCCGACCAGGTGCAGTCGGGCAGGCAAGTGCGGCGCAGGAGGCCGCAACTGTCGCAGGCGCCGCCGTCCTCGATGGTGCCGGCGGCACACTCGGGGGCGAGCTCGCAGTTGTCGACGGCGCCGGTGGTGGTGGCGTCGGTGGTAGCGGTGGTGGTCGGGGTGGTCGGGGTGTCGGTGGTGGTGGTGTCGGTGGTCTGGGTGGTGCCGCTGGTGGGCTCGCCGGTGCCGGCTCCGGTGGTGCCGGTGGCGTCCTGGCTGACGCCGCTGATCGAGCTGGCGACGGTGTCGGTGCCGGCGTCGGCGAAGCAAGCGAGCGGGGGCGCGACGAGCAACAGCAGAGCAGCGGAGGATCTCATGGGAGCGCCGACGGTACCAAAGGCGGTCGTGCGAGTGCGCGAGTCGGCGCGAGCGGTATGGCTCGCTGCGTCTTCGGCGGCCAGCGAGCGCGACCCAGGCGAGGGGCGTCCTCGAGCCGCAATATGGGTACATGGCGCCGCCGCTCGACGGGGTGTGGGCGAGCGCGCCGTACTTTCACAACGGTTCGGTGCCGACGGTCGCGGGTGTGCTGGAGAGCGGGGCGCGTCCGCAGTATTGGACCCGCAGCTTCGACTCCAAGGACTACGACCCCGCGGCGCTCGGCTGGCAGCACAGCGCGCTCGACCACGGCCACGCGGGCGAGCCGGACGCGGCGAAGCGCCAGGCCGGGTCGACCGGCCGGACCGCCACCGTGCGCATGCCAGCGAGACCCGGCGCGCCGCAACGCCTCCTCAGCCGCGCGGCAGCTCGGCGACGAAGCGACTCCCGCCGCCCGGCCGCGCCTCGCAGCGGACCCCACCGCCGTGCAGGCCGGCGATCTGGCGCACCAGCGCCAGCCCGAGGCCGACCCCACCGTCGCCCTCGCGGTGGCCGTCCGGGCGATAGAAGGCCGCGAAGATGCGCTCGCGCTCGGCCTCTGGCACGCCTGGGCCGCGGTCCTCGACGGTCAGGCGGACGCCGGCCGTGGTGGTCTCGATCGAGATCTCGATCGGCGGCTGTCCATGGGTGCGGGCGTTCTCCAGCAGGTTGCGGACCAGCCGGCGCAGCGCGGCCGCGTCGCCGCGGATCTCGGCTGTCCCCGAAGACAGGTCGGTGGCGCCGACGCGCCGGGCCTCCTCGGCGACGATCGGTGCGAGGTCGACCGGCGCGCGCGTGACCTCGGGGCGCGCCTCGAGCCGGCTGCTCAGCAGCAGGTCGCCGACCAGCGCGTCGAGCTCCTCGATGTCACGCGCGGCCTCGCTGGCGAGCGTCGTTTGTTGCGGCGCGGCGTCGGCGAGCAGCTCGACGGCCATGCGCAGGCGGGCCAGCGGCGAGCGCAGCTCGTGCGAGGCGCTGGCGAGCATGCGTCGCTGCCCGGACACCAGCGCCTCGATGCGGTCGGCCGCGCGGTTGAACTGGGTGGCGAGCGCGGCGACCTCGTCGCGCCCGACGACCTCGACGCGGCTGCCGAGCTCGCCCGCGCCGAAGCCCTCGACCCCGCGCCGCAGATCCTCGATCCGCCGCGTGATCCGCCGCGCGAGCGGATAACACAGCCCGGCGATCATCAGCGCGACCAGCCCGAGCAGCAGCGCGAAGTGGGTGAAGTGCCAGAAGTCGGTGCCGGCGTCGACGCCGACGCCGAGCCAGCGACCATCTTCGAGTCGATTGATCACGACGAGGCCGTCGGAGGGGTGGGTCCACTGGGTCGGCGGGCCGCCGAGCTGCGGCGCCGCGAGCCGGCGATCGGGCGTGGCCGCGAGCACCTGGCCCGCGGGGTCCCACAGCGTCACGTCGACGTCGAGGCGCTCGCCGAGGCGCCGCAGCTCCGAATCTCGCGCAGCGGTCTCGTCGGGCAACCGCTCGACCAGCAGCTCCGCGATGGCGCGCAGGCGCGGGCTGTCGGGCGGCTGCCAGTTCATCACGATGCGACTCGACAGCAGCGCGACCGCGACGATCGCCGCGGCGATGCCGAGGAACGCGAGATACAATTGCAAGTACAGCCGACGCATCGGATCAGCCCTTTCGATCGGCCGTGGCGAATACGTAGCCCGCGCCGCGCACGGTGACGATCCGCTGCGGGTGCTGCGGGTCGTCCTCGATCGCGGCGCGGATCCTCGAGATGTGGACGTCGATGCTGCGGTCCAGCGGGTCGAAGTCCTCGCCGCGCACGCGCTCCATCAACTGCGTCCGCGAGAGCACCCGCCCGGCGCTGTCCGCCAGGGCCCACAGCAGCTCGAATTGATGCCCCGTCAACGGCCGCGCCTCGCCGCCTCGCCGCACAGTGCGTTCATCGCGGTCGATCTCGAGGGCGCCGAAGCGCAGCACCTGGCGCGCCTCGGGCTTGCTGCCGCCATGACCGGCGCCTCCGCGACGCAGCACGGCCGCGAGCCGGGCGACCAGCTCGCGGGGGTTGAAGGGCTTGGGCAAATAGTCGTCGGCCCCGAGCTCGAGGCCGACGATGCGGTCGGTGTCCTCCCCGCGCGCGGTCAACATGACGACCGGCACCTCCGAGGTGGCGCGGATCCTTCGCAGCACCTCGAAGCCGTCGAGGTCGGGCAGCATCACGTCGAGCACCACGGCGTCGGGCTTGCCGGACCGCAGTTGCGCGAGGCCGCCGGCCGCGTCAGCGCGGTGCTCGACCGTGTAGCCGCGGCCCGCGAGGTAGCTCGACAACATCGCCGCCAGGCGCTCGTCGTCGTCGATGATGAGGACCCGCCCGCTCATCGCCCGATGTTAGCGCCCGAAGCGGGCGATCGTCTCGGCGATCTGCCGACGCTGGGCGGGCGTCAGGGTCTCGGCGGCGTCGGCCACCCCGGCGAGGACCAGCTTGCTGCCGCGCTCGACCAGGTCGACCGCGTCCTTGCGAGCCTCCTCGAGCGCCGCACGGTCGATCTTCTCCGCGGTCAACAGGTCGCGCAGCTCACCCTTGATGTCGCGCCCCTCGCTGTGCAGCGCCTCCATCTGGGGGGCGGCCCGGCCGGCGATCGCCTTGAGCGCGGCCCGCTGCGCCTCGCTGCCGTCGACCTTCTCGATCAGGTGATCGATCATGCCGTCGACGTGCGCGCGCGCCTCCTCCGGCGTGCGCGGGTGCTGGTGATGCATCGAGGGCCCGGCCGCGATCGCTACCCCGCCGAGCCCGAGCAGCAGCGCGAGCGAGAGCAGGGCCGGGCGACCCCAGCGGCGAGGGCCGCGAGACTTGTGGTTGCAGGAGGGCTTGGTGGGATCGTCGTGACTGGTCATGAGCAGAACATGCAGGGGCCGGCTTGCTCGCGTATGTCCGCCACGTAAAGTTAGGTAAAGCCCGTTTCGGTCCCTGTCCACCTTCCATTTCTTGTCTGTAGCCCCTCCTATGCCCCTCTCCGCCGCTTCTGGCTGATCGGGATGACTTCGGCCTCGGAGCTACCGCAACGCGGTCGAGCCTCGCCTGGCGGGCTGGGCGTGGGGCAGACCCCGGGGGCCGCCTGCTTCGCTCTCAGCATGGGGTCGAGCGCCCGCAAGCCACGTCGCCCAGCGCTTGACACGCACTTACCAGTCGTTCTAGAGAACAGGGACCATGGCGACACCCGAAGGAAACCGCCTGGCTGCACTCCGTCAGCTACGCGGACTCTCGTTCGACCTGTGCGCTGCCGAGGCCGGGCTGTCTCCTGGGACGCTAGAGCAGGTCGAACGCGGTGAGGGACGCGCGGAGGACATCGAGCAGCTCGCCAGAGTGTTCGGTCTCCGCTCGGCAGGCGAGGAGTGGGTCGAGCCCGACGACTCCTCCAAGTTCACCGTGTTCCTCCTGCACAGCGCGACGCCCATGTTCGACAGCGCCGACCTTACGGTGTTCGAGGAGGCCATGCGCGCGGCCAGGGTCTTCACGGCCGAATCCCCGAACACGGAGCGCACGACGCTCAATCGCCGCTGCTTTAAAGCTTTGCCGCCATCCCTACCGAATCCGCGGGACGCTGCGAAGCAGGGACACCGTCTCGCACGGGAGGTGCGCGAAGTCCTTGGGAATCGCGACAGGCCGCTCGGCGACATGCGAGAGCTCTTGGAGAGCCACTTCGGCATCCCCGTCCTGGTGCGCGGGCTTCGCTCCCCCGACCTCCGTGCTGCCGCAGCCCTCGATGCTGACCGCGCTTGTGCTGCTGTGGTGCTCGCGGAGGATGATGGCTCGCGCATAAAGAACCCGCGCTTGGCCAGCGTGTACCTTGCCCACGAGCTCTGCCATGTACTGTTCGATCCGAGTCGCCCAGGCCGGGTCCAAATCGCACTCGACGACCAGATCAAGGGACATGGTTCTGCCGGCCGAAATAAGCAGCTCGAAGCCAGGGCCAAGGGCTTTGCCGCCGAACTTCTCCTTCCGAATGCGGGGCTGGCTCAGCTCTTTGACACCAACCAAAGGTCCGCGCCAGCCACTATCGACGAGGCCGCTCTCCGGGTCCGCCGAGCTCTCGACCGCTTCCAGACACCGAGGGAGATAGCGATTCGGCACCTGCAGAACCTCGAGTACATCTCCCACGCTCAGGCGGACGGGCTGCTCGCGCAGTCAGACAACGGGACGTGGGCTGATCCGACAGTTCTTCCCGACCCGGGAGAGCTCCCACTCTGTTTTAAAGCGGTGCCGGCTGCAGGTCCAATCTGGGCTAGCGTGAAGCTTCAAGCAAAGCATGTCCCAGCATTCGTTAATGGGGCGTATGACGTCGCGCGGAAAGCAGGGCTCGCTGAGATTCAGCAGGTGTTGAACCAAGTCGAGCAAGCGATCACGGAGGATCGCAAGCAAGCCGCTGCGGAGCAGCTCGTTTGCTACGTGGACGGCTTGTTGCTTGGCGATGAACTCGCGCAGGCTCGAGCTGTCCTCGAGCAGATCCAGGTGGATCGCATCGACCCGAGCGTCACTACCGGGTTAGCTGCTGTGACCGCGCGCGAGCAGGGCCGACTTGGCGTCGCCTGGACGAATTTCTTCGAGCGCCTCTTGACGGCGCTGCATGAGCGCTGGAACTACTCCGAGGACCGTCGCACACGCATTGAGACGAGGCTCAGGGATGCCGGTCGAAATTCGCCAGATTGATATCTCACAGGCTTGCGAGTTTCCAGTCTGCGTTGTTTCCCACAGCAGCCAAGTGGGAGCCCACGTGGCGCTCTGGTACAGTTGCGAGCCACCTGGTTCGCGCCGCCTGCTTCACCAGGCGTGGCATTACCTGACATGCGACGATACCCCCGCGGAGTTTCTCGCTAGAGGTCATGGATGTGGCCCAGTCGTCATGGTCGTCCCAACCCTGGACGAAGATGAAGGGGAGCATCTGCGGCTCATGTGCATTGTCGTCGCCCAACGGCTCAGAAAGACTCGCGGAATCGGCTATGCGATAGATTCTCATGACGTGAAACTCCGCCTCGATGGCAGCTTCGACATGGGGGCGTCGCGTGGCGTAACTTGCGCGACGTTCGTGCTGAAGATCTTCCAGGCGCTCTCTATCCCGTTTCTCCTCGAAAACACATGGAAGGAGATCACGGATCAAGATCGATTGAATGAGGACAAGACGGCGCACAAGGCTGTCGTTGCGGGATTGCGGGCCACCGCAAGAAAAACGACTGACCGACAGGATCGAGAGGAGATTGAGGAACATGCGAGAGCGATCGAGGCGGAGATCGACGCACCGCGCGTCCGCGCTGAGGAGATCGCTGCCGCGTCGGGACTCACGCCTCGTCCAGGGACCTACGCGACGGTGGAGCCACCTGGGCGCGCCGTTCTCTGCGCGGTCAATCCCTCGAAGTACAGGCCGACTTCACCCGGGCCAGGCGACCCGACGGCGAGCGTCCCGCTCGGCCCGCTGACGCCCCCGGCTGGCCCGAAACGTCCGCCCGAGAGTTCGCTTAAGGATGCCGGTACTGCGGAGGGGTGTGTGGAGTAAACGCGCGCCTTCGGTGCGTTTTCTTGGCTGACTGACCAGCGGGCCCAGGATGCTCAGTCGCCACAGCGCGGGGCACGTCGACCTCGAGCTCGCGGGCGAGGTCTGGCGCGCGGTCGATGCCTCGGTGGTCGAGCGCTGAGGCTCAGGCCGCGCCGACGGTGAACGGGAAGCGGACGTCGACGGCGCCGCCGCTGGCGACGAACACCGGGAACTTCCAGGCCTTGATCGTGCCGGTGACGCAGGCCTCGACCTCGCGGTCGGCGACGGTGCTGCGCACGATGCTGGGGTAGGCGACGGTGCCGTCGCTCTCGATCGTGAAGGCGACCTCGACCTCACCCTGCAGGCCGGGGTTCTTGATCAAGCCGTCGCGGAAGCACTGGCGCACGGCGGGCTTGTTGCGGTTGACGACGCCGCGGATCAGGTCGCGGCCGACGCTGGCGGTCCACACCACGCTCTGGCGGTGCTCGGGCTGGCTCGAGGGGTCGCGCTCGGCGAACTTCTCCTGCGCGGCCCGCTTGCCGCCGCCGTAGGCGAGCTTGCCGGGCTTGCCGGTCTTGCTGTTCATGCCGAACAGCCACGCGAAGTCGAGGTCGACGACGCCGCTGGCCTTGCCTCCGCCGCCGCGGGTGGTGTCGGCGAGGCCGAGGCCGGCGGTCAGCTCGCGCATCGGGTCGCTGGCGGCGGCGGCGACCCACACGGCGGTGTCGCGGGCGCTGGGCACGTAGTGGGTCATCGACTCCTTTGCGGCGACCCTGGCCTCCTCGATCGCGCGCAGGAAGTCGGGGAGTCCGAAGATGCCGGCGTGTTTGGCGAGGTCGGTGGTGCCCTGCGCGACGGGCCCGGAGGCGTCGGCGACGACCGGCATCGACTCGGGGGCGCGTGCGATGCTCGGCGGCTCGCGCAGCGTCGGTGTGGTGGTCGCGGGCGCGGCCGGGCGGGTGGTCGGCGCGGTCGATGCGGTCGATGCGGTCGATGCGGTCGACGTGGTCGGCTCGGCGGCGCTGAAGTAGCGGATCAGGTTGGCCTGCACCTCGGGGTCGTCGAAGCGCGCGGCGGCCCCGGGCTCGCTGTGTCGCACGACCACCATGAGCACGGCGAACAGCGCCATCGCGCCGGCCTGCGCGAGCCACAGCGGGCGGTCGATCTGGGCGCGGAACTTTTGGATCGGCGTGGCGGCCTCGACCCGGATAGCGAGCTCGAGCGCGCCGAGCTGGAGCGTCGCGTGATCACCGGGCTGCAAGACGATCGTGGACTCGCCGGTCGCCAGCAGCGCCTCGACGGTGATGCTCTGCTCGCCGCGCACGAGCTGGCCCGAGAGCGCGGCGACGAGATGGACGACGATGCCGGCGGCGCTCGCCTCGACCAGCGTGAAGCTGCCGGCCGCGTCGCAGCCGGCGATCGCCACCGGCATGTGGACGTTCGGGCCCTCGCCGAGGGTGTAGCGCGGCAGCCACGGGCACCAGGTCGAGCCGCGCTCGCCGGCGCCGGTGCGGCCGATGTGGCGGACATCGAGGATCGTGCCACCGAGGCTGACGACGACCTCGGCGAGCGCGGCGGCGGGCATGGGCGAGCGGGTCACGGGGCGTTTAACACCGGCCGTTGGCCAAAGTTCCCGCGCTCATACCGCGTCGACTACTTCTGCCGGTCGATCCGCGCTAGGCTCGCGGCTTCTCGCTTAACTTCACCAAGGATTGATTTGTCATGATCTCGACTAACTTCAGTAAATTCAGCCCGTTCGCGCTCTCCCTCGCGGCCCTCCTGGGGTGCACGATCGACAAGGGCGGCGACGACACCACCGCGAGCACCAGCGGCACCAGCAGCGCGACCGGCGGCGACCAGACCACCAGCGGCACCACCGGCGGGCCGACCGAGGTCACCACCGGGCCGAGCACTGGACCCGGCACGGCGACCTCGACGACCACGGAGACGACCGGCGCGAACGACACGACCGGCGGCGAGACGGGCACCGGCGAGGGCAACGCGCCGTGCATCGACACGCCGACGGTGCTGGTGCTGGACGAGGTGTCGATGGGCGGCTTCTCGGGCGCGCAGTTGCTGGCCGACAAGCTCGGCGTGCGGATGACGACGCTGGCGATCGCCAACGAGCCGACCTCGCTCAGCCCGGACTGGAAGGGCAAGCAGTTGCCGTTGATCGTCGAGCTGCGCCACGAGGGCGGCGAGGTGCGCTGGATCGACTCGGAGGCGAACCCCGACTGGGATGACTCCGGCAACGACAGCGGCTTCACCGAGTGCACGGACCGCATGGAGATCGACGTGAAGCTGGACTTCGTCACCGAGGCCAAGGAGTTCGACGAGCAGCGCGACGCCGTGTTGATCGCCACCACGGTCGAGCGCGCCGAGGTGCAGGCCCAACTGCTGCCGCCGGGTCTGATGGGCAGCCTCGACGTGTCGACGCTGTACACCCCGGAGGAGCCGGCGACGACGGTCACCGGGATGTGGGTGTTCGGCACGTGGCAGGGCGCCGAGGCCGGCGGCAACGTCATGCACGAGGTCAACATCGGCGGCGACGAGGGCTTCGCCGGCTTCGGTCCGCTCGGCGGCTGGGGCGATCCGATCCAGCCCTGAGCGCGTCGGGGTGGCTGCTCGCCGGGATCGAGGGTTCGACCGGCGAGGGCTCAGATCTCGCGGTAGCGCAGCTTGCCCTGCTGGAGGACGCCGCGGCCGTCGCGGCAATTGACCGCGATGTACGCGATACCGACCGGCATGCCGAGCACGCGGCGGGCCAGCAGGCGGGCGCTGTCGGTGCGGCAGCGGCCGATGTAGCGGCCGCCTTCGGTGTCGATCGGGACGTAGGTGACGACCTTGCCGTCTTTGTTGAGCTCGACGGTGAAGGTGAAGCGCTTGCCGTCGCCAGCGACCGCGACGGTGAGCGCGGTGTCCGAGATGCGTCGATACTGCAACTTGACCATGCGCTCGATCATCCGCCCGAGCGGCTTGCGGTGACCGACCTCATCGCTGTTGGTCCACCACAGCCGGATCTCTCGCAGGCGGGCGGCCTCGACGTCGGCCCAGGCGTCGATCACGAGGTCGAAGTTCGGCTTGCCGAAGTCACGCTTGACGCGGACGACCTCGGCCGGGGCCACGTCGGCCGGGACCGGGGCCACGACCGGTTCGGCGACTTCGGCGACTTCGGCCACGGGGGCCACAGGGGCCTCCACGGGCGGTTTGGGGGCATCCGGGCTCGTGACGACCGGA
>Ga0105046_10006616_pt1 | contig 18336 bp, 27 predicted proteins | sample MAT03_FD_78385 | JGI IMG/M metagenome (GOLD analysis project Ga0105046, IMG submission 78385) | Freshwater microbial communities from Lake Fryxell liftoff mats and glacier meltwater in Antarctica - MAT-03 (megahit assembly) | ecosystem: Environmental > Aquatic > Freshwater > Ice > Liftoff...
AATCTCGCCTTCAGCGGGAAGCCGTACCTGACGTACTTCGTGAGTGGCATGACGATCGGAACCCTGCCGCCGACGACCACCGTTCCCGAACCCGGCACCTGGGCCCTCATGGCAACCGGCCTCGCCGCACTGGCCTTCGCGGCCCGCCGTCGCCGTAAGAGCTGACCTCCCGCTTGGACCAACCTCGCGCGCCGCTCGGTACCTCCGGGCGGCGCGCGGTGCATACGGGCACTGGCTCGGCCCTCAGGCCCGATAACCGCCGCCCACAGCGGAATTTCCGTGGCACGACGCGGGTTGACATCCTCGCAGACGTCCGCCATGTTAGGGGTCTGCCCCAAAACGCCTTCACCAGCGCGAGCGGCAGAAATCAGTACCGTACCACTTCTCGGCGATCTGCAGCCGAGAGCCCTATGGGCCACCTCTCGAGGTGGGGGCGTGAAGCGAAGAGCGCGAAATACTGCTGCTCGGGACTGCGCGCACGCTGTACCGGCTTCGACGTCTCAGACGTGCTGAAGCTCCCGAAAAGCAACGCAGCCAATTCAACGTCGGTCACGGAGTCAGCTGTTCTCTGTAACCGGCGCGCTTGGGTCCCCACTCGCGCACCAGCGGCGAATGCACCCGGCGGCAGCGGATGGATACCGGTCTCGCGCAAAGGCGAGGCGACAGGTCCAGCCGTTTTTTTGCTGGTCCACTTCTCGTCAAAGATTGGCGCCGCGTAAGCGAGTCGCCGCCGAAAACTATGCCGCGTACGACCCCGCTCGAGCATTATCGCAATATCGGCATCATGGCCCACATCGATGCCGGTAAGACCACGACCACTGAGCGCATCCTCTATTACACGGGGAAGTCGCACAAGATTGGTGAGGTCCATGACGGCGCCGCCACCATGGACTGGATGGAGCAGGAACAGGAGCGTGGCATCACGATCACGTCGGCCGCGACGACCTGCTTCTGGCAGCGCCACGGACAGAGTGACGCGAAGGGTGATGGACCCGAGTATCGCATCAACATCATCGACACGCCGGGTCACGTCGACTTCACCGTCGAAGTGCAGCGCTCGCTGCGCGTGCTCGACGGCGCGGTCACGCTACTCGACTCCGTCGCCGGCGTCGAGCCGCAGACGGAAACGGTATGGCGTCAGGCCGATGGCTATGCCGTGCCGCGCATGATCTTCGCGAACAAGATGGATCGTGTCGGTGCGAACTTCGAGCGGTGCGTCGCCATGATTCACGACCGCTTGTCCAAGAGCGCCCAGCCGCTCCAGCTGCCCGTAGGCTCGGGTGAGCTGTTCACAGGTCACCTCGACGTCATCGAACGCAAGCAGTACATCTTCGACGACTCGACGCTCGGTAAGACGTTCACCGTCACGGATATTCCGGCCGAGTTTCATGACGCCGTGGAAGCCGCGCGCCACAAGCTCATCGACACGGTCGTGGAATACGACGAAGCGCTGATGGAGAAGTACCTGGCCGGTGAGGAGCTCACGGTGGCCGAGATTCGCAGCGCCATTCGTACCGCCACGTGTGCGGGCAAGTTCGTTCCCATTCTCTGCGGCGCCTCGTTCAAGAACAAGGGCGTGCAGGCGTTGCTCGATGCCGTCATCGACTTCCTGCCCGCGCCGCTCGACGTGCCCGCCATCAAGGGTCATCTCCCGCACAACGACGAGACGTTCATCGAGTGCCCGGTAACCGACGATGCGCCGTTCGCCGGCCTCGCGTTCAAGATCGCGACCGACCCGTTCGTCGGAAAGCTGACGTTCTTCCGCTGCTACTCGGGCGTCCTCACGTCGGGCTCGTACGTCTACAACAGCACGAAGGACAAGCGTGAGCGCGTCGGCCGTCTGCTGCAGATGCACGCCAACAAGCGTGAAGAAATCCCCGAAGTGCGCTGCGGCGACATCGCGGCCGCGATCGGTCTGAAGGACACGCGCACCGGCGACACGATGTGCACGGAAGATGCGCCGATCATCCTCGAAGCGATGAAGTTCCCGGCACCCGTCATCGACGTCGCGATCGAGCCGAAGACGAAGGCGGACCAGGACAAGCTGGCGATCGCCCTGCAGAAGCTGGCCGAAGAAGATCCGACGTTCCGCGTGCGCTCCGACCCGGAAACGGGCCAGACGATCATCGCCGGCATGGGCGAGCTGCACCTCGAGATCATCGTCGATCGTATGCAGCGCGAGTTCAAGGTCGACGCGAACGTGGGTCGCCCGCAGGTGGCCTATCGCGAAACGATCAAGAAGCGCGTCGAGAAGATCGAGGGCAAGTTCATCCGCCAGTCGGGTGGTAAGGGTCAGTACGGCCATGTGGTCATCAACATGGAGCCGAGCGAGCCGGGTCAGGGCTTCGTGTTCGAAGACAAGGTCGTCGGCGGTGTGATTCCTCGTGAGTTCATTGGCCCGACCGAAGCCGGTATCAAGGAAGCGCTGGAAACGGGTGTGCTCGCGGGCTACCCGGTGGTGGACGTCAAGGTGCAGCTGGTGTACGGCTCGTACCACGATGTCGACTCGTCCGAAATGGCGTTCAAAATCGCTGGCTCGATGGCATTCAAGGAAGCGGCACGTCTCGCCAATCCGTGTCTGCTGGAGCCGGTGATGAAGGTCGAGGTCGTGTGCCCGGAAGCGTACATGGGCGACGTCCTTGGTGACCTGTCCTCGCGTCGCGGTAAGATCGGCGGTATGACACAGCGCGGCGAGGCGCAGGTAATCTCGGCAAGTGTCCCTCTTTCCGAGATGTTCGGTTACTCGACCAAGCTGCGCAGCATGTCGCAGGGGCGCGCGGTCTACTCGATGGAGTTCGCGCTCTACGAGGAAGTGCCGAAGTCGAAGGCCGAAGAGATCATAGCCAAGGTGAAGGCGTAAGCCTCACCCACTCATTCACTACCCAAATACCAGAACCGAACCATGGGCAAGGCAAAGTTCGAGCGGAACAAGCCGCACGTGAACGTGGGAACGATCGGCCACGTCGACCACGGAAAAACGACGACGACGGCTGCTCTCACGAAGATCTCGGCGCAGAGCTACGGCACGAAGTACATCCCGTATGACGAAGTCGCCAAGGCGTCCGAGTCGCAGGGACGTCGTGACTCCACGAAGATCATGACGATCGCGACGTCGCACGTCGAGTACGAGACGGCCAACCGTCACTACGCGCACGTCGACTGCCCGGGCCACGCCGACTACGTGAAGAACATGATCACGGGTGCGGCGCAGATGGACGGCGCGATCCTGGTCGTGTCCGCGGTCGACGGTCCGATGCCGCAGACGCGTGAGCACATCCTCCTGGCCCGCCAGGTGAACGTGCCCTCCGTTCTCGTCTTCCTCAACAAGTGCGACCTGGTCGACGACGAAGAGCTCCTCGACTTGGTCGAGCTCGAAGTCCGCGAGCTGTTGTCGAAGTACAACTATCCTGGTGACGACGCCCCGGTGATCCGTGGCTCGGCGATCAACGCCATCAACGGCGACCCGAAGTGGGTGGCCGAATTCATGAAGCTGTTCGAAGCGCTCGACTCGTACATTCCGCAGCCGATGCGTGAAATCGACAAGCCGTTCCTCCTCCCGGTCGAAGACGTGTTCTCGATCACGGGTCGTGGTACGGTGGCGACGGGTCGTATCGAGCGTGGCATCGTGAAGGTCGGTGAAGAAGTGCAGGTCGTCGGCTACAACAGCGAGCGCAAGACGATCGTCACGGGCGTCGAAATGTTCCGCAAGCTGCTGGATGAAGGCCAGGCCGGTGACAACGTCGGTCTGCTCCTCCGCGGCATCGACAAGAAGGAAATCGAGCGTGGTATGGTGTTGGCCAAGCCGAACACGATCAAGCCACACACGAAGTTCCTGGCCGAGGTGTACGTCCTCACGAAGGAAGAGGGTGGCCGCCACACGCCGTTCTTCAAGGGCTACCGTCCGCAGTTCTACTTCCGCACGACGGACGTGACGGGCACCATCGAGCTCCCCGAGGGGATGGAGATGGTGATGCCGGGCGACAACATCCAGATGACGATCGAGTTGATCATCCCGATCGCAATGGAAGAGGCGATCCGCTTCGCCATCCGCGAGGGTGGTCGTACCGTCGGCGCCGGCGTCGTCACCAAGATCCTCGCCTAATCAGAAACATCGGGTTTACGGTGGCCGATTCGTATGAGTCGGCCGCTGTGCACCGGATGGTTCTCTACCAGGAATTCAGATGGCTGGCCGCATTCGTATTCGCCTCAAGGCTTTTGACCACGCCGTGATCGACCAGGCGTCGGCCGATATCGTTCGCACCGCTGAAAAGACGGGCGCCTCGGTGTCGGGACCGATCCCCCTTCCCACGAAGACGCAGCGTTGGACGGTTCTTCGCTCGCCGCACGTGGACAAGAAGTCGCGCGAGCAGTTCGAACTGAAGACGCACAAGCGCGTGATCGACATTCTCGACTCGCGCCCTGGTACGGTCGACGCGCTGACGAAGCTCGATCTTCCGGCCGGTGTCGACGTCGAAATCAAGGTCGAGTAGGACCACGTCGCAGGCAGGTGCAGGTGAAGGGGTAGGGGTAGGGTGAGTACAGAGGGCATCGCATACGGCGTTGTCCTCCTCAGTCCAACGGTGCGGATCACGCGATCCCCCGCGACTCGTACGGAGTAGATTTTTCATGATCGGCATTATCGGCAAGAAGCTGGGGATGACCCAGCTGTTCAACGAGCAGGGGCAGCAAGTGCCTTGCACCGTGGTGGAGGCCACGCCGAATCCTGTCACGAAAGTGATGACGCAGGAGAAGGCGGGTTTTGCTGCGGTGGAGCTCGGATACGGCGCGCAGCGCGTCGCACGCGAGAACAAGAAGGGCGAGCGCACACCGCGCGGACGTCGCGCGACGCAGGCCGAAATCGGACACGCGAAGAAGGCCGGGCTCGATGCGCCGCCGTCCGTGCTCCGCAGCTTCCGCCTCGACGACGCCCCGGGGCAGAACCCCGCGGTCCCGACGTACGCGGTGGGCGATACGATCACGGTCGGCATCTTCGCGCCCGGCGAGAAGGTGAAGGTCGAAGGCACCTCCAAGGGCCGTGGCTTCCAGGGTGTGGTGAAGCGCTATGGCTTCCATGGTGGGCCGAACACGCACGGTAACACCAAGCACCGCAAGCCGGGCTCGATCGGCGCGGGTACGGATCCGTCGCGCGTTATCAAGGGCAAGAAGATGCCGGGCCAGTACGGCAACGTCCGTCACACGGTCATCGGCATTCGCATCGAGAAGATCGATGCTGAGCGCAACCTTATTTATCTGCGCGGCAGCGTGGCGGGGCCGACGAACGGCATCGTCTTCGTGCGGAAGCAGAGCTGATCATGACTACGGAAACTCAGACCTTTCAGGCGCCTGTGTTCACGGCGCAGGGCAAGCAGGGCGGCACACGCCAACTTCCCGAAGGCATGTTCGACGGCACGGTGAATGTGCCGGTCATGCACCAGGCGGTGAAGGCGTTTCTCGCCAACCGTCGCCAGGGCACGGCCAAGACCAAGACGCGCGGTGAAGTGACCGGCGGTAATCAGAAGCCGTGGAAGCAGAAGGGCACCGGTCGCGCCCGTCAGGGCTCGATTCGCGCGCCGAACTGGCCGGGCGGTGGTACCGTGTTCGGTCCGCAGCCGCGGAGCTATACGCAGATCGTGCCGAAGCAGGTGCGGGCGCTGGCGCGCAAGAGTGCGCTCAATGCTCGTGCCCGTGAGAACGCGGTGTTGCTGGTGGATGCGCTGAACTACAGCGCTCCCAAGACGAAGTCGATTCTGAGCTTGTTCGAATCGTTCGGCGTCGCGGGGAAGAAGGTGCTGCTCCTCACGGACGGCGTGAAGCCGAACGTGTATTTGAGCGCCCGCAACCTCGCGCGCGCGCACGTGATGCCGTTCAGCGATGTGAGCACCTATCACATCCTGTGGTCGGATGTCGTCGTGATCGAATCGTCGGCACTGCCCCAGACTTCGGCGGAGGGTTAAACGATGGCGACGATTCATCGCACGATCATGCGCCCGATCATCACTGAGCGCAGCTCCGCTGCTTATCAGGATCGAGGCGAGTACACGTTCGAAGTGGCGCCCGACGCCAATAAGTATTCCATCAAGGCGGCCGTCGAACAGTTGTTCGGCGTGAAGGTGACTGGCGTCTGGACGTCGAACGCGCGTGGCAAGTCGCGTCGCGTCGGCCAGTCGATCGGTCGCCGTCCACATACCAAGAAGGCAATCGTGACGCTGCGTGACGGCGACTCGATTGCGATCTTCGAGGGCTGATTCGCATGGGTATTCGTCAATTCAAGCCGGTCAGCAAAGGCTCGCGTTTCCGTTCGGTCTCGGATTTTGCCGAGATCACGCGTTCGACGCCTGAGAAGTCGCTGGTCGAGCCTCTTCCGAGGTCGGGTGGCCGCGACAACCACGGCCACATCTCCATGCGCCGCATCGGCGGTGGCCACAAGCGGATGTACCGCATCATCGATTTCAAGCGCAACAAGCACGGCATGCCGGCGGTTGTGAAGGAAATCGAGTACGATCCGAATCGGTCGGCGCGCATTGCGCTGGTCGAGTACACGGACGGCGAGAAGCGCTACATCCTGCACCCGAAGGGACTCAAGCAGGGTGACACGATCGTGGCGGGCCCGGGAAGTGATTTCCGCGTCGGCAACGCGATGCCCCTGAAGGAAGTGCCGCTGGGTACGCAGGTGCACAACATCGAGCTGAAAATCGCCAAGGGCGGCCAGATGGCGCGCTCGGCGGGTACCTTTGCCCAGGTCGTGGCCAAGGAAGGCGAGTATGTGACGCTCCGTCTGAGCAGCACGGAAATGCGCCTGGTGCACGGCAACTGCACGGCGACGATCGGCGAAGTCGGCAACGCGTCGCACGAGCTGCAGTCGCACGGCAAGGCGGGTAAGAGCCGCTGGCTGGGCAAGCGTCCGAAGGTTCGAGGTGAAGTGATGAACCCGGTGGATCACCCGCACGGTGGACGTACGCGCGGCGGCCGGAACGTGGTCAGCCCGTGGGGCAAGCCCGAGGGCGTCAAGACGCGCAATAAGAAGAAGGCTTCAACGCGTCTCATCGTGCGCGGCCGCAAGCGCGGCCGGGCGACGCAGTAACCGCCAGGCGAATCGAGAACCTATATGTCCAGAAGCATCAAGAAGGGTCCGTTCGTCGCTGAGCGCCTTGAAGCCAAGGTGGTCGCCATGAACGGTCGCAACGAGAAGAAGGTCGTCAAGACGTGGTCGCGGGCGAGCACGGTGCTCCCGGAGTTCGTCGGCCACACGTTCGCGGTGCACAACGGGAACAAGTTCATCCCGGTGTACGTGACGGAAAACATGGTCGGTCACAAGCTCGGCGAATTCTCGCCGACGCGTCTGTTCCGCGGTCACGCGGGACAGAAGACCGACGCGAAGAAGCCCGCTGGCAAGGGAGGCAAGTAATCCATGGCCAAGGCTCTGAAGACCGGTACTGAGGCCCGTGCGATTCAGCGCACGGCGCGTCAGTCGCCGTACAAGATGCGGCTGGTCATCGACCAGATCCGCGGTCAGCGTGTGAACGACGCGCTGGCGATTCTGAAGTTCTCGAAGAAGGGCGCGGCCAAGCAGATCGAGAAGACGCTGGCCAGCGCCGTCGCGAACGCAGAGCAGGCGGCCCGTGCCGCCAACACGTCGCTGGATGTCGACGCGTTGGTGATCACGAAGGCTATCGTGAACGAGGGTCCGAAGCTGAAGCGTTGGACGCCGGCGGCCATGGGCCGTGCGACGCCGATGTTGAAGCGGACGAGCCACATCGAGATCATCGTGGCGGAGGCGGTGCGCTAATGGGACAAAAGACTAATCCGATCGGGTTCCGCCTTGGTGTCACGAAGAACTGGCGCTCGACCTGGTACGCGAAGAAAGAGATGCCGGCGCTGCTGAAGGAAGACGCCCTGCTGCGGAAGTATCTGAAGGCGCGTCTCGAGAATGCGGCCATTTCGGACGTGACGATCGAGCGCAAGCCGGGCAAGGTGGTGGTCACGATTCACACCGGGCGTCCGGGCGTGGTGATCGGGAAGAAGGGCGCCGAAGTCGACAAGTTGCGTGACGAGCTGGGCCAGCTCACGGGTAAGGAAGTCGGCATCAACGTGGAAGAGATCAAGCGTCCGGAAGTCGAGGCGCAGCTCGTGGCCGACAACATCGCGGCGCAGCTGGCTCAGCGTATTTCGTTCCGCCGCGCCATGAAGCGCGCGGTGCAGAGCGCGATGCGGATGGGCGCGCTGGGCATCAAGGTGAAGGCCGGCGGCCGTCTTGGCGGTGCCGAAATCGCGCGAACGGAAGGGTACATGGAAGGCCGGGTGCCCCTTCACACATTGCGCGCCGACATCGATTACGCCACGAGCACGGCGAAGACCACGTACGGCGCCATTGGTGTCAAGGTGTGGATCTTCAAGGGTGAGATCGTGGAAGATCGTCGCGGCAAGACCTACTCGACCGGCAACTGAGGAATTAAGAGATGCTGAGTCCGAAGCGGGTCAAGTTCCGCAAGATGTTCAAGGGCCGCATGACCGGGCTCGCGCACCGTGGGTCGGAGGTGTCGTTCGGTACCTTCGGTTTGCAGGCGCTGGAGCCGGCATGGGTCACGAGCCGACAGATCGAAGCGTGCCGCGTCGCGATGACGCGTCACATCAAGCGTGGCGGTAAGGTGTGGATCCGGATTTTCCCGGACAAGCCGATCACGAAGAAGCCGGCCGAAACGCGCATGGGTAAGGGCAAGGGATCGCCCGAAATGTGGGTGGCGGTGGTGAAGCCGGGCCGAGTGATGTTCGAGATCGAAGGTGTGACGCGGGAACTCGCCGAAACGGCGATGGGCCTGGCCGCCGCGAAGCTCGGCGTGAAGACCAAGTTCGTTGCCCGTGAGGAGGCGGTGACCGAATGAAGAGTGAAGAGATCCGCGCGCTCGCGGAAAACGACCTGGTGGCCCGTATCGCCGAACTTGAAGAGGAGCGTTTCCGCCTCAAGTTCCGGAGCGGCACCGAAGCGCTGGAAGAGCCGCTGCGGTTGCGCAGCATCCGCAGGGACATTGCGCGCCTCAAGACGGTGCAGCGCGAGCGTCAGCTCGCGACCCGTGGCCGCTAACCGGAATCCGATCGATGGCTGAGATGAACAACGCGAGCGCCACGCAGCATGGCGCCACCGACCGGACCGCGCGGAAGCTGCGTACGGGATTGGTCGTGAGCGATAAGATGGACAAGACGGTGGTAGTGCGCATCGACCGACGGATGCCACACCCCCAGTATGGTAAGATGGTGACGCGGACCCGGAAGCTGAAAGCACACGACGAGGAGAACTCGGCGAAGCTCGGTGATCTGGTCCGTATCATGGAGACCCGGCCCTTGTCGAAGGACAAGCGGTGGCGCGTGGTCGAGATCGTCGAACGCGCGCGTTAAGGGGAATTAAACCATGATTCAGCAGGAATCGGTCGTGAAGGTTGCGGACAACAGTGGCGCCAAGCGTGCCCTGGTGATCCGTGTGTTGGGCGGCACGCGCCGTCGCTACGCGGGCCTGGGAGACAAGGTCATCGTGGCGGTCAAGGATGCGCTGCCGAACGGCACCGTGAAGAAGTCCGACGTGGCCAAGGCGGTGGTGGTGCGCACCGTCAAGGAAACGCGTCGCAAGGACGGCAGCTACATCCGTTTCGACGAGAACGCGGTCGTCATCATCAACGACAACGGTGAGCCCAAGGCGACCCGTATCTTCGGTCCCGTGGCGCGCGAGCTGCGCGAGAAGCGGTATATGAAGATTGTGTCGCTGGCGCCTGAGGTGATCTGAGATGCGTAAGAACGTGTACTACAAGACCGACCGTGGACAGCGCCTCGGCGCTGGCCGCCATGCGCTGAAGGCCTCGCGCGAGGTGATCCACGTAACGAAGGGTGATACCGTCCGCGTGATGCGCGGTGACGACGCGGGGAAGGAAGGGAAGGTCCTTCAGGTGTACCCCAAGACGGGCCGCATCAAGGTGGAAGGCATCAACATCGTGAAGAAGCACCGCAAGGCGCGTACTGCGGAAGAGACGAGCGGCATCATCGAGATGGCCGCGCCCTTCCACGCGTCGAACGTGATGCTGCTCGATTCGAAGACCGGCCAGCCGACGCGCACGAAGAAGCGCATCGACACGGACGGCACGAAGGAGCGCGTCGGCGTCAAGAGCGGTGACGTCATCCCCCGCGCGCGCTGACCGGAGCATAGCAAATGGCGACCAAGGAAAAGGCCGGCGGAAAGGCCGGCGCGAAGACAGGTGGTAAAGGTGCCGCGAAGGGCGGTGCGGGAGCCAAGGCCGGCGCCAAGAGTGGTGGCGCGGCCGCGAAGGGGAAGGGTGGCAAGGCGGGCAAGGCTGGACAGCCGCGCCAGGCCGTCGACTTCACCAAGCGCGACCATGCGGGTGCCGGGCTGCCGGTGGCGGCGCCGCGTCTGCAGGCGCATTACGTGAACGCGGTGCGCGCGGCGCTGACCACGCAGTTCGGCTTCACGAACGGCCATCAGATTCCGACGCTGTCCAAGATCGTGGTGAACTGTGGTGTCGGTGAGGCGGTGAAGCAGCCGAAGCTGCTCGACGTGGTGGTCGAGGAGTTGGCGCTGATCACGGGCCAGAAGCCGGTGCGTCGCAAGGCGAAGAAGTCGATCTCGAACTTCGGTTTGCGTGAAGGCCAGGAAATCGGCGCGTCGGTGACGCTCCGTGGCGCCAAGATGTGGGAGTTCCTCGACCGGTTCGTGTCGGTGGCCTGCCCGCGTATTCGCGACTTCCGCGGCCTCGGCACGAAGTCGTTCGACGGTCGTGGCAACTACACGATCGGCATCAAGGAGCAGATGATCTTCCCGGAGATCAACTACGACATGGTGGAGCAGATTCACGGCATGGACATCACGTTCGTGACGACGGCCGAGAAGGATGCGCACGCAATGGCGCTCCTGCATCAGCTGGGTATGCCGTTCCGCGGCGACGACAAGCCGGTCATTCCCAAGGTGGCGCAGCCGGCGGCCACTGCGGCCGCCGCCTAATCCGGATATAACGACATGGCAAAGACGAGCAAGCTGGCCCGCAACGCGCAGCGCAAGGAACTGGTGGCCCGATACGCCACCAAGCGTGCTGCCCTCAAGGCCATCATCCAGAATCCGAAGAGCACTGGCGAAGAGAAGCTGGCTGCCGTGAATGCGCTGCATAAGCTGCCGCGTGATTCTTCGGCGACCCGCGTGCGGAACCGCTGCAACATGAGCGGCCGTCCGCGTGCGTTTCTCCGTCACTTCGGCCTCAGCCGCATCGCGCTCCGGGATATGGCCCTGAATGGCCTGATTCCCGGCGTGCGCAAGGCGAGCTGGTAGCAGACGCACCCGTTACATTTTCCATTCACTTCCTACAGGTCCCCGGCGCGGCCGGCGGATACCCTAGGAGAACTCAGAGAGTATGAGCCTCAACGACCCTATTGCCGACATGCTGACGCGCATTCGCAACGCGTGTGCTTCGAAGCACCGCCGCGTGGACATGCCGTTGTCAAAGATGAAGATCGAGATCGCGCGGATCTTGAAGGAGAGCAACTTCATCCAGGATTACCGCACCGTCGAAAACGAAGACGGCAAGCATCTGCTGCGCGTGATCCTCAAGTACGCGCACGGCGGTCAGTCGGTCATTCGACAAACGAAGCGCGTGTCGACGCCCGGCCTTCGGAAGTATGTGGGGGCGCAGGAAATCCCGCGGGTCCGGAACGGACTTGGCATTTCGATCCTCAGCACGTCGAAGGGCATTATGTCCGACCGTGAAGCGCGCTCCTCGAATACCGGGGGCGAGCTGCTCGCCCTCATCTGGTAAGGAGACGCAACGATGTCACGTATCGGCAAGCGCCCCATCCCGGTTCCGGCCGGCGTCACGGTGGCGATCGACGGCAGCAAGGTGAGTGTGAAGGGTCCGAAGGGTGAGCTGAGTCGTGTGCTCCCCGCGGACATGATCATCTCGCATGAAGGGAGCGAACTGCTCGTGAAGCGTCCGTCCGATGAAGAGCGCCACAAGGCGTTGCATGGACTGACGCGCACGCTGGTCGCGAACATGGTGGAAGGGGTCACGACGGGCTTCAAGAAGGTCCTCGAGATCACCGGTGTCGGCTACAAGGCCGAGATGAAGCCGTACGGCGCGCTGTTGTCGCTGGGCTTCTCGCACCAGATCGAGTACAAGGCGCCGGACGGGGTGAAGATCAGCGCGACGAACCCGACCACGGTGGTCATTGAAGGCGCCAGCAAGGAACTCGTGGGCCAGAGTGCCGCCGAGATTCGCAGCTTCCGCAAACCCGAGCCGTACAAGGGCAAGGGCGTGAAGTATCAGGGTGAAGTCGTCCGGCGTAAGGCCGGTAAGGCGGGAGGCAAGTAATGGCCAAGATCGCGATCCCGCGTACGAACGCAGAGCGGCGTAAGCGCCGCCACCTGCGCGTGCGCAAGGCAGTGAGCGGGTCGGCGGAGCGTCCGCGTCTCGTGGTGTTCCGTTCGCTGAAGCACATCTACGCCCAGATCGTGGACGACGTCACGCAGCGTACGCTGATGACCGTCGGCGACGAAGGGATGAACGGCACGAAGTCGGAGCGTGCACTCGCCGTCGGCAAGCAGGTTGCTGAGAAGGCGAAGGCGGCCGGCATTGCGAAGGTCGTCTTCGACCGTGCCGGTTACCAGTATCACGGCCGAGTGAAGGCCGTGGCAGATGGCGCCCGAGAGGGCGGCCTGGAGTTCTGATCATGGCTAACGCAGCAGGAACCGGTGGCGCGCCTGGTGGCAGCGCCCGCAGTGGTGGTGGACCTGGCGGTCGTGGCCGTGGTGGCCCGGGCGGTGGTCGTGGTGGACCGGGTGGCGGTCGCGGCGGCCCCGGTGCGGGTCGCGGTGGTCCTGGCGGCGGTGCGCCCGGTGGACGAGGCCGTGGACCCGGCGGCGAAGGCGGGCCGGGTGCGGGCCGTGATGGCCGTGGTCGCGATGGTGGCCGTGGTCCGTCGCAGGATCGCGAACAGAGTGATCTGGTGGAAAACGTGATCGCGATCAACCGCGTCGCGAAGGTCGTAAAGGGTGGTCGTCGGTTCTCGTTCAACGCGCTGGTCGCGGTGGGCGACGGACAGGGCAAGGTCGGTTTTGCTACCGGTAAGGCGAACGAGGTGTCGGAAGCGGTCCGCAAGGCCGTCGAAGCCGCCCGTCGCAAGATGGTGCAGATCCCGCTCACCGGTTCGACGATCCCACACGAAGTGGTCGGCAAGCATGGCGCCGGTAAGGTGCTCATGAAGCCGGCGGCGCCCGGTGCTGGTGTGATTGCTGGTGGTGCCGTGCGCGCGGTGCTCGAGTGCGCGGGTATCCACGACATTCTCACGAAGTCGCTGGGTTCCACCAATCCGCACAACATGGTGCTGGCGGCGCTCGACGGTCTGACGCATCTGATCACGGTCGAACAGGCTGCGAAAGAACGCGGCGTGGACGTCTCGCAGATCGGCTACCGGTCGCGCGCGAAGTCGCGCACCGAAGGCCATGATGTTCGCAAGGTAGCGGTCGTCGGCGCTTCGCCTGAAACCGTAGAGGTGGCATAATGCCGCGTACATTCGTATGGCATCCGTCGAAAGGTCCGGCGAAGACGCCGAAGCTTGAAGCGCCGGGTACCGGCAAGCTTCATATCAAGCAGGTGCGCAGCGCGATCGGCCATTCGTGGCGGATGCGTCGCACGCTTGAAGCGCTCGGCCTTCGTCATCATCAGGCCAGCGTCGTGCAGCAGGATTCCGCCTCGCTGCGCGGCCAGCTCAAGCAGGTTCGTCACCTGGTGTTGGTGACTCCGGTGGAGGAGTAAGACATGGCTCACAATTCAGGCGCCGAAGGCGTCGAGAAGATCGGCCTGCACAACCTGCAGCCGGCGCCGGGTTCGCACCGCGGCCGTCGTCGTGTGGGTCGCGGCCCGGGCTCCGGCCTGGGTAAGACGTCCGGCAAGGGTCACAAGGGCTCCATGGCGCGGTCTGGCCACGGCGGTCCTGGTGGCGGCAAGCCACACTTCGAAGGCGGCCAGATGCCGCTCACGCGTCGTATCCCGAAGCGTGGTTTCACGAATCCGTTCCGTGAAGAGGCGCAGGTCGTGCGCCTCGATTCGCTCACCGGCGTCGCCGGCGACGAAGTGACGGCGGAGACGCTGGTCGCGGCTGGGCTCATTCGTTCTGGCCACGGCCCGGCGAAGCTGCTCAACAACGGTGAAGTGTCGCGTGCGTTCACGGTGCGCGGCGTGAAGGTCAGCGCCGGTGCCAAGGCGAAGATCGAAGCGGCCGGTGGCCGCATCGACGGCTGACGGAGACAATCCAGCGCATGGCGCAGCAACCCAATCCGGCGGCGCAAGCCGTCTCGAACATCTACCGGACGCCTGAGCTCTGGTCGAAGATCACCTTCACGTTCCTGTGCATGGTGATCTATCGAATCGGCGCGCACATCACGGCGCCCGGTATCGATGTCCAAGCGCTGACAGACTATTTCACCCGCCAGCAGGGCGGTGGCCTTCTCGGCCTCTACGACATGTTCGTGGGTGGTGGTCTTTCTCGCGCGACCGTCTTCGCGCTCGGCATCATGCCCTACATCTCGGCGAGTATCTTCGTCCAGATTGCCGGGGCAGTGCTACCGAACGTGGACAAGATGCAGAAGGACGAAGAAGGCCGGAAGAAATTGACGCAGTACACGCGTTACCTCACGGTCGTGTTGGCGCTGATTCAGGCGTACGGGTTTGCCCTGTTCACCTCGTCGCTTCCGGCCGCGGTCTCGCGTCCGGGCCCGTGGTTCACGGTGCAGATGATGCTCTTCCTCACCACGGGCGCGATTTTCGTGATGTGGCTGGGCGAGCAGATCACCGAGCGTGGTCTCGGCAACGGTGCGTCACTGATCATTTTCTTCTCGATCGTCGAACGCATGTGGCCGTCGATCTTCCAGTCGTTCAACTTCGTGACGACGGGTGCCTTGCCGGTACTCTCGCTCGTGGTGTTGGCGCTGCTGATGGTCGGCGTGGTGGCCGGTGTGGTGGCGATCACGGTGGCGGCGCGTCGCGTCCTCATCCAGATCCCTCAACGCACGATGGCGCGTGGACGTCAGCGCGAAGCCGCTCGGAATTTCATCCCGCTCCGTATCAATACGGCGGGCGTGATGCCGATCATCTTCGCGCAGTCGGTCATCGTGATTCCGGGCGCGATCGCGCAGTTCAGCGGTAACGCCAAGGCGCAGGAAATTGCGGAGCTGTTCAATCCGTCCGGTGCGAATCCGTGGTTGTACTTCGTACTGTCCGCGGTGCTCATTCTGCTCTTCACGTACTTCTATACGTCCATCATTTTCAATCCGGTGGATCTGGCGGAGAATCTGAAGAAGCAGGGCGGCTTCGTGCCGGGCATCAAGCCTGGCGCCAAGACGGCGGAGTACATCGAGCAGGTGGTGGAGCGTATCACGCTCCCCGGCGCGATCTTCCTCACGGTCATTGCGCTGATGCCGATCGTGATCGCGCGCTTGATCAACGTACCGTTCGCCTTTGGCGGAACGTCACTGCTGATCGTGGTCGGTGTAGCGCTGGATACGATGGCGCAGATGCAACAGCACCTGCTGCTCCGCAAGTATGACGGCTTCATGAAGAAGGGGCGCGTTCGCTTCCGCGGCCGCCAGGCGACTCAGGGCCTCTAAGAGAGATCATGATCATTGTCCTGCTTGGCCCGCCGGGCGCGGGCAAGGGGACTCAAGGCGAGCGGCTTGCCGCTCGCCTTGACGTTCCTAAGATCGCCACTGGCGACGTTCTCCGTGCCGCGGTGCGTGACGGTACTCCGCTCGGTCTCGAAGCGAAGGCCGCCATGGATCGCGGCGATCTGGTCCCCGATGCCGTCATCATGGGGATCATGAAGGAAGCACTCGCCGCGCCATCAGCAGCCAAGGGCGCGATCCTCGACGGCGTGGTACGAACCACGCCGCAGGCCGAGGGTGTTGCCACCATGCTTTCGGACCTCGGCCGTGTGGTCGATGCGGTGTTGCTGTTCGACATCGCCGAGGACGAGCTGGTGCGCCGCCTCAGCGGACGCACCACCTGCGATGCCTGCCAGCGTCCGTTCTTCGGACGCCAGCCCGGTGAGGCGTGCAAGCGTCCGCTGCCTGAACGCCAGCCGGGAGAAGGCTGCGACATCGACGGCAAGGTCGGTACGCTCGTACGTCGCAAGGACGATGAGCCGGACGCCGTGCGCAAGCGCCTGCAGGTGTATCGCGACCAGACATCTCCCGTCATCAACTGGTACGAGGAGCATGGCCCCCGGGTCGTGCGCATCGACGCCATCGGCTCACTCGAAGAGGTCGAGGCTCGCGCCTTGCACGTGCTCGGGTACTGATGGCGATCGGCGGATCTGCTCCTGCCACGTTGCTCAAGTCACCGCGCGAGATCGACATCATGGCACGCGGTGGCGCACTGCTGTACGCCACCTTGCAGCACATGAAAGCCCACGTTCGCCCGGGCATCAGCACGGGTGAGCTGGATACGTTGGGCGAAGCGTTCCTGCGTTCGCACGCGGGGGCTGAGCCGGCCTTCAAGGGACTCTACGGATTCCCAGGAAGTGCCTGTATCTCGATCAACGAAGAAGTCGTGCACGGCATCCCCTCGCGGAAGCGAGTCCTCAACGAAGGCGACATCGTGAAGCTCGACTTCGGCGTCAAGCTCGAGGGCATGTACACCGACTCCGCGATCACGGTGGCCGTCGGCGAGATCGATGAGGTCACGCAGCGGCTGCTGGAGGTCACGAAGCGGTCGCTCGCTGCCGGCATCGCGGCCGCCACACCGGATAACCACGTGGGCGATATCGGCGCGGCCATTCAAGCGGTCGTCGAGGCGGCGGGGTTTTCCATCGTGCGCGAGCTGGTGGGGCACGGTGTCGGCTTCTCGCCGCACGAGGAGCTACAGATTCCGAACTACGGCAAGCCGAAGCGCGGAAAGAAGCTCGGCGTCGGCCTCACGATTGCCATCGAGCCGATGGTCAACGTAGGAACGGCCAAGACGAAGACGCTCAGCGACAAGTGGACCGTGGTCACGGCGGACGCCAAGCGTTCGGCGCATTTCGAACACACAGTGGCGATCACAGAGCGCGGGCCACGCATTCTCACGCAGCCACTCGGCTAGCCACGGCCCCTTCGCGCGTGCGTGGTCATCGCACGATGGCGCGCTCGGCGGCGGCTTCGGCTGTGCGGGCGTGCACTGATGCGGCGTCGAGCAAAGCGCGTGCTTCCGACGCGAGTTGCGCACCGGTTTGCGTGCCCTGTTCATCCAACGCGGCCACGTTGATGCGCACGTTGAGCGCGGCGCCCTTGCAGGCTGCCTCGGCCATGAGGGCCGCCACGCACGCGTCAGTTACGGCGTTGCTGTTCCCGTGTACGGCCAAGGATGCCGCGAGGGAAGCAACCTGCGCGGAGAGGGACGCCGTTTCGAGTGGTACGCGCGACGCGAACAGGAGTGCATCACGAACGGCATCGGCGCGCGCGCTGGCATGTTCCGGCTCCTTCGACATCGCGTAAGCCGTGCGCACGCGCTCGTAGGCATCGGCGTCGCGCTGCACGAGGTCGGAGAGTGCTTTGCGCAGCGTGTGTGCTTCGACGGTGAGCTGCTTCATCTGCTCGTCCACCGCGGCGTACTTCTTCCTGCCGATGGTAAGTCCGGCCACCATCTGCGCGAGCGCCGCGCCCAGCGCGCCGACGTGCGCCGCCACACTACCGCCACCCGGTGTGGGTGAGGCGTCGGCAACGCGTGCCATGAAGTGGTCAACCGATTCGCCGCCGGCGATGACCTCGCGCACCTTCGTCTCCAGGAGCATCGCTTTGGAGAACCCGCGTAGCTGCACGTGACGGGCGCCGGCTTCAAGTAGCACGCGCTCCGGGACCAGCCCGACGATCTCGCTCCACGTGGGCGCTACGCCGTGAGCGGCGGCTTCCGTTTTCACGATCTCGAAGACGCGGTGCAGCGGCGTCTTCTCGGTGTCCACGAGATTCATCGAGACCTGCGCCTGACCGTCGACTTCCATACCGAGACCTTTCACGTAGCGCAGTCCACCGGACGACCCACGAATGGCCTTTGCGACTTCTTTGGCGACGGGGAGGTTCGTCGCGTCGCCAAGGTAGACGTTGTAGGCCACGAGGAACGGACGGGCACCGATCGCCGTGGCACCGGCAGTAGGATGGACTTCGTTCGACCCGAAGTCGGGCGTCCGCGCGGGATTGGTGCGGATGTCGTCGCGCAGGCCTTCGAACTCGCCACGTCGCACATCAGCGAGATTCTCGCGGGCGGGCGTGGTGGCGGCGCGCTCGTACAGATAGACCGGAATGCCCAACTCGGCCCACGCGCG
>Ga0105046_10006617_pt1 | contig 18336 bp, 20 predicted proteins | sample MAT03_FD_78385 | JGI IMG/M metagenome (GOLD analysis project Ga0105046, IMG submission 78385) | Freshwater microbial communities from Lake Fryxell liftoff mats and glacier meltwater in Antarctica - MAT-03 (megahit assembly) | ecosystem: Environmental > Aquatic > Freshwater > Ice > Liftoff...
ATCGGGATTACCGTCCGGGTCGGCGAAGCCGTCTTCGATCTCAAGGCCCGACCCGGGCTCGACCGAGATCACCCGCCACCACCCGCGGAATTTGTCACCTTCGGGGCCGGTCATGAAGTACTTCATGCCGCCGCCAGGCGACAGGTCGTGCTGCTCGAAGGTCGCCGGATGAGTCGGCGGGCCCCACCACCGTTCCAGCAACCTCGCGTCCTCCCACATCTGCCAGATCCGGTCGGGGCCGGCTTTGAACTCTGAGCGGACGGTCATGGTCAGGCGGTTCGGGTCTTTCTCAACCTGGGTCACGGGCATGGCTTGTCTCCTTCGTTAGTTGTACCCAGCAGTTGATCGAAGCGGTCGAGGCGGTCGCGCCAGAGCGATTCCATCCGTCCCAGCAGTTCGCGCGCCTCTTCAATCCTTGCGGTGCTGCCGCGAACGATCTGCTCGCGACCTCGCGGACTCTTGATCACCAGCCCGGCGGCTTCGAGCAGGGCGACGTGCTTCTGGATCGCGGCGAAGCTGGTCGTATAACAACGGGCCAGCTCGGAAACCGAGTAGTCAGACTCCATCGTGCGCCGGACGATGTCTCGCCGGGTGGAGTGCGCAAGGGCGCCGAACAGTCGGTCAGCCTCCTTCTCGTGCTCCGCACCGGTCGCCTTTTCTACAATCATCTGGTTGTAGGTTAGCGCAAAACAGAGTGGCTCTCCGAAACCGAACTCCTTGGCGAATCAGCGAAAGACGGCCCACCGAAATCGGCAGGCACTCGGTCGCGGATCAACCCGCGGAACGGGTGGGTCAGCGGCGCGCTTCGGCGGGGGGCTCGCCGGAATCGCCGACGATGCCGGCCGGGGGCCAGGGGCCGAACCAGTTGTCGCGACCGCCGTCGAGGGTAATCACCGAGCCGGAATGGAAGTTGCCGGCGTCGCTGGCGAGGAAAGCGATCAGCCAGGCCATCTCGTCGGACTCCCCCACCCTGCCCATCGGGATCGTGCGGTGGACCGACTCGACGATCTCTTTCGGGTACTTATTGACGAAGGTGTCGGTGGCGAACTGGCCGGCGGCGATCGCGCAGGTGCGGATCCCGAAACGCGACCACTCGGTCGCCAGGGTGCGGGTCATGTTCTCGACCGCGGCACGGGCGGCGCCGGAGTGGACCATGCCCGGCATGCCGTTATGCGGGGAGAGGGTCACGCTGATCACGCTTCCGCCCTCCTGCGGGATGAAGGCCTTGGTCGCGGCGGCGTGGGTCATCAGCCAGGTGCCGGTGATGTTCAGCTCGATCACCGTGCGAAAGCCCTTCGGGGTGATCGCCTCGGCCGGGCTGAGGAACTGGCCGCCGGCGTTGTTGACCAAAGTGTCGATCCGGCCGTGGCGTTCGAGCACGCCGTCGAAGAAAGCGTCCACGCCCTCGTCGTCGCGGATGTCGAGACCGCGCGACTCGAAGCTGCCCGGCATGCCTTCGACCAGGCCGGCCGTCTCCTCGAGCGGCTCGGTGCGGCGACCGCAGCCGACCACGGTGGCCCCGAGCCGGGCCATCTCCAAGGCGGTGGCACGGCCCAGGCCGGAGCCTGCACCGGAGACAACGACGACCCGGCCCTCGAGCAGGCCGTCGCGAAAGATCTGTGACCGTAAGGATTCGCCCATGAACTGTCGCGGACCCTACCGGGAAGCGCGCCACAGGTAGGCTCGGACCGATGAGTGTTCATGCTGATCCGAGACCGCTCGAGACCCCGATCTCCGGTGGGGCCGAAGGCGCGACGGTCACGGTCGAGCCGATGGTCACCGGAACCCTCAGCACACCGGAGATCCTCCACTCGAGTCCGAGCGGCGAGGTCGGCAACCTCAAGGTGCTGCGGGCGGCGCGTGAAGAGAACCCGGCAGTTCCGATACCGGCCTTCCTGATCCGTCACCCGAAAGCCGGGCCGATCCTGGTCGACACCGGCCTCCACCCCTCGCTGGCCAGCGACCCGCAGAAAAACCTCGGCCGCTTCGGCACCTGGATCAGCAAGCCGCAGGTGGAGCCCGGCTCGGACGTTTCTTCGCAGCTTCGGGACCGGAGAGTCGAGCCTTCATCGGTCCGACTCGTGCTTATGACCCACCTGCACTTCGACCACGCTTCCGGGATCGCCGAGTTTCCCGAGGCCACCTTCATCGTCTCCTCGGACGAATGGCTGGCCGCGACCAAGGGCCTGCTGCCGATCCTCAAGGGCTACCGGCGACAGCAGTACGACTATGTCTTCGACTTCCGCACCGTCGATTTCGACGGGGACGAGGTGTCTTCGTACTCGAGCTTCGGCCGCACGATCGACCTTTTCGGTGACGGCTCGATTCGGCTGGCGAACACCCCCGGCCACAGCGCCGGTCACATGTCGGTGATCGTCCGGCTCAAGGATCGCGACCTGGTGATCGGCGGCGATGCGCTCTTCACCACCGACCAGCTCGAGCCGCGCGCCGACCTGCCGGGCCGCATGTTCGACGCTCACCGCTACCGCCGCACCCTTCAGGAGATACGGCTGTTCCACAGCCAGTACCCGGACGCGGTGATCACGCCCGGCCACGACGCCGCTTTCTACGAGAACGCGCCCGAGAAGTACGAGTAGTTCAGGACCCGGCCGGCGAGGCTGACCGGTCGGCCTGCGCGGCATCTCGCAGCGCCTGCTTCACGCCCTTGCGACCGTGCTGCTGGAGACCGACGTACATCGTCCGGACCCGGTCAAAGACCTCAAGCGACGCTTCCATCTGCTGCTCGCGAGTCGGCTCGGCGTTGATCGGGAAGGTGATCGGTTCTCCGTACTGGACGGTCACCTTGGGGAAGGCCAGCTTCTTCCACTTTCGGGCCGAGGCCGAGCCGTGGATCGCCACCGGGACGACGGGCACGCCCGACTTGAGCGCCATCTTCCCGATCCCGGGCCGTGGATCACCGAGCACCCCGGTGCGCGACCGCCCGCCTTCGGCGTAGACCAGTACCGCACCGCCGCGGTCGAAGATCGCCTGGACCGTCTTTAACGCCTCCTCGTCCCGGGCACCGCGTCGGACCGGAAAAACGCCGCCGTGGTTGTAGATCCAGGTCAGACCGGGGGGTCCGAACATCTGGGACTTCGCCATGAAGCGGATCTTCCGCCTGAGGTAGCAGGCGGAGAAGAAGTGGTCCATCTGGCTGAAATGATTGGGCGTGAGCAGCACCGGCCCTTCGGACGGCACGTTTTCGGTTCCGATCGCGCGGGTGCGGAAGGGGCCGAGCGCCAGCGGCGTCAGAGCCGCGCGGACGAGCTCGTAGGCGAAGTCCGGATCCTTGGTGCGCGAGCGCTCGTGAAAGCGCTCGAAGTACTCAGCGGGGCGAGGGTCCTTGTAGACCTGTGGCTTGATCTCGGCCATGGAGTCCCAGACCCTAACCCCGCGGTCGGCGGCCGGTTACTGGACCGCGTCGGATCAGGCTTCGTTCGGGGCCGCTTCTTCGGTACCGATGGCTTCCGGCTCGACCCAGTTGCGTGAGCGCCGGAGCGCCCGCTGCCACTGACGGCGCAGCTCACCAGCCTGATCGCGACCCATGCGCGGCTCGAAGGTGCGCCCGGCCCTCCACATTTCAGCGACCCGTCCGAGGTCCCAGACCCCGGCACCGATCCCGGCCAGGTAGGCGGCCCCGAGCGCGGTCGTTTCCGGATTCTCGGGAACCACCACCGGAACGCCGATCAGGTCGGCCTGAAACTGCATCAGCCACCGGTTGCCGACCGCGCCGCCGTCGGCCCTCAGCACCTGGAGATCCTGCCCGGAGGACGCCTCCTGGGCGCGGATCGCGTCGACCGTCTGGTGGGCGATCGCCTCGAGCGCGGCGCGGGCCAGATGCGCCCGCCCGGTGCCGCGGGTCAGGCCGAGGATCGTGCCGCGCGCATACGGATCCCACCACGGCGAACCGAGACCGGTCAGGGCCGGGACGAAGTAGACGCCCTCGTTCGAGTCCAGAGACGCGGCCAGTCGTTCGCTCTCGCCCGCCTCCTCGATGATGCCGAGACCGTCGCGCAGCCACTGGATCGCCGCCCCGGTGACGAAGATCGATGCCTCCGAAGCGTAGGTGACCTGATCGCCGATCCCCCAGGCGATGGTCGAAAGCACGCCGGGATCCGGACGGGCCGGCTCGGTTCCGGTGTTGAGCAGGACGAAGCTGCCGGTGCCGTAGGTGTTCTTCGCCTCTCCGGGCTCGTGGCAGGCCTGTCCGAACAGTGCCGCCTGCTGGTCGCCGGCGATACCCGCAACCGGGACCTCGCCGCCGAACTCGGTCGTGGTGCCGAAGATGCCGGCCGACGGTTTGACCTCGGGCAGTGAAGCCGGATCGACCCCGAAGAGCTCGCAGAGTTCCGGGTCCCATTCGCACCGGTGGATGTCGAAGAGCATCGTGCGCGAAGCGTTGGAGAGGTCGGTAACGTGCTCGCCGCAGAGCTTGAAGGCCAGCCAGGAGTCGATCGTTCCGAAGCAGGCGTCTTTCGTCTCCGGCACGTTGCGGAGCAGCCACTCGATCTTGGTCGCCGAGAAGTAGGCGTCGAGAACCAGGCCCGTGCGCTCGCGCACCAGCGGCTCGTATCCGGCGGCCCTCAGCCCGTCGCAGCGCTCCGCCCCGCGCCGGTCCTGCCAGACCAGGGCGTGGTGGAGCGGACTGCCGGTATCGCGGTCCCAGGCGACCACGGTCTCGCGCTGGTTGGTGATGCCGATCGCGTCGAGTTCGCGACCGTCGATGCCGGCCCCACTCAGGGCGCGTAGAGCGACCGAGCGGGTCACCTCCCAGATCTCCCGGGCGTCGTGCTCGACCCAGCCGGGCCTGGGGAAGCTCTGGCTGAACTCGGCGTAGCCGCGCCCGGCGATGTGACCGTCGTCGTCGAAGACGAAGCAGGTCGACCCGGACGTACCCTGATCGATCGCGAGGATCATCCCGGGCGGTTTCCGTCGGGCCCGCGACCGCCCCGCCTGGCCCAGCCGACCCGGGCGAAGTCGATCAACTGGCGGAAGCGGTGGATGAAGCCCTTGAGAGTCTTGCCGGTCGCCTTGTGGGTGAGCTCGACCTCGTACTCGCCGAGTCGGTAGCCGGCCCGGACCGCGTCGATGGTCATGCCGGTCTCCATCCCGTAGGCGGGAGCGAACGGCAGAACGGCACGCAGTACTTCCAAACGCATCGCGCGCTGGCCGGAGATCGGTGCCTGAGGTTCGGCGCCGGAGCGTTTGCGGATCACCCACGCCGAAAAGCCCAGGGCGAAACCGAAGCCGCCACCGACCCGCTTGGCGAACATCGCCACGGCGAGGTCGCAGTCGTCCGCCTTGACCGCGTCGACCAGCGGACCGAGCCGCCCGGCCGATCCGGCAAGGTCGCCGTCGCAGAGCAGCACGTACTCCGGCAGGTCGGGGTCGCTCAGCATCGCCTCGGCGCAGGCGGTCATGTTGCCGCCCTTGCCGTGAGGCCTGCCGCGCCGGATCACCTTCGCACCGGCCGCCATCGCTGCTTCGGCGGTGCCGTCGTCGGATCCGTCATCGGCCACCCAGAGCACCGCCCCGGGGAATGCCGCGGCCAGCGAGCCGATCGTCTCACTGATCACATCAGCCTCGTTTCGCGCCGCGATCAGGACCGCCAGGTTCTCTGCACTCATCATTCGGACCCTACAGCCGCCGTCCGAGGCCGGCCGGTGATCGGACTCCACCGGCGATCCGAGCATCGGCGCTCAGGTCCTCACCGCCAGGCGATCCACCAGCAGCGCAGCCACCTCTTCGGGCCGATTCTTGAGCATCCGGTCACTGATGCGAACCACCTGGAATCCGGCCCGGGTCACAACCATGTCCCGCAGGCGGTCCGATTCAAACGCCGATCGGCCGCGGTGGGTCCCGTATCCGTCGAGCTCAACCGCGAACTGGTGATTCGGCCAGGTGCAATCGATCTCGTACCCGGACACGGACCCGTTCACGATCGGCAGAGGCACATCCGCGCGCCGACAGAGCGAGAGAAACCGGAGCTCCAGATCGGAGCGCGTATCGCTGTCGGTCTCGGTCCACTCAGCCGCCACCTTCCGAAGCCTGGCGATGCCGGCTCGGCCTCTGCCGGACTCCGTCGCTCGACGAAGCTCCCTCCAGTCCGCGATCCGGAGCCATTCAGCCTCGCGCAGCATCGACCGGATCCGGTCCTCGTCCAGCCGCGCCGAAAGGTCCATCATCGTCCGGACAAACGTGGTCACGGGGAAGCCGTCGCGAATCGTGAAGTCGCTCGTTTCGAGGTTGCGACTGCGGTGAACAACGATCCACCTGCGACCTCTGTCGGAGGACTGACCTCCTCGCGGTCGATTCGCTCGGCTGTGACGGCGGACGACCTCGATCCGATCCCGTGGCTTGGCAACACCCCAGATCGCCGCTGCGCTCCAATGAGAAAGGGAGGCCCCGGGTCCCGTCCCCAGTAGCGCGGCTCGCCAGCGGGCACGGTGGCCCAATACGTCATGTCCAACCGCGTATACGCCTCGGCCAATAACCACCAACACGCGACGATTGACCCGGATGTCCACCTGCCTGGGGTGGAGACCCGCCTCCAGGAGTTGCTGGCGGCCGACCACTCCCTGCTGGCTCCGCGCGAGGCGCAGGATCAGGTCAGTTGCCTCGCGAGGAGAGGGTGCCGGCCCCGCGAAACGGCCGGCCGACGGCCGCGCTGGTCCGGGCTGAGATTGGTCGCTGACCATCGGAAGATCTTCAGACTTGGTCTGTCAAGAGTGGCTGCCAGACTGCAACGTTTCAGTGACGACTTCCTTTCAAGTGGTGTTCCAGAATCCCGACCCCTTATCGAGACGGGTCTGGACCAAGCCATGTCCACCAACCGGGTGGGGTTGTGCCGGATGGTGAGATAAAATCGCACCCGGTTCCGGTTGAGATTGCGATCGGCTCGCTCGGCTGCCTGAACCGGGTGGGGTTGTGACGGATGGTGAGATAGAACCGCACCCGGTTGGCTGGGGAGCGGGGCGAGGCGGCCCTGGGCGAGCAGGGGTCCTGCCATCCCTCGCGGAGAGGACGGGCGTCGCGGTGCGGGAGCGGAAGGTGGCCGGGGTGCTCTCGGATTGGCTAGGGTTCGCGTCTATGGCCAACATCGAAGCTCACATAACCGGGAACGTCTGGAAGATCACCTGCAAGATCGGGGATGAGATTTCCGATGGGGACGAAGTGGCGATCCTCGAGTCGATGAAGATGGAGATCCCGGTCGAGTCCGAGGACGACGGCGTGGTCAAGGAGATCAAGTGTGAAGAGGGTCAGTCGGTCAGTGAAGGCGACGTCATGATCGTCCTGGAGTAAGGACCGATGACCGGCAGCGACAAGCTGCTGCTTGACCATCCGGCCGAGGCGGTCGCCCGGCTGACGATTTCGAATCCGTCCAAGAGGAATGCGCTCGACCACGAGATCCTCGACGCGCTGACCGCGGTTCTGCCTCAGCTAGATAGCGGGATCGATGTTCGCTGCCTGATCATCACCGGCGCCGACCCGGTCTTCTCGGCCGGCTACGACATCGGCTCGATCCCCGACGAGAGCTTCGAGACCGATGCCGAGGCTCTGGTCGCCCACCCTTTCCCTGCGGCGCTGGCCGCGCTCGACGCGTTTCCCTGGCCGACTGTCGCTGCGATAAACGGTCACTGCCTGGGCGGCGGGCTCGAGCTGGCTCTGACCTGCGACCTCAGGGTCGCCGCGCGCAGCGCCAGGCTCGGCATGCCGCCGGCCAAGCTCGGGCTGATCTACGGCCACACCGGGATCGAGCGCTTCATCCAGACGATCGGTGCGCCTCGAACCCGGGAGCTGTTCTTCACCGGCCGCAACTACCCGGCCGAGCGGGCCGAAGCGATCGGCCTGGTCAACGATGTGACCGACGACGGGGATCTGGCCGATGCTGCGGTCGAACTCGCTGCCGGGATCGCCGGCAATGCACCGATCTCGATGAAGGGCAACAAGCAGACGATCGACACCCTGCTGGCCAACCCCGTGCTCAGCGAGGAGCTGAAGCGTGAGTTGGTCGAGCTGCGCGAGTCCTGCTTTACCTCCGGGGACTTTCGCGAAGGCATCACCGCCTTCGGCGAAAAGCGCAAGCCCCGCTGGACCGGCCGCTGATCTGACCGAAACGACCCGCCGGGTTCAGTCGCGCTTGCGAGGTACCGGTACCGGGATCAAATCCAGACCGGGTATGCCTTCGAAGTCGATCGGGTTGCAGGTGTAGCGGCGGGGCTAGCGGGCGTACTTGCTGCGGAGGCGGAGGATTCGGTCGACCGAGGCGTTGAAGGCGGGGCGGTTGAGCTTGCCTTCGCGGAGGCGGCCGGCCATCGAGTCCTGCCCGCGGAGGGCGCTGGATACATCCGAGAACAGCATCAGGTCCATGCCGGCCCTGGCCGCGACCAGGGTGATCTGCCTGGGACTGCCGAAGGCGCGGGCGGCGACCGTGCCGAGCGCGTCGGTGATCGTAACCCCGCGGAAGCCGAGCCGTCGGCGCAGCTCACCGGTGACGATCTTCTTCTCGAAGGCGGCGGGCCGGGGGCTGAAGGCCGGGTAGATCGCGGTGCCGACCATGACCAGCGCGCCACCGGACCGGATGAACGGCCGGTACACGGCCTGGTCGGACCGACGCAGCGCGGCCTTCGAAAGTCGGATCTTCTGGACCGCGTCGTCGGTATTCAGTCGCACTGAACCGAGACCCGGGAAGTGCTTGGCGGTCGCCGCGGCGCCTGCGGCCTGCATCGCCCGGGCGAACGGGACCGCGGTCCGGGTGACAGCTGCCGGGGTGCTGCCGAAAGCGCGGCCGGTCTCGGCGATGTTGCCACCCGGCCGGCCGATGTCGAGCACCGGGGCGAGGTTGACGTTGATGCCGGCGTTCTTCAGGTTGCGCCCGGTCAGCCGGCCCTGGCCCCTCGAGTACGCGGCGCCACGCCGGCCCATTTCGGCAGCGGAACTGTTCGGCGCGCCGGCCAGCCGCTTGACCAGGCCGCCCTCCTGGTCGGTCATCACCAGCAGCGGGTAGCGGCGGAGGGCCCGCGGGCGCTCGATCCCCTGAAGGCGGGCGGTAAGTGAGCGGACCGCGCTGCGCGAGGGGATGTTGTCGGAGAACAGGATGACGCCGCCGATCCGGCCCTGAGCCACTCCGCGCCGGACCGATGCCGGGATCGAGGTGCCCTGAAAGCCGATGATCGTGCGCTGGCCGGCCAGTACCGTCGGCCCCAGACCCCTGGAGGGCGAAGGTCCCTTCGGCTGCGAGACGGCGGCCGACGCGGCGGTCGGGCCGACCGACCCCTCCCCGCCGGAGCTGCTGTTCGAACCGGAGCCGGTCAGCAAACCCGCGACCAGCGAAGCGCAGACGATCGCAGCGGTCAGGGCGCCGAGGGCGATACGCCGCCGGCCAAAACGGTCCCGGCTGGTCTGCTCATCGTTCATCCGTTCTGACTATAGGGGCAGACGACGGCCCGTTCAGGCAGCCGTTCGCCGCCTCACCCGTCGACGATCACGTCGAGAAAACCGTCATTCGGCTCGGCCCTGAGGCCCGCTGCCTCAAGCGCCGCGGCGACCGACCCGGCGTCCCCGGGCAGCTTGCCCGCGCTCAGCACGATCCGGGCGGCGTCGCCGCGGGTGGCCTTCGCCATGTGCGAGACCACCTTGCGCTTGCCTTCGGTCTCGGTGAAAGCGCGGACCGGCAGCAGGGTCGCCTGTTTCGGCTTCCAGGCGGTCGAGTACGCACCGGAGCGCATGTCGAGCACCAGCTCACCGGGCCGGTCGAAGCCACCGGCCTCCATCGCCTCGGCCAGCACCGGCCGCCAGAAAGCGGCGAGCGGCCCGACCCGCGGCAGCTTTGCTTTCATCGAGAACCGGTAATAAGGGATCCGGTCACCCGGCCGGACGAAGCCCCAGAGCGCGCTGGCGATCAGCAGGTGCTCGTCGGCTCGCTTGCTCGCCCGTGCGCCGAGGCCGGCAAAATCGAGCCGGTCGTAGAGCACACCCGAGTAGACCTCGGAGGCTGGAGCCGCCGGGGCTGAACTCAGCTCGGCGTCGCGAGCGACGTCCCCGGCCTGCCCGGCGGAGATGCCGAGCGCCTCGACCGCTTTCTTCACCGGACGGCCGCCGAGCTTCTCCAGGCCGGCGATCAGCTTCGCGCGATGCTCGCCGAGCTGCTCGTCGAAGGCCAGCGAAGACGGGTCGAGGCCGGGGCCCCGGGGCGGCGAGGCCTTGCCCTCCGACGGCGGCAGCAGGATCAGCATGGGAACCGCCCGACCGGAATCATGGGTGGAGAATGACGCAACGACGCCGGCGGGCGGGCTCAGGCGCCGATGATGCCGTGGTCGAGCGCGTAGCGGACAAGTTCAGCCCGGGTGTTCAGGTCCAGCTTGCTCTGCAGGTTGGCCCGGTGGCTCTCGACCGTGCGGATGCTGAGGAAGAGCTGCTCGGCGATCTCCGCGTTGGTGTGTCCGAGCGCGATCAGCTCAAGGATGCCGCTTTCCCGCTCGGTCAGGTCGTCCGCGTCCTGCTCGTTGGCTTCGGCGGCCAGACGGGCCTCGAGGGCCGGCTGGAGGTACGTCTCCCCCGCTGCGGCGCTTCGCACCGCCTGGACCAGTTCGGCATCGGCAGCCTCCTTCAGCACGTAACCCCGCACGCCCAGCTTGAGCGCCTGGCGGGCGAATTCGGGCTCGCTGCGCATGGTCAGGATGACGATGTGGGTGTCGGGAGAGGCCTCGGCGATGTCGGGAATAGCTTCCAGGCTCGGACGGCCCGGCATGTCGAGGTCGAGGATCAGCACTGTCGGCTTGTGGCCGCGCGCGTAGCGAACCGCGTCGTCAGCGGTGCCGGCCTCGGCGACCACCTCGATGTCCGGCTCGGCCTCAAGCAGCATGTGGAGGGCGCTGCGGACGACCTTGTGATCGTCGGCCAGGACGATCGTCAGCTCGCCCGTTTCCGGCTCTGGGATATCCAACCTCACAGCTGAAGGGTACCCGGCCGATGGAGCGGCGCGTCCGTGTTTTCCCGCGGTCCGGCGGGTGGAAGCCCGAGAGGAAAGGCGCTGTCCCTAACATCCCCGATGATGGGATCCGCTGAATTCACGCTGGACGAGAGCAAGCTCAAGCGACTGATCGAAGTCGGCCGCAGCCTGGTCACCGAACTCGACCCGGAGGCAGTAATCTCCGAGGCCCTCAGCGCCGCCCGGGAGCTCACCGGTGCCCGTTACGCGGCGATCGGCGTACTCAACGCTCAGCGCACGGGACTTGAACGGTTCCTGACCGACGGAATGGACAGCGAGCAGGTCCTGACCATCGGCGAGCCTCCGAGCGGCAAGGGGATCCTGGGGCTGCTGATCGAGCATCCCGAGCCGATCGTGCTCGAGGACGTCAACCTCCACCCCGACGCTCACGGCTTCCCGGCCAACCACCCGCCGATGAAGTCATTTCTCGGCGTTCCGGTGCGGATCCACGGCCAGCCCTGGGGCAACCTCTACCTGACGGAGAAGGAGGAGGGTTCGTTCAACGACGCCGACGAGCAGTCGGCGGTGATCCTCGCCGAGTGGATCGCGATCGCGATCAACAACGCCCGGTCGGTCGCTGCCGAGCGGCTTCAGCTCAGCTTCGAGGCGGCCGAGCAGGAGCGTCGCAAGTGGGCCCGCGAGCTTCACGACGAGACCCTCCAGAACCTGGCCGGGCTGCGGGTCCTGCTCTCGGCCGCCAAGCGCCACGCCGAGACCGAGCCCTGCATCGAGGTGATCGACCAGTCGGTCGAGCGGGTCGACGAGACGATCGCCGAGATGCGCCGTCTGATCGCCGATCTGCGGCCGGCGGCGCTCGACCAGCTCGGCGTCGCGCCGGCGCTGACCGCGCTGATCGACCGGGTCCAGGCCGAATCCGGGGTGACGGTCGACCTCGGGATCGACCTCTCCGTACGCGGCGGTGCTCCCGGTGGGCGGCTGGTGCCGCAGCTCGAGGATACGATCTACCGGCTGGTCCAGGAATCGCTCAACAACGCGATCCGGCACGGGGACGCAAAACGGGCGATCGTCGAGGTGTTCGAGGAGTCAGGCGAAATAACCGTTCGCGTGGTTGACGACGGCTCCGGTTTCGATCAGGATGCGCCGAAAAGCGGCTACGGCCTGACCGGCATGAAGGAGCGGGTCGCGCTTTGCGGCGGCCGACTGGAAATCGAGTCGAACGGGTCCGGATCGACGATCCTGGCCACGGTCAAGTCACGGCGAATCGATCAGCCGACCTGAGCCGGGGCCAGCTCGGCGATTCCGCCGTGGCCATCGATTTCAAGCACCCGGTCGAAGCTCTCCGGCGCAGCGATCGCGTGGGTGATCATCATGATCCCGGTGAGGCTCCCGGGATCAGGCGCCGGAGATCAGGCGCCGGAGATCAGGCGCCGGGGAACTCGGCGAAAGGCAGCGAGCGGGCCCTGCCGAAGACGGCGATCGGCTGGCCCATCTTGGTCATTCCGTAGATCCGGGGCTGGTCGGCGACGAAGGTGCGCAGGCAGCCGGCGCTGGCCGGGTGGTTCGGCACCGATTGGTAACCGTGGATCGCGTAGCCGCGGATGAAATACGTGGAGTAGTACATGCCAAGCGAGTTGTAGCCCGGGTCCTTGCGATAGACGCTGAAGGTGCCGAGGATGGTCGGGGTGACCGGGGCACCGCTTGCTATCGGGAAGATCGCGTACGGCCGCCGGCCTTTGGCGAAGACCAGAACCTGGCGTCCGAGCGGAGCCTCCATGTGGTCGCCGAGGTCGGGCCGGCGCACTACGTAGCGGCCCTGCCGGTTGAAAATCTTCCGGACGACCGACTGGCTGGCCCTCGCGCTGCGGCCGAGGTTGTTCATCTTTCGGTAGGCCAGCACCGCGCGACTCATCTTGCCGTCGAAGCAGCTGTTGTTCGAAGGAACCAGGGCGAGGTCGTTGAGCGCCACCCGGAAAGCGCGCACCACGGGGCCGCACTGACTCGGGAAGAGCGCGGTGAAGCGGACCTTCCAGGACTTGCGGACGGTCGAGTCGGAGCGCAGCGGTTCAGCGCCCTTACGGCCGAAGTACTTGGCCTGGGCCGCGTACTTGCCGCCCTTCTTGGTAAAGATCGAAGACTTGAAAGTTCCGAAGTTGCCGGAGCCCTTCTTCACCTGAATCCATCTGCCGGTGAAGTTCTTGCCGTTGTTGAAGAACCAGACCCGGACCTTCTGTCCCGGCCTGTACGGCTTCAGCGTGCCGGCAACGGTCACCTTGTCCATGATCTTCGCCTGGCCGCCGCGCAGTCCGAGCGGCGTGATCTTCAAGGTCGAATCGGCGGGGCCATCGGCCGACGCGGTGGCGTCCTGGGTCGCCTGCGCCGTGGCGGCAACCGGGGCGGCCTGCGCCGCGGCGGGCGCAGCGACAGCCGGGGAGGCCACGAGCAGTCCGGTCAGCACCAGCAGCGCCGCTACGGCCACCCACACGACACCTGTTTTCCGCGAACGAGACATTGCCTACAGGATAGCCGCTCAGACGGCCTGCGTCGCTTCGGCGGCAACTCTGGCCTCCTCGTCGACCGAGTGGCCCTGGCCCCGGATCATCACGAAGGCGACCAGCACGCCGACCGTTGCGATCGCGACGGAGAGCACCATCGCGTGGGTCAGGCCGTAGACGAAGGCGTCGTGAGAGGCCGCGGTCAGGCGGTCGAGCTGGGCCGGCGCAAGCCCCTCTACCTGCGGCACACCGCCAGCCAGCGAACGGGCGAGCTCGCCCTGCTGTTCGGGGGTCAGGTTCGACTGGGCGAGGGTCTCCCCGAGCCGTCCCTTGGCCTGGTTCTGGAACAGTGCACCGAGTAGCGCGACGCCGAAGGTGCCGCCGATCATGCGGAACATGGAGAGGATTCCCGAGGCCACCCCTGCCTTGGCGTTGACCACCGAGTTCATCGCCGCGGTCGACATCGGCGACATGGTCAGGCCGATGCCGGCGCCGAGCAGGATGAAACTGGGCAGCAGTCCGGAAAACTCAGTGCCGACCTCGATCGTCGAGAACAGGTAAAGCGAAAGAGCGATCAGGCTCATGCCGCCGACGATCGGCCAGCGCGGCCCGATCCGGTCCGAAAGCCGCCCAGACAACGGGGCCATGACCATGATCACCAGGGTCGTCGGCAGGAAGCGCACCCCGGCCTCCAGAGCCGAGTAGCCGAGGATGTTCTGCATGTAAAGGGCGAGGAAGAAGAAGACGCCCATCATCGCGAAGGAGATGATGAAAGCGACCGTCACCGAGCCGATGAAGTTGCGGCTCTTGAACAGCGCGAACTCGATGATCGGTGCCTTGACCCGGAACTCGGTAAGGACGAACCAGACCAGCGAGACCAGCGAGAAGGCGATCAGGCCGAGTACCGCGAGCGAGTCCCAGCCCCAGGCGTTGCCTTCGATCAGGGCCAGCACGATCGCGGTCAGGCCGACCGTGAGGATGCCAACGCCGAGCACGTCGACCCGGCGGCCGGCTGTTGTGTCGCGCGACTCACGAACCACGAACAGTGCCGCCAGCACAGCCAGCACGCCGACCGGAAGGTTGATGTAGAAGATCGCCCTCCAGGAGACGTACTCGGTCAGGAAGCCGCCGAGCACCGGCCCGATCGCAAGGGCCAGTGCGGAGACGCCGGCCCAGGTGCCGATCGCCTTGCCGCGCTCGGAGGGCGGGAAGGCGTCGGTGATGATCGAGAGCGTGCCCGGCATCATGAAGGCGGCCCCGACGCCCTGGACGACCCGGCTGACGACCAGGGCGAGGTTGCTCGGCGCGAAGCCGGCCGTGGTCGAGGCAAGGGTGAAGATGATTACGCCGAAGACGAACATCCGGCGGCGGCCGAAGATGTCGCCCATGCGGCCACCGACTGCCAGCAGAACCGCGAAGGAGAGCGTGTACCCGTTGACGATCCATTCAAGTCCGGAGATCGAAGCGCCCAGGTCACGCTGGATCGACGGCAGGGCGACGTTGACCACGGTGTTGTCGAGCATCACCATGAACAGCGCCAGGCACATCGCGCCCAGGGTCCACCACTTGCGGTTGTCGTCGGTGATCAGGTGCTGGTAGCGGGTCATCCGGGTACGGCTCCTTCAATTTTTTCGTATACGGAGGCGATGTCTTCGCGACCGAGCAGGCTGCCGACGGCGGCGTCGAAGGCCGCGCGCTGCTCGTCGGTGAGGCCGGCGGAGAACTCGATCACCCCGGCGATCCGGCTGAGGTAGAACCGGTCGACGATCTCCCGGCCGGCCGCGGTCAGCGAGACCCGCCGGCGGCGCCGGTCTTCGGGGTCCTCGCGACGCGAGACCAGGTGCTTGCGGACCAGGCCGTCAACCGCACGGCTGAGCGACGGGGTCGAGGTGCCGAGGTTCTCCGACAGCTCCTGGATGTAGGGCGCTACCTCGGGGTCGGCTACGTACAGCTCCATCAGAACCTTGAACTGGACGAAGCTCAGAGCGTGCTCGTCGATCGCTCGCAGCGCTTCTCCCCCGTCGTTGTGGGAGAGCAGGTGCCGGACGATCGTCCCCAGCCTGACCGCGGTCTCCCGGACGTCCTCGGGGATTCCGTTGAGTGGGGTCCGGGTCGCCTCGTCGGAACTGTTTGCTGGAGACATTCCAAGATACTTTCATATTCGCAACCATTTGACAAACGAAATCATTGCCTAAGTGACGCATATCACGGATGTGACCGATCGCCCGCCGGTCGGTCCCGGGCGAACCGGGTGCGGTTTTATCTCACCATCGGGGTCAACCCCACCCGGTTGACGGACGGAGCGGCCCACCTGTGACGGATCGCCCCCCGACCCGTAGTAGAGATATGGACGCGATGATCGAAGGGGAACGACGACGGACTACCGGGGCTCCAGAGTTCGAGCAGCTCTATCGCGAGAGCCGCGACGACCTCTACGCCTACGTCGCCGGTCTGCTGAAGAATCGCGCCGCGGCCGAGGACGTCACCGCTCTGGCCTTCGAACGTGCTCTGAGAAAGTGGGACCGGTTCGACCCGGCGCGTGGCAGCTCGCGCGGCTGGCTGTTCGGAATCGCCCGCAACGCCTCGCTCGACGAGCTGAGGAAGCGCCGGCGGGAGACCGAGCTGGACTTCGACCCGCCCGACGAGCGGCCGGAGCCCGGCGAGCTGCGTGAGGACACCGAACGACAGGAGGCCGTGTCCACCGCTCTGCGCGAACTGCCGGCTGCCGATCGGGAGATCGTCGCGCTGAAGTTTTTCTCCGGCCTGAACAACACCGAGATCGCCGAGGCGACCGGAATCAGCCCCAGCAACGTCGGGACCCGGGTCCACCGGGCCGTGACCAGGCTGCGGGCCCACCTCGAGGAGGACCCCCACCATGGCAACTGACAACAGGCCGCTGACCCCGGCCGAAGAACGTGAACTGAAGGCCCTGGAAGCCGGGCTGGCCGGCAAGCCGGTCGACGCCGACCTCGCTGATTTCGCTGCGCTGGCCGCGGATCTCAAAGCGACCCGCCCGCAGCCGGATGAGCTGTTCGCCGCCGAGCTCGACCAGGCGGTTGCTGACGGCTTCCCGCCGGAATGGTCGGCCGACAGCTCGCGCCCGCCCGAGCAGGGCTTCTTCAGCCGGCTGGCTTCCCGAATCGGCTTCGGCCGCCGGGCTTTCGCGCCGGTTGCCACCGGCCTGTCCGGTTTGCTGGTCGTGGTCGTCGCCGGCGGAATAGTTTTCAGCGACGGTCAGTCCGGAAGCGGCCTCGACGAGCTCGGCGGCGACGCGACGCAGAGCAGGTCCAACTCCGACCAGAACGAAGTCGGCGTCGCCAGGCCGGAAGCGGCATTCGAGGAACAGTCGGTCGATGCCGTCCCGTTCTCGGCGGGCTCCGCCCGGGCAAGCGGTGCCAACCCCGTCGTGGCGGGCGCAGAGAACCGCGACGTGGCCCGCAGCGTGCGAATCACCCTTGCCACCCCGCCCGAGGACCTTCAGGAGACGAGCAACCGGATCATCGAGGTGACCGACAGCTTCAACGGCATCGTCATGCGCTCCTCGGTCAGCGGCGGCGAAGACAACGGCAGGGCAAGTTTCTCGCTGATGATCCCGAGCGGCCAGGCCGAGGCGGCGGTGGCAGAGCTGTCCTCGGTCGCGGACCTGCGCAGCCGAACCCAGCAGTCGGTTGACATAACCGCACCGACGCTCTCGGCAGAGGAGCGTCTGCAGACCGCGCGGGCCCGGGTCGAAAGCCTGCTGACCGAGCTCTCCGGGGCGACCGGCGATGAGGACCGCCGCAGGATCGGGCGCCAGCTCTTCTGGGCCCGACAGAACGTATCGAGCCTGACCACCAACCTCGAACGGCTCCAGCGCCGGGTCAGCTTCACCCCCGTGAGCGTGGCGGTCGAGACCGGCGAGGACACCGGATCGAGCGGCGGATGGGACATCTCGGACGCGATCGACGATGCCGGCAGGCTGCTGGCGGTCTCGGCCGGAGTGGCCGTGGTCGCTCTGGCGATCGCGATCCCGATCGGGCTGATGGTGCTGGTCGCCCTGGCGATTAACCGGGCCTGGCTGCGCCGCTCGCGTGAGCAGGCCCTGCGGGACGAGTAGGAACGCGGGGGCCGTGGCCGGCCGTGGGAACAGGGCCGCGGAGCCGGCCCGCGAGGTTCAGCTCCGGGTCAGGCCCGACGATCACCCCTTGTAGGGCTCGAAGTCCGAGGTGCGGGCGCCGCAGACCGGGCAGAACCAGTCTTCCGGGATCTTCTCGAACGGGGTTCCGGGCGGGATACCGCCATCGGGGTCGCCTTCAGCGGGATCGTAGATCCAGCCGCAGGCGAGGCAGATCCACTGGCCTTCAGTCGCAGTCGTCATTGCGGGCAGCTTAGCTGAGCCGGATCCTGCGGTACCGTAGCGCCGTGCCCGCTTTCCCCGAGCCCGGATCGGCCGAATCGGTCAATCTCGGCGAGCCGACCGAGCCGCGACCCGCGGCCACGATCATCCTGCTGCGAGACAGTGAGGAGAGTGGCGAGCTGGAGGTCCTGCTGCTCAAGCGGTCGGCTGAGTCCCGGTTCATGCCGAACGTCTGGGTCTTTCCCGGCGGCTCGCTGGATCCGGAAGACGGCGACGGCATCGGCGGACTCGCAAACTGCGCCCGCCGGGAGATGAGCGAGGAGGCCGGGATCCACCTCCATCCCGACGAGGAGATGGTGCCGCTGGCCCGTTGGATCACGCCGGAGGTGGTCAGCACCCGGTTTGACACCTGGTTCTTCATCGCGGTCGTGCCGGAGCGGGCCGAGGTCCACCCGGACGGATACGAGATGACCGCCGCCCGCTGGGTCACGCCGGCCCTGGCCGTCGAGCAGGCCGACAGCGCCGAGTTCGCGGTCGTCTTCCCCACCCTCAAGCAG
>Ga0105046_10006619_pt1 | contig 18333 bp, 11 predicted proteins | sample MAT03_FD_78385 | JGI IMG/M metagenome (GOLD analysis project Ga0105046, IMG submission 78385) | Freshwater microbial communities from Lake Fryxell liftoff mats and glacier meltwater in Antarctica - MAT-03 (megahit assembly) | ecosystem: Environmental > Aquatic > Freshwater > Ice > Liftoff...
AATGATGAATGATGAATGATGAATGATGAATGATGAATGATGAATGATGAATGATGAATGATGAATGATGATTTTCAATTACTTCGGATCAAAATATTCATCATTCATCATTCATCATTCATCATTCATTTCCCTCCCTTCTTTTTCGTCTTTTTCTCCTTACCAAGGATATCTTTTTGCTTACGGGCATCCAATATTGGTTCCGGGCGGAATTCTTTTTCCATGAAGTCGTTAAATACCTTTTCGACAAATACCCATCGGCCTTTTTCGAGTTTCAGGCCATCGTAACTGCCGTCGGTGACCGCCGTGATACCGCGCCCGAACGGACTGGGCATCGGGATCAGGTGATCGAACAGAACCATACCATATTGTTCATCCCAGTTAACCCGAATGGATGTTTCGGCGGAATATTCGAAAAACATACGCATTTCCGGCGGGCCAACGGCGTTTTTCCGTTCGAAAACAGGGGCGCCGAAGACCGGTTTACCGGCCTGATCGAAGCTCAATACGTCGATCACTTTGCGTTTGGTAAAAAATTCGAAGGCATCGTAGCCAAACAGGAGGTATTTGCGTCCTTGCTTCGTGTCGAACTGTCTGATGGTGTAATATAGTGCGCCGTACCAGCGGTCGGATGGTAATTGCTCGTAGGTGGGCGGGATGTCCATTTCCATGCTGCGGTCTATGAGCGGGTACAGTTGCAGGGGCCCCTGGTTCATTTGAATAGCGCCATAGTAGCGGTAGGTAGAGTCATTGACAAATAGTTGCCAGGTAAAAATCCGGAAACTGCTGTCGGGCGGCGCCATAATGGACACGCTTTTGAGGCGCTCAAAGGGATATCGAAAAGAATTGTCTACTTTCAGGTTACGCACCAGGGCAGTAATCAGTGCCCGGCATGCGCCGAAACGCTCCTGTTCTATCGAATCGTTCACCACCGCATAAGCCAGCAGGGCAAGCGTATCTTCCGCCAGATGCAGTTGCTCGATGGCTGGCGGTGTAAGCGATCCGGCCGGCTTTTGTTTGGACTGCGCGGGAAGCGCGGCAGCGGCCAGAAAGAAAATAAACAGGCTTAAAATATTGATTTTAAATACCATCAGGATAGTTTTTGTGCCAAAGCTCGGGTACTTGCCGAAGAACCGGTCGTCCATAAAAACGGGAAGAAAAACGCAATAAAAACAAAAAAATTGCCGGGATTCACCGCTCCCAATGTAGGTTATCCTTCCCGTTCGGCCAGTTTTTCCAACAACCATTCGTGGTTGACCGTGTTGGATTTTTCCCTGGTAATTTCCTGCCGCAGCTTTTCAATGGCTGTTTTATCGCCGGGTACAAGGCGGATAAGCCGCCGCACGTATTTGATGAGGTTCAGGTGCAGGGTCCTGTATTGCGGTGTCACGTTTTTATTCCGAATCAAAAACACACGGAAGGATTCCAGAAAAGAATCCAGGGCATCTTCTTCTTTCATTTCGTAATACGTGACCGTAAGAATGGCTTTGCTGATAATATTGTAAAAAATATCTTCGTACTCCACGTCCTGCAAAAGCTCCAGCACCCGATCGTATTTGTGCTGGTATAACAATACGCGGGCTAAGTTGAAAGAATACACATTCTGGCGGGAGTCTTCATGCAGGTAGGTTTTATAATGTTCAACGAAATGCTCCGCCCAATCCATTTTTCCAAGCCTCAACGCCGCGACCACGATGTTGTTGAAACGCCATGGCGCCAATTGGCCCTGTAATAAAAATATGCCTTTGGTGATCGCGTCTTCAAACAAATTGAAATACTCCTGTAAAAATTCCCGCTGCCCCTTGTTAATCTTGCCCGTACAATAATGCAAGGCCGAATCGAACATCTCCATGGCCTCCTGCTGGGGCATGTCCATGCCGTATTTGTCCAGCATACGACGGAAATTATAATAATGCTCTACGTTTTCTTCTTCCGTCAGGATCAGGAACGAATAGTAGTATATGGCCAATGCAGGCACTTCTTCAATCGGAAAGCGCTGGAGCTGACTGATCAATTCATCCGCAAAATTCAGCTTATACGCCTGGTTGCCTGTCTTGCGCTGACTGAGCACCGCACAATACAATTTCAGTTTTTCAATCCAATAAAACAGGTCCAGATTAAAGGCAATTTCCTCCAGGTTAGTCTTGGTATTCAAACGCACGTCGAAATCCATCAGCGCATAATACCGGCGTTCTATTGAATAATTCTGGTAATAAAAGTCTAAAGAACGATATGGCTGTTTTTCAAGCGCGTTGCGGGCTTGTTTCATGGCCCCGTTGTACAATGGTTCTATTTTTCTCCTAACCACAAAATCCAGGACGCCAAGGGCCGTTTTGGCCTCGTCTCTCTCCGCGTTCTCGTGTACCATAAAGGCTTCCATGATTTTTAGCAAATCAGAACAGTACTTTCTAAAGTTGACGTCTTCATAGGGCTCGGACGGAAAAAGTTTTTGCCACAACGCCAGGCGGTCAAAACCCGGCTTAGCCTGTTCTGCAAATCCGATCAGTATCCCGCACAATTGAGCCAGCGTCTTGCTTTGGTTAAAGTAAGGCGAATGCAGGAACTTCATAAGGCGCTTGTGTTCGCCCGCATCAAAGGACCGAAGCACCTGATATACTTTATTCGTATAGGTATCGTCTGACATGACCAACAGGCGTATTAAAATGTCTCCAATGTCTTCAATTTCACTACTTTCCCGAATAGCACGCAATCAAAAATGCACAAAATTAATTTTTTCATGGCAGGCTTATTCATATTCCTGTAATAGTGCTATTTTGGGTCGTTTTTTAATACCATAGCCATGAATGTAAATTTACTGCAATCCCGGATACGGGTGTTGTTGCTTTGCACGTCTGTGCTTTTGGGCATCAGGGCGACCCTGTCCGCGCAAGGCGGAACTGCATACAAGCAGCTCGTAACATCGGTCAGTGAAACCGTTACCGATACGGTTATTGGAGTAGATCTGGATATCAATGAAGTAAGCCCTCAGGCCAAACACGGCAACGTAAGCGTCGTTATTTTGAGCTCCGGCGGCAGTGGAAACCCTTATTTATACGAAATACGATACATACCCGACGCCGGTTTTCTGGGTGTCGATACGTTTACCCTGGAATATAATTACATCGGCAGCTATCCGTATCTGACTTATCGGGCCTACCGCGTTTCCGTCTATCCCTCCGTATTAACTGCCCGGAACGATTTTGCAGTCACCAGCACCGGCGTCCAGATCGCCATCGACGTGTTGGCCAATGATGCGGCGACCAATGGCCCCGTTACGATTCACTCCATTCCACTGGTTAAAAACGGTACTGCGGTTATAAACGGCAGCCAGATTCTTTTTACCCCAGTACCCGGTTTCGCCGGGGTCACTCACCTCAATTACGTCGTTTGCGATGCATTCAATACCTGTAAAACGGCACAGGCCGCCATTGGCGTCCATGAGAACGCCCTGCCGGATACCGCAGGCCTGCGGGTGGCGACCGCAAAAAACACCAAACTCAAAATACCACTTGCGTTAGACGGATACTCCGTGTTTCAAAATCCTTCCAACGGAACAGTACAATTGCAAAACGGACAGGTTTTTACCTACGCACCCAACACTAATTTTACGGGCGTAGATCAGTTCGTGCTGTCCAATGAGGTGTCCGGAACCCTGTTTTTCAAAACCGTGACCCTGGATGTCTTGTCCGCCCCGATGCAAAATACAATGGCGATCGACGACCGTGTCTACACGCCGCAAGGGCAAGCCATCAGTTTCAATGTTCGAGACAATGATATCGGCAACCTGACAGTGAAAAGCTGGAGCATCCCGAGCGGGCTGCCTGGCATCGTCAGCGGCACAAGCGGTTCGGGCAATGTTACCTTTACCCCCGATTCCGGCTTCATTGGCGTGGCGACTTTCTATTACAAGATCGGCAACATGTTCGTCTCCGATCTCGAAATAGCCACTGTAAACGTCATCGTCGGCAACATGAATCCGAGGGCCGGCGAATTTCATCTGACTACGGCAAAAGAAACGCCCCTGATCATCAACTACCAAATCCCGTTCATTGGGTTCGATTTCTCCGTGTTCGATCCTCCTGAAAACGGCTCCTGTGCCGTTTACCCAGGTTTCACGACACAGACCTTTAACGGCCAAACCGTTTCAGGCCACAACCTGTTGGTTTACACGCCCAACAGCGGTTTTACCGGTTTGGATGATTTTGCAATGAGTTATTGCGTGACGGCCAACGGACAATGCCAAAACGTCAAAATTGCATTAGATGTAACCGCCCCCCTTTCGCAGCAAGGCCCTTATTGTATTGAAGATTGCGTTTGGGCCGGCGATGTAAACCGCGACGGTATCGTCAACAATAAAGATGTTTTACCACTCGGATACCTGATGGGTTTTGACGGGCTACAGCGCCCCGATGCATCGCTGGAGTGGTTTGGCCAGTTTAGTCCCAACTGGAACAACCCATACACCGATTTACGCACCGATCTGAAACATGCCGATACTGACGGCAATGGGACCGTGTCAACCGAAGATACCTTGGCCATCGGTCTTTTTTATGGACAAACACATAACCTGATTCCAGGCAAGCGGCCGGTTGGCAAAGGAATGCCCTTCTTTTTGAACGTGCTGACACCCAATCCAGGCATAGGAGACTTAGTCGAAGTAGAGGTCTCGCTGGGTTGCGCGCCGCATCCGGTCCTCAATGTATACGGTTTTACCTTCGATATTACGCTCGGCCAAAACATCATAGCCTCGGGACTGCAAATGGAATACTATGATAATTCATGGTTAAACCGGAATGCCCCCAGCCTCTGGATGGATAAAAATCCGGAAAGCAACCGCTTGGAAACGGCTTTTACCCGCACCGGAGGCACTGGTTGCAGCGGATATGGCGTCGTTGGAAAATTTGATTTTATCATCATCGACGTGATCGTTGGAGCGAAGCCCTTGGAACCCAATTATGCCAGAATCAGCTTGACGCCTCCCGAATTTATGTGGGCCGACGGCCAGAACAGTGTTGGAGAAAATTTTATCCTGAACATACCATTGCGCCCTGTGGATGAAAAAGAACGCGGGATTAATGTGTTAAATGATGCCCTGTACGTATATCCTTCCCCGGCGAGTGACGTTATTAAAGTCCACCTGAACGGCGAAGACCTGATCGAATCGCTATCTATTTTCGACATGAGTGGCCGCGAAGTGTATCATTCGGGCAACGTGCAATGGGAACATGCCGAAATACCCGTACAAGAAATTCCGGGTGGAATTTATGTTGCATTAGCACGCACTGCATCCGGCGTACAAACGCGGAAATTTCAGGTGCTTCATTGATTGGCAGACCTGTATCAAAAAATTATATTTATGGCTTTTAGGAACGGTGTCAAAATAACTTCCCAATTTGATGCCCTTATATTTGCCCTCCGGTTTGGGCCATCCGATCCATCTTTACATCGAAAAGGCTTCCGGTAAAACTTTTTCCATTACCGTTCATTCTTTCACTCATTTATACTTAGAAATGAAAGTTGCAGTCGTCGGCGCCACCGGTCTGGTCGGTTCGAAAATGCTTCAATTGCTGGAAGAGCGCGATTTCCCGGTATCCAGCCTGTTTCCTGTCGCCTCGGAACGCTCCGTAGGCAAGACCATCAAATTCCGTGGAAAACGATATAAAATCATCAGCATGTCTGATGCGGTTGGCAAAAAGCCCGATTTGGCTATTTTTTCCGCAGGCGGATCCGTATCCAAAGAATGGGCGCCCCGCTTTGCCGAGGTAAACACTGTTGTCATCGACAACAGCAGCGCTTGGCGTATGGATCCCGGAAAAAAATTAATTGTCCCCGAAGTAAACGCCCATGTACTGACCAAACTAGACAAGATCATTGCCAACCCGAACTGCTCCACGATTCAAATGGTGGTGGCACTCAAGCCTTTACACGACAAGTATACCATCAAACGAATTGTCGTGAGCACCTACCAATCGGTTACCGGCACCGGCGTAAAAGCCCTCACGCAACTGATGAACGAACGCAAGGGCAAGGATGGGGAGCGCGCATATCCTTACCGGATCGATTTAAACGTGATCCCACACATTGATTTGTTCACCGATAACGGCTACACGAAGGAAGAGATGAAAATGGTTAATGAAACCAAAAAAATCATGGGCGACGACAGCATTCGGATAACGGCAACCACAGTGCGGGTGCCGGTTATCGGAGGGCACTCGGAATCGATCAATGTAGAGTTTGAACGCAATTTTGATCTGGACGACGTGCGCCGGCTGCTGGAACAGGCCCCGGGAGTGGTCGTTGTGGATGATCCCGCCGGTTTGAAATACCCGATGCCCTTGATGGCGCATGAAAAAGACGAGGTGTTCGTTGGCCGCCTGCGCCGCGACGAAAGCCAGCCTAATACGCTGAATATGTGGGTGGTATCCGATAATTTGCGCAAAGGCGCAGCCACAAACGCCATACAAATTGCCGAATATCTGCTCGCCAAAGGAATATTAAAACTGAAAAACAAAAAAACCGCAGTAACAGTATAATTTTGCATCGAATTAGGGAAGCCGGGGCTTTTGGACTGTAAAAAGCCGGATACCCCAAACCATCCGCCAACCACCGCAAACCGTAAAGCGTACTACATGAAGAACAAGTTAGTCATTTGGGGAACCAACGCACAGAGCGAAAAGGTACTGATTGCACTGGAATTGCAAGCGGCCACAAACAGGGTTATGCTCCACACTTTCCCGGAAGCAATTGCAAGCGAGGATTTTGCAAATAAAATGATGTCGGAATGGCGAAATGGCGCCGAAGTCGATTTCCCGGAAGGATTCACAACGCTGGAACGGGAACTCAGCGTAACGGAAAGCCTGCTGCCGGAAGACCTTAAAGTAGAACGGGGAGACCTGATCCAACGCGCCCAAACCGAGTGGCACTTCGCGGTGCTCTCTTCCAAACTCCACGCGGCATACCAACAGGAACTAGCGGAATTCAAAGAAAAAGTCCAAGCGCTCAGCAATTACGATCACGGTATCTGGGATAGTTTACGCAGCTTCTGGGATAAAGTACAGGGGCAGTCACGCGAGCGCAACCTCTTTCGCGAACATGCCGACAACCTGCGCGATAACATCAACGTCTTGTTCGACGATCTGAAAAAAATGCGCTCCAAGGTGCAAGACGAGTTCGTGTCGGCATCCCAAAAAGTTTACGAAGAATTTAATAAGACCCTTGAAGACGTGGAGGCGCGCATTATCGCTGGCGGCTCCAAACTCAACAGCGTGTTTGAAGACCTCAAACAAATGCAACGCCGTTACCGCGACGCCAAGATGAGCAACGAACACCGCAATAAACTGTGGGACCGGCTCGACGGCGCTTTCAAAGCCGCCAAAGAACGCAAATTCGGGCCCAGCGCCAACGAGGGATCCCTCGTCGAACGCCACGAACGTCGCCTCGGCGGTTTACAGGAAGCGGTCAACCGCATGGAAGACAGCATCCGCCGCGATGAAGAAGAATTGACTTTTCAACGCAAAAAAATAAATGACTCCGAGGGTCAGCTGGAGGCGCAAATTCGTTTGGCAAAAATCAAAATGGTGGAAGAACGCCTGGTTTCCAAACGGGAAAAGCTAGCTGAAATGCATCATACCCGCGCAGAAGTGGAACGCCAATCCAACAACGCCCGAGACAAAGAAACCAAACGGGCTGAAAAAGAGGTGGAGCGCCAAAAACTGGAAGCCGCCCGACAACAGGCTAAATCAGAAATCGCTGCCGCCATTAAGTCCAAACCGGAAGCCCCGGCCAAACAGCCTGAAAGCTTGCTGGAATCAGCCAGCACTGTACTCGGCGACGCGCTCATGGATGCGCTCGACACTGCTAAGGCGGTAGCATCCGTGCTGGCTGATAAAGCCGATGACCTGTTGGATAAAATCGTGGATAAAGCGGAGGCCGCCGTCGAAGCATACCGGAAAGAAGAGGCGGCTAAACAGAACGCCGAAGCAGAGGCAGTTAGCCCCGATAAAAAAGAACCGGCGCAGACAGAAGAACCGCTCGTCGAACCGGAAGAGCAAGCATCTCCGGTGGAAGAACCGCCCGTCGAACCGGGAGAGCAAACAGCGCCGCTGGAAGAACCGCCAGTAGTAGATGCAGGGAATGAACCTAAAAACGAAGTGCCCGCAGAAAAACCGGCTAAGGCAAAAAAGGCAAAAAAGACAGACCCGGAATAATAGTCCGCATACCTTTATATAAGCGACGTGAATATGCCCGCCCTGAATTTTGGGATTGGCGCTTATTCACGTCGTTTTTTTTATGCCTGGTTTTATCCATCTATTGAACCATTAAATCCTTACTTTTCATCCTCTTCCAAATGAAACCGGTGAAAAACCCGGTGGGCCACCGGCGCCAGAATTAACCCGATCGTCGTTATAAAAACAACCCCGCTGATCAAGGCGTACAGGGAGGCAAACAATTTGCCCCAATCGTTGTCAATCGTGCCAATTGGCCCCATACCGGACAAGATCATCGACGCATTTAACAAGCTGTCCATCCAGGAATAACCGCAGGTAAGATGGTACCCTTCCACACCAATTCCCAGGAAAAAGACCAATATCAGCAGGCCTGCGATGATATTGCGCAGGAGCCTGTTGAAAAATAATTTTTGCGGTAAAAGCGGGTCTTGCTTTTTTTCAAAAAGGAGGAGGCGTTTCATCGTTGTATGGTTTGGAAAGAATAGAAGGATTAGAAGAATATTTTCGGGATTTATATCCTGGCGCTATAGAATTGTCAAACAAGCATTTAGGTCCATAATACATGGAAGTTTGTTGGATAAAAAAATCCGCGCCTTGGATCTTCCAGGGTGCGGATTTTTTTATCTGAGCGTTTTGCTCACAAAATATTTTGGTTGCCGATTTATACCTTCAGTTTTTTACCCTTCGATTTATCAGCAACGTCGGCTTTAGGCGCTTCAACCACCTTTCCGGCGACCACGTCCTCTTGCAACAGGTCGACCACCAAGGCCGAGGCCACAAAGATGGAAGAATATGTACCGAAGAACATACCAACCAACATACCGAATGCGAAACCTTTAATAGCGCCGCCGCCGAAGAGGAACAACAGCAACACCACAAAAACTACAGTACCGGAAGTGATCAGGGTACGGCTTAAGGTCGTGTTGATGGCCAGGTTAAATACATCTTCTTTTCGCCGGCCGGAGTATGCGCCCATAAACTCCCGGATACGGTCGTATACGATTACAGTGTCGTTCACGGAGAAACCGATGACCGTTAGGATACAGGCAATAATAGCCTGGTCAATTTCCAGTGAGAACGGCACGATCCCATGCAGCAATGTAAAGAAGGTCAGCGTGATAAACACGTCGTGAAACAAAGATATCACAGCGCCCATGGAGAACTGCCAGCGCCGGAACCGAACCAACAAATATAGGAAGATCAGCAAAAGCGCCCAAATACCGGCTTTCATAGAAGAGGTCCGAATGTCATCGGCCACCGTAGGCCCTACCTGACTGGAAGACGTAATGTGTGTGCCGGTTCCGTCGGTTCTTTTGAAATTAGCCAGATCCGTGTCCACTCCTCCATTCTTCAAACCTTCGTGCAACTTGGCCGTTATACGGTCCATTATGTCGTCTCCCTGCTCATTGATCAGGTAAGAGGTCGTAATATTATACGTATTATCCGTATTAACCGCTTTTATAACCGGGCTACCGCCAAATGCTTCGGTCAAGGGCCCGCGCAATTGCTCTATCTCTACCGGACGGTCAAATTGTATGTTGAATGAATTACCGCCTTTGAAATCGACGCCCAACTCGAACCCGCGCAGGAAAAAGGAAGCCAAACCGAGCACTGTAAGTGCTATGGAAAAAGCATACGCATATTTTCGTTTACCCATCCAGTCGTAATGGAAGCCAACCAGCCAGTTTTCTGACCAGGGACGGCTGTACGTGAGGTTATGACCTTTAGTGATCCACCAGTCGGTGATCATACGGCCCATCAGAACGGCGGTGAACAGCGAACTGAGGATACCGACCATCAGTACGGTTCCGAATCCTTTAATCGGACCTAAACCGAAGTACATAAGTACAACTGCGGTCAGCAAGGTGGTCACGTTGGCATCCAGAATAGCAGACAAAGCTTTGGTAAAGCCCGTTGCCGCCGCCTTGGCGATACCCATGCCCGCTCGTAGCTCTTCTCGTATTCGTTCATAAATAATAACGTTGGCATCCACAGCGGCTGCAAGGGTCAGCACGATACCTGCAATACCCGGAAGGGTCAGTACGGTACCCATGGAGGCAAGCGTGCCCAGCAGGAAAAAGATATTCGCCAGCAAGGCAATGACACTAATCACACCGCCTTTATTATAGTAAGCGATCATGAAAGCGCAAAGCAGCGCAACAGACAACACCATGGTTAACAGTGAGTTCCGGATGTTTTCTTTGCCGAGCGAAGGCCCTACCTGGCTCTCCTGAACGATGTGAGTACCTGCCGGCAGTTTACCGACCTGCAAGATGCTGGCTAAGTCTTTGGCTTCATCCAGGGAAAAGTTGCCGGTGATCTGCGAACTTCCGCCCTCGATGGGTCCGTTTACGCTCGGGGCGCTTACGACCTCATCGTCGAGCAGAATACCAATTTCGCGACTGCCGCCGTCGAAGGCTTTTCGCGTCATATCGGCCCAAATCTTGGCGCCTTCGTTGTTCATGCTCAGGCTGACCGTGATTTCGCCCGAGGTTGGGTCCGGTTGCTCGCTGGCAGTAGTAACTACGGAACCATCCAGCGGCGCTTTATCATCGGCGCCTTTTTTCTTAATCGCGTACAGCTCGTATTTTCCAATGGCCGTATTGCCTTTCACACCGTCGTCTTCCACAGGCTTTTGGCTCCAACGGAAGGCCAGGTCGGCCGGGAATTGCGCTGCAATTGCCGGACGCGCCAGAAACGTATCAATAACGGACATTTTATTCTTATCTGCGTATCCGATGATCGGGCTCCGTTGGTTTCCGCTCAAGGCCAGGATGCTCAACAACGGACCGGCCGTTTGAGATTCCTCCGCTTTGCGCTCCGTAATGGTCGGTACCTTTGCTTTGGTCGTGTCATCTTTTCCGCTCGCATCCTTGGGATAAGCCCAGGAAGTATCTTTAACCATCTGCGCAGTGGTGTCTACGCCTTTCAGTTTGTTGTCGGCGTTGACCAGGCTCTGCAACACGCCTTCGTCGCCGAGGCGGAAGGTGTTCCAGAATTCCATTTTAGCCGATTTCTGCACCATCTTCCGGGCGCGCTCCGGATTGTCGATCCCCGGCAATTCGACCAGGATCAGGTCGCGTTGCGCGTCGAGGCTGACATTGGGCTGCACCACGCCGAGTTTGTCGATCCGCTGTTTCAGGCGCTTGTAGGTTTCGCCTACCGTCTGGTTGGCCAGTTCACGTACCGTTTTCAACACGTCTGCATTGGGCGAATCAAAATTGATCTTTCCTTTCAGGGATTCATTGCGGGCAAAAACGGAAGCCAGGGGTTTGCCGCCGCTTACTTCCTCCCAGCTTTGGGCGAAAAGCGTGATGTAATCAGACTGCTTCGTTTTTTGTAGTTCGCCGGCTTTGTCCAGCGCTTTTGTGATATCCGGATCGGAATTTCCCTGGGCCAGACTTTTAATAAAATCGCGCAGATCCACCTGCAACAACATGCTCATGCCGCCTTTCAGGTCGAGCCCCATCGCCAACTGACTCTTTTTCAGGTCGGCATAAGTAAATTTTTTGATCAGGGGAATCGTAAATACGGTTTCGCTCGACACGGAGTCGAGAAATTCGGAATAGCACGCACGCCATGTTTTGTTTGTGCTGCTTTTGGAACAATCATCGGCATAACGGCTTGCCGCACTCTCCACTTTGGTGGTCGGAATGATAAGCGTATACTGATACAAACACACTAAGGTGAGTGCGATGAGGAAAAATTTTACAACGCCTTTGCTTTGCATACCTCTTTTACGAGTAAGTGATAAAGAATGTTTTAGAGTAAGGGAACTGCCCTCTGGCGTGTTCGTTTTTTGCTTACCGGAAGGCTTTCAGACAACGATATTACGCCAGGCACAACGCGCCCGGTTGGAAAAAGTGCGCAAATATAGAGAGAATGGTCTAAATCAAAGGTTTTTTTAAAATCAAAATCATGGTTCCCGCCGCAGCATCCTGCTGGCAAGCCTTCTGGCCTCTTGTTTTGGGCTTTTCCACCAGTTTGCCGACAATGCAGGCACGTATTCCATTTTATGCCGGTTGAAATAATGTTTCAGTTTTTCCTCCCATTCATACGATGGCATAGCCGTTTTTGATAAAACCCCGTCGAAGAGGAGCACGCTGCTTGGTTCGTTCTCGTCTTTTCCCTGTACGAGCAACGGCACACGTACACCGGCGGCAAAACCGCTGAAATGCATTTGCGATTTTTCAAAATAAGGCCGCAACGCCAATTCCACTTCTTCCATAAAAGTGGTGACCGGGTAAAATGAATCGGTAAAACCAAGCAAGCCCTTCATATTTTGCAATTGCTCTTCGGCTGCCTCGCGTTCTCCCCGTTGAACCAAATCGGCAAAAGTGACCAAATGCGACAAAATACAGGTGCCGAAGAAATTCCGGTCGGCGGCCAGCACGGCATACAAACCCGCCGGGATGGAATGCGCGATGAAAATTTTCTGCGAGGCCCGCGTCAGGGCGATATACAACTGATTGATTCCAAGTTGACTGTTCCAGAAATGCAGGTGTCTGGTAAGGGTACCGTGCGAGTCCGTGGGCCCGTGCGTCAGGGACAGCAACAGGACGTCTACATGCTGGCCTTGCAATTCGGAGAACTGATAGACGCCCAGTCCATTGAGGTGTAATTGCTGAATTTTTTCGAAACCGGCCAGTTTCCGTTGCCGGATGCGCAATAATTGTCCGGCGATGAGGTCGCGTTGCTGCACCGTGGCGCAGGCAATACCCACAACCGGATAGGTTTTCGCCGGAGTCAGTTCGATGAGGTTGAGCCAGTCGATGATCTGGCGGGCTTCCGCCTCATTGGTACTAGTGGCTTCGTTGTACCGGCCCTCCACGTTGGCCACTACGGTGGCTTCGCGGGCGCTGCGCTCGCTGGGCAGGCGTTTAAAAGGCGTGCCGAAGGCAATTTTGTTGAAACGGATCCACTCCTGCGGGCTGTCCTGATGCTGGTAGTCCAGGGTCAGCGATTTGGCGCCGATGTCCTTGCAAAATTCCAGGAAATCGTCCTGGGCGAAAGGGGTCATATCTTGTCTGGAATCGCCGAACACCACCAGGTTTTTAGCCATATCGAACAGGTGATAACATTCCTGTTTGGGAATGTTATGGGCTTCATCTACCAACACGACGTCAAACAGAATATTGGAGGCCTGCACCACGTCGAGCGCTACTTCAGGCGTCACCAGCAGTACGGGCAGGGTTTCGGTCAGCGGATCAATGTGGGCGCGGAAGAGTTCGTCGGCTCTTTTGTTGGCGGATAAAACACGGTTGTTTTTCCCAAACCAGGTTTTATACGCTGTAGAATCGGCGGATTTCAAGGCACGCAATGCCTTGTTTTTGCGCGCCTGCCATTGGGCGCTGATGTGTGCCGGCAACAGGTTCCGCAATTCCCGGGCGCTTTTGTGCAAAATATCGAGGGTTGTACTGTCCCAAACCAAACCGGGATTAAATTCGCTTTGCATCAAATGATGCAGATACCAGGCCTCAAAAGCGGCCTGCCAGTTATTGGGTTTCACCTTACATAAGGCGCGTACCACCTTTTGTTCAGGGCCCCGGAGCGACAACCAGTGTTTTTGCCAAATATAAAAATCATCAAAATCACGCAGATAAAACTGGGTATCCTCCAGCCGCGCGATGACATCTTCCAAAAATTCCTGGCGCTTTGGAATGGTCAGCATGTCGTGTTTCAGCGCATCCTGGTAAAGCCCGGCCGTGTTGAATTCCTCCACAAACACATCCATTGCGTACTCCAGATCTTTGACTTGCTCGCGGAAATCCAGGTCGCTGTGGATACTTTTTGCATTCAGACGACGCACGTCTTCGCGCACCGTGGCTGGAATGCGCCGGCGCCAGAGCCGGAGGGAGGCTTCGAAATCTTTGGTCATTTCCGACACCTTTTTGATGTTTTTCGGGTCGAAATAAGGCGGAAAATCAAAATCGAAGTACTTGCGGAATATGTAGGCGCGGCGCAGTTCCTCGAAGGTTTCTCCAATTTTTTCCTTGGCCTGCACAATTTCTTTATAGCGGTCGGAGAAAACCACGTATAACTTTTCCGAGGTGGAAATCGGCTTTTCAAAATCGGCTCCGAAGCGCGTTACCCCGTCTTCGAGGGCATCACGGATATTTTTTACAAAAGAAGAAAGGTGCAGATAATACTGCTCGTAGTGATCGAGCAGCGCCTCGGCGTAGTCGTTGGTTTTGGAGATATAGCGGTGGTGCAGTTCGGTCGCTTTGCCAAGTAATTCCCGTACCAGCGCCTGCGTCCAGGTCAAACCTTCTTCATTGGAATGTTCCGTAAAAACATTGTTGCTCAGTTTGCGCAGCGGATGGTTTAGGGTTGGAAAACGGCGGAACAATGGTTCGCTGGCAAAGATAGCCTGAACGATTCCATCGAATTCTTCCTTTTTAAAGGCGAAATCAGCCGGGTTCAATTGACTGATCAACAATTCCTTACCTTCAGTCCGGTTGGCGCGCAAAAAGCGTCCTACCGTCTCCGTAAAATTCATTTCTCCGAACATTGGGGTGTGAATCTCATCCCAGGCGTCGTCGAGTTTTCGTTGTTCGCGAAGCGTTTTGTTCAGGGTCGCGTTGAACAGTTCTTCGTCGTAGCTTATTTTGTTTTTGTTATCGGCCGCCATCCGCAGCATATCGGCCAGCATCAGCTGATCGCCGGCGGAATCGCGCAGGATAAAAGATACGTCGCCGAAGCCTTTTTCCAGCAGAAATTTTTGGGCGCGCCGCAACGAATGGATACTTTTTGAAACCACCAATACCTTTTTCCCGTTGGACAAAGCGTTGATGGCGATGGCCGAGATCAGGTAGGTTTTGCCGGAACCCGAGGCCCCTTCCACCACTGTGAGCGCACTACGCTGTACCGCGTGCAGCACGGAACGTTGTGAGGGATCGAGCGGCAATAAAGTGAAAGAATGCCCCCATTCGGTAGCGTTGGCAGGCAAATCGGGCGCCACAACCGGTGGTTGGGTCACTGTGGTATGCGGCAGGGTCGGAAAAATTCCGGCTACAGCCGACCAACGCAAACGTCCGTCGGCTATAATTTCCGGCACCTCTTCGGCGCCCGGGCAGGACTGAACGCTCAAGGGAAGCCCGTCTTCCGTCAGATTCAGCATGAGGCGCAGGCTCTCGCAGAGTTCGGATAATTTCCTGGAATTCAGGGATTTATTTTCGGTGAGCTGCTGGGCGCGTTTGGAAAAGTCGGTGCCATGCAGGGCATCCAGTAAATGAAAAAACGGATAATTAGGCAAAACGATGTGCTGCTCCATCCGCTGCGCAATCCATTGATCGGTATGCTGCGGGTGTGGTTCCAGTTGAAACTGCCAGACAAACAGCGGCGCAGCTACTTCATATCCTCCTATTCGAGCCAAAATAAAGGGGTACCCGATTCCCAGGTTGCGGGTTCCGAATACTTTTTCGCGGTTACGGGCTTCAAAATAAAAATGATCAAGCCGTTCGTTAACCGGATGATCGGCTTTCAAAGGCAACTCGAACGAATGGTTATCAGTCAGCTCGTGGATGCAACGGATGGCAAAATCGGCATCTAAGGTAACGAGGTCGGCTTTCCCGATGACAGAACCGTCCGGCATGGCGCGCAACCATTCGAGGGCGGCGCCGCTATATGCAGGAGAGGTATTGTTCGAGGGTGTTTCGGTGGAGGCGGGGATTGTGTTTTCCGGCATATTGCTCATGATGTAATCTATGGATGATACGGGTATGGCCTTGCAAATGAACGGATTATTCCCGAACAACGGCAGGATCGGGCGGCCATAACGCGCCACAAACTTCTATATTTTAAACCAAAATAAGGTAAATGAATTTTTCCGGTTCATGCAGCGTCTAAAATTAATAAAAAAAATTCAACGCACCTACTGCTAAATATTCAGGCGCCGGTGTACTACCTTTGCGCCGGCGTCGGGCGACCAGCTCCTGCAAAACTTCCCCAGGGCAGAAATGCAGCAAGGATATGTGGTCGTAGCGGTGTGTTCGGCGCTTTTTCTGTTTCACGGGAATGAAATTTGCGGATTGGGTAAGAAATGGGGAGAAAAATTTTTCTTTGAAAAATTTTTCTCCCCATTTCTTACCCAATCCGCAAATTTCATTTACAGGTGTAGGGGTTCGTTTCAGGATTGTTTTATCTTTACTTTTTACCCGCTGAAGCGCGCATTTCTATGCGAATGGTTCCCGAGGACAAAAATAAATACCATACCCTAAACCCTCTAAACCCCCTAAACCTTACTTCAATCACTCACTCAATTCCTTAACCATGCAATTTTTCATAGATACCGCCAACCTCGACCATATCCGGGAAGCAGCAGAACTGGGAATCCTCGACGGCGTGACCACCAATCCTTCGCTGATGGCGAAAGAAGGTATTTCGGGCGAAAAAAACGTGTTGAAGCATTACCGGGCGATCTGCGATATTGTCGGCCCGGATCGCGACGTCAGCGCAGAGGTAATTTCCACCGATTTTAAAGGAATCGTAGCCGAAGGTAAAATACTGGCCGAACTGCACGAAAATATTGTGGTAAAAGTCCCGATGATCCGGGAAGGCATCAAAGCCATTGCCTACTTTACTTCGCAGGGCATTAAAACGAACTGCACCCTGGTGTTTTCAGCCGGGCAGGCCATTTTAGCCGCCAAAGCCGGCGCCACATACGTCAGCCCCTTTATCGGCCGTATCGACGACATTTCCTGGGATGGCATGTCGCTCATCGAAGATATGGTGGAGATCTATACGACTGCTGGATACGAAACGGCCATTCTCGCCGCCAGCATCCGCAACCCGCTCCATATCGTACAAGCCGCAAAAGCCGGCGCCGATGTGGTTACCTGCCCGCTTAGCGCAATCCTTGGCCTCTTCTATCATCCGCTGACTGACATCGGGCTGGAAAAATTTCTGGCAGACCATAAAAAAGCAAATGGGTAGTTTGGAGGAAGGGAGGAAGGAATGAATTGAGGAATTGAGGGAAGTTCCCTAATCATTTCTTCAATTATTCAATTATTTAATTCCTCAATTATTCAATTATTCAATTATTCAATTATTCAACGTCCACCATGGAACTACACCTCGACCGCGATATCGTTTTTTTTGACGTCGAAACCACCGGCCTGAACGTGATACGAGATCGGATTGTGCAGATTGCCTTGGTCAAAATGCATAAAAACGGGCAGCCGCCGGCCGAATTCAGTACCCTGATCAATCCGGGTATTCCGATTTCTGAAGAATCGATGATGATCCATGGTATTACGCCCAAGGATCTGGCCAACAAGCCTAATTTTGTGCAGGTGGGACAAAAAATCCGGGATTTTATCGGCGAGGCCGACCTGGCAGGGTACAATTCCAACCGGTTCGACGTTCCTATGCTGATGGAAGAATTTTCCCGCGTCGGCATCGAATTCGAAATCAGCAAACGCAGGCTGATTGATGTACAACGAATTTTTTACAAAATGGAACCGCGCACGCTTAAGGCGGCTTACCGGCTTTATTGCGGCAAAGAACTCGAAGACGCCCACGACGCCATGGCCGATGTGCGCGCCACCATCGACGTGTTTAAAGGGCAGCTCCGCACCTACGAGGGCAAAGACTTGCTGGATGAAGACGGAAACATCATTCCCGCGCCCATCAAAAACGACATGCAGGCGCTGCATACCTTTACCAACGACCTTAATTTCCTCGACGCCACGCAAAAACTACGCGTGCAACCAGATGGAAAGGTGGTGTTCAATTTTGGTAAATACCTGGGGCAATCTGTAAAAGAAGTCTTTGCCAAGGACAAAAACTACTACTTCTGGATCGTGGAAAAAGAATTTTCCTCTCAGGTGAAGCAGATCGTGAAAGAGATGATGAAGGAGATTGAAAAGGGGAAATGAAGTTTGTCTGCATTTGAAATTGTCGTTGGAAATATCCTTTTTATTGAAGAGATTTAAAAAACGATGACTAAGTACAATTCCTGCCACTGCCGGCTATCCTCATTTTTGATAAATCTTTGGGTAAACCTGCTCCCGCCTTCGCTGAAGCTGCGGCGGGTAAACCTGCTCCCGCCTTCGCTGAAGCTGCGGCGGGTAAACCTGCTCCCGCCTTCGCTGAAGCTGCGGCG
>Ga0105046_10006621_pt1 | contig 18331 bp, 11 predicted proteins | sample MAT03_FD_78385 | JGI IMG/M metagenome (GOLD analysis project Ga0105046, IMG submission 78385) | Freshwater microbial communities from Lake Fryxell liftoff mats and glacier meltwater in Antarctica - MAT-03 (megahit assembly) | ecosystem: Environmental > Aquatic > Freshwater > Ice > Liftoff...
ATCGCGCCCGATCCGCCGCTGCTCGCGCTCCGTCAGGTCGATGAGCTGGCGCTCCAGCCGTGCCCTTTCGCCCTCCGCCTTCTTGCGCGCCGTGACGTCCGTGCGAATGGCGACGTACTGGTTTGGCGAGCCGTCGGATTCGAGGAAAGGAAAGATCGTCGTATCCACCCAGTACAGCGTGCCGTCCTTCGCGCGGTTCTGGATCTCGCCGCGCCAGATCCTGCCGCGAGAAATGGTCGCCCAGAGCTGGCGGAAGAATTCCTTCTGGTGGTAGCCCGAGTTGATCAACCGGTGATCCCGCCCGAGCAACTCCTCGCGCGAATACTTGGAGAGCTCCACGAACTTCTCATTCGCATAGGTGATCCTCCCGCGCGCATCCGTAATCGCCACGATGGAATGCGAATCCAACGCCGCCTCCAGATCCCGCACGCGCTGCTCGGCAGCAGCCATCTGCTGCGCGTGCAGCTTTCTCTCCGTGAGGTCGCGCATCACCACCTGAATCGCCGGGCCGCGGTCGTCCTCGAATCGGGTCGCCGTCACCTCCACATTCCGCACCTTGCCGTCGCACCGCACGATTCTTTGCTCCATCGGCGGCGCGGGTGTCCCCGTCTCAAGCAAAGCGCAACAGCGCTCCTTCACCTCGGCATGGAAATCGGCATGGATGAAATCGAATGGCGTCCTGCCGACGACATCCTTCGCCGACTTCGCGCCGAGCATCCGCACGCCCGTGGAATTGATGAACTCGATCCGCCCGTCGCGATACACGAACACCATGTCCGGCAGGATCTCGATCATCCTCGCCAGCCGCTCCGCGAGATTGCGGAGCGCCTTCGCGGAAGAATGTTCAGTCACATCGGCGGGCATTGCAGGACCATTACGCGGCCACGCGCTGGGTGACAATCGCCGACCTGACGGCGAGACTCGAGTTGCCCATGCCCGCCGCGGTGGCCGGCGGGAGTCAGGTCGGGCCGGGCGAGGACGGAGGCGGGCCCGCCTTTGGCAACAGGCGCGCGAGGACGAAGTTCTGCCCTGGGGATTCGAGCGTGATGCCGCTCACCGGCTTCGACACGCCGGTTTCGATGAGGAGCGCGGTCGATGTCGTCGCGAGCGAGGTGGTGAACGACTTTGGCCGTTGTCGGGAGCCGGGGACGGGCGTCGGTTCCTCGATGAGAAAAGGCATCTCGATGCCCGCGGCATCGAGCAAGCGCAGATCCTGCAGCTCCGGTCGCGCCGCATTGAGCGTCGCCGGCGGCAGGTCCATGCGCATGAGTCCGGGCGCGGGCACCTCGATCCTCTGCTGGTATCGGCACCCGGCTGGAGGGATTGCGATGACGGGCGCGCCGATCGCAACGAGGAATGCCAGGGCGGCGTTCGCTCCGAAAAATCGTTGCGGAAAATCAACGGGAAGACGCTGAAAAGCGCGTGGAAGATGAGATGCCACGTGAGCGGGATTGCGGCATGGTCCGCATCGAATCGCACGAGATGCCACGCGTATTCGAGCGCAAGCGTGGCGAACAGCGGTCCTGCCCCTGCCTCTGCCGCTCACTCTCCATCTCTCACGGATGGAGAGTGGGATGGACTTGGCAGAGGCTGAACCCGTGAAGCTACGTTTCTCTGGCTGTGTTTTCCGCTTGATCGCTGCCGCGATCCCTTTGGCCCCGGCTCCGCTGGGTTTTGGGCGGAAGAAAGATGCGGATTGAACATCGGCTGGCAGATTCCCATTGTTCGGGGCATGAATGTGCTCCCCCTGAGTTCGCTGTTAGGATTGCTGTTCGCCGTCGCTGCTTTTGCCGAGACTGTGAAGGATCGCGAGGGCGCGGTGCGGAATGACAAAGCCGCGATGGAGAAGGACGCCCGGTGGATCTACAACGACTTCCGGGCGGGCTTCGCAAAGGCAAAGGCGACCGGCAAACCGCTGCTCGTCGTCCTGCGGTGCGTGCCGTGCCTTTCCTGCGCCGGCATCGACGCGCAGGTGCTGCAAGAGCCGGAACTCGCGCCGCTGCTGGATCGGTTCGTCTGCGTGCGGCTCATCAATGCCAATGCAATCGATCTGTCCCTGTTTCAGTTCGATTACGATCTGTCTTTCTCGACGATTTTCTTCAACGGCGACGGGACGGTGTACGGGAGATACGGATCATGGACCCACCAGCGCGATCCGATGGACAAGACGACCGCGGGCTACAAGGCGGCGCTGCAAGGCGCGCTGGCGATTCATGCAGGATACCCGGCAAACAAGGCGGCGCTCGTCGGCAAACAGGGTGGCCCGACGCCTTTCAAGACGCCGGTGGAAATCCCGACGCTCGCGGATCGCTACAAGCTCGAACTCGACTGGCAGGGCAAGGTCGTGCAGAGCTGCGTGCATTGTCATCAGATCGGCGACGCATTCCGGGCTTCCTATCGGGACAAGGGCAAGCCGGTGCCCCCGGAGTGGATCTTCCCTTTCCCGCAACCGGAGACGATTGGCGTGACACTCGCAACGGACCGCGCCGCGCGGGTCGAGTCCGTTGTTGGGGATTCGATTGCGGGAAGGAGCGGCCTGCGGACCGGGGATGAATTCATCTCGCTGGCCGGGCAGCCGATGGTGTCACCTGCCGATGTGAGCTGGGTATTGCACCGGGCGCCGCAGGGCGGCTCCCTCCCCGCGGTGGTGAGCCGCGCGGGCTCACCGGTGACGCTCAATATCACGCTCCCGACGGGCTGGCGGGAGAAGACCGATATTTCGAAGCGAGTGGGGACTTGGTCGATGCGGGGAATGGCACTGGGCGGTCTGGTGCTCGAAGAGCTCACCGACGCGGAGCGTGCGCAGCGAGGCATCGCGAAAGATCGTGTGGCTCTGCGTGCCAAGGGAGTCGGCCAATTCGGCAAACACGCGGCTGCAAAGAATGCGGGATTTCAGAAAGACGACGTCATTGCCGAGATCGATGGATCGTTTGCCCGCGTCACGGAGGGTGAATTGATCGGCCGGTTGCTCAAGGATTGGAAGCCGGGCGAACGGGTGAAAACGACGGTGCTGCGTGGTGATCGTCGCATCGAGCTGTCGCTCCCGATCCAGTAAGGCGCGAATTGCGGTGATGCACGGGATTGTTGCCGGGATGCGGTCGGCTTTGCAAAAGCTTGCGAGAAACTTCGCATTCCTGCGGGAACTCCGCTCATAATTGGCCAATGGAACGACGGATCGAATCGAAATCGAAATCGAACCCCTTTGCGGTCACGGGGCTTGCGTTGCTGGGACCTGCTTTCGGGGTCGCGACCCAGGTGTGGGGGCAGGCGCTCCTGCTGCTGGGTCTGGCAACGCTCCTGATCCTGGCCCCGCCGCGGAGGGCGCCCGGTGCGCTGTGGTGCATTCTCTTCCTGGCGATCGGAGCCATCGGACTGGTGGGATTTCTTCCGTCGCAGTGGTTCGTGATGCCCGAGTGGAGGCGCATGCTGGCGGCAGATTTCCGGGTGGAATTGCCGGGGACGATGTCGCCACAGCCGTGGGTGAGTGCGCATTGCTTCTGCCTTCTTTTCGCGGGGCTGGTGTATGCACTGTATCTGGTCGCACAGGATTGGAGCCCGCGCCGTCGCCGGGAGGCCCTCGCATGGTACGCCGTGGGGATTTTGATCCTCGCAATCGTAGCCCTCGCCTCGCTGGCCATCGGTCACAGGGTTCCATTCTGGCCCGAGGTGCTGAATGTCGCCTCCAAGTTCGGATTCTTTCCGAACCGCAACCAGACCGCAAATGTGCTGGCACTTGCCGGCATCGTCTCGACTGCGCTGGCGTTCGAATCTTTCGAGCGAAAGCGGAACGCGGGGTGGTTCTGGGCAACGGCTGCCGTCGCCATCGGCATCAGTGTCGTCCAGGCCTACTCGCGCGCGGGAATCCTGCTGTTCTTTGGCGGAACCGCCGTGTGGGTGATCGTATCTTTCGCGTTCTCGCGTTCGCACAAGGGCGTGGCGCTCAGTGTCGCCGGAATCGCGCTGGCGCTCACCGCGTTCTTCGCTCTTGGCGGCGAGACGCTCGAGCGTTTTCTGCCGAAGACTGAAGGCGAGTTCCAGGATTTCCGGTTCAAGATTCACCGGGATGCGGTGCGTCTGACCGGGACTGCGCCGTGGTTCGGGCAGGGGCTTGGAAATTTCGCCCCGGTCTTTGCAATGTCGCGGGATGCATCTGCGGAACAGAACCGGGCGATCCATCCCGAGAGTGACTGGCTCTGGGTGGCGGTGGAAATGGGATGGCCCGCGGTGGTGCTGTTCGGGGGCGCATTTCTGCTCTGGCTGAGGCAATGCTTTCCGTTTTCGGAAGGCTCGGACCGTTCGTTGCGATCCGCAGCGATGGTGTGCGGGGTGGCATTTGCCCTGCATTCTTTCGCGGATGTCTCGGGGCACCGGCCGGGCTCGGCATGGGCCGCGCTTTTTCTCGCCGGCCTGGCGATCGCACCGAAGCGCGGCCTGCAACCGCGCCGATGGGTTGCTCCCGTCTTCCGGGCACTCGGGGTGATTGTGGCGCTGATTTCGGGGTGGTGGTTTCTGTCGCTGTGGTCGGAGCAGGTCGGCAAGGTCGCGCCCACGCTCCAGACCTTGGCGCGGCTGACCGAACGGGTGGATCAAGCCAATGCGCGCGGCGATTTCAGCGCGGCGGTTCTCGATGCGAGCGAGGCGCTGCGTGTTTCACCGCTGAATGCGGACCTCTACTACAAGCGCGGCGTCGCACGGGTGGGCGAGGGATTCTCAGTCCATGGCGCCGCATGGGATTTCGGGACGGCGCGATTTCTGGAACCACGCTGGGTGCAGATTTGTGTGACGGAAGGGAATGTGTGGCAGGTGGCGAATCAGCCCGCGCTCGCGCTGGATGCGTGGAGGGAGGGATTGCGCCGGGCGGGTGCCAGGGCTCCGGAGTACTACGGGCAGATGCTCGGCCGGACGCGGAACAATACTCTCGTGCGCTCTGAACTGGCACGATTCTCGAGAGCCAGTCCGGATTACCTGGTCGTCTTTTTGCAGCAGAGCGACAACCTTGAGTGCGAGTTGCTGATCGGGCAGCTCATCGAGGCTGAGCCGAAGCTGGAGTCATTCTCAAGTGAGCAGCGTAAGGCGTTGTTTTCGGTCTGGTATCAACGCGGGGATCGTTCGCTGCTCATTTCCAGCCTGCTGGCGAATCCCGAGTGGCAAAAAGAGGGCTGGCTGTGGCTTGCCTACAGTTTCGCAGAGAAGAAGGAATTTGAGCGTGCGTTTCAAATCGCGCGGGAGTCGATACCTGCCCCTACCGTGCCGGAGTTTTCCACGGGCAAGTCGTTGGTCGAACTTGAACGCGCATTTCGCTTCCGTGGGGAAGATCTCCAGGCGGGAATCGAGTATTTCGCCGCGCAACGCGCCGCCGGAATGACCGCCGAGGCTCTGGAGACCGTCATATCTTTGCAGAGGGTGAAAACCCATCCGGCATATCTGGTGTTCCTCGAAGCGGAACTCTGGTCGGAGAAGGCGGAGTGGCAAAAGGCATGGGACGCCTTGCGGCGCTTCAAGGAGAGAGGCCCCCGCTAGCCGCCGGTTCGGGTTGCCCTATTTGACCGCCTTCGTCGGCTCCTCGACCTCGGCATTCTCACGGTAGGCGGAATACTGGTAGTAGTTGCCGTAGCCGTATTCCGATTCGGCGAGGTTGACGTCGTTGCAGACGACGCCGAGCACATTGGCCTGCCGCTGCACGAGCAGGTTGATGGCGGTTCTGCTCCGACGGGCCGAGGATGTCGAAAATCGGATGACGAAGATTGCGGCGTCGATCTTGGGCGCCAGGCTGAGGACGTCGTCCGCCGCCATCACCGGGGGGGTGTCGAAGATAATGTAGTCGAACTCGGAATAGACTTCCTGCAGGAACTGGTCGGTGACCTTCCCCAGGAAGTGCTCGGCTGGATGAGGCAGGGTCTTGCCGCGCGGCAGGATCGAGAGGTTTGGAGTGGATGTGGGGATGATCACCTCCCGCCAGTGCGCACGCTGGCGGAGCACGTCCGACAACCCTGCATCACTCTCGATTCCAAACGCCTTTGCGACGCGGCCCAGCCGAAGGTCCGCATCGACGAGGAGTGTCTTCGCGCCCGAAAAGGCAAGGGTGATCGCAAGGTTGGAAGACAGGGTCGTCTTGCCCTCGCCTGGTGTGGCGCTGGTGAAGAGGATGGTCTTTGGCCGGGCTCCCTCCACGGGAAGAAAGATGATTGATGACCGAAGCGTCCGGAATGATTCGAGCAGGGCATGGCGCGGATCGTTCGATGCCAGCAATGCGACGCTGCGCTTCCCGACCTCCCGCGGGATCTGGCCGAGCATCAACTCCGGGAAGCGTTCGCGGAACTCGATGAACGAACCGATCCGGTCGTCCATTTTGTCGAGGACGAAAAGAATCAGGAGACCAAGAACGAGGCCGCCAACGCCTCCGAACGCCATCATCTTCTCCAAGCCGAGCCGGACAGAAATGGCTGGTGATGCCATCGCAAGAATCGACACGGTGTCTTGATCGAGATTCCGGTTCACATCCATGCCACGCAGGCTGGTGAGAAGGCGATCGTGCTGCCCTTTGGTGCGTTCGATCTTGGATTTGATCTTGTCGAACTCTGCGACTCGCCTTGCGAGGTCCAGTGCCTTGCCTTCCCACTCCTTGATTTTGGCCTCCAGGTTTTCGATCTGCACCCTGATGGATTTTTGGCGGCCCTTGAGCGTGTCCTCACTGGACTGGCGGAAGGTTGAGAGCATCGCCTCACCTCTGGCGACCTGCTGGTCGAGTTCCTTCATCGTCGGGTGCTGCGGACGAAGATCTTTGGCCAGTTCGTCCCGCTCTGCCTTGAGTTGCTGGACGCTTTGTTTGGCCCTCAGGTACTCGCTTAATGCGCCGCTCGACTGAGGCAGGCCATCCGACCTTCCGGAACTGGACGCGGGCGCAATTTCCCGCCGGTCCAAGTTTTGGTCCAGACTGAGGAGAGCAAGCAGGTCAAACTCCGTTTTCAGGTCGGCCAGTTGCCGATTGAGGCCTGACAGATAGAGACCCGCGCTGTTCCCGTCTTCGCGAAGGTAACCGATATTGTTTTCCTTCTGGAAGGCGTGCATGTCCTCTTCCTCCTTCAGCATTTCTTTCTCGAGACGGACGAGTTCGTCCTGCACCGCTGCCTGGGCACCTTCCTGCTTTTGCGAGCGCATTTCCTTCTTGATCGCGATGTACTCGTCCATGCAGGCGTTCAGATAGGCTTGGGCGTATTCCGGTGTCTTTCCGAAGACCCGCATGATGAAGATTGATGCCTTTGGGAGCTGCCCCACTTCGAGAGTGGAAACTTCGGCGGGCAGGTTCGGGTGTAGTGAGCGCACCCGCGTCTCGGCGCGCTTCTTCACCTGGTCGCTCTGCATCAGGTGGATCTGCGTGCCGAAGAAATTCATCAGCTCCTCGGAGTACGCGAAACTGTTATCACCCATTCGCACCTGCCCGCTGACCATCATTTGGCCGGCGGAGACATAGGAGGGGGGCTGCTGGAGAACGGACCAGCCCGCGATGCACGCGCCGATGCTCGCAAGCAGGAGCAAGAGCCACCAGCGCCGTCGGAGCAGCACACCATAGCGTTTCAACTGGACCCGGATTCGGTTCATTCCGGACGGTGCTGTGAGCATGCTTGCCTGAGACATTTGCTGGGTCAGTTAAAAGTTGAAGAGGCGTTCGGGAACCACGACTAGATCGCCGGCCTTCAGCAGAAGGTCTTTCTCAAGATGGCCCTTCTCGAGAATTTCGACGAGATCCACGATGAAGGTCTCGGTGAATTCATTCGGGGCTTCCTTACGAGTGCCGAAGACCTGGCTGAAGAAACTCGGTTTCTTGGCCGCCGTCTTCCTGGCGTGGGGCTGCTCGCCGGGTTGGATTTCCCGCTTCCGGATCACTCTGACTTCCCGCTTGTTGGCGAAGTCCGCGAGGCTTCCTGCTTTGAGGATCGCCTTGCTGATCGTAAGGGGATCGTCCGCCTGGATCTCAAGGATGCCGGGTGCCCGCACCTGCCCGGTAATATAGACTTTGCCCCGGGATTTGGCGCCGATCTGGTCGAGGCCGATGATCACCGTCGCACGAACGTAGTAGTCGCGTTCGAGGAGCGGCTTGATCTCCTGCGCGAGCTGTTTGCACGTCTTGTCGGTCGCCGTGACCCTGCCAATCAGCGGGACCTCCATCTCACCCGAGTCCGTAACCACAAGCCCGATCGGCGCACGGCGATCCTCGACGACGCGAAAACTCACCCGGTCACCGATGCCCAGTTTCACGGAGTCATTGAGGACCTCCATCGAGGTGGTGAATGCGACGGTGCTCGACCCGATAGTCTGCGGGGCGGGCGGCGCTTCCCCTTGGGCGGGACTCTCCTGGCGGGTCGGGCTTGGAGGGAGGGCGAGGAGTCCCGCTAGCGGCACAAGCAAGGCAACGATGCACATGCGTGACTTCGACAATGGCTTGGGGAACATATTGCGAGCGGGAAGCATGAAAAGTGATATAGCTGATCTAGAAGCGATATCCAACGGAGATTGTGGTCCGGTTCTGGAGGAAGCTTTGCGCCTCCACATCTGACTGGCGGTCGATGAACTGGTAGGCGAGCGACAGGCCGACATGCGCGGTGAGCCGGTAGCCGGTGTTGAAGGACGCGGTGAAAATCCGGTAGGGCGCGAGCTGAGCTACGCCGAAAAAGGTGCCCGGCAGGGTATCGACATTCTCATAGGCGAGCGCGATTCCGAGTGAGAACTGCCCGTTGATCTGCCAGTTGCCAGAGTATCGCGCGTAGGCGGTATTTTGGTAGCCGCTGAATGCGGTGACGCTGTTGGAAATGCCTGCTTCCAGCCTGTCCGAGTAATGGCGATTCAGGCGGTGTATGAACGACACACCCGCGTAGAAGCCGGATGGGTCGTTCTGAGTCGTCAGCGCCGAAGCATTCGGATCCTGTGTGCTTGCCCCTGGTGCCAGAGCGCCCGTCTGGTAGAGATTGTAACCGCCCGAGATGTTCATGTGGGTGTAACGGGTCAGTTGCACTTCAAAGAATGTGCCGAGGCTGTAGCTGGTGAAGTCTGACTGCGGCTGGCTGGGATACTTGGTGCTGTTCGCCGTAGTTTCGATCCCGGCCAAGATCGCAGAGCTGAGCTTGATGGTCGATGACGCGGATGCCTGATCGGTGGAGTTATCGAATGCGGCGAAGTTTGAGACATTCTGGCCTGCGCTCGCAGTGGACGAATCCAAGCTGATCAGAGTGGAGTGATTGTAACCGAGCGACCAGATCACGTCATTGGTGTCCCAGAGGATCGAAATTCCGATGGTGTTCGAGAAACGGCCCAACTGTGCCACTCCGCTTGCCGCTCCCACGGTACCCGGATCCTGCTGGAGTGAAAATTGATCGCGGAGATTGATGCGAAAATCCCCGGTATAGATGTCGAAACTGAGCGCGGAGTCCGGGGAAATCAGCAACTGTTGCTGGTTCAGGTTTTGGTTGTCGACATAATAGGCGTAGCCGAGTGAGGTCCGAAAACGGAGCGTGTTGAGCTTCGTCGCCGCCCACGTCGTCGTGATCCCGATTTGCGGCGACAGGATGATATCCGACTGCCCATTTGGCTGAAGGTTGATGTTGTCGTTGAACTCGGTGGTCATCGTCGCATCCACTCTCATCAGCACCTCGCCGACCTTGAAGTTGGAGACCGACGGGAGACTCGTCTTCGCCTTCTGCCGGGCAGCGGATGGCCGCGGGATCTCCTGGCCGTGGGCTGGCTGGAACAGCGCTGCGAAGACGACGCCGGCCAGCGCGAGTCGTCCGAACGATCCGCCTTCGGGTGATTGGCCGACCGAAGAGCCGCTGTCCCTGAATGCCGTGCCAGCGGTGGAGCATCGCTTGGAGTAAAGGGAGTTTCGGCAGATCATCTGGGCTTCGGTCCTCGAAGAGTGGCACGCGAATGGACCACAAGGAAAATGAATTTTATCAGGCGCGCGCCGCGGCAGTTCGCCGGTGGTACGTTCTGCTCTCGTCCTTGGGGCCGTGCTCGAACACTGCGTGCTGGCTGGTTGACAGGAAATTTCCACAGAAAATCGGAACGTGCGCCCGATTGCTGCTTTCGTCTGACCGACACTCCGTAGCTCAATGGTACCACAGCGTAAACCCACCTCGATTGCCGCGCCTCCAAGAGCCAGTTCCCCTGCGAACGGTACGGGTCCCGGCGGGCTGCCGGCTTACGACGTCCTCTTTGAGCGTGCGCCGCTTCCGATGTGTATCTGCGACGCGGAGAATATGCAGTTTCTGGCGATCAACTTTTCGGCGATGAAACGCTACGGCTGGAGCCGGGATGAATTTCTCGCGATGACAATGGACAGGATCTTGCCGCCAAACGACGTCGCGGCATTTCTGGAATATCGCCGGCAGGTGGAATCGCGCGGAGCCGATCTCAATCAACGCCAACACTGGCGGCACAGGATCAAGAATGGCGACGTCATTGCAGTGCAGACGTCCTGGCAGAATGTGAACTTCCGCGGCCGCCGGGCGGTGCTCGTGACCATGCACGATCGCACCAGTCACCTCCGCGCCGAGGAGGAGAATCGCGAACTCGCCCACGTGCTGAATCTCGCTGCGGACGCCATCATCGTCTGCAGTCTGGAGCGCGAGATCCGCTACTGGAACAATGGCGCCGAACGCCTCTACGGCTGGACCTCCGAGGAGGCACTTGGCAAGAAAGTGCATGAACTGCTGAAGATCGACGTGGACATGTGCCTGAGGTGCATGGATGGCCTGCTGGAAAAAGGCGTGTGGAATGGGCAGATGACCCACGGTCGCCGGGAGGGTGGCGAAGCGATCGTCAACAGCCGTTGGACCCTCGGTTTCGATGAGGAGACCAAGCAGCCGAAGTCCGTCCTGCTGATCAATTCAGACATCACTGAAACCAAGAAACTCGAGTCGCAGTTCCTGCGCGCACAGCGTCTCGAGAGCATCGGCACGCTCGCCAGCGGAATCGCACACGACTTGAACAACATCCTCTCGCCGATCCTCATGGCCACCGGGATTCTCCGCCAGTCCCTCGGGCCCGAGGATCAGCAGATGGTCCAGATCATCGAGGGCAGCGCCGAGCGCGGGGCGGGTATCGTCAAGCAGGTGCTCACTTTCGCCCGCGGGGTGGAGGGGGAGCGCGTGCTGCTTCAGCCCAAGCATATCTTGACGGAAATGGTGAAGGTCATGAATCAGACCTTTCCGAAGAACATCAACATCAAGACGCACTTTGCCCCTGAGTTGTGGACGGTGCAGGGCGATGCCACGCAGCTTCACCAGGTCCTGCTAAACCTCTGCGTGAACGCCCGGGATGCCATGTCTCCCAAAGGCGGCGACTTGAGGGTCTCCTGTGAAAACATCGAGGTGGACCAGCAACTCGCCAGTTTGAATCCGGGCTCATCGCTGGGGCCTCATGTGTGCTTTGCAGCCACCGACACGGGCAGTGGCATGACGCCCGAGGTGATGGAGAAAATCTTCAATCCATTCTTCACCACCAAGGAGCAGGGCAAGGGCACAGGTCTCGGCCTCGCGACGGTCATCGGAATCGTGAAGGGCCACAAGGGCTTCCTCACCCTTCAGAGTGAAGTCGGCATCGGAACCACTTTCAAAATCTACCTGCCCGCAAGCAGTGAAACTCGTGTGGATGAACCGCGCGACGAGGAACTCACCAGTCTCAGGGGTTGCGGCGAACTCGTCCTGGTCGTCGATGACGAAGCGCCAATACGGGAGGTGATCGTCGGCACCCTGGAGGCGCACAATTACCGCTGCTACACCGCCGAGGATGGGACCGATGCGCTGGCGCTCTATTTTGAGCGACGTGGCGCGATCAATCTCGTCATCACCGATGTCCACATGGGCATGATGGACGGCATCACATTGTCCCGCTCGCTGAAGAAACTGAATCCCGATGCGAGGGTGATCGTTTCGACTGGCCACCTCCAGAAGGAAGGCCAGACCGAGCTGGAGGCAATCGGTGTGAACGCCTTCCTGGAAAAACCCTACACTGCGGAGAAACTCCTCCGCTGTGTGCGCCAGGCCCTCAATGCGCCAGCCGCGACCGCAGCCGCCTCAGCCGCTACAGGCGGTTGAGCTGATCGAGCAACCCGGCTTGGGTGAGACCGTCCGCGATCCATGCGTCTCCGCGCTTGCGGAAAAGCACATAGACTGGCACGCCTGCGCGCCCCATTTTGTTCAGCGCGGCCTCCACGTCCGGCGGCTGCCGCGTGTAGTCGGCCTTCACCGCCACCACGCCCTTCGCCTTCATCGCGGCGATGACGGGCGCGGTGTTGATGACGGTGGCCTCGAAGACCTTGCAATTCGCGCACCACTTCGCCGTGAAGTCCACGAACACCGGATGCTTCTCCTCCAGCGCCTGCCGGATTCTCGCAATGCTGAATGGCTCCCACGCGATTCCTTCCGCGCTCGTCTCCGTCGTGGAAGCAGCCACGGTGACATTCACGCGGCCCTGGACGAATGCAAACCATCCGCCCACTGCCGCGAGCAGCGCGACAGGCAGCGCCCAACGGGATTCATGCCAGTTGCCGAGCAACCAGCACGCGACACCGAGAACGAGCAGGAAAAAGCACGCCTGCACGACTATGTCTGTCGTCGGAAACGAATCGAGCAGCCACACGACAAGCGCGAGCATCACAAAGCCAAGCACCTGCTTGAAGCGCACCATCCACATCCCGGGCTTCGGCAAAAATTTCATCCACGCCGGCTGCCATGTGAGCAGGAAGTACGGCAGCGAGAGCCCTGTCGCGATCGCCGCGAACATCGCGAACACCTGCGGCCCCGGTCTCGTGATAGCCGCGCCGATCACCGGCCCGACGAGCGGCGCGGTGCATGATGTCCCGAGCAGCGTGGTGAAAAGGCCGTGCATGAAGGCACCGCCCGCACCCTCCTGCGACGACAGCTCGCTGAGTTTCGACGATGCTCCGCCCCCGAGCGTAATTTCAAAGACGCCGAGCAGGCTGAGGCCGAAGACGAACACCACGCCGATCATCACCGTGAGCAGCAGGGGATTGGAAAACTGCGCGCCCCAGCCGAACGATTTCCCAAACGACGCGAGCGCCACAATGAGCGTCGCGACAATCGCGAAGAATGCGAACACGCCGGCGCAAAACGCGAGGCCGAGCCGGAAGATGCGATCTTTCGCCTCCCCCGCCTGCTGCACGAATCCGAAAATCTTCAGGCTGATCACCGGCAGCACGCACGGCATGAGATTCAGCAGCAGCCCGCCGAAAAATCCCTCGACGAGCAGGAGCCACAGGCCCTTCGGCTTGGACGTTATGCCGTCGAACGGATCCCAGCCGCCGGCCTCGGCTACCGCGACCGGCTCCACGACCGGCTTCGGCGTCGCTTCGGATTTTGGCAGCGCGACGGCGGTGGACGCAGTCTTCCCGACCATCCAGCCTTCGCGCACGCCGCCGGGCTTCTGCACGACGAGCAGGCCGCTCCACGCGAGGTCCGCGGGGACTTTGTCATCGAAAGGAAAACCGAGGACGCGCGTGCCGTCGGCTTCCGTCTCGCTCTTGACGCTTCGCTTGATTTCAAAAGTGCTGCCGAACTCCTCCGGCGGCTGCGGGAAAAACTCCACCGTCGCGTCCTTTGGCAATCCGCCGATGCGGACGATGAGCGTCTTGTCCTTCCCCTCGTATTTCACGTCCTGCGTCGGCGGCGCGTCGGTGTGCGGGAGCTGCGCCATCCATTTTGAAAAGATCTCCGCGTTCGCGGGCTTCGCGATGCCAATTGGAAGCTTCAGTTCCAAATCCGCATTGCCAGGGATGCACGTCTCGGCGCACACCTGCCATTTCGCCTTGGCGCCGATGCGCACCTCGCCCTGCTCAGGCTTCGCGGATGGCGTGATTCTCACCGGAAAAAAAACCTCGTGCTCGTAACCGAAGCTCGACTGCCCATCCTGATCCACCACGAGGTGCGGCAGCGGAAAATTGACCGGCCCCGCCTGCCATCCCTCGGGCAATTCCCAATCGACGCCGAACGGGAAACTCGGCGAGCCGCCGAACTGCCAGTAGGTGTGCCAGCTCGGAATGATCTTCAGGTGGACGCCGACGAAAAACGGCTTGCCCGCTTCAACCGCGGCCGTGTCCGCGATGAGCTTCTGATCTGTGATGGGAACTCCATTCGGCCCCGGTTGCCCACGCACGATGGCTGTGGAAAGAAACGCCAGCGCGCAGGCGAGAAGGATTCGGGGAATGGTCTGGTTCTTCATGGCTGTGTTTTACAAACGCTACGGGGAGCGGTTCCCGAAGTCCAACAGCACTCTCATCCTGCGACTATTTGGCGGAGGAGGGAGCGGTCTTCTTCTTCGCGCCTGCGCCAGGCGCCTTTGGTTCCCGGGCGGCGAACTCAAAGCCCACCTTGCCGTCCTCTTTCAGGACGAGAAACGCCTTGAAGCCACGACCGGTGCGCGCGCTGACGAAGCCAGCGAGCAGGCCGGTCTTGCCATCCTTCAGGATCGCCGCGCAATCGGAACGCGTGAGATTTTTCCGCAGGATCGTCTTGCCCAGTTTGAAGGTGCATTTCTTCTCCGCCCGCTTGTCGCACTGGAATGCATCCACCGCTTCGAGCACCTGGCCCGTCTCGCACAGCCGGCATTTCCCGACCGGCTCGGGGTTCACCCACTCGGGCTGCGTGCCGTCGCCTTCGTCTTCCTTCTTGAAGTCGAACTGCACCTTCCACTCCTCGCGGTCGAGCTTCAGCGGGGCGGAAAATGCGCGGCCAAATTTGCTGCGGAATCCTTCGAGCGGCCCGACCTGTCCCTCGGTGATCAGCTTCGTGACTTCGCTGCGCTCCAGCTCCCGGCTCGCGACTGTCTTCCACACGGTCAGTCCGCAATCGGGATTCGCGCAGGTGTAGCTCTTGAAGGTTTCCTTGAAAGGCGTGGTGCCGCACTTCGGGCAGGTCACTTCGAGCGGCTCGAAATTCCCGACGATCTCGCCACCCTGATGGCCCTTCACCTTGTTCACGATCTCCGTCGTGAGCCGGCGGATTTCCTCCATGAATGCCGCGCGCGAAAGTTTCCCGCGCTCCATCTGCCGCAGCTTGAACTCCCATTCGCCGGTGAGCGCCGGCTGCGTGAGGCTCTGCGCGTCGAGATTCTTCAGCAGGATGATCAGGCTCAGCCCTTTTTGCGTGACGACCAGTTCGCGCCCATCGCGGATCACGTAGCCTTCGTAGATCAGGCCCTCGATCGTCTGCGCACGTGTCGCCGGCGTGCCGAGTCCGCGCTCGGCCATCGCCTCGCGCAGCTCCTCGTCGTCCACGAGCTTGCCCGCGCCTTCCATCGCCGACAGCAGCGTGCCTTCGTTGAATCGCGCGGGCGGCTTCGTGAGGCTCTCCTTCACCTCTATGGCCACCGTCTCCGCCCGCTCGCCGGGCTTCGCGGGCACGATCGCCTTCTCGCTGTCCGTGCCCTCGACCTCGCGGCCGTACACCGCCATCCAGCCGGGGTCGGTGATGATGCGCCCAGTCGTCTTGAACGCCTCACCTTCCACCCGCGTGATGCGCGTCGTGTCCTCAAATTGCGCCGCCGGATAGAACACCGCGACAAACCGTTTCGACACCAGATCGAAGATGCGCTGCTCCTTGTCATCCAGACCGCTCGGCACCGTCCCCGTCGGCACGATGGCGAAGTGATCACTCACCTTTGCGTTGTTGAAAATGCGCTTGTTCGGCTTCACCCAGCCGCTCGTCATCGCCTTGCGCGCATGCTTCGCCAGTTCACCGGAAAAGCTGCCCATCACCTGCTTCGCCGTCTCCAGATGATCCTCCGGCAGATACCGCGAATCGGTTCGCGGATACGTGAGCGCCTTGTGCTTCTCGTAAAGCGACTGCGCGATCTGCAGCGTCATCCGCGCGGGAAATCCGAAGCGCCCGTTCGCCTCCCGTTGCAGCGTGGTGAGGTCGTAGAGCTGCGGCGAAATCTGCGCCGCCGCCTTCTTCTCCTCCTCGATGATGCCCGGCTTGCCCTTGCACTTCGCCTCGATCGCATCCGCCTGCGCCTTCTCCCAGATGCGCTCCGCCTTCGCCTGCTCATCGGTCGCCTTCTTCGCGTCGAACTTCTCATCGAACCACCGCCCGCGATACTGCCCCGCCTCGATGCCGAAATCGCCGAACACCTCGAAATACGCCCGCGGCACGAAGGCGCGGATCTTCTCCTCGCGCTCGGCGAGGATGGCCAGCGTCGGCGTCTGCACACGCCCCGCGGTCGTCTTCTGGAATCCGCCGCCACGCGAATTGAACGACGTCAGCGCCCGCGTGGAATTGATCCCCACCAGCCAGTCCGCCTCACTGCGCGACACCGCCGCATCCGCCAGCGGCAGCATTTCCGCATCGCTGCGCAGATTCGCGAATGCCGTGCGGATCGCTTCCGTCGTCATGCTCTGCAGCCACAGCCTTCGGATGGGCTGCTTCGCCGCCGTCGCGCGGATGATGTTGCGGAAAATGAGTTCACCCTCGCGCCCGGCGTCGCAGGCATTGATGATGTCGCCCACGTCCTTGCGCTTGATCAGCTTCTTGAGCACCGCGAGCCGCGGCGCGTTCTTCTCGATGGGATTCAGGTCAAAGTGCGTCGGCAGGCTTGGCAGATTCTCCAGCTTCCACTTGCCGCGCGCCTCGCTGCCCTCGGGCGCGGCGATTTCGAGCAGATGCCCCACCGCGCTCGACACCACATACTTGTCATTCTCGTAGAATTCCTCCCCGCGTCCCGGCTTCATGCCCAGAGTCCTCGCCAAATCTTGGGCGACGCTGGGTTTCTCGGCGAGGACGAGTGTTTTCATGTGGTGATCGGGCTGAAGGGCGTGGGGAGTTAGGCGGTGTGAGCTTTTCGCGCAACTGGAAAAATTTCCGGAAGTCCTCTCGTCAATGCACGGTCAGCAGGTGCCAGCACAGTCGAATTTGGGGCGTTGGCGGTGTGAGGAGCCCGGTCCCTGCGAGTGGGTCGCTTGCCCCTCCTCCACCGCCTCCCGTTAGCGCTTCCGATCGATCTGCTGCTCGCGAAACCTCTGCAGTTCCGCGTCGAGCAGCCTGGGTGGGATCCAGAAATCTGTCTGTTTGATTTGCTCGAAGGCTTCGGCCAAATCGAGCAAATCCTGTTCAGCGGCCCGCTCCAGGATTCCGATTGTCCCGGTTATTTGCAAATCACGCGCCCGCGCCGCGGAACGTCCGTCGGATTCATCGATGAGCAAAAGATCCGCTTTCAACTCAGCCGCCAGACTGATGGCGGCGCATTCGCCTTCATGAAGTTCGGGGATCGGCTCGACCGCGGCTGGTGCCTGAACGTGAAGCCAGAGCGGCTTTCCGTTGATGAAATCGTGGATGGCCTGGGGGCGCTTTGCATCGGTGAGTTCCGCGGCAATCTGGGGCGGGATGAATACCTCCCCAAAAAGCGCGGGAAGAATTTGAATACAACCGATGTTGACCAGCACGATGAGCGGCGAACTGTCCGCGACAACAATCATCGGGGCGCTTCGCCGAGCACTTTGCGCAGAGTATCCCGATCACTTTCGACGTCGGTGCTGCTCAGGGATTGTTCCTCGACGCGGTGGCGCTTGAGAACCGCGTCCGTCTCCACGCGATCCACTCCCAGCACACGGGAGAGCTGAAAGTGGTTGAGCCTGCCCTGGCGGAAAAGCTCCACCGCGCACGCTTCCTTCGCGTCGGAATCCAGATCCGGGTTTTCCTCGCGCAGTTTTGCTTCGATATCCCTTGGGAATTTCAGAGTGACCGACATGCGCGGAGGCTAGCATCGACCGGAGAATCCGTCCACGTCTTGCTGGTTCCATCGCTCTGCGAGAACCGGAGTGCGTGCCGGCTCAGCGGAGATGATTGAAGGCGACGCCACAGCTTTGCGGAGGCATCCTCGCCCGCTCAAAACCAACAAGCCCTGCGTCCCGTTTTGAAGCCTCAGGGCAGACTCACGCGGACGCCGAAGAACCCGCTCGCGGTGAAGCCTGCGGGGAACGGCACGCTGACGATCTGGTGGGTGCCGTCGTCGGCGAGGACGGTGGGCGTGGCGGTGCTGTCCAGCCACACGGAGAAATCGCTGCTGAACCGCACGGCATACGTCAGCCCTGCATTCGCGTAGTCCTTGCGCCGCACGAAGAGCGCGCGTCTGTCCGCGCCCTCGGTGCGCGTGATCGGCTGGCCGGTGGCGGTGATGCTCCCGCCGCCCGCGAAGGTGCCCGTGTAAACGAGGGGACCGCTCGCAGCGCTGTTCGGGTCCATGCCAAAGGCGAAGTTCCCGACGTTCATCGCGCCGTTCACGCCGACCACGGCCGGGTCGTGGGAGACCGCATTCACCACGGCCC
>Ga0105046_10006623_pt1 | contig 18326 bp, 19 predicted proteins | sample MAT03_FD_78385 | JGI IMG/M metagenome (GOLD analysis project Ga0105046, IMG submission 78385) | Freshwater microbial communities from Lake Fryxell liftoff mats and glacier meltwater in Antarctica - MAT-03 (megahit assembly) | ecosystem: Environmental > Aquatic > Freshwater > Ice > Liftoff...
GCGCACTCGCGTAAACCTAAGAAGCTCTGAAAGCCTGTTATCGCCAGTTCTTTTCAGCCCTGCAAGGGCGACATAGCACAGCGATGGGCCTTGGCCCATCGTTCCAAAATGACGCGACGTTTCCAAGCCCTGCAAGGGCGAAATAGCTCAGTCCCACAAATCGGTTGAAGAATATTGGCGTGGAACCATTGCGCCCCTACAGGGCTCCCAAAACATGCCCTGAACAAAACGATGGGTTGACACCCATCGCTTTGCTATTACGCCCCTTCAGGGCTGTGCCTCAGCAGGTTGCATGAGCTTAGGATTACGCCAATGCGCTGTACAGTGGGAGAATGCCCGCTTGTTCAACCCGCTTGGTCCAACCGCTTTACGCAGTTCGTTGAAATTGATGGCTAGGCGCCAACCTTCAACTTTCTCAACCTCTCAACCAACTCGGAACCCTTCTTATCGGCTGTTGGGGCTTGTTACTCGCACGTTAACAAAAGATGGTCCGGTCTTGTTGTCGCCAGCAACTTCGGATGTGCTACATTTAAGCATTCAAATACCAAAGACGCGGTCCCGCTCCGATCGCAAAGAACATGATCAACGTAGATACAACACCCAAGGATGCCCTTGAGCAATTCTTCGGATTCACCAAGTTCAAAGGCGAACAAGAAGCCATAATCCAAAGCGTGCTGGATGGCAAGAACACCTTTGTAATAATGCCCACTGGGGGCGGCAAGAGCCTTTGCTACCAGTTGCCGGCCCTCATGAGCGAGGGTACCGCGATCGTGGTGAGTCCCTTGATCGCTCTTATGAAGAACCAAGTGGATGCCATTCGCGGGTTCAGTTCGGAGGAAGGGATCGCCCATTTCTTGAACAGTTCGCTCACACGGAATGAATCCATGCGGGTCAAGGAAGACATCAAGGCCGGCCGGACGAAGATCCTTTACGTTGCTCCTGAAAGCCTGACGAAGAAGGAGAACGTTGAATTCCTCAGCGAGATCAAGATCAGTTTCTTCGCGATCGACGAGGCGCATTGCATCAGTGAGTGGGGCCACGACTTCCGTCCGGAGTACCGTCGCTTACGCACGATATTCGACGAGATCAAGCGCGTACCGGTGATCGCCCTTACGGCGACGGCCACCGAAAAAGTGCAGGAAGACATCCTGAAGAACTTGGACATACCCGGAGCGGTCACCTACAAGGCATCCTTCAACCGGCCGAACCTTTACTACGAGGTACGCCCAAAGAGAGATGTGGCCCGCGAGATCACCAGATTCGTGAAACAACATAGTGGCCGCAGTGGGATCATCTATTGCCTCAGCAGAAAGAAGGTGGAAGAAGTAGCCGAGACGTTGAGCGTTAATGGGATCAAGGCCTTGGCCTACCATGCGGGTATGGATGCGTCCCAGCGCGCTCGCCACCAGGATATGTTCCTGATGGAGGATGTGGATGTGATCGTTGCCACCATCGCTTTCGGTATGGGGATCGATAAGCCGGATGTGCGATTCGTGATCCACCACGACATTCCCAAAAGCCTGGAGAGCTACTACCAGGAAACGGGTCGAGGCGGCCGTGATGGAGGTGAAGGCAAGTGCGTGACCTTCTATAGCTATAAGGACATCGAGAAGTTGGAGAAATTCCTTCAGGGCAAACCCGTGGCGGAGCAGGAGATCGGCAAACAGCTCTTGCAGGATACAGTGAGCTACGCCGAGACCAGCATGTGCCGCCGCAAATACCTGCTGCACTACTTCGGCGAGGAAATGAAGGGCAACGACTGTGGCAACTGCGACAATTGCTTGGACCCGCAGGCCACCTTCGAAGGCAAGGAAGACCTTGTTCAATTGTTGGAAGCCATACTGGAAAGCAAGGAAAGACACCGCGCCAAGTTCATCTGTGATCTGATCACCGGCACGGAAACTTCCGAGATGAAGACGTACAAGGGCGAAGCGATGAAGTGCTACGGAAAGGGATCCGAAAAGGAAACCCAGCACTGGTTGGCTGTCCTGCGGCAGGCTCTTGTACAGGGCTTCCTGCACAAGGACATTGAGAGCTACGGTAACCTTAGCTTAACGGAACAAGGCAAGAAATACCTGAAGAAGCCAACGTCCATCAAATTCGCAGTGGAGCGTGATTACAGTGATGTGGACACTGTTAACGATGAAGGGCCGAGTGCACGGACCACGGCGGCCGATGAGCGCTTGATGAAAATGCTGCGCGACTTGCGCCAACAGGTCGCCAAAAAGCAGAAGTTGCCACCGTATGTGATCTTCCAGGATCCGAGCCTGGAGGAAATGACGATGCGCTACCCGATGACCATTGACGAGCTTACACACGTTTCGGGTGTTGGTCCGGGCAAGGCGAAGAAGTATGGCAAACCCTTCATTGAGCTGATCGCCGCCTACGTGGACGAGCACGACATAGAGCGTGAAGATGAAGTACAGGTCCGTTCCGTGGTGAAGAAGAGCGGCAACAAGGTGCACATCATCCAGAACATCGATAAGCGCTTATCGTTGGAATCCATCGCCAAGGCGAAGGGATTGACGATGACCGATCTGATGACCGAATTGGAAAGCATCGTGCAGAGCGGCACCAAGTTGGACATCAACTACTACATCGACGAGCAATTGGAGGCTGACTCCCAGGATGAGATCATGGATTACTTCCGCGAAAGTGAAACGGATGATCTGGAAACGGCCCACCAGGAAATGGACGCTGCATACAGTGAAGAGGAATTGCGTTTGGTGCGGTTGCGTTTCATGAGCGAGGTTGCTAATTAAGTGGAGGTTGAGGGTTGAGAGGTTGAGAGTTGAAAAGGTTGAATACGTCAACCCACAACATATCTACATCTTTACCGACCATTCGCTCAACCCACGACATCATATACCTTGGTCGTACCTAGGCTAGCACATACTGAGTAATTGGTCGGTGGGATGGAGAAGGGACAGTGGCAAGGCCGCATGTATTAGCCCATGATCAAAGCACTTTCCTCGGCATGCAAAAGCACCGCCCTCGCATAGATAGTCACCCCTCTCCTTGGGCGCAGTTCGAGCGCAGTCGAGAACGGGGCTGGGGGTGAGGCCGTATTTCCCAACTTCCAACTTTCTTCAACCCTCAACTGTCTCCAACCCTCAACCCGTCATTTCGGGCCACGACCCGGAACAACCTCTTCAACCCACCCAATGAGCCCCAACGAACTGAGTCTCGTAGCCAAGCACGTTATGAAGCTTCTCGTGGAACGCCGATTTGACGAGTTGGAGTCCGCCACGAACGGGACGCGGTTGAGCGCAGATGATATTGAAGGTGCCGTGGATGATATCGGTGTTGCATTGGTCATGCCCCCGGAACCCAGTTGGAGGGACCTTCGGATCACGGCCGTGCGCAACTGGCCCGGGGCCTTTGCTCTAGTGCTTCAACTCTGGACAGCGAATGGGCGTACCCCCCACTCTGTTGAATTGACGGTCCATACGAAGAACGGCGAACCGGTGATCGAGCTGGACGACATCATCGTTCAGTGATCAGCGCACTAGTTCGGAGACAGCACCCCAGGCCATCATACCGGCGCCCGTGGCAAGTGCATCCTCATCGATATCGAACTCGGCCCGGTGCAAGCCGCTTGTGGTCCCCGGCTTGTCGGGGTTTCCGGTACCCAAGCGGAAGAAGCAACCTGGCATAACGTGGGTGTAGTAGGCGAAATCCTCTGCACCCATGCGCAGGTCCATATCGATCACATTCTCGGCACCCATGTAGGCCACTGCGGCCTCGCGGATCCGAGCGGTCAATTCCGGATCGTTCTTCACCACGGGTGAGCCCTTCACCAAGTTGAAGTCCACATCACCACCCATGGCTTGTGCGATCCCTTTGGCCCATTTCGGCAACAACGTATGGAGCTCTGCCCGCCAGTCCTCATCGAAGGTTCGAAGTGTCCCTTCCATGGTAACGATGTCCGGAACAATGTTGGTGGCACCATTGGCGATCACCTTGCCGAACGAGAGCACCATGGGTCGTCCCGGTTTGTTACGTCGACTCACGATCTGTTGCAAGGCAGTGAGCAACTCAGCAGCAATTAGGACCGGGTCCACCAACAAGTGCGGAGAACCAGCGTGTCCTCCTTTGCCCTTCACCGTGATGTACAATTCATCGGCCGCGGCCATGAACGCACCGGACCGGAATCCGAGCTTCCCGATCGGGAGTTCAGGAGTGACGTGTTGGCCAAGTATACCAGATGGCTTGGGATCGTTGAACACACCTTCCTTCACCAGAAGGGAAGCGCCGCCGGGTTCCTTTTCCTCACCCGGTTGGAACACGAGCATGACCGTACCGGACCATTGGGCGCGCATTCTATGCAGCGCGATCCCGGCCCCGAGCACCGTAGAGGTATGTGCATCGTGCCCGCACGCGTGCATTACTCCGGGGTTGGTGGAACAGTACTTCTCCTTCCCGATCTCCGTTATTGGCAAAGCGTCCAGATCTGCACGGATGGCCATGCATTTGTCCGATGCGCTCTTCGTCCCCTTCACCAGTGCAATTGCGCCAGTACCAGAAGAGTCGGCTGTTAGTTTACCCACGCCGGACCGCACTTCGATCCCTTCTTCCTTTAATCGTTCCAGCACGAATGCAATGGTTTCGTGTTCCTGGAATGAAAGTTCAGGATGGCGATGGAGATGCCGACGCCACTTCACCATATCGGGCTGTAGTTCGGCCACCGCCTTTTTGATCTGCTGTATCATTTTCCAAAGATCAGCTTGAAGGCCACGAACAGTGTAATTCCACCAAAGACCTTCTTCACAACATCCATTGGCAACAACAAGGACCACTTGCTGCCGAAATAACCACCCACTACGAAAGCCAAGGCGATCACCAACACGACCTTGGGATCGATCACACCGGCGTTGTAATAGTTGCGGGCTGCCAAGAACACCACTGGGAACATGAGCACCGCCAAACTGGTACCTTGGGCTTGGTGTTGGGAATAACCCAAGAGCAGGACCATTGCAGGCACCATGATGATGCCCCCACCCACCCCAACGAAACCGCTCAAAATTCCGGCCAAAAGACCGACCAACAAAAGCAGCAACACGGTGTTGAGGTCCCACGCCATGCTACACCATCAAATATCCAGAGCCAAGGAGAAGTGGAACACCCTTGGTTGTATCACGCCATCATCAATGCCCCACGCCCAGTCGGCGCGCACGAAATAGCCCAGCAGACGGGCCCTGAGGCCTACCCCGTAGGATCCTAGTATGGGTTCCCGGTTGTTGACCAAGGTTATCGTGAGCGGATTGCCAGGTATGACCAACTCATTGAATGAATTGTCGTTCGCGTAAGGTCCACTGCCGGTCCATGCTGCACCCATGTCGCCGAACGCGATGATCTGGAAATTGTGCAGGAAGTCCGATCGGATGGGTCTGTTGAGCAGATAGCGGAAAAGCGGAAGCCGTATTTCGGTGTTCAGGACACCGAAACTCGTTCCGTTGCGTGCGCCATAGAAGAACCCACGCATAGGTACCGCCATGCTCTGGTAGAAGTAGTTCTGCGACGCATCGATGGGTATGGTATTGTCGACCTTGGCAAAGAGCCAATTGTCCACCCCGCCAAGAAAAAAGGCAACCTTTCTATTGCCGAATGAACTGCTACCGGCCAAGCGTGTAACCCAGATCATATCGCGATGGATCCGCAGCGAATGGCGCAGGTCGAGTCCGAGCACTTGCATATCGCTCTTTCCCTTCGCCTGTTGGTAATACTCCGCGAAGAATTTCAGCTTCCATCCGGTCCACAGGTTCAACCCGCGTGGCATTGAACTGTCGTAGATGTATTCCAACTTACCACCGACCAAGTTGTCGTTCCCGTTTGGAGATCGCAAACTGACCGGGTCGATGCTTTGGACCACATAACGATCATTCCGGTACAAAATGGAGGCCCGCACACTCGCCAGTTCGCTGAAAGGCCAAGAGATCTGGTAACGGACATTATGGGTATGCACCTTGATCACGTCAATGCCCAATTGCAACTGCAAGGCTTGGCGTTGGAAGCTGATCCGCTTGTCCAGTCTACGCTTCAGGTTCTCGTAGGCCAACAAGTAGTCGTTGTTGCTCAGATTAAGTGCCAACCGGAAGCCACCCACGATCTTATAGTCCTCGAAGAGATCACTGATCCCCATACGAGTAAGCGCACTAAGACCCGGATTGAGGTTATCCGGTCCGGTGGCTACTTGGTAGAATTGGGAGTTGTAATTGTTGTCCACCTGGGTGATCACACCATCAATGGCAAAGTTCAGGTTATAGTTGCGCTGGTCGGGGTATGCGAACGGCTTTTTCGGTACCGTATCTGTTGGAACGCTCTTTGTTGCAAGCGGGGCCGGGGAGGTGGCGCTTTTGGTGGGATCAGTGAGCTTGGACTGTTCGTCCAGAAAAACGTAATTACGCACATCAATGGCATCGTCACCGGTGGCACGTGGGAGTTGCGGTCTCACCTTGACCACAGGGCTCATGTCATTGGACAAGGATGTCGGGTTCTCTGCATCCTTCATCAGTGGTGCTTCCCCCTCTCCGGACCCATCGCCACGCGTGTTCTGGTCCACAGAACGGGCCGCGTAGAAATGGTACTTGCCCGTATTGAACACCAGCTGGGTGTACCTCCCTTGTTGTGCGTTCATATCCTGCTCCAAGATGGACCGCTGCAGATCGGTGGCGCGCTCCACCACGGAAAAATAGCGGTAATGGACCGTGGTATCAATTTGGCTAACGGCGCTATCATACCGTACCAGATAACGGTTCAAAATGTTACCCGCGTCGGACAGGAACGTATAGTGTGTAGAATCGTACTGGGCGGGTTGCGTTTCGTTCTCTCCGGGAGTATCGGTAAGTCGGGTGAGAATGGGGGATCTTGTTCCCAGGTCCAGCAGATAAATATCCTTGGGACCATGCACCAGACCCACATCGGTCCGTGAACGGAGGGTATCGTTGTCCCTATCACTGCTGAAGATGATCCGCTCGCCGTCGTCCACGAATTGGGGGTCCAGGTCATCGAACTGATCATCGGTCAATTGTTCTTGCCGGTTGCCGATCGGGTAATAGTAGTACAGGTCCGTACGGCCTTGGCGCACTGCACTGAAGACCATGTTGCGCCCTTCGGGGCTGTAATCCATGCTCAGGATCTTGTCCAATTGAAGGATCGGTTTTTGACTGGTCTTACGATCATCCACGGTATAGGTCCGCATGTACAGCTCGCCTCTCTTTTCCAGCGCATAGCTCAGTGCTTGGCTCCCGGGGTGCCATGCGAGCACGGGAAAACTGCGGTCCACGATCCGGTCCAATTTCTTCTCCCCTTTAATGATGCGCCGCCGCTTTCCGGTCGCTGCTTCCTGCACCCACACTTTGTATTGGCCCTTCTCATTGCTCACCCAAGCGAAGTACCTGCCGTTCGGACTTTGCTTGAATTCACTGTAGGTGCGCCATTTCTTGGTCTTAACGGGCAACGGTTCCAGTGCAACTTCTTGGCGCTGCTTGTCCTCCTCGGCGAATTTGCCTTTGTAATAGGCGATGCACTCCTTCGTCAAGGTCTTCAATGAAACGCCCAGCACGAACAGGAATCCGCTCTCCGGGTTCCGGCTTACACGGGTCATATAGAGAATATTGGGCATGACCCCGGGGCCGTAGACATCGGCCACATACTTCCAAACCATATGGCCCGCATACTTGGCCTCGTTCCCTTCCAACCGGTTGAATTTGTCATACCGACCGCTCAGTACCCCATCGCGGATCCGGTTGTTCAGGTCGGCATCCCAGGGCTGGGAGAAGTAGGACATGATGCCTTCGGTGTACCAATCGGGCAAATTCATGAACGTACTGCTCTTGAGCACATCGCGCCAGTTGCCGCCGAACATCATTTGGTCGATGATCACATGGGCGATACCCGAACGGATCTGTCGATCGAGCAAGGCATGGTCCCCTTCGTAGTACACGAAGATCTTGGTGCCGACGATGCGCGTGAGTCCTCCGATGTTCTGTTGCCCATCCACCCCTGCGATCCCGATATTGCTTTGGCGGAAATCGGTCAAGGAGTTGTAAACGATGAATTGAAGACGTTCGTCCAACGCGAAATCGAATTGCTTCTCCAGGTCCTTCAGGTGAACTGCGGCGGCTTGCGCGGTGTACTTGGCAATGTCAACGCCTTCCTTGTAGAAGAACACTTCCATGTCCTTGAACCGGAATTGCTGCCAAAGGAATTCCTGGTACTGCACACGGTTCTTCCCATACTCTTGCTGGGAACCGGAATAGAACTGGGCGTGGGCCACAACAACCATTGCCAGAGCGAATACTACGCTGAACGATCGACGGCTATGGAGGGGCAAATGAGGGATCACGGAATGAAGGTAGTTACTTTGGATCGCCCTTTCGCGCTCAAAGCGGTGCGAATTTCGGGATCTTTTGCCATGTTGCATATCAAAAAGTTCACCTTCAACCCATTCCAAGAGAACACCTACGTGGTACACCACGGAAAAGAAGCCCTTTTGATCGACCCCGGTTGTTGGGACCGCGATGAAGAAAAGATGCTTGGTTCCTACCTGTCGGATAACGGATTGAAGCCTGTCCGTCTTGTGTTGACGCACGCCCACATCGACCACATTTTGGGTTGTGCATGGGTCCAAGAACAGTATGGTTTATTGCCGGAGATGCACAAGGCCGACCTCAAGACCTTGGAACATGGTACACGTGCGGCACACCTCTACAACATACCGTACACTGCTTCACCCCTGCCGGAAAAGTTCCATGCTGCTGGCGACGTGATCCGCTTGGGCACCGAAGAATTGAACGTCCTTTTCGTTCCGGGCCATGCCCCTGGCCATATTGCGCTACACAGCAAGAAGCAGGACTTCGTGATCGCCGGTGATGTTCTCTTCCGACACAGCATAGGGCGCACCGACCTGCCCGGTGGCGACACGGAAACCTTACTGCGGAGCATTCGGGAGGAACTGTTCCCTTTGGGTGATCCGGTGACCGTCTATTCCGGCCATGGCCCAGAAACGACCATTGGCGAAGAACGGCGGAACAATCCGTTCTTTCGTTGAAGACGGCGTTCAATTGTGGTACCCATCCTGCCGGTAGGTCTTTTCCTTGGCGTTGTGCTTTATGGGCGGCGGGCATTTGAAACCGTCCCGTGCGCGCAGGAACAAGAACCGAACGGATAGGATCAACGGACGATATCGGCTATTGAACCATTGCAACTGTCCGGCACCAATGTCTTTCGGTGTTACGCTGAAAACAGGGGTTTCCAGCGCGGGGATGACCAGCAGGTTACCGGTTACCTTGAACCCGTACCCCACCTTGACATGGAGCTGCGTGATCAGGTTCGGCGGGAACGACCCCGGTCCAAGGAATGGAGCGGCGGAATAGCCATAGGCGCTTCCCAGTCGATAGTCCGCATTGGCACCCAAGCTGAGTTGCACGAATTGGTAATTGCCAGTTTGGATGAACTTGTTCGCGTTCACATGCAGGGTGATGAATTGCTCGGCGAATGTGTTGAGTCCTGTGAGGACGGTGGTGGTATCGTCAATTATCCGTGTATAAGTGTCTGTCTCTGAACCGCGCAGGTTCTTGTAGGCCAAACCGATGTCCCAATAGTCCAGGATGACCGGATCGCGTGTGGCGAAGAAGTATCCGGCCTCTAAGTACAGCCCCGGCCTGCCATGTGGGTCGTACACCGCGGTAAAGGATGAATCAGTCCCCGGGAACAGCACTTCTTCGCGGTCCTTACTACGGGGCAGGGTGAAGGTTGCTCCGGGAGCGAAATAGAATCCGCCACGCTTGGCCTGCCCCTCCAGAGGAATGATATCAGGTCGTTTGCGCTGGTTGGATCGCTGGGCCTGACCTGGAATGGAGAGCAGGACAAGCGGGAGAATGATCACGAGGCGTTTCATGGGAAGGAATTGGGTGCCAGCATTAAGAGGAACGCGCAAGACAGGGCGAAAGTGTGAAAGGTTTCGTGTGAATGATACATAAGCAGGGGTTACTTTTCCGCGCTGCCATGTTCAACGCCGGACCCTCATCCTTCAGGAACACCTTTCTGGGCCATCTGGTGCGAACCGACCCACGAGTTGGTTATTTCTTCATTGGTTTCGTCTTGTTGCAGTGCCTTGCCCAGTTGTACAGGGCCGAGGTAACTCCGTTCTTTCTCTATGGCATGTATTCTGAAGTGCTGGACCCTCAACCGACGTATGCGCGCACGGTATGTCACGTGAACGGACGGCAATTGGAGCAAACCGACCTACCCCGTTTTGCAGGTGAATTCCTGTACAGCACCTTGGATCGTTACCAGCTGCTGGAAGCAGAAGAAGGTGCCGATCTGTTCGGCCCGTTCCTGGCACAACATTTCTCTTGGTTGCCTACTGGAACGAGAACGCACCTGGAGCACCAAATGTCCTTCCATCCTGAAGAAAGACCGGCATTTGAACATTGGCTGCATCGGTACTTGGAGCGCATCTTGGACGAACCGATCACGTCCATCCAGATCGATCGGGAGACGTACGAGTACAAAGAACTTCGGCCCACGCTGGTCCACCGCGAACGCTTGATCGATCTTCAGCGATGACGGCGCTCTTCACCGAAAAACAGCGGCAACTCCTCGGAAGGATCATCTTCGGTTGGGTCCTTGTTGCCCTTTTGTGGCGCTGGTCGGATTCATCCATGATCTCGCAGTTGGAGTCCCCGGTACTCGGAAATGTGTACAAGGATCTTACATTCTGGCTGTTCGAGTTGGCCCATATACCGGCCTTTGTTTCTGGGCACTACGGCGTAGCACTGCTCTTGGACCTGATCATAACATGTGCGGCCGCGCTGGCCTTTTTGCAACCCTCCAACGTGGTTTTTGCTCGGACCTACTGCGTTTCCATCCTGTTCTACTTCGTGATACAAACCACGTACGCCAACCACCACTACAGACCGATCATCGGGTTGCTCGTTGCCGGGGTTCCCTTCGCATTCGGGTCGTTGCCTCGCTTCGGGAACTTCGTCCATGGGCTGAGGTATTACGTCCTCTTTATATACACGAGCGCAGGCCTCTATAAGGTGGTCCGTGGTTCTTGGTTGAACCGTGATCAAATGACCATGATCATCGAGAAAACACAACTCGACTTATTGCTGTCCCAACCTGAGAATTGGCATGCCCTATTCTTCACATGGATGCTTCACCATGAATGGGCCAGTTGGTCCTTGTTCGGGATGGCCACGGTTCTGGAACTCTCCTTCGTCATCGGGTTCTTCACAAGGCGTTGGGACCTTGGCTTGTTCTGCACGGCGATAACATTGCACATCGGGTTCTATTTCACCATGGACTTTTTCGCGTTCGAGCTGATCGTGTTGGACCTGATGTTGTTGCCTTGGGAGCGCATCTTAACGAAAAAGCAGCAGCCCTTGCGGAATCCTGCTTCCTTCCCCCCGGCGATGGGCGGATCCGTTAGCGGGTGATCTGCACCGGACGGCTAATGGCTTGTGTGCCATTTCCGATCCGCACGATGTATCGTCCTTCGTAGAGCGTGCGGGTATCGAGGTGCCAGATGGTACTGCCTGCCGCGATCATCGCTTCGCGAACCACTTTTCCGGTCATATCGATCAGGCCTACATCAACATTTTCACGTGTTGATCCACTTACCTGGATCGCTATGAGATCGGTAGCTGGGTTCGGGTAGATGCTCACGCTGAGGTTCGAAGCATTTGGGTCTACAACAGACAAGGACAACGGATCAACGGTGGTGGTGGATTCGCTGACCGCAGTCACTTTGCCGCCTGTTACGGTACCGTAGAACGTGGGTCCGATCACATAGGGATAGGCGCTGTTCCAATTTTCATCTACCGTGCAGTAGTAAGCGTAAGTTCCATTCGGATACTCCGGTGTAACTGCAAAGCGGCCGTTGTGTTCATCCAAATAGAACGGCTCGGCGTGGGCCACAAATTCGTTGTCCTCACGGAAATATCCGAGTGGGTATGCGGTATTGATCGGTGCACCATTGGTTACGGATGCTCCTGCAGGACTGGTATTACGCACTGTGATGTTACGCAACTGATAGCCTGAACGGATCCTTGTAACTCCGCCGGTGCCATCTGTGTTCGCATACCCATATGCACCATAGATCGGGAAGCCATCATAGGCGTATCCCACCAACGGCGAGTGTTGTGTGGCATCGATCACATACAGGCCATCTGCGGCGTAGAGGTCGCAGACATTGGAGACCACAACAAGGTCCAAGTTGAAAGCACTTGGGTTCTGGTGGTGGTGATAGTTACCCATGGCAGGGTGAGCTTTGGCGCAATCGAAGCCAGCGCGTTCGGCGGGGATCGCATCGCGGCTCCACGCCTGAGTGGCACCCATCCCTCCCGGACACGGCGGGTTCCCAGGGCCACCGCAAAGCGCATTCGTGCTCGCATTCCACGCAACACCGTCCCGGTGATCGAACAAGGAAACACCGTTGATGAACACACCGATGTTCCCGCCCGTCGTTGCCGTTGGGGTCCCCATATTCTCCTGCGGCACCCGAGGGAAGCGATAGATGGCGCTTTGGTCCGTCGCGATGGATGGGTTGCCATCGAGGAAGGGACCGGTGATGTAGGCTGGGATCCCGTGGGTGGTCACATACACCCAGTTGTCGGAGTATTGCACGGTTTGCACATTGGCCAGCACGTTGTCCTGGATCGGCGTGGAGTTGCCGGCCACGTAATGTTGGCCCATGATACCGGTGGTGTTGAACAGCCAACCCGTAATGTTGGGCTCTGTTTGTGCCGTGGCCGATGCGGCGATCGCCAGCGCTGCCAATATCAGGGTGAATTTCTTCATAAGGTCGGTCAGGTGTGGTGTGCAGGGTTTGACGACGTAATGATCGGAATCCTTCGGTCAAGTGTGATCATTCTTTCGGATACGCAAAATTCGGGTTGAAGCAGAACTCCCGATCGCTCAGCGTGAGCAGGAAAGCAACGATGTCCGTTCGTTCGTTCTTGGTCAGCGATATGCCCTTTTGCAATTCCGGAGCAAGCGTGGGGCCATGTTCAACGCCTTCCGCATAATGGTCCAGGACATTCCGCAAACTCTTGAAGCGGCCATCGTGCATGTAGGGAAAAGAGAATTCGATGTTGCGTAGTGTTGGGATCTTGAACTTCAGAGAATCGGACGGGTCATTGGTGATCAGCATTCGACCAAAGTCATTTAAGACCGTGTCGATCGGCAAGCCATTGTTGGCGAATTCACCTGTGGTGAACAGTGGTTCTTGGTGGCACGCACTACAATTCGATTTGAATAGTGCATTACCGTTGGCTTCTTGTTCCGTGAAGGCTTCGGTCTTCTGCATCACGCGATCGTACTTCGAGTTGGCGGAGATCAACGTCAGTTCGAACTGCGAGAGTGCCTTCAGCAAGCGCTCTCCAGTGATCGTGGGGTCGCCGTACACCTTTTCGAACAGCAACGGATAGGTGGTAGTGCGTTGCAACTTGGCCACCACATGCGCGGTGGTCTCCCCCATTTCGTCCGGATGATCGATGGGTGCCAAGGCTTGCATATCCAAGTGGTTCACGGCGCCATCCCACATAAAGCTCTTGCTCCATGCAAGGTTCATCAGCGCCAACGAATTCCGCGTACCGATGCTATCGCCAACGCCATGGCTCACTGCATGGTCCACATGAGTGAATGCTGTGTAAGAAAGGTGGCAACTGCTGCAGGAGATGATGCTGTCTGCGGAAAGGATCGGGTCGTAGAATAGTTTGCGGCCGAGGGCGATGCCTTCCTTGGTCAAGGGATTGTTGGCAAAGTCGTAGCTGGGTTCCGGCCAACCCGCAGGGACATCGAACTTCACCGGTACGGCCCGCTGATCCGTCGCTGCAACGAACAGGACCAATGCAGCGATCGCCGCTATGACCTTATTCCTCACTGCGATGTGGAATTGAGAAAACCGATGCCGCCAGCTTCGTCAATTCCACCGCGTCCTTCCCAGGGGACATGACGGTACAATGCTCGCCTAGTTTGGCTTGCGCGAAGAACTTGGAGATATCCACTTCGATGGTGATCACCCCTTCGTCCTTCACCTTGAACCCGACCTCTTGCGCATTGAAGTATGGCGGCAAGTATCCGCCGAGGTGGAATTGGAATTCGTTCTTCGTGGTGTTGCACTTCGCACAAGTACCTTCCAGCTTCCAATTGATGTAGCCACTGTTCCACGCCCAGTACATGCCTGTAGTAGGGTCAAGATCACCGCCGAAAGCACCACTCACATTGGTCAGGCTGTCGATGCCCATCAGGAAGGAGATCGAATCCACATGTGCGCGGCGCGGAAGGTCGGACCGGATCATGAGCGACGTCGGGTCGCCGGCATTCACCATGTGGCACGAGCTATCCATGAAGGCGGTGCGGTCTTGGCTGAAGAACCGGACGTGGCTGACGTAGAACCGCAATTGGGTGATAGTGACCGGTGTGCCATCGTCTTGCAAAAGAGGTTGGTCCAGTTCCAGGGGGGCTGCGTTCACCAAGGGAACGAAACGAAGTGCTCGGCCGCTATCCTGTGGTAAGGCCCGAAGGCCAACGAGCAGGCAGAATAGTATCGCGGCTGAACGGAGCATGCACTATTCCCCTTTCTTCGGTGGGCCTTCTTTGCCATGGGAGAAATACCCAGCGAGATCATTGCTCAACGCATCGAAATCAGCGAGCTGGTCGGCACGGCACAATGCGCGGATCTTGCCGAAATGTTCGAGGTGCGTCTCCTCTATCTCCCACTGCACCGCAGCGATGACCGAAAGCATTGAATCCCGCTTTACCATATTGGTGCTTGCGAGATCGTGGTAGAACGCACTTCGTGTCGCCATCATGGCTTCATCCTGGACTTTGATCGCCTCTTGGTGCTTCTTGATCAGCACTTCGTAATCCTTCACCTGCTCAGCATCGAAATGAAGACGTTCGATGATCACGGCTTTTGGCCCTTCACGGTGTGGCGGACGGTGATGTCCCGGCCGTCCTGTGAACAGCATGGCCAGTGTGCCGATGTTCAGCAGTACGAGCACCACCACTGCGGTCCCGAGCAGCTTCACCTTAGTCATGGTAAAGTTGATTGGAGGCGTTCAACTCCAAGCTGCTGGCCAACTGCTCGATCGGCACAACGGGCATTTCATTCGAACCCCTGAGCAGGAAATAGGAGTTCACGGTAAGTAAAAGGGCCATGGCCATACCTGTTGCCAGCACCCACGAACGCGAAGGGCGACTCTCTTGCTGTAGTTCGATCCGTGCCTCGATACGCGTGAACAGAAAGGGAGGTGGGTCCACTCGGCCCACTTGACCCAGCAATTCATTGATCCGTTCTTCTTCCATCGCTTTCTGTGGTTTGACGACATTGGTTCCCTCATCCTTCGGTATTCTCCAGATCCTTACGCAGTTGCTGCCGTGCCCGTGAGAGCAACGATTCCACGGCCTTGGCTGAAGTGCCCATCACCTCGGCCACTTCATTCTGTGAGAGGCCTTCCATGGTCTTCAAAAGGAGCGCGGTCTTTTGTTGCGTGGGAAGTGCGTTGATCTGCTGAAAGATCCGCTGCGTCGCTTCGCGCTGTTCCAATTCCACGCCGGGGTGATCGAAGTCCGACCCGGCGATACGTTCTGCTTCATCACCTGTAAAACCCAGCAACCGCCAAACCGAACGCTTTGCACGCTTCGCCGCCTTCAACCGGTCCAAACAGCTATTGATCGCGATGCGGTAGATCCAGGTGCGCAATGCCGCTTCACCACGGAAGGTGCCCATACCTGCATGCACCTTCACGAATACATCCTGCGTGACCTCTTCGGCATCCTGTCTGTTCTGCAGATAGTTCAGACAGAGATTGAACACCATGCGGGCATGGTTGTCGTAGATCTGTTTGAAATCGGAATGGGTGGGCACGAGGGCAAAGGAAAGGGGTTGGGTTGCAGTATGGCGGTGCATAACGGGTTACTTCGACCCAAAGGACCCTCGCTCCATGTGCAGGACAGTATCCATTCAAAGTCAATAGATTTGACTTACCCATGTCACCCGCTCGTGTACTCCTCTTCACGCTCTGGGTCCTAATGACCGCCTTCGCCAACGGACAGAGCATGCAGATCTTAGCCGGTATACAAGCGGACGCGCTAAATTTCAAGGTCAACAAAGGGGCTTCCCAGACCTATGAGAATGTGGAGTTCAGCGACAGTGCGGCATTCGCGAATAGTGGAGGCGTGGGCTGGATCGCCGGGATCTCATACATGGGTGCTCCAGAGCAGGTGGCATTCAAATGCGGCTTGACCTTCTCTTGGCAAGAGGTTCGAGCCAACTACAGTTCCGTTGTTTCGGATCTGGCTACAGGTGGTGGCAATAGTTCCACTCGGAATGGCACTTTCGTTGATCGCTCCGCGATGTTGGAGTTGCCGATCCAAGTATCGATCGGTTCGCCCAAGTTGCGATTCGACATCGGGCTTGCACCATGGATCCTCCTTTCGGCTGACCATAAGGACTCAGGCACGCAAACTGGCTTCTGGTACATCTACGGGCACGGGTCCGGTGATTATTCAATACCATACAGTGAAAGCAACTCAAGTTTAAAAGCTTACACACGTTATGGTCTGTCCTTGACCGGGTCTTTAATTGGCCAGCTCACTCAACGCGTTTCTGTTTCGGTCTCGCCATCCGTGATCCTGCTCCCGATCTACAATGAACAGGTGCCTTACAAAGGACACCACACCCAATTTCGCTTTTGCGTGGGGTATAGGTTACTCCACAAATTATCGGAGACGGAGAAGAAGGAACGAGAGCAGAGAAAGGTGGTGGGTCATTGATCATGGCTTGTCGGATCCATGTATCCGAGGAACGTAAATGGACCCCGAAACCGAACCCTACATTGGGCTGGTTTCCCAGCAAACCGGCATACTTGTTACCTTGCAATATGAAGATCACCGTTGACCTGCCAGCGGACATTGTGCGACAGCTACAGATGCGTGCTGCGGAAAAGGGCATCAAGTTGAAGGACTTGATCACGGAAGCGTGCCTAACTTTTCTTGACCAACACAGCAAGCAGAAAAAAGACAAGTCGAAGAAATTACCTTTCCCGATCTTCAAAGGCGGGCATCCAGCAAAGCCGGGTGAGGAGCTAACTCCGGAACGTGTAGACGAGATCCTTTGGGGTAGTGGCCAATGAGTCCAGGTTGGTTTCCGAAAGTAATTAGTTGTGTACGGTGATACGATTTAGATCTGGGATCAGCCTCTCATCTTGGCCGGATCTTGGCGTGTGTCGAAAAGATCTGTAATGAACAGCGTATCACCTTCTACTCGATAAACGATCTGGACCTTTCTAACAACCCAGCGACGATGATGCTTAACGAGTTCGTCGAGGTTGGTTTCGAATTGGCCACCTTCAGGATATTTCAAGAGCCAGTCTATACTGACCCATAGTTCGTCCACTCGCTCCTCAACTTGACTACTAGTATTGACCATAGCCCAATACTCTACGAGCGATGCCATTTTGGTCCAGCCCATTCGGTGAGAACCAGCTTCATGCACGCTTGGTCTTCTTCACTTCTTCACTTGCTTTCTTCCGATCGGCCAAATGTGCTTTCATCCGGCGCTTGGCTTCCGCACCTGACATAACTCTTCCGTGTACAATATCATCCTCGGACCGAATCGCACCTTCCATCATACGCCGCCGCACGCGGGCCTCTTTCGTATCCTCATTTAGTAGGATCTCGATTGTTTCCAAAACGTGTTTATCGGTCTGTTTATCGAGTTTCTTTTTCAGGTTGGTGATGAGGGCGGCGGTGGTCATGGCATCGGAGTATTTCCCAAAAATAAAGACTTGCGAACTGATAGTTCATCCGCGTGAGCGAGGGGTAATTTGTTGACGTTTCTGAACGGATGATCCTATCCGGAAAACCAAACTATGAATCACCTTGGGGTCGGGTCCGACGATATCTTAGACCTTCATCTCTCAGTTGAACAGCATAATCCTGCAAAGGCTCTCGTTTGGCTCGATCAGTCAGCCGCACGAAGCTTAGCGAAAGATGGACCCTGACATCAATTCCTCTTTGCCACTGAACACTTGACAGAGGGTTCTCTGTTTCATGCACAGAGATTTCAAAGCGTTCCCGATTTCGTCGGTGGTTAACAGAGTCAAGGCATTCGCTGATATAAGAGAAGTGCTGCGGATCTGACAAATAGACTAGGTCCTCTGCGTGGATCAATTGCAATTGATTCATTGCATGCACGTCAAGGTCGTTATTGACCCGGCATATATGTGTTGACGTTTTGGCACGATCCTTGGATCGTGCTTTGGTATGAGAACGAACGACTCCAGAAACTTAAATACCGAGGCGCTCAA
>Ga0105046_10006629_pt1 | contig 18316 bp, 12 predicted proteins | sample MAT03_FD_78385 | JGI IMG/M metagenome (GOLD analysis project Ga0105046, IMG submission 78385) | Freshwater microbial communities from Lake Fryxell liftoff mats and glacier meltwater in Antarctica - MAT-03 (megahit assembly) | ecosystem: Environmental > Aquatic > Freshwater > Ice > Liftoff...
CGCTTTGGCAAGCTGCTGCGCCAGACCAAGATCGAACAGCCTCCCATCTTTGTTCTCGGTCACTGGAGAAGTGGTTCGACCCTATTACACAATCTCATGACATCCGACCCTCAATTTAGTTACGTCAATTTGTACCAAGCCATGTTTCCGTGGCATTGTCTCACGACAGAGTGGTGGGGATCCAAACTGGCCTCTCCATTGCTGCCTAAGACTCGTCCTATGGACAACATGGGAATCCGCTTCGACCTGCCACAGGAAGACGAATTTGCCCTGTGCATTATGACCGGGTATTCGCCCTACCTGTTGCCCATCTTTCAGCATCAGCCCCGCAAGATCGACCGGTTCTTCGACGTGCAACAGGGGCTCAATCCCCAAGAGCTGCAAGAGTGGAAGGACGCCCTGACTCTGCTGATAAAAAAGGTCACACTCAAGACTGGCAAGCCCGTGGTCTTGAAATCCCCGTCCCATACGTTCCGGACCAAGCTCCTGTTGGAGATGTTCCCCAACGCCAAATTCGTCTACATCTATCGGAACCCCTACGCCTGTTTGAAATCGAGCGTTCACTTTCGGAAGACCATCTTCGAAGAGAACGCTCTGGGGCGCTGCCAGAAAGAGGACATGTCCGAAGAGGTTCTCCAACTCTATGAAGAGTGTTTTCGACTTTACGAGCGAGACAAAGTTCTGGTGCCCGCGGGCAACCTGCATGAAGTCTGCTACGAGAAGCTGGAAGCCGATCCGCTTGGCGAAATGCACAAGATTTACGAGGGACTCGGGCTGCAGGGCTTCGAAGGGCTCAAAGCTGCCCTTGAGCCGCAGATGGAATCTCTCCGTCAATACAAGAAGAATAAGTTCAACGACGACCCGGAAGTGATGCAGCGGATTTACGAACGCCTGCAGTTCGCATTTGAACATTTCGGTTATCCCCCTCCGCATCTCGATGCGGACCAATCTGCGGCTTAATTCCGGCGTCCGGAGCCGCGGCCATCCCGAGAGTCTGACGCCGGCTGGGAGGGCCTCTCCCAACGGTGTATTGAGTGTTCGATAGAGACCCGTTTCTACTTCCAGGCCAGATGCCCAAGCGTCTGGCCTGTTTGCGTTTATGTCATGTGTACTCAAATCCAACAGTCCCGGACCTCCCAGAGCGCAACGTCTGCTCAGCCCAGCGAGACGCACGTTGACCCGTTTTCGTGATCCGGCGTAGACTCCCCGCCCAGTTCCCGGCGGTGATGGATCACGGCGGGACCGGAGTCGATCCGCCATGCGCGGATGGCCAAGCACTTACCGATGGAGCGGTCAGCCGTTCCCGATCCGCTGGAGGAGGGGCGATCATCTCTGCAGCTGAACACCTCATCCCGTATTCCCAGTTCGAGCAGCTCCGGGACGCCCGCGAGATTCTGAAACTGGAATCCGATGCGCTGGTCGATGTGGCCCGGCGACTCGATGCCGGTTTCTGCGCAGCTGTGGACTTGTTACTGAGCTGTTCCGGGAGTGTCATCGTCTGTGGAATGGGCAAGGCGGGCCTCATCGGTCAGAAGCTGACAGCCACACTCTCTTCGACGGGGACGCGGGCGCACTTCCTGCATCCGGCGGAAGCCGTCCATGGAGACCTGGGTTGCCTGCACCCGCGAGACGTTTTTCTGGCACTGTCGAACAGCGGTGAGACCGACGAGATCTCCGCACTCCTGCCGACGGTCAAACGCCTGGGCGTTCCGATCATTGCGATCACGGGGTCCGACCGCAGCACTCTCGGACAGCAGGCCGATATTCGCATTCTGCTCGGTCGACTCAAAGAGGCCGGACCGTGGGGACTGGCTCCGACGACCAGCACGACCGCCATGCTCGCTGTCGGGGACGCCTTGGCACTGGTTGTGGCTCGCCAGCGGGGCTTCACTCCCCAGCAATTCGCCGTATTTCATCCCGCCGGCAGCCTGGGCCGGCAACTCAAGTCGGTCACTGAGATTATGCGCCCCCGCGAGGCACTGCGATTGGCCCAGACAAGCCAGACGGTCCGCGAGGTCTTTGTCACAGCTCCCGTCCCCGGTCGCCGCACGGGAGCAGTGCTGCTTCTGGATGAGGATGGCACTCTCGCGGGGCTGTTTACCGACAGCGATCTCGCCCGGCTGATGGAGCAACGCCGTGACGAAGCTCTTGATCGCCCGATCGCGGAGGTCATGACAGCCCGACCGGTGACGCTCCCGACATCGGCCCTGTTCTCCGACATTGTGGCGATCCTCTCCGAGCGGAAGATCAGCGAAATCCCCGTTGTCGATCCGCACGGCATCCCGGTCGGACTCATCGACATCACCGATGTCATTGGATGGTTGCCGACGTTGTAGCGACCCCACGTTCTCGTTCCGAATCTCACGAACATTCTCATGCAGCGGTTCTTCCTCACCTGTGCGATCAGCTTGGGCCTGTTGGCAGCCCTGCAGCTGTATGCGCAGTTCATGAGCCCGCTCACACGAGCCATCGAACCCCCGCGCCGCCGCCGCCCGGCAGCAGTCTCTCCCGTTCAGAAATCAAACGCCTCGACCGAGGCGGCTCAGCTCTGGCTAACGAACGAAGAATGGCTCAAAACAGCTGCCATTCGTTGGCAACGCTCCGAGCACTCGTTCATTTATGCGCAGACGATTGAGGCCGCGAACCGAGGGAATCTGGAGGCCAGTGAGAGTGCGCAGGGGGACACGGTCCGCATGCGGCCGTTCGCCATGATCTGGAAGAACGCCGCCCGCCCGGATGAGCCTCCCCTCACAATTGTGGCGGAGTCGTCGCGTGTCCGCTTCGAGAACAAGTTCTTCGACGAGAACCCGCAGGAAGAAAGCTCGATCAGTTTGTCGGGAGGGGACGCGGGACGGGTCGTCTCCGCAGCCCTGGAAGGCGTCGTGCGCGTCACCGGTCCCGATGGGTTGGTGTTCGAAGGCCAGGACTTCATTTTTCTCGATGGAGCCGATTCCGCCGAACTCTATAGCGACCACGCTGTCAATTTCCGCTATGGTCCGCCCCGGCAGGGCCAGCCAGTCCAGGTGCGAGGTACAAGCGCTGTCGGGATGCGGGTCGAGTTCGCTCACGATCCGAACTCTCCGTTCAGCGACGACATGCCCCGCGTATCAGAGAGGCCCAAATCCGCCGAGCTCGGAGGCCGTGTGGCCATTGACTTCATCACCGAGGAAACCGGGGCCGCCGTCAAGACTCGAGTGACTAGCGAGGGACCATTCCAGTATGTCTTCGAAACAAATGCTGCGACCTTCCGCGAAAAAGTGCTCGTCAGCCGCCCGCAGGGTCAGAACCTTAAGGATGAGATCGAATGCAACATGCTCGCCTTGATGTTTGGGGAGATCGCGAAACCCCGCGAATCAAACCCTCACCAGATTCAGCAAGTCGGAAACGCCCGCCCACCTCAGGCGAACTCCGTCGGACTGATCTCTCGGGTCGAATTGAAAAACATCCGGGCGCTCGCCAGTCAGAAACCCGGCTCTGTGACCCGCGAACGGGTGACTCTGCGTTCGCCAGTCAATGGGCTGGAGTGCGAACTCGATGATCTACAGTACGACGCAGGCATGCGACTCTTCACTCTGACCGATCCCGATCGAGTCAACGTCCGGCGAGAAGTGGCCGGTCAACTTCAAAAGTTCGATGCCCCCAAGATCGAGATCCGCCACTCCGCTGACCAGCAACTGGAGCAGCTGTCGGGAGTCGGAGCGGGTCAATTCTCGCATCGTTCGGATGCTCAGAGTCCGGGAGATCCGGACATCTGGGCACGTTGGAAGGACCGCCTCGATCTCGCGCCCAACCCCCAGGAAAAATGGACGGAACTCACCATTCGAGGCACGGCCACCGTGGGACAACTCGACCAGATGCAATTCTCGGGGCAGACCATTCAGGCTTGGCTGCCACTGCTGGATGACCTTGACCCAGGGGCGCTGCAGCCCGGAGTGAAGAAACGAGCTGCGACTCAGACGCCCCGTCCCGACCAAGTGCCGATCCGCCGGATTCAAGCTGTCGGGAATGTGTCGTTCCTCGCTCCGGGCGTCATCGGTCGCCGTATCGAACAAGTGGATATCCAGATTACCCCCGGGCAGATCATCCCGTGGAATCGCCCCGAGCGAAAACTAGGCGAGGACGCTGGGGCGGAAGCCAGAGACCCTGTCTTGGACGGCGAGCCTCTCGTCTTTGAATGTGCTCGCATCCTGGGAAATGCCGTCTTCGATGCGGCCACTCAAACAGTCGACATCCGAGAGCTGCATGGCATTGGCCGTGTGCTGGTCTTCCGCACCGTTCCCGACTCCGACTCAATCGACTTACCCTTCGAGCAACAGCCGATCCGAGTGACCGCTCATGAATTCAGTGCCACCAACGAAGGGGGCACGCGACAAGTCCTCACGCTGCGGGGTGTGGTCGATGAGCAGGGACGGATCCGTGAGCCAGTCCTCGCTCGGTTCGGAGATGTCTCCATTGAGGGACCGAGAATCGTGATCGACCGCGAGAAGAACCTCGCCACTATTGAGATCGAACGAACCCCGGGTTCGTCCACGAATACGGGACAGGGCGTGCTGCGATTCCCCGTCGATCAAGACTTCTCCGGGAATACGCTCAGTGCCCCAGTCATCGCCACGATCGTCTGTCTGGAAAAAATCACCTTCGACGGACAGCGCGCCACGTTCCTCCAAAACGTGAAGGCGAAACTGCTTGACAACACGGTCAAGGCCGAGCGAATGACAGCTGTGCTGAATGGCCGAATTGATTTCAGTGCCGACCGACCGCAGACGAATGGGTTGGCAATCGAGTCGTTGAAGTGTGAAGACAAGGTCTCCGTAGAGATGTACGAATACGATAAGAAGAACGAACTCATCGAGATCGTGAAAGCCCGGCTGGACCAGTTCGAAACCGACCAGGCCACGGGAAAGTTCCACGGACAAGGGCCCGGACAGATCGAGGACTGGCGACGAACCGGGACACGCCGCATGCTCGTCCAGTCACAGGGCAGTGCTCAATCGAATCGGCCCGCTGACTCTGATCGGGACTTTCCCTGGGAGTACGTGGTCATCGACTTCAAAGGCTCACTCGACGGCAGTCTGAAAGACCAGTGGGGAAAACTGAACGACGAAGTCCAGCTACTGTACGCGCCCGTCAAAAACGCCTATCTGATTTTTAAGCACAATGACCTCTCGGGCGAGGGAGAGAACGTCGGCAATGCCGTCTGGGTCGGCAGTGATCAGATGACTGTCACGATTACCGGTGATCGTGCAGCGGGACGTTCTCAATCTGCGACCGTCGAAGCTTTAGGAAATGCAGAGATGGAAGGCCGGAACTTCTACGCGCGGGCCTACTCGCTTCGATATGAGCAGGCTAAGGAGATGTTCACATTGCTGGGTAAGGGGCGAGACAAGGCGACGTTGAATGTCCAGCGCAGTCCGGGCGAACCATTCAGCAAACTCCCCGCGCAGACCATTCGGATCTTCCCCTCGAAGCAGGAAGTCTCTGTGGACGGGGCGGAGACTTTCACGACGACATTCGGCGGCGAGTGACATCACAAGTCAGAACGGTTCCCTGACACCACTTGAGCCACTCCACAGCAGACCATGCGTAACAGCTTGCAACACTCCTGGAAAGAACCGGCACCCGAACCCGGGTGGTCGGTCGACTCCGCCCCACGGGCGAGGTTGTGGATGTTGTACGGAGTGTTCGTGCTGCCGGTTTTGTTGATTGCCCTGCGGCTGGTCTGGTTGCAAATCCTCATTCCAGATCGATTCATTGCGCCATGGAACAAGACCAAGGAGTCGTTTGAAACACTCCCGGCGACTGATGGCCGGATTGTGTCGAGCGATGGTCAGGTGCTGGCATTTGATCAACCTCGGCACTCGATCCAGGTCCACTACCGCTGGCTGGAAGAGCCGGTGAATGCCGACTGGCTCAAAGCCCGAGCTCGTGAGCAACTGACGCGCAGCGAGCGAAAGGACCCTCGAAAAATCGCTGAGGCACAAGCCGGCTTCCTGCAGGCACGCCAGGACCTGTGGCATTCACTCGCGACGGTCACCGGACGCTCGCCTCAACAGCTCATGACGCAGCGTCTGGCGATCCAACTCAAAGTCGAAGCGATGTCTCAATCCGTGAACTCACGGCACAGAGCAAAAGCATCGACGGCTGCGGCAGTTCGTCCCGACGCGTCCGTACTGGAACGACTCTGGCACGAACTCTCGACGCCCCCCGACCGAACATCGTCCCAGCCGATTGTGCTGCGTGAAGAACTCGAACAACACACAGTGCTCGACGACGTCCCGATCGATCAGATCGCCATCATCGAATCTCAGCCGTCCCGATTCCCCAGCGTTGAGATTCGATCTTCAAGTGAGCGAGTCTACCCGTTGGGCGAGATCGCTCCTCACGTTGTGGGGCTCCGCTCTCCGGTCGATGCCCCCATGATTGTCGCTCGACAATCACGCTTTCCCGAGGGGGATCCTCTCGCTCTGGAAGTCGGTGACCATTACGGGAGGAGCGGTATTGAGCGTGCCTATGAAAGTCGTCTGCGCGGCATCCGCGGACTCCGTCGAGTGGTCCGAAACCACGCGGGAGAGATCGTCGAACAGTCGATCGTACGCCCGCCTCGCAATGGTTCCGACGTGACTCTCACTCTCGACGCCTCTCTTCAGCAACAGGCGGAACAACTGCTCGATGACGTACTCGCGGGAGTTCCTCTGGAAGACTCCACAGCTGCGACCCCGGATGGGGAGCAGGAGGCCGTGATCCCCTCGGCCGGGGCGATCGTGGTGCTCGACCTCCGCAGTGGAGCGACTCTGATCGCCGCCAGCAGCCCGCGATACGCACTCAGCGAGATGCAGCATCCGACCAAGGAGCAGTGGAACCGATGGAACAACGATGCGCGACATCCCTTCATCTCGCGCGTGACGCAAGCCACCGTTCCGCCCGGCTCAGTCTTCAAGATCGTGACTGCGATCGCCGGACTCGAGCAGGGCGTCCTGGCTGCCGAGGAACCGTTCCATTGCCAAGGCTACTTGAATGACCCGCAGCATGACCGGTGCTCTGTCTATCGCCATTCCGGTCGCGGTCACGGAGATGTGACGCTGTCGATGGCCTTGAGCCAATCGTGTAACGTCTACTTCTTCGACCTCGCAAACCGGCTCGGGCCGCAGCCGATCGAAATGTGGGCCAGACGGCTCGGCTTCGGCTCACCGACTGGGATCGACATCGGCGGCGAACGAGCCGGAAACGTCCCCTCTCGATCCCTCGCCGGTCGAAACAATCGCTGGTATCCCGGCACGACGCGGCAGTTTGCGATCGGGCAAGCCGATCTTACCGTCACACCGTTGCAAGTCGCCCGACTGATGGCGATTGTGGGCAACGGAGGACATGCCATCACGCCCGGATTGACGCCAACTCCATCGGCGCCCGTTGTTCCTCCGCCCTCTGCCCAAAACATCCAGGTAGCGAGTGCGAACAGTCCTTCGACCACCAATGAACGACTGCTCTCTGATCGGACTCTGGCAGCCATTCGCGAGGGCCTGGAGCTGACCGTCGAACACCCGCAGGGCACCGGTCGCAAGGCCCAGATCCCGGGACTGCTGATCGCGGGGAAGACCGGCACAGCGGAGGTCAACGGCGACAAATCCGACCACGCCTGGTTCGCGGGCTACGTCCCCGCAGACCGTCCGCGGTATGCCTTCACCGTCTTCCTCGAACACGGCGGCTCTGGCGGAAAAGCGGCCGCCCCGCTGGCTCGGCAAGTCATCATGTCGATGATCGAAGCCGACCTGCTCTCGCCCCACAATCTCTCGCCGCAATAACCGTGTAGCCGCGACGCGAAGGGCCCTGCGCAGCGGAGCGATCTCCCCCTACCGCAACACATCCAATGTCTTCAATCGCATCGCATTCAAGGCCGGCAACAGCCCGCCGATAAACGCCATCACGAACGACAACGCGATCCCGATCAGCCAGATATTCAGATCGACGACCAGCTTGAGCACGATCGTCTTCCCGCCGCCACCCCCGCTGCTCACACTGCTGTTCGCAGACCAGCCATCGCACAGCGAACCGACCAGACAGCCGAGTACTCCCCCGATCATGCCGAGTACAATCGACTCGAGCATGAAGGAGGCGACCACATGCCGTCGCTTGAACCCCATCAAACGTAACACGCCGATATCCTTTCGCCGCGCACTGATCGCTGCGAACATCGTGTTCATCACTCCAAACACGCCGCCGACCGCCAAAATGATCGTCACGAACCAGATCGCATACAAGAACTGTTTGTTCGTCGCTTGCAGGCCCGAGTAGTAATCCGTTTCAACGGAAGCGGAGAGCCGGGCCTTGGTATAGTCGTCCTTCAAATACTTGGCCAGCACCTTCGCATCCTCGGGGGAGTTCGCAGTCAGCACGACCGTCGTATAGGTGTTCTTGCCGAACATGTTGCCCACCAGCGAACGCTTGGCCCAGACCTCGCTATCAAACAACGACCCCGAACTCTGCATCACCCCGGCAATGACCCACGTCCTCTCGTTCAACTCGAACGTGTCACCCGTCTTTAAGGTTGTCTTCCCCGCCGCCTTCAGTTTTGTGTCGTCGCTGGCCATCTGTTTCGCCAACCCCTCACCCACGACGCATTCGATCATCGACTGGCCCGCAACAGCTCCCTCGCGCACACCCGCTGTGGAGAACCAAGCTCCCGCCGCATCGAGTTTCACATGATGGACGATGCCTGCGATCTGCGGGTCATCGATCCCCCGCATTTGCAGGAAGCGCCGCTTCGGTCGCCCCTCGGGAGCGTTCGCCAACGGCTGGTTGACGACCATGTACGTCTCCTGGCTCGCCAGCCGTTGTGTCCCTTCGAGCTTGACCCCTTGCTGATTGGCGATGTCCCCGACATCGCTGAAGCCGAGCGTGCTGAACCCCTCGTCCGTCGTCCCCGCCGACAGGACAATCACGTTCTCCGGATGCCCGCTCGACTCCGTCAGCTTCGTCATCCCCGCCACAAACGCCAGCATCAGCGTCATCACGCTCAGCACCAACGTAAACGCCAGCGCCGTCATCCCCGTGTTCTTCCAACGCACTCGCAAGTTATTCAAGTTGTAGGACAGCGGCACCTTGCTGCTGACCAGCAACAACACCGTCATCAGCAATCCAAACCCCAACGTCAACCACGTCAGCCGACCAATCCCCAACAACGACGGACTCAGCAACCAACTCAGCACCTCAAGAATCAAAGAGGGCTTCGCCTCTGCCTCGTCGGCGGCCAGCAGCAGCATGTGACTCATCGATTCGATTCCCAGGAGATCAGGTCGCTCTGCACCATTCTAGAGCGTGGCCGTCACTTAGGCGATGTTCCCGAGTTGACACAACAAGCATCAGAGAACTCTTCTGGCTCAATGCTGACAGCTGAACGCTCACCCTCCCCACCTTGCTCTTGACCCCTCATCATTCCCCCGCGTACCGTCCCCACTCACATGACAGTCGAAGGGGGCAAGGATGCACGTTTTCTTTTCCGCAGGCGAACCCAGCGGCGACCAGCACGCAGCGAATTTGGCGTTGGCTCTGCGCGAGCGTGTCCCCGGGGCCCGCTTCTCCGGATTCGGAGGAGTTCATCTGGAGCAGGCGGGAGCGGAAGTTCTCTATCCACTCACCGACATGGCGGTGATGGGGATCACAGCTGTGTTGCCGCTGGTCAAGAAGTTCTACGACATCGCTCAACAGGGACGCCGTTTCCTGGAAGAACAACGCCCCGATGCGGTCGTCCTCGTCGACTTTCCAGGCTTCAACTGGCACATCGCCAAGTACGCCAAACAACTCGGCATTCCCGTCTACTTCTACTGCCCGCCGCAGCTCTGGGCGTGGGGCAGCTGGCGAATCAAGTGGGTTCGCCGGTTCATCGACTGCATCCTCTCCGTGCTGCCGTTTGAGGCCGAGTGGTATCGGAAGCAGGGGGTCCGCGTCGAATACGTCGGACACCCATTTTTCGACCAGGTGGCTGAGAAGCCACTCGATGACGACTTCTGTCGCGACCTGCGACCCAGCGGGGAACGGCTGGTCGGGTTGCTTCCCGGTTCACGCCGCAGCGAAGTCACTCGCAATTTTCCGGCGATGCTTGAAGTCGCCCGTAAGATTCATCGAGACCATCCCGATGTCCGCTTCCCCGTCGCCTGCTACAAGGAGTACCAGCGCGACTGGTGCATCGACCAATTGAAGCAGCTAGGCGAGCCGCTGCCACTCGATTTCCACATCGGGCGGACCTCGGAAATTATCGCGACGATGGACTGCTGCCTGATGGTCTCCGGCTCGGTCAGCCTGGAAGTCCTGGCTCGCGGCAAGCCCGCAGCTGTCGTCTACCGACCGACGGCTCTCAACTACCTGTATGGCAAAGCACTGGTCCACATCAAGTATATGGCGCTGCCGAATCTGATGGTGGACCGGGAAATGCTGCCCGAGTTTCTGTATGTCTTTAACGTCGAGAAGCATGCGGCCCGGATGCACGCCGTCATTGATCGATGGCTGAGGAATCCCATCGAGATGCGGGCCCTGGCACACGATATGGACGAACTCCGGCAGAGCGTCATGCACAGCGGCGGCATCTCCAAGGCCGCCGATACGGTACTGAAGCTGCTGGGTCACACGCAGGCCGAGCGGGCTGCCGCTTGACCTCTCCCTGAGCGGACTGGCGCTCGACACAGGCTCTTATGGACGATATCCAGACCCGTCAATGGCGAATGCCAAATGGTGCTGACTGACTCATCCGAAGCGTCAGCGAGGGCGAACATCGGTCAAGTTTTCCAGGGCGTTCATCGCAGTCATACCGCCAAGAGGGACTGATGTCAGTGTTGTCGGGCTGCTGCCACCCGGCTCACAGAGGCGAATCTCCCGCTGGGCGGATAACATCTCTGCCAAGCAGGTCGGGGGACGCTCCCCTGCACCGGCTCTCTTGGCTATCACGGACTGTTCACCGATGCGAATCATCACGGGGCGTTTCAAGCGCCGCCGACTTCTGGCCAATCCGGGCTTGGTCACCCGCCCGATCTCCGACCGCGTCAAAGAGACGCTGTTCCAAAAGCTATCGGACAACAACTGCATCGAGGGCCGCAGCGTCGCCGATGTCTTCTCCGGGACTGGGACGATTGGCCTGGAGGCACTCAGCCGGGGAGCCATCTCGGTCACGTTCTTCGAACTCGATCGCGTGGCGTTCGATCTGCTGCATCAGAACGTGTCGAGCCTCGAAGTCGACGACGAGTGCATCTGCTGGCAGACCGACATCCTCCGCACCTCGTTCAAGCCCAAGGGGGCCAAGGCCCACTTCGCCCCCTTCAGCCTGGTCTTCATGGACCCGCCGTACAAGATGGCCCCGGACATTAAACCGGGGACGAAGCTCAACGCCTCGCTCGAACGGCTGGCCAAGGATTCCGTGACCACCAGCGACGCGATCATGGTCCTCCGCATCCCCGAACGCACACCGATCCAACTCCCCCCCTGCTGGGAGATCGACTGGACGATCACCACCTCGCGGATGCATTTGCATGTGTGCAAGAAGACCGAGGGCAGCGGGGAGGCTCAAGCTGACGAAACTGAGGAGAACGAAGAAGCCTCGGGTTCCGAACCTGTCTAGCTTGAGGTCGCACCGACAGGTGATCGGCAATGCTCTAGCCGCTCACTGACAATCGATGTCCTCCCCTGATCAACCATCAGTCATCCCCGTGCCCCCGCACCTCAACATCGCCGACCGCCTTCGTCAGCCCGCCCAAAAGTGGCTGTGACAGCGGGCGGCGGTGTGCCGTGGGGGCGTGATCGGGCGGGGCCGGCGACATAGTCGCAGTGCCCCGACCTTGTCGATCTTCAAAATCCGGGCGGTGATGGTCCTCGTCGATCCGGGGTTTTCGGATCGGCTGACGGTTCACGCCTTTGAATGGCCCGACAGCTTCCGACCATCCCCTCAAATAGTTGGTTGAATTGAAAATGAACTCCGAGAAGTTTTCCCGTGCTCAACAGCCGAACATTTGCCACACATCCCGTTCCCTTGCAACACCGCGCGAATGCGGGATGATGCGACCTCGAATTGGTCCGGGAAGGGGTGGCTCAGCGGGAGTGCCTCACGCCGGATCGGACGCCCACGGGGCCACTGTATGAGCCTGCAACAGTCAGAATATCTCGAAGTCCGTCGGATCCCCGGTAAGGGGCGGGGAGTGTTTGCCCGGATTCTGATTCCGAAAGGGACGATCTTTGAAACGGTCCCGATGCTGGTCTGCAAACAGGACGAACTGCTCGGCTCCAAGCTGCTGGATTACGCCTACGCCTGGGGCAAGGGAACCGTCGGACTGGCGCTCGGGTATGGTTCGATGTACAACCACAGCTTCAAGCCCAATGCCCGGTATTTCGACCTGCCTGTGCAGCGGAAAGAGTTCGTCGCCCTTCGCGATATTCAGCCCGGGGAAGAAGTGACAATTAACTACAACGGCGACCCGAAAGATAAAAAGGCTGTCTGGTTTGAAGTCCAAGAGTAAATGCAAGGGCAGGCGAAGGCCGCGGACCATTCCCCTCCAAGCTGAGGTCCTACTGCATCGCGTCGCCACGCGTCTCCGCCTCCCTTTTCGCCCTCTCGCGAACGATGTAGAGTGACGAACGGGGGCCATCCGCGCACTGCTCACTTAGCCTGCACTCACTCTGGAGTATTCCATGTCGTTCGTGTCTCGTCGTGATTTTCTTCGCTCCGTCGCCGCCGGAGGAGCGGCACTGGCTGTCGCTGGGCAGACGCAATTGGCTTGGTCGGCCGACGACTGGGGCGGCTTCAAGATCGGGCTGCAAAGCTACACGCTCCGCGATTTCGACACAGCTGCGGCCTTGGAACACACAGTCAAGTTCGGGCTGAAGTACTGGGAATCGTTCGCCAAGCACTTCCCGATCGCGACTCTCCCGAAGACGACCGATGGCTATAAAAAGCAGCTGTCAGATGCGGGTGTGCAGATGCTGGCCTTTGGCGTCGTGGGGTTTGACACGAACGAGACGAAGGCCCGCGAGATCTTCGATTTTGCGAAGGCGATGGGGCTGCAGTCGATCAGCGCTGACCCGAAGCCGGAGAAGGAGACGTTCGACCTGCTCGACAAGCTGGTGGATGAGTACGACATCGCCATCGGCATCCACAACCACGGCCCGTTCCACCACTACAACAAGGCCGATGATGTGCTGAAGTGGGTCAAGGACCGGCACCCCAAGATCGGAGCCTGCGTCGATACCGGGCACTATCTCCGCAGCGACGAGAACATCGTCGAGGTGATCGAGAAGTTCGGCCCGCGCGTCTTCGGCGTCCACTTCAAAGATGTCCGCACGATCAAGGACAAGGCCGAGAAGGAGAAGCTGCTGAAGGAGCTGACACCGGGCCGGGCCGAAGAGCTGAAGAAGGAAGGGAAGATCTTCACAATCCTGGGCGAAGGCGAACTCGATGTCGTCGGCAGCCTGAAGGCTCTGAAGAAGCTGAACTACCAGTACAGCGTGTCGCTTGAATACGAAGAGCACCCGGAGAATCCGATCTCGGATATCGAGCAATGTTTGAAGACTGTGAAGGCTGCGATCGCCAAGGTCGGGTAGTCAAGAAGTCGAATGAACGGAGTCATTGAACTCCTCGTCACTCGAATCTTGAGGGGCGAGGAGTTCTTTGTGCGCGACTGTGGCCTGCGAAAGTCCTCAAACGAAAAATCCGGTCACTGGCGTGAACGGCTTTTCAACGGGAAATCGGGCGAGAGCACTCGGACGTTAGTCGTTCGCGCGACCCATGTAGGATCTCGTCTCGACATCGATCTTGACCTTGTCACCGATATTGATGAACGAGGGAACCTGAACTTCAGCTCCGGTTTCGGTGGTGGCGGGCTTCGTCACATTCGTGGCCGTATTCCCACGCACTGCGGTGTCGGTCATGGTGATTTCCAGAATCACCTGCTTCGGCGGGGTGACGCCAATCAACTTGTCATTCCAGAACACGAGAGCACACGGCGTGTTTTCTTTGATGTAGGCCATCTGTTCTTCGCAGACATCCTTGGCGAGTTCGACCTGCTCGAAACTCTCGTTATCCATGAAGATGTAGTTGGTGCCATCGCAGTAAGAGAAGCTCCCTTCTCCCGACCGAATGTCAGCCGCTTCCAGGCTTTCCCCGCTGCGGTAAGTGACTTCCAGATACCGCCCGGAGAGCAGATTCCGCATGCGGGTCTTGTAGAGAGCTTGGCCCTTGCCGGGCTTTACGAACTCGCAAGCCGTCATTTCGAAGGGCTGGGCGTCGATGACAACTTTGACACCTTTGCGGAAATCGCCAGCGTTCACTTGAGCCATGGAATCTTCTCTGCGAGCGGGGAGCGGGCCACTGGAGCGGCAACGAACCGGGCAGGATAATGCAGGCTGGCGGTTTTGTCACCCCGACCGCCGGGTCAGAAAATGGAGTCTGGCTCCCGGCTTCTCACTGCGTTTCGCCTCGATCAATCTCGATCACTCGATTTCAGCCTGACTGGAGCCGCTGCCCCCGCATACCTACTGCCCTTTAATCCAATCAAACAAGCTGTCGCCAATCTGCAGATCGCCCTGTTGAGATGGGTGTACGCTGTTGTTCTGGCGAGTGACCGGGATGTCGCTGACGGCGTTCGCTTTGGCGGTTTCGGTCGGGTAGTTGTCGACGCAGTCGAGCCCCAGATTCGTGGGGACAATGTGAACCCCCGGGCGATCGACGTATTGGATCAACATGTGTTCGACCAGACGGAGGATGTTCCGTTTATATGGCCAACGGGTCTGGCCGGACCCGTAGTTCGAGCCGAAGGGGTCCTGAGAAGCGGACGGGGGAACGGGGAGCAGGAGCGCGACGTGTGGACTCGGACTGGCCTTCCGGATCATCTCGATCAAATGATCGAGGTTCAGAAACACTTCAGACATTCCAGCCTCAATGGTCTCGTCGGTGTCGGAGAAGAGGTCATTCCGTTCCAGGAAGATGGTGACCAGATCGAGGACTTTTCCCTGATTCACATCCTGGCAGTCGTGAGCAAAAACGAGGGCCGGTTGACCGCTGGCATCGGGGTACAAGAACGGGCTGCCGCGTTTGGCATATTCTCCCGTCCGAGCGGTTTCCGTAAAATGGGTCGCGAATCGCCGGGCTGTCCAACCGCCGTCGCCCTCATGACGGTTGGCCCCCGGTTCACCGAGAAAGAGCGAGCCAATCAGCGTGATTTTCGAATTGCCCGGTGCGGCACTGCGATCGAGTCACCGCTGCGTGTCGACCGATGCATGAGTCAGACTATCACCGCCGCACAGCAAAGTGAGCGACTTCTCCTCCCCGTGATCGGATGCCACGATTCGAAGAATCGTCCGCGCCGTCGCGATGACTCAATTCTCTCCATCTCGCACATCGAGTTGCCACTGGATATCGCCGATCTCGGCAGCTGTCGGGACCCAAATCCAACGATCAGCGAGCTGGTTCTCGTGCAAGCAGGTGACATCGAATAACGAATTGGCCGGATTTGGGAACAGCACCACGTTGTCGAAATAGATGTTGCACTCCTGGCCCACGACGGCAGGCACGATCTTTGGAAGCACGAGCCGAACGGGTCCCGGAATTGACTCCTCATTGTCTTCCGCAAAAAGTCCGGTCCCCCCGCAGAGTGCGTCCCAGACCAGAAAGAGGGTGAGTCGAAATCGTTATTTCATCAGTGTGCTCCAAAACAATCACACGGCCTTGTGGCCGGGCGAGCAAATTCGGGGTTGGTTCAAAAACAGACTGACGCAGTGCGAAGAAAACACCTTAACCCGCCGCCGAGCCCGCCCCAATGGCTCCTGCGCTCCTGCGCTACCGGAGCGCACAAGCGCGGGAACCACACTGGCGAGCGGGGTGGCGGGCACTTTTTTCCCTCTCGACTGCCCTACGTCCCGGGCTGCACCAAGCTCCGCTCTAGCTCGCCCAACTGTCGGTCGACGGTTTGCAGCTGCTCAGCTGTTAGTGGCTGCTCGCCGAAGCGGACGGCGTAGAAAGTTTCGACGAGTTGGAGGGTGGTCCCGGCGATGCCGGATTTCTGGAAACGAGTGAGGAACTGGTCCTCTGCCCGGTGGGCGAACTCGCGCGGCGTTAGTGTTTGGACATCAGCCAGACCGAAGCGATGCAGCAAGCCCATCAGGCGGGCATAGAACTCCACAGTAATGGCTCGTCGTTGAGCCAAATCTCGACTGCGGGTCCACCCCTTCCAGCGTTTGAACACCCGACGCAGAATCCACAAGCTCCCCCAGATGGATAACGCGAACAGCAACAGCATCGCAATGGCCAAGCCGCTGGACCACTGGTTGGGCGACGTGAAGAAACTCCCGAGTTGAGCCAAGAGGGGAATCTCCCCCTGCATGATTCCCTGGAAGTTCAGCTTGATCGCATTTCCAATCTCACGGAGCGGCGCATAGACCAGTTGGTCCTGCTGCGAGTTGGAGTAATTCATCCCTTGAAACCAGATCGAACGTGTCTTGTCGACGAGGTCGGGTGCGGACTCCTTGACCTTGAGCGCGACCTCGGTGTCACGTTGACCGGGGGTCGGGTCGAGCGTGATCCAGCCCCCATCGACAAATGCCTCGAGCCAGGCATGGGCATGCAGATCTCGGACCTCAAGGTCGCCCGTGGCGGGATCGTATTCGGCACCCTTGAACCCTCGAATGACACGGGTCGGGATGCCGACTCCCCGCAGCATGAGAGCCAGAGCCGAGGCGAAATACTCGCAGTGTCCCTTCTTGCGGTTGAAGACAAAGTCCTCGACCGGATCAATCTTGGGATCGGTCACCGACAGATCGAGCGTATAGTTAAATTCATTGGAGTCGCGGAGGTACTCTTCGAGCTCCCGCGCTGTGTCCTCGCTGTCGAGGTCTCCGTCTTCGGCTGACCGCGCCAGGATATCACGAGCCCGTTGGGTGAGACGCGGGGTCGGAGTTTTCAGAAGATTCTTGAGCTCCGGAGGCAAGCCATTCTGACGGATCCAGTCCTTGACCAGGCGACGCCGCCGAGCATCGGGTATGACATCGGGGGGAAGCAATGTCACGGAGTAGGAAAACGGAAGTTGCTGATCCGCGTCATACGACTCCAACCCCGACGTAGAGGGATGGTAGATCATCCGGTCACGCTCCCCCGTCGCCCGAGCGCCAACGGCGAATCCGGGGTAGAATAAGATCGATGAACTGAGAGGTTGCAGAGTGATATTCAGCTGGACCGGACCGGGTTGAAAATAGGAATCCAGCCAATCGGAATGATCTCCCTGAGTCCAGGTTCCTGCGACATAGTTTTCGAGGACCGCCCCCCGGAAGAGAGGATCGTCGCCGATAGCAGCGGCCAGCCCCTGGGGCGGAATTCGTTCTTCCGTCTGACCGTTCAGGACAGTGACCTGCATGACCAGTTCTTTGCTCTCCATAATCTGGCCGATGTCGCCGAGTTTGATATTGTCGGCAAAACCGGTGGTTGCCCCAGCGCGCCTTTGCGATTGATTCGCTCCCTCGTTCAAGGTTCCAATCCAGACTCGTGGAGTCAGGAAGAAGAAGGCCATGCCCACAAACAGGATCAGAACCAGTGTGATCACTCCCCCCCCGAAAAAACGGGGAGAGATCCACCGACCGTGCTCATCGGTCCGGACACCGTTGCGTGCGCTACTGAACTGGGTCAGAGGAGCGCTGATCGCCTCATCGTTTGTCCCTCGCTTCCCCCCGGGCGTCAACATGAGAGGATCAGCCAGGAGCGCCGCACGGGTGAGGCTCAGCAGCGACATCGTCCAGACAGCGGATGCCGTGTAAACAAACAACGCAGCTCCGAACCAGGGCTGGATTGTGAGCACCGCTCCCATGGCCACCTGCAATACGGACAGCGCAAACATCCACCACATCCGCCGTAGGTCTTTGACCTGGAGTAAAAACGTCCACGTCAGGTAAACGACCAGATGCCCCCCCGCCAGAAGTCGAGCTTCCCCATCCTGTCGGAACTCGACAAAGGCCAAGCCGAGCGAGGCGAGGGCCGCCAGATTGAGCAGCACTGCCGGGGGCCGAAGCCAGCCCAGAAAATCAATCAACAACAAGGCACCGATCGCCAGCGGAATCGTCCCCAGAGCCAGCGGAGCCTCTTCGGCAGCTGCGAAAATCCCTGCGGCAATGCAGACTTGCAGTGCGAGACTGAAAAACAGCGTGTTGCGAAGCGTGTTCACCGAGCGGTATCCCTCGGACGACTAGGGTCGCCAGCAGGATAACCGCCAAGGGGAGAGCTGTCAGCTGATGAAGTTGTCAGTTGTCAGTATGGATGGAGCGGGTCACGAAGCGGGCGACGCTGCGGTAAGCTGACTCC
>Ga0105046_10006630_pt1 | contig 18315 bp, 14 predicted proteins | sample MAT03_FD_78385 | JGI IMG/M metagenome (GOLD analysis project Ga0105046, IMG submission 78385) | Freshwater microbial communities from Lake Fryxell liftoff mats and glacier meltwater in Antarctica - MAT-03 (megahit assembly) | ecosystem: Environmental > Aquatic > Freshwater > Ice > Liftoff...
ATGGGGGTAAGGGGGCGGTGCGCGCCGATCCGGACTCAGGGCACCCGTTACAGGCCCAACTGACCCAAGAGCGATACTCTATCACGGTCGTATGAGCAACGGTGAATAATCCGGGTTAAGGCACACTCTCGGCTTCGCCACCCGCCCGGCTGGCGAGGGTGGGCATGATTGAGTTAGCGGAGTAGCGAATAAAGCGGACGGAACCATCGGCGAGCAAGAAGTTGGCCCCGCCGGAGTGCGGCGACCAGAAGTGGAACGCATCGCACTGGTTGTCGAAGGAGCCGGGCTTGAAGTCGTTCGGCCCATCCGGGCAGCCGGAACCATAGATCGAGTTGACCCGAGTGCGAACGCCCAAGAGCATGTCGCCTTCGCCGTCCTTGTCCTGTCCCCAGCCGGCATACCACCAACCCAGGATCAGGTCCTTGCTCGGCGGCCGCTCGCCAATTGCCAGAGTATTGGAAGTGCCATCGGTGATATCGGCGAAGCGAATGCGCGAGTCGACGTAGAATAGGCCATCGCTATAAGAAGCGTGATAACCATTGACCCCGAGATATGACGTGAAGGCCCGAGGCAACTGCTCCTTGCCGACGAGTCGCGCCGTCCGCACGCGGCCGTCGGACGGGCAAGTAAAATGACGGACTGTCGTTTTCAATCCCGAATGAGGGGGATCGTGAAGGAAATCGGCGTCCTGCTTGAACGCTTGAACGGTCTCATCCCACAATGCCCCTTGCTCTAAGGAGGGGAGCAACCTGGCACACCAACTCACGAATGGCATCGGTTCACCCGGCCGTTCCCCTGTAACTCCAGCGGGAAGATGGCCAGCCGCTTCGTGGTAATGATGCAGCGCGAGGCCAATTTGCTTCATGTTGTTCTGGCACTGCGCCCGCGTTGCGGACTCGCGAACCTTCTGAACTACCCCCAGCGAAAGTCCGATCACCAACGCCGTAATAGCGATGACGACGAGAAGCTCGATGAGGGTAAAGGCCGATCGAGTTTTAGCGATCTCTGGCATCATGCTTTCTCATAGCATTGAGAACGACTTATGCTCAGCTGGAATGACAATGCCGAGAATTAGAAGAAAACAGAACACGGTCGGATGCTCCGCGAGCCGATCACTCGGTCGCGGAGTGGATCCCTTTGGTTTTACAGTCAGGCAACAATACTCTAATCTCTTAAATTTTGCATGGTGCGCAATGCATCAGTGTGCCAAATTAATGTTACCCCGGACTTGTACACCACTTCACCCGGATGCCAAACTCTGTTTGATCGTTATCTATGGTAGCGCCCGTCTTTATGCGCGCCTCATAGCCCGGATCCGCGGCAGCACAGTAAACTTTGCATGGGGACTGGCCCTCAAGTACGTAGTACCTCTTGTTGGTATATACCGGAACCAACAAGCCAGTCATTATGTCGATCCGAGACGCATCCTGGCACGGCCACGAAGCTTCAGATTCACTTAAGACCTCGCAGAGGTAGGCTCCTCCTCCCGCGATGTTCCCTGTGCATGAAGCGCAAGTTGGATCGTCCCAAATGAAGCACGTTTTGCCTTTCTCTCCCGCAACGAATGGTCCAACCCGGTCCTGGCACACCTGCCCACAGTCAGGGGGCCCGGGCGGCAGTCCAGGAGCCGAATAAGCGTGCCAGTCGCCGAGCGCGCAGATTGCGGCGAGCAGAGCCAATCCTGGGAACCAGCGAAGAAAAGATGGTCGCATCATAGTCGTGTCCTCTCTGATAGGGGGCGAGATTTGAGGGTAGATAGCGCAGCATCAACGGACGGTAGTTAGCTTCGGGCCTGAGCTATTACTCGACGTCTGCGCAGCGCAAGTGTTACAACGCCTAACACTACGGCTCCCAATACACTACCCAAGTGTATCCGGTTCCGTCGCCACCAAGAGGCTTCGTTTGGCGGCGATAGTCCCATCATTTCACGGAAACCACTGTCCGAGTTCTTCACATCGAATGAGCCCTTACTTCCGTCGGGGCGAACAATGTGGCGGGAGTGCGAGGCACCATCTACTTCGTGAACGAGTGTCTTGGGCGGTGGAACGGTATCAAATTGACCTACGCGTGTCTTCGTATCTACCTCCACCTTCGTAACGGTGGCCACCTTCCTAAACAGCACAGGAATGGTCCATCCGTTTTTAACTTCAATCCACTGTCTTGGCAGCCAAAGGCCGGGTTTGACTTCTTGATAGTCAATATCGAGTTGTTCGCTCGAATATCTTTCTGTTCGGTCTGAGTAGGTCGTTTGACGTCTTACTAATATGTAGTCTCGCGCGGCATCCAACCATATCGAACTACCAACGCTCGCCGCCTTCGGCCGAAGCACCAACTCGACACACTCCTTTCCGCGAATTGTCAGCCGACGCCCACTCGCGCGGTATGAACTCAAATCAAATGCGGCAAGTTGTCGGTCAATCGGTCGACAGGCCTGAAGCACGGCCATCACTTGAGTCGATCGGAACTGGTGGGGAACTTGATTGGACGTGTGGGTGGCAGTGTTGAAGTCGCCGTTTGATTCTCCTCGAAAGTATAAGCCGGCCTTTCCATCAAAAGTGACTTTGTAATTGTCATCGACCCAGTCAGCCTTTTCCATATGCAACACTTTCCCATGCTGTTCGTAACAGATTTTTTCCGATTCCATAATTAGAGATGCAGTCTCAGTATATGTCCGGTCCGTTGGAGGGAAAGTACCGCGTGGTTTGCCGTTTCGTTCAAAGGACTCAGTACGACTCCCTTTGAAGGCCGTGACTTGTTGTTCCCACTCGATGTGGAAGCGATTCAACTTGCCTTGCCGAACGGTCCACGCCTGCTCAGCCGCTAACACTACCGTATCAGGCTGAGCCGTTGCATTGCATGGCGCGAGCAGTGTGCCTGGCACAAAAAGAAGTAGCTTATTGAGGCGGCATACAGATGAGCGCATGGCAACCATTCCCCCTTCCTTGGCGAGAGATCAGCTTATGTTTATTTGAAGCGGAATTTCGTAACGTCTCCCGGCTGAATCTATTATGACAATGACACTATGACGTCTCGGTGTCATGGTCGTCGTTCCCGTTGCACGAACAGTCACCGTACTCGCATCACGTATTGAAACAACTATGTGGGGATCCTTAACTGTCTGTTCTATTCTGGTCACGAAAATTCCCTTGCTGGTGATCGAATAGACCTCGACTATTTCTTCCGCACTAACCGCGTGACCCGTTTGGACCAAATTAACATTTGTTTGAGACAGCCGTACGTCTTCGACCACGTCAAGCCGGCAGGGAATGGCGATGGTGGGTAGAGATTTGCCGTCGACAGTACTTGCCCGAACGTTGATCGTTGAAACGTGGCTCCCGATCAATATCTTTTCCAACCACTGGCATTCGATACGGTGCTTCGTCTCTCCGGCAGATGGTGGGATGACCCGCACTCCAGCGAGCGGAGCATCCGCCATGACTCTTACGCCTCGCACCGGCACGAGAAACTCAACACTCAGCACATCTGGTGCGAACGGCTGCGCCAGTTCGGACCGTGCGGTTGAAGGAAGCTCGCTAACCGGGCGATAGAACGGTTTAACGGTGCCGGCGATTTGCCACCCAGCCGATGTGTTTTCATTCGCAAAGCGCGGCTTGATAGCCACTGCGGTTGCTCTGGTATGGCCGGTCCACAACTCGGTTGAACGCGGCATCAGGTTCAACGTAAGTCGAACGGCCAGTGTCTCGCCTGGCTTTACAGTTACGGTAGGCGGATCGACCTTGTGGCAATCGCACGAAGTTTGCCAGGAAGCCACCTCAACCGGCTCCGTTCCGGGATTGGTCACATGGATAACATGTTCGTGCCGGTCGGTTTCCCAGACTTCACCAAGATCCAGATCGGTCTGAGATACAGTCAGTCTTTGGATCGGCTCGACTGCTAAACTAGGAGGGGGGGGGGGCTTTGGGTCGAAAGTACGTCCCGGCTGCGGAGCCTCCCATGGCGGCGAGTAGGGCAGCGATAAGAAGGATAACGGTTGTCCGCATGGCGGCATTCCGTTGAGTTTGGATGAGTTGGGGAGATTGTGACAGGTTCGATTTGCAATTTCAACACAATTCCGAAATTTTATCGGAATTTGTTGGCCCTCGTCCTATCGAAGTGCTGGGGATCATCGTCCGAAGAGATACCCGTTCTTCGCGAGCAGGTTGCGTTTCCCTTCTTCTGCTGGCACCCGGTTTTTCATGAACTCCGCGATCTCCGCATCGGTGTAGTCCGGTGGCGGGAATGACAGGAACAACTCGCGGCGATACTGATCGCGATCTGCAGTAGAGCGTGCCAATTTCTTCCGCAAGCGTTCGTTCTCGGCTCGCAGTTCGTCGACCTGGCGCGTCGAAGCGTCGTCAGATCGGCATGGGGGTTCTCCGCTCGATCATGACGCGCCGGACAAAAATCCGAGAATCGATACAGAGCCGCGTACGGAGCGCAGCGGAGTAAGCGGTTCAGCGTCTCGCGGCTTCTTCCGCTTACTCCGCTGCGCTCCGTACGCGGCTCTGATGGAATTTTGTCGGACGCGTCAATCAAGAATTTTACGCTCGATTTCGCACGTCTGCAATGATGAAATCGGCAGGCACCTGTCCCGGTTCTCTCTTCCCGAAGTCCAAGGTGCCGTCGAATGACAGGCATTCATCGAAAACTCCGCCGGAATTCATTTGCGATTCGCTGCCCCTCCTTGCTAGACTCTACCTATCCTGGCACGATGCGTTCGGCACCTTTTGGGCCGGTCGGCTAGAATAGCTTAATCGCTGACGACCTTCCGTTGGCTTGGCCCGACCGGATGTGCCCCGGCCCTCATGAGTGCATTCACTTCCGTCATTCCGCAGGTTCGACACGTCCTGACACACGGGCGTTGGTTTACTCCGTCCATATTCGTGCTTTTTTTCGGCCTGGAAATGTTCGGGCGTCGGGCCACTTCGGATGTCCATGACACCGTTGGCGCAATCGTTCTGCTGATGATCGTTGCCGGCATCTCCATTCGGCATCGTGTGAATCAGATTTCCTGGGTGAAAAGCCTGGGGGCACTCGTTTGGCGAATCGCCCGAGTCGGCGATCGCTTCAAGGTGGATATCGGGCCCGACCTTCGAGGCACTCCGCCGCTGCCACGCCGCCTGCCCGCCGCCTTTTATGGTGTCGTGTTCTTGCTCGGTCTCTGGACCGGGCTGGCAACGCTAGTTTGGTATTATTCACCCGAAGGCTGGCGTCCACATCTCGTGTATGTCACCTACACGGGCTACCTGGCCCTGATGAGCATCCTCTGGGGTCTGCTATTCGTGGCCTCGCTCGGCGGTGTCTACTTTCCCATCATGCTTCTCACGCGGCTGGCCCATGGGGGCCGAGCGGGGGATCTGAAAATTTCGCGGGGTCAGTTGGTCTTTCTGGCCGCTTACCTCACGATCACGACCGCGGCCGCCTGGATGCTGCCGTTGTGGCCGATCCTGGCGTTTGCCGGAGTCTGTTGGTTCTCGATCTTCGTGCTCAATCTCGTGCCCGACCGTCTGGGCACGGCACAACTCATCTGGCGATCGCCTAAGCAACGCAAGGTTCGCTGCATCCCGATGCGCCGACTCCTGTTGGCCGTGACGACCGTTGTCGTCGCACTTCTCTCGGCCCTGATCATGTCGGCGGCCGGTGGCCAAGTGTTCGGACATCCGGAGGTCGAGAACACCATGCCGCTCACAACCGTCATGGGCAATTGGCTCGGCTGGCTTACGCCCGGTTTATTGCTCTCGGCTGCCGTGTTCGTTCTGCTGGCCTGGAAAAACAACCCGGCCCGCCCCGGCTGGCAAACCGCTCACATCTCTGATGTCCCTGAAGACGAGCGTAAAATCGTGGCTCGCGATCTGAGACGACGCGGCTGGATTGCTAACTTCGACAGTCCGAATGATGATGATGTCCGCATCAAGCTCGTTCACCCCGAAGCCTCCGAAGCACACGAATTTGACCCGACCTGGCCGTTGGCTGTCAGCCGATCGGACCTTCAAGGCGACTTCGTTTACGATCGCTTCGCTCGGCGTGGCGAGATTCAACTACGTCGCCACTTTCTGAAAGGCTTGCAAAAGATCTTCCAGGAAGCCAAGGGCCGTAGTAGTTCTGGCGGCTGTGGTTATTGGTTGGCTCCACACCTGTGGTTCGTCGCCGGTTTGACGCGCGATGAAGTCACCGGTGGCGAGGAAGAACCGACTTTTCTCACCGAGGTTGTTGGCCCTCCCTACGCCGAAGTCTTTTCGCTGCCCGTGCGCCGGTATGTGTATCGTCTCCTGAAGTCGCTGCAAGTGGATTTGATCTTCATCGAAGACGGCATCGGTTACCGCAAGCTCGTGAAGGTTCTTCGGAAGATGTTCGAGGTTTACGACAAGGGTGCCGGCAAGAAACGATCGGAGGACATCCACTTCCAGGGGATGACCAAGGTTCGCGTCATGTTCCACGATTTCGACGTGGACGAGCCATTCCGTTCGAGCCGATATCCCGAGCCCAAGTTCGCTCCGCTCGGCCGCCTGCGCGTGCTGCACGTTTTCCGGGATCGCGGCGGCGAAGAAGAATTCGTCGAGCTGCCCTTCAGCTCGGATGAAACGCCCGCCCCATATCTGGTGGGCGTCTGAGGCGTGGTAGATTTCTAAGAGTGGGAGTTTTCGAAAACGCAAACGACCCTCCGGCGTCAGCCGGGGGAGGTCGCTGCCAGCGTTGAAAATTTTTATTACTTCCCAATGCTCCCCCGGCTGACGCCGGAGGCTCGCTTGAAGCTGTTGCTTGGCGATTTGCACTCCTTCAGCAATTCTTTTGCGATTACCTTTGCGAATCGTTCTCGATCCGCTTACAATCCCCTTCAACTCGGTCCCCACTCTCCGTTCCCAAGCGGGGTTAGCCGTGCCCAACGACACTTTGCCGTCTTCACCGAACGAACTCTTTCAGCGCTGGAAGCGATTCCTTGAGCAGGGTTCTCTTGAAACCGCGACTTTTATCGCGGCCGGTGAGGTCGCGCTGGTCGATCCCCTGCAAGAACTCATTCGAGCTTATCTCTCCGAGCGTGCGGCAGGAGTGGATGACACGCTCACGGCATTCGCGGACGAATCGAATGAACTAGAAGTCGAGCCCAATATGCCCGGCTTGACCGTGTTAGCCCCGCTCGGCCGCGGCGGCATGGGCGTCGTATACAAGGTGCGCGACGCCCTCGATCGCGAGTTTGCCTTGAAGCTGGTTCGTCGCAAAGGCCTTTCTCAAGCTGCTCGCGAACGATTTCTGGAAGAAGCGCGGGCCATGTTTCGGCTCAATCATCCGAATCTCGTTCGCATCCATCATTACGATTTCCTCGGGGACCGTCCGTACTTCCTCATGCCCGTTTATCCTTCGAGTCTGAAAGATCGGCTCGAGGAATTTCAAGCGAACCCGGCTGGTGCCATTCGTCTGATGGCCGATGTCGCAGCCGGCGTGGGGCATCTTCATGAAAACGGCTTGATTCATCGCGATGTGAAGCCGCACAATATTCTTCTGACTGCCGAGGGCAACGCAGCCGTCAGCGATTTCGGGTTGGTGAAGGATCTGCACGATGTCGAGGCCGGGCAGGACATCCCAATGTCGGCGGAAAGTGGATCGCGATCGACCAAGCCTTCAGGTGCCAGGCGATCGCAAACCGTCGCCGGCGTGGTCGTCGGCACCCGGCGCTACATGTCTCCCGAGCAGGCGGCAGGATTGACGCAACTCGCCAATCCGCGTTGGGACGTTTGGTCGATGGGGATCGTGTTGCACGAATTGGCTGTCGGCAGACCGCCTGCATCGTCTGAAAATCCCGCGTCACTACTCGACCCGGCCACTCCGGACGACGTGGCCCCTTCCATCTTGAACCCCGACATCGACCCCCGGTTGGAAGCGATCATTCAAAAATGCCTGGCTCGCGATGGGAAAGATCGCTTTGCCAACGGCACGGAGTTGGCCGACCGGCTGCGAAATTTGTTTGCCGTCAAGCCGAGCCCTCGGTATCGGGCTCGAATGCTTGCAGCGGCTTGTCTTCTGCTGATCGCGGCAGTCATGGCAGTGTGGAGTCCGTGGTCGACACGAAAAGCGGAAGCGTCCATCGAGCCCAAGCCGATCCCGGCCATCGAATCGGTTCAGCAGCTTGTGAGCGGTGGCCAGCCCGCCATTTTGATGGGCGAGAAAGGCTGGCCGGTCTGGCACGAAGTCGCGGTGGGCGCGGATTTGGTCAAGCCGCATCTTTCCGAGGCGGATGAAACACTCACACTCGATAGCAGCCGGCTTGTGATGATGGACCTGCCGCCCACGGGCCTGGAACGATTTCGCTTCGAGGTGCAGGTTCGGCAATTGAAGCCCGATGACGCGACTCGATTCGGCATTTACGCCGCTCGGCATCGCCTCCCCTCCCGAATTGGCGAAACCGAATGTTTCGCGAGCCTGTGGTTCAATGAAACTCCCTCCAACATGGCTGTTGGCAAAACGACGGGTCCGTGCCTGGCAGGTTTGCGGACCTATACCCGCGTCGCCGGTTCTGGCGGGATCCTGGGTGGGATTGACTTCAAAGGTCGCGATTTGACGGACTTATCCGAGCAAAAGTCCACAGGCAAGTTTCGCTCGCTGGCGCTGGAAGTCACTCCGAAATCGATCGACATGTTCGTCGACGGGGACCACCTGGACTCGATCGCGTTGCCGCTCGCCGCGAACGACGAAGCTCTGTTTGCCGAGGCGGCGAAACTTTTGCCGGGAATCCAGACCGCCTTCGGGCCGGCCGGTGGCTATGGAATTCTCGTTCATGGCGGGCCGGCCAGTTTTCGCAATGCCGTCGTGAAGCCGTTGAAATAGGCCGACCTGTCAATTCGAGACGGATCGTGTTGAATGTTCATGCCCACTCTTACCTGCGAGGATCAGATGGCCGTAAAGAAACCCACACAGAAACCAACGAAGACGCCGGCCAAACCGGCTGCAAAACCGAAAGGTGGGAAGAAAGGGCCGCCGAAGCCAACCTCGGTTCGCAAGCTCGCTTTTGGCATTCCCACGGAATTGAGCGTCACGGTGACCGCCGTTCAATCCCTGGATGGCTTTGGCAATCCGGTGGCGCTTCCAATTGGAATTGATTTTCTTAGAGCGAACATTCTGAAGATTTCCGGCTCCTGCAGCCCCAATGACCGAACGACGATCACCGTGACGATTCCAGGTGCGGTCCCCAATCCTGCGACCGTCTTAGCATCGGGCGGACTATGGTCGGTTCAATTCACGAATGTGACAGGTGTAACCGACCAGCCAGTGACGATGCGAGTAGGGGCCAAGCACCCCCTTCACGGCGCAAATGAGGCGGTGATATTCCGAAAGCTGACCTGGCAATGATCCCCGAAGTGATTGGAACGGCATGAGTGGTCCGTGACAACTAAAACGTCGGGTTGGAGTTCCGCCTGCAGGCGGAACTAGCAATGCTTCTCGATGGCATCGAGCAGATGTTCCGCCAATTGGTCGCGTGGCACCTTTCGATAGCCGCCGGATTCTGAGCCGACATACGCCCACTCGTGCATGGCTTCCAACGTGTTGGCAGCCATCAGGTCGGCACGAGAATGGAGCCGCGAACGCTCGGCAACCACCAGAAGCTCCTCTTCAGAAACGCCGACTTCCAGCTTGAATTTCACGAGTGTGCCATGAAACTCCCATTCCTGGCGAATCCTGTCGATGAGCTTTGGCGTCGGCAGCAGACGCAGCCACAGCTCGGCGTGATGACTCTTCACCTTGCCCGCACTGGCATCTTTCAGCCCATCGGCACTCTGCGAGAAAATCCCGTCCAGCCGATAGTCGCTCACGGCAGCGGCATGAACGATCGCGTCGAACTCCCCCGACGGGATTAGTTCGGACATCCGAGCTTCGAGATCATCGAACGTGCGATACTGGCGAATTCGCAGGGAACCACTCCCCTGAACCTCTCCCCCCCGGCCCCCCTCTCCGAAACGGAGAGGGGGGAGAAATTCCCTCACAACTTCCGGATGTGAAGTCAACAGCGTCACCGAGTGTCCGCGCTCGCTGGCCGCAAGGGCAATCCGCGTTCCAGTTCGTCCCGAAAAAATGTTGGTGATGCAACGCACGCGATCGATCGGCGTCTGTGTATTCCCGGCCGTGACGAGGATGTTCATGTTCACGCCTCCAACTGGGTTGGGCTTGGGAGATCGCCCGTCCTCGCTATTTGGCCTGCCCTGGCGTTCGCGGCGAAAGGCGACTACGGTACAAGGCACTTGCGAAAGCCCGCTTCGAGTGCCGTGCGATCCAGATCCTTGCCGATGAAGATGAGCTTGTTCACTCGCTTCGCCTGGCCCCATAGCGTGCCAGGCGTGCCATCGAGTTGCATGTGGACGCCCTGAAAGATGAAGCGGTTCGCATCTCCCTTGAGGCTCAACACGCCCTTGAAGCGATAGAGGTCCGGGCCTTTCGTGGCCATCAGGTCGGCGAACCATTCGTTGACCTTATTGGCGCGGAGATCCCCCTCGATCTCGATGCCGACGGACTTGATGTTCTCATCGTGAACGTGATCGTGGTGATCGTGATCGTGGTCGTGCCCGCAATGTTCGTCGTGAACGTGTGGCTTCTCTTCTTCGATCTGTTTGGGCTCGATCTTCTCGATGAGTTCGAGATTGAAGCCCTGGATGCCGAGTAACTGGCTGAGATCGACAATCGACTTCTGAGTGCGGATCACGCGGGCAGTGCCGTTCATGCCCTTGATGCGCCGTTCAAGAAGATCGACCTCGTTCGCGCCAACCAGATCGGTCTTGTTTAAAAGCACGACGTCCGCGAAGGCGATCTGTTCCTTGACCTCGCGATCGCCCCAGTGCAGCGCGACGTGCTTGCAATCGACGACGGTGACGACGCCATCGAGCCGAACTTTCTCTTTGATTTCCTCGTCGAAGAAGAAGGTCTGTACAACGGGACCGGGGTCAGCGAGGCCGGTCGTTTCGATGAGGATGTAGTCGAACTTATCTTTCCTCTTCATCAGGTTGCCGATGATGCGAATGAGATCGCCACGCACAGTGCAGCAGATGCAGCCGTTGTTCATCTCGAAGATTTCTTCCTCGGCCCCGATGACGAGATCCTGATCGACGCCGATCTCGCCGAACTCGTTCTCGATGACGGCAATCCGTTTGCCGTGATTGGCGGTGAGAATATGATTGAGCAACGTGGTCTTACCGGCTCCCAGGAAGCCGGTGAGAACGGTGACGGGAGTGCGCGTGTCGGCCATCGAAGTATTGTAGGAACACGGATCGCGGCCAAATGACTGTCATGCTTGACACAGCTTAGCTTGCGGTACATAATACCTCCATATGTTGATATCGGGAGGTCTTTTGATACGAATTGCCAGTTCGACCAAACGCGGTGCTCCCGCAGTGAGAAATGCCAAAGCAGCTTTCAGGCGGCATGGCGGCATCCTGCGGATGTCGGACGCTCTACGGGCCGGGGTGAGCCGCCGAACCCTGTACGCGATGCGGGATACAGGCCAGGTGGAAGCACTGGCGCGTGGCCTCTATCGTCTCGTCGATGCTCCACCGCTGGCGTACTCCGACATGGTGACCGTGGCGAGCAAAGTGCCTCACGGAGTTGCTTACCTCATCTCGGCTCTCTCATTCCACGAGATGACGACCCAAATTCCACACAAGGTCTGTATCGCTGTCCCTCGAAACAGCGAGCCGCCCCGACTTTCATACCCGCCGCTCCGCGTCGTCCGTCTAAGCCCCGCTCCCTATGAAGCGGGCATCGAGACGCACCTGCTCGACCGTGTACCGGTCAAGGTCTACTCGCGGGAGAAAACACTGGCCGATTGCTTCAAGCACCGTGGCGAGGTCGGTCTCGACACGGTTCTGGAAGCCGTGAGAATGTACAAAGCCCAAGGGCGGATTCATGTGAATTCCATACTGAAGTATGCGAGCATTTGCCGTGTCTCGCATGTTGCGCGGCCATACCTGGAGGCTCTGCTTTGACCAAAGATCTAGCCGCGTCTGTCCGCCAGCGGTTGATGAACAGGGCAACCCAATCGAATCGACCGTTTCAGGAGGTGCTACAGTACTTCACGATGGAGCGATTCCTCTATCGCCTTTCGGCGTCAGCGCATGCCGAGCAGTTCATCCTAAAGGGTGCGCTCATGTTCACAACTTGGGGGCTGGCCAGTACCCGAGCGACGAAGGACATCGACTTGCTCGCCCGGATGAGTAACGATGTCGAAACCGTTGTGGACGTGATGCGCGAAGTTTGTTCGCAACGCGTGGAATCGGACGGGCTCGCTTTCGATCTGGGGTCTATGAAAGGCACAACGATCAAGGAGGACGCCGACTATTCGGGAGTGCGGGTGACGTTTCTGGTGAGGTTGCAGACCGCAAGAATTTCGATGCAAATCGACGTCGGTTTCGGAGACGTGGTTACCCCACCAGCCACGAAATTTGTGTACCCCGCAATGCTGGAGTTCGCCGCCCCGCAACTCATGGGCTATCCTCGCGAGACGGTCGTGGCTGAAAAGTTCGAAGCGATGATGAAGCTTGGCTTACTCAATAGCAGGATGAAGGATTTTTTTGATCTCTTGGTTTTGTCTCGAAAGTTCGAGTTTGAGGGAGCGAACCTCGCGAATGCCATCCGCCGTACGTGCGCCAACCGCAACACCACCGTTGTCCGTCTCCCGCTAGCCTTGACGCCTGCGTTCGGGAGCGATCCCACCAAGCGGACACAATGGCGAGGCTTCCTTAAGAAAACCGTTTTGGAATCAGTGCCCGATTCGCTTCAAGCCGTGATTGACGAACTGGCACTGTTTCTCAGTCCGGTGGCAAAGGCAATTGAGAGCGGTTCATCCTTCAATCAGCACTGGCCTCCACTCGGTCCGTGGGAATAATCGAGCATCTATACCTCGCTCCGTTTCGGCGGATGGAAGAACAACGCCAATAACACTGCGCCCACAAGCCCGGCTGCCATTGAGTATTGGAACACGATCGAATAGTCGGTCACCTTGTCGGTTGTGTAGGCTTCTTTGAGCTTGCCGCAGGCAAAATTGGCGGCAAAGGGCCCGATGCCGAGGATCAACACATTGAAGAGCCCCTGAGCGCTACTCCGAATATCTTTGGGAAAGTATTCATCCACGAAAATGTACACGGTCGCGAAGAAGAAGGCATAGCAGATGCCGTGCAACACATTGATGGTGATGGCAAACTCTTTCTCAGGGGCGAACGCAAACACGGCGAATCGGGCCGCGTGACCGAGAACACCCACGACCATCGTGGTTCGCCAGCCGAAGGTCTTCAACACATAACCGAGGAACAACATGGTCACGATCTCGGCAATCTGGCCGATTTTCATGACGGGGCCGACCCAGTTGGCCGGGATGCCCACGACGCCGCCATCGGCCGTCGGGCCGAGGAACGTGAACGTCCAGTAAAAGAAGCTCTGATGCACGGCCGCATCGATGAACGTGACCAGGAACAACACGAGCACGAATGGATGCTTGAGAAGTTTCATTGCCTTGAGCCAGGCGAGTGAATCTTCGCCTGTCGCCTTCCTCGGCGGCGTGTGCGGCAACGTTAAGCTGAAAGCCGCCAGGATAAGGGACGCGATACCCGCGACGAGGAAGATGTAACGTTTCATGTCGAGGGCCGCAGCACCCTGCACGGAAGTGCCCAGTGCCGTCCCGATCCAGTTGATGAAGCCGAGGTCGCCCATCGCGGGCACCTTGGCCCAATCGACGAGGATGAAGATGAACGGCCAGGATGCCGCGATCCAGCCGATGGTGCCCCAAACGCGCACGGGGCCGAATTGACGAGAGGGGTCGCTCAGATTGGCGAAGGCGATGGAGTTCGTGATCGAGATTGTCGGAACATAGAAGAGTGAGTGGATCAGCATCATTAAGAAGAATGGCCAGAAGGGAGCGAGCGCAGCGGTCGAATCGCCAACGATTTCGCCGGGCTTCGATTCGGTGACGACGAATGTCACCGTTGGCCGTGGATCCTTCTTCTTGGCAAGATCGGGTTCTGCTTCCCACTTCACGAGTTGCTCGCGGAACTCGGGCCACTTGATTTTCAGCCCATCGACGACCACTTTCGTGCCGTCCGGCATTGTTCCGACGCCTTGCGTCTCGGAATCTCCGGGCCCCACGATCAACACAGAGTTGTAATTCCCCAGTTGCGTGCCCAGGGGAGCTTGCAGGAACGCCAGCCCGCAGATGGCCAGGCCACCAATAAGGTGGCTAAAGGCCAGGAATTTCTCGGCCGCGAACTTGCGATCGGCGAACTGAGTGCTGAAGAATAAGGCGACAAGTGCCCCAACGTTAAACGCGCCGAAGACAAGCTGGAGTTGCCAGCCAGTAAATCCCAGCTTTGGAATGTAGTCGAACCCAAGTTCGAACCACGCCCCCCAGATGAAGAATTGCAGGAACATCATCAGGCAAAGGCTGATTCGCACGCTGCCGCTCATTCGGGATGAAGGAGGAGCAACGGCATCGTCAGGTGGTTGGACCGCCATGCGGCAGCACTCCAGAAAGGGGCACGCGGGTTGCAGGTGATTGGCGAAGTGTAAAGGGAGAGAGAGTGGTAGGCAATGAAAAACCCCCGTAAGTACTGATTCAGCGAAATCGGAGCGCCTTTTGTCCGGCCCAGGCCCTTTTTGGCAGTTCAAGAAACAAGCGGCCGAGTTCGTCGTCTAATGTGTTGAGGGGGAACCCGCCGATCTGTAACGGGGGCGTAAATCGGGAATTGGGGCTTTGACGCAAGCCGCCCGATCGGTTACAGTATCAATGGTTCTGGTTTCTCTCTCCCAACCTCCACCCTTACCAGGGAGGCCGGGATTGTGACATATCGACATCCGCTCAGGGCAGCCAGCTTCGTGTTGGCCGTCGCACTCGCCCAGGGCGTCGCCTTCGGACAGAGCAGCGATACCACCCCTACTGTTGAACAACTTCTTCAGGAAGCCCGCGATCTTCGCAAGAAGAATCGAGCCGACGAATCCATTCAGGTTTGCTTCCGAATCCTCGGCATGGACCGAGCCAACGCGGATGCTCTCGAAGAGCTGCGCAAGTCCGTCCGCCATGCACTGCAAGCTCAACGCCATCGCGATCCGAGCTTCCATGCCCGCCTATTGGCGATGTCCCAATCGGACCTGATTGCTCTGTATGCCGAGGTTTTGACGAAAGTTCAGGCCCAATACGTGGACCTGGACAAGGCCGCTACCTCGCGACTTTTCCGGCAAGGGTTGGACGAGTACCTGGCAGCCCTTTCGGATTCGAGCTTCACGGAACGGCACTTGAAGGGCGTGGACGAAGGGACTGTGAGCCGGTTTCGCGTGAATCTGCAAAAAGCATGGGCCAGCCGCGAAGTCGCCAGCATTCGTCAGGCCGTTGAAATGGCCGTGGAAATCGGAGCCGCCTCTAAACGGCAGTTTGGTTTCCGCACGCTGAACCCAGTCATCTGCGAATTTATCTGCGGGGCGTGCAACTCGCTCGATGAATATTCCGCCTATCTATCGGCCGGGCAATACCTGGCCGACTCTTCTGCCTCGGCACAGATGTCGGTCCACGTTCGCATGGAAGATGGAGGCGTGGCTTATCTGCAGATCACGCATTTCCAACCATCGACGCCGCAAGAAGTCGAAAATGCACTCAAGAATCTGGCGATGATGGGGATGACCCGAGCTCTCGTGCTCGACCTGCGTGGCAACACGGGGGGGCTGCTGCCAGCCGCCGTTAAAACGGCCGAGAAATTCCTGTCGAGTGGGATCATCGTCTCCGCTCAGGGGCAGCACGATGACGCCAATAAGGTCTACACGTCCACTGCTGGTGCATCGGCGTCAACGTTGCCGATGGTTGTGCTCGTCGACAACGAGACCGCCAGTGCGGCAGAAGTCTTGGCCGTGGCCTTGCGCGACAACAATCGGGCGAAGCTGATCGGCACGGCCACATTTGGTAAAGGCTCGGTCCAGAAAGTGGTCGCTTTCACTACGGCCGAAGAGATCGACCCAGAGACCGGCAAAGTGAGACCACGAGCCGCCATCCGCATTACGACCGCCCGCCTGTTCGCCCCGAGCGGCACCCCCATCACCGGCGTCGGCGTCACACCGGACCATCTTATCCCCAATCGCGACCGGCAGCTCGAAGTTTCGTTCGACATTGCCCGCGAACTGGCCCGCCGCAACACCATGTCGATGATGGCCATGATGCGGGAATGACGTCGAAAATGATAAATGATAAATGATAAATGATAAATGGAAGACCAACTCACACTGCTGGTTTTCCATTTATCATTTATCATTTCCCATTTTTCATTGGGCCGGTTCGCCTTGCTCCAATTCGCCAACACGTCTACAGTACCAGTTTGGACTTCGCCCGCTGTGACTCACCAACCGAGACGATGCCACCATCGAGCCGCACTCCCGCCCCGTCGTACGATCCTTCCAATCCGCTGTTTGTACAGCCCGATCGGTCCATACTCCTTGAAACGTTCAACCCGCGATATGCCGAGGCCCGCGACGAGATCGCCCCGTTCGCGGAGTTGGAGAAGAGCCCCGAGCATATTCACACTTATCGGGTGACGAATCTCTCCCTGTGGAACGCCGCCGCGGCCGGAATCACCGCGAAAGAAATGATCGCGGTCCTTCAGAAATACACCAAGTTTGCCCTGCCGGCCAATATTCCGACCGATATCACGGAGACCGTGTCCCGGTATGGCCGGGTGAAGCTCGAACGCCACGACGAGACCCGGCTGCGACTCCGCTGTGAGGACAAGCTTCTGCTCGAAGAGCTTGCCCGGCAACCGAAGGTCAAGGGATACCTGGGCGAGAAACTCGACGAAGCCAGTTATGTGGTCGATCCCGCCCATCGCGGCGTGTTGAAACTGTCGCTGATCCAGGTGGGCTATCCGGCCGAGGATCTCGCCGGTTATGTCGAAGGCACGCCCTTGCCGACGAACTTAAGGGACATCGCTCGAACTGGGCTGGCGTTCTCGATTCGCGACTATCAACGCGAGTCAGCCGACATCTTTTATGCAGGCGGCGACGTCAAGGGGGGCAGCGGCGTCATCGTTCTGCCCTGCGGTTCCGGCAAGACGATCGTCGGCATCGCCTCGATGGCACTCGTTCAGAAATCGACTCTCATCCTTACCACCAGCGTCACGGCCGTCAAACAGTGGCGACGCGAGATCCTCGACAAGACCGACCTCAAGGATGCCGACGTGGCCGAGTACACCGGCGACAAAAAAGAAATCGGCCCGGTAACAGTAGCGACGTATCAAATCATCACATATAGGCCCGACAAGGACGAGGAGTTTCCGCACTTCAAGATTTTCAACGAGCGCGATTGGGGTCTGATCATTTATGACGAAGTGCATTTACTGCCTGCTCCCGTGTTCCGAGTGACGGCACAGATTCAAGCTCGCCGTCGGCTCGGCCTGACGGCCACGCTCGTTCGCGAGGATGGCCGCGAGGGGGATGTCTTCAGCCTGATTGGTCCGAAGAAATACGACGTGCCCTGGCGAGAGCTAGAAACGCAGGGCTGTATCGCAGCCGCGAGCTGCACCGAGATTCGCACGGCACTGCCCGACGATGTGCGCATGGAATACGCCGTCGCCGAACTGCGCGACAAATATCGAATTGCCAGCGAGAACGAGGCCAAGGACAACGTGGTTTCCCAGTTGCTCAAGAAACATGCCAACGAACGAGTGATTGTGATTGGCCAGTACATTAGCCAGCTCAAGCGGCTGAGCAAGCGATTCGACATTCCGCTGATCATGGGTTCGACGCCGAACGCTGAGCGCGAGGATCTGTATAGCAAATTCCGTCGCGGCGAAGTTCGTCACCTCGTGCTTTCCAAGGTCGGCAACTTCGCCATCGACCTGCCGGACGCCAACGTGCTGATTCAGGTTTCTGGCACCTTTGGTTCAAGACAGGAAGAAGCTCAGCGCCTTGGGCGCGTGCTGCGCCCGAAGCAGAACGGCGAGACAGCCCATTTCTACACGCTGGTGACACGCGATACGAGAGAGATTGAATTCGCCCAACACCGGCAGATGTTCTTGACAGAACAAGGCTACAGCTACGCCATCGCCGACGAGGGGGATGTGCATGGGATTCCGAAGGAATTGGTGTCGCAGCAGGGGGATTAGTAGTAAGCCGCACGCTCCGTGTGTGGACCTTTGACCTCGGATTGGTTGGTGCATTTCCGTCGTGCAGAAAGTCGGCACACGGAGTGTGCCGAGTGCAAGGAATCATTTTCCGAACATCTCGCATCGACCACGGAAGGTCCATGAAACTCCCCTATCTCATCGACCTCATTGCCGTCGGCGTCTTCGCGGTCAGCGGTTGTCTGGCTGC
>Ga0105046_10006631_pt1 | contig 18315 bp, 13 predicted proteins | sample MAT03_FD_78385 | JGI IMG/M metagenome (GOLD analysis project Ga0105046, IMG submission 78385) | Freshwater microbial communities from Lake Fryxell liftoff mats and glacier meltwater in Antarctica - MAT-03 (megahit assembly) | ecosystem: Environmental > Aquatic > Freshwater > Ice > Liftoff...
GTGTTCGATGGTCTCGATGGCGCGCTTCTCGGCCACGCAGCTGTAGCCGTGCTTCCAGTCCTTGTTGCTGACAGTGCCGCTGCCCACCACGCTGCCTGCGCGCAGGCAGCGGGTCTTGGCCACATGGGCGATGAGTTGGCCAAAGTGGAAAGTCATCTCAGGTCCGGCATCGCACAGGCCCACCCGCTGGCCGTTCCAGCGGCTTTCCAGCGGCAGGTGCAGCCGGCCGCCCTTCCAGGCGGCCCCCAGTTCGTCAGGCGTCACCGCCACGGGGCTGAAAGCGGTGGCCGGCTTGCTTTGCACGAAGCCGAAGCCCTTGGCCAGTTCGGCGGGAATCAAGTTGCGCAGGCTCCAGTCGTTGGCCAGCATCAGCAGCCGGATGCTGTCCAGCGCCGCGTCGGGCGCAGTGCCCAGGGCCACATCGGCGGTGACGACGGCCACTTCGCTCTCGAAATCGATGCCCCAGTCGTCGCTGGCGAACAAGGCCTCGTCGCAGGGGCCGAGGAAGTCGTCGCTGCCGCCTTGGTACATCAAGGGGTCGGCGTAGAAACTTTCAGGCACCGTGGCACCGCGCGCCTTGCGCACCAGTTCCACATGGTTGATGTAGGCCGAGCCGTCGACCCATTGATAGGCGCGTGGCAAGGGGGCCATGCAGTGGCGCGGGTCGAAGGCAAACGCGTGGCGGGCCTTTCCGCCATTCAGCGTGGCGTACAGGTCTTCCAGCTGCGGGCTGATGAAGTTCCAGTCGTCCAGCAGTTGCTGCAGGGTGCTGGCGATGCCCACCGCGAAATGCGCGCTGCTCATGTCGCGCGACACCACGGCCAGCAGGCCGTCGCGCGAGCCGTCTTTGAGGGTGGCAAGTTTCATGGGTTCACAAGGCTTGAAGTGGCAGTATTGTGCGGTGATGCCCCCGCACGCCTCGCACGCCTCGCCCTCGTCGCCAGCCTCGTCGCCCACTGCGCCGGGCGGGGCCGCTTGGCGCACGCCCGTTGCGCTATTGACCCTGGGCGCGTTGGTGTTGCTGCTGCACGCAGGCGCTCTGGGTTTGCTGCCTGGCACGCCAGGCGCAGGCTGGCGGCAAGCCGCAGCGCAGCCGATGCAGACAAGGCAGATCCTGCGCAACGCGGAGCAGCCCGCCACCGCGCGTCCCGGCGCGGCGGAAGCACCCGTTCGGCCCGCGCCCAGCGCAACAGCCCGAACACCCTCGACAGCGGATGCCGGGTTGACCCGCGAGGCAGCCCAAAGCGTTGAATCCGCGCCGCCGCAATCGCAATCTCGCGCCCAGCGCCCCCCGGAAGCGGTCGATGGCGAAGAGCCTGCCGCGCCCGCGCTGCCCGCGCTGCCCGCGCTGCCCGCGCTACCCGGCAAGGCCGAGGTACCGGTCTACGCAACCCGGCTGCCCGCCGCACAGACGCTGCAATACCGCTTGCGCCGCGGCGAGTTGCAAGGCAGCGCCGAGCTGCAATGGGTGCCCGATGATGAGCGTTACGCGATGCGCCTGGTCAACCTGATCAACGGCCAACCCGCGCTGGGCAGCGCCAGCCAGGGCCGTATCGACGCCCACGGCCTGGCACCTGATCGCCACACCGAGAGCCGCCGCGGCCGCGATGTGCGCGCGGTCAACTTCCAGCGCGAAAGAGCCCGCATCACCTTCAGCGGCCCGCGCGCCGAGTACCCGCTGCTGGCGGGCGTGCAAGACCGGCTGAGTTGGCTCGTGCAACTGCCGGCCGTGCTGACGGCCAATCCGGAACTGGCCGAAACCGGTCGCGAAATCACGCTTTACGTGGTGGGCTCGCGCGGCGACGCGGCGCTGTGGGTCTTCCGCGTCGAAGGGCCTGCAGCCGTGACCCTGCCCGACGGCAGCAGCCTGCCCACCCTGCACCTGCAGCGCGAGCCCAGCCGCCTGTACGACACCCACGCAGAAGTGTGGCTGGACCCCGCGCGGCAGCATAGGCCCGCCCGCGTGATGCTGCGCAACCGCGCCGACGGGCCGGGTACCGAACTGCTGCTGACGGCGACCAACCCGCCCTGACTTGACGCCACAGCGCCAGCCCCCATCGTGGGGTGTGCAGGCGCATTCATCCCCCTTGTTCTAGCGCCCCCACTACTAGGGCTCCCCCCCTGATTTGCACTGTTATGTCAGGGCTGAATTTCCGAGACTGCGTGCACCTTCTGATGAAGCGCGGCGAGACATGCGGTCTCACCAAGGCGGGCATCAGGCAACCCCGGAGCACACCATGCCTGTCTCACTGAGCTCACCAAAAATTTGGCGCATGACAGCGCTGGCACATGCCAGCAGCGTCCTGCTGGCCCCGATGGCCGCATTGGCCGCTTTGGCCACGCTGGCCGCTTTGTCCACACCTGCCTACGCCTCGTTCAGCGTGGCGGTGGTGCAAGCCAGCGAAAGCCAGACCATCGTGCGCATCCGCGTCACGGCACCCAAGCTGAACAAGGTCAGCACCAGCGCCGGTGAATTCCAACGCTTCGACATGCAGGACTTCAACGGCGGCGGGGTGCTGGCGGGCGACGCCAACAAGAACTTCCCCGAGCTGCCCACCACGGGCTTCCCATTGGCCCTGCCGGTGGACCTGAAAGACGCGGCCAACGTTGTCGTGCGCCCCGAGGGCACAGTGCGCAGCCTGGAGGCGCGCCTGTTCCCGGTGCAGGGCGTGGAAACGGCCGAGGCGGGCAACCGTGAGCTGCCGAGGTTCGAGTTCGATGCGGCGCTGTGGCTCAAGGGTGGCAAGGCGGCCGGCGAGTTCCTGGGGGGCGACGCGCTGTTCAAGGGCGAAGCCAACGTCGAGAGCTTTCGCTTCTCGCCTTTCGGCTACGACCCATCGCGCCAGTCTCTGACCTGGCACGACAGCTACCTGGTCACCATCAGCCACAGCGCGGGCAAATGCTTCCGCTTCGACTGGCTGGCCACGGCCCCATCCATCGCCGGAGGAAGCAACCCGGCCGACTCCATCGACCGCTACATCGAAACCCTGCCGCTGCCGGTGCTGCAGCATGCCCTCAACCCCTTACTGCTGGAAAATCGCTGCGCCAGCATCGCGGTGCCGCCCTTCGCCCTGGGCGCGCGTTTCGTCATCGTCACGCACCCGAACTTCCTGGCTGCGGCCAACACGCTGCGGGCCCACAAGGAAGCCATGGGCATCAGCACCGTGGTCATCAACACGCAGGTGATCAGCGGCGGTGCAACGCCCACGGCCACCAAGACACAGATCCGCAACTGGCTGGCCAATTACAACAACACCCATTCCGTGAAACCGAAGTGGCTGCTGCTGATGGGCGACGCCGAGTTCGTTCCCACCCACGCCGCCACGGGCAACAACACCGGCGACATGTGGTACGGCCAGTTCACGCCCGGTGCCACGTCCACCACCGTGCCGGGCATCGGCATCGGCCGCTTCCCGGTGGACACCTTGGGGCAGGCGCAGACCATGGTGTCGAAGGTCATCGCCTTCGAAAACAGCCCACCCAACAACCCGTTGCTGGGGCAGGACTTCTACAGCCGCCTGACCTTCGCCAGCTACTTTGAAAGCTTCGGCACGCGCGACGACCGCTGGTTCGTGGAGGTCAGCGAAAAAGTGCGCAACCATGCCGTTGGCCAGGGCTACCAGGTGCAGCGCATCTACACCACCGAGGCCAGCGCCAACCCCACTCTGTACCGCGGCGGAGGTGCCGTGCCCGCTGCGCTGCGCAAGCCCGGCTTTGCCTGGAATGGCAACAGTGCCGACATCGTCAACGCGGTCAACAACGGCACCACGCTGCTCTACCACCGCGACCACGGCAGCAAAGACGGCTGGGGCGACCCAGGCTTCAGCACCGCCAACCTCGCCAGCATCTCGGTCACGGGCAACCAGTACCCGGTGGTGTTCAGCATCAATTGCGCCAGCGGCATGTTCGACAACGAAACCAACGGCGGCGTGGGCGGCAGCACGGCCTCGGGGGTCTACTGGGCAGAAAGCTTCCTGCGCAAAGCCGACGGTGCGTTAGCCATCATCGGTGACACCCGAAACAGCTCAACCGTGGACAACGGACACTTGGCGCTGGGTCTGTTCGACGCCATCTTCCCGGGCCTGGCCGCGGGGTTCGGACCCGGCACGGCGGTGCGCCGTCTGGGTGACCTGTTGAACCACGGCAAAGCCTTCATCGCAGCCGTGGACGCCGGCAGCACGACCAACCTGCACCCGCTGGATGTGGGCGGCGTGCGCCCGGGCATCAACGGCCTGGAGAAGGAACTCAACATCTACAACCTGCTGGGTGACCCGACCTTGAAACTGCGGACCTCCGCGCCGTACACCTTCAGCGTGGTCAACATCAAGGTGACGCAGGGCATCGCGCAGATCAACGTGCCCATCGGCTGCTTGAACTGCCCGCCCGGCACGCCGCGCCCAGAGCTGATCACGGCCGTGCTGATCGACCCCGAAACCGGCAACGTCATCGGGCGCGACCGCGTCAACTCCGATGGCTTCGCCAACATTGCGCTGAACGGATTCAAGGGCAACTTCTGGGCACGTGTGGGCTCGGGCGATGGGGCCAGCCTGCAAGCGGCGCTGCAGGAGCAAGACACCGACGGCGACGGCATACCCGACAGCCGCGACAACTGCACGATGTTGAAGAACCCTGACCAGAAAGACAGTGACGGTGACGGTTACGGCGACGCCTGCGACGGCGACGCCAACAACGACGGCATCGTCAACAGCATCGACATCGCGGCCGTGCGCGGTGCCTTCGGCATCCGGGGTGCCAACCGCGCCGACCTGAACGGCGACGGCGTCGTGAACTCGCTGGATCTGGCCATCGCACGCCGATTGATCGGCACACGCCCCGGCCCCTCGGCCTTGCATCCCGCGTCCGTCGCGCTGGCCCGACATCCCGTGGCAGACCCCGAAGCGCTCAGCCGCTGAAGCCGCGGGCCTGCCGCAATTCAGACCGCCAGGCAGGCCCGCCTTGCACTGAGCTCTCGCGCATCCCCCACTTTCAACCCCATTTCACTTCAGCAGGACTTCACCATGAACACCATTCAACACATCGCCACCGCTCTCACGCTCACCCTGGCCGCCGCAGCCTCGCAAGCCGCAGGCACGTTGGGGCTGACACCGGGCAACAGCACGGTGAACATCGGCAGCAGCTTCGCCGTACAGGTCAGCGGCAACAGCTTCACCGACAACGTCGTCGGCGGCGGCTTCAATCTCGGCTTCAACCCCGCCGTGCTCAGCTTGAGCAGCGTGGCCATCAACACCGGCGTCTGGGAATTCGTGTCTTCGAATGGTTCGACGAACAACAACAACGGCACGCTTTCCGATGTATTCTTCAACAGCATCCGCGCCACGCTGCCCACCGGCAGCTTCGACATCGCCACGCTGACCTTCTCGGCCAAAGCTGCGGGGAGCAGCCTGCTGACGCTGAGTGGCAGCCCCGACTTCCCGTTCGCGAACGACCTGGCCGACGTCATCAACGTGGGCTTCGGCACGGGCAGCGTCACCGCCGTACCCGAACCCGCCACCTGGCTGAGCCTGGTGCTGGGCATGGCCTTGCTGCCGATGCTGCGCCGGCGCAAGGCGGCCTGATCCCTGGCCGGCGCAGCCCCAAGAAGCCCTTCGAACCGGTGCTGGACGTGCTGTGCTCGCACTTCGTGCTGACCCTCACCATCCGACAGTCTGCCCGCTTCAACCTGCGGCGCGACTGGAACAGCCTGCTGGCGCTGGTCGGCCGTCACCTGGTGTGGCCACAGTCTGTGTTGGGTCGCGTGCGCACCTTCCTGAAGCTGCGCTGCAAGGGCAACTCCCACTGGCGGGGTCACGAGGCGCTCAGCAACGAGACCTTCATCGAGCGGCATGGTGCCTGGCGTGGTCCGTATGAAGGGAGAGGGCACGCTCTTTTTCTACATCGACGAGTACATCAAGGACGCACCGAAAGACCTGCTCACGGTGCTGGTAGGCAGTTGTGAATGGCTGGCGCAGCGGCTGAAAAAAGAGTCCGCGCTGGTGCAGAAGAACATCGACGCACTGGCCGGCTTGCTGCAGTTGAACCCGGCCGAGCGCGCCCTGTTGCTGTATGGCACGCTGGCCCGCTATCAACGCGACTTGCGCGGCCTGCTGGTGGAATTCAAGGTCAGCAACGCCCAAGAGGCCTATACCGCGCTGGCCGCGGTGGCCGGGGTCGAAGCCAGCGAGGTGGCCGAAGCGTTGCGGGCGGGCTCGCGGCTGGAGCGCACCGGCATGATCGAAAATCTCATCAGCGAGCAGAACATCACCGACCTGGCCGACCTGATGAAGGTCAGCGAACAGCTGCCCCCGGTGCTGATGCGCGAGTACCGGGCCCCGGGCGAATTGATGGCCGTTTTCACCCGTCCCGTGATGGCCAGCGAACTGAAACTGGCCGACTTCGCCTTCGTCGCCGAAGACGCCACCATGCTCACGGCCCTGCTGCGCAACGCCGCACAGCGCAAGGAAGCGGGTGTGAACGTGCTTCTGTACGGCCCGCTTGGACAGCAGCGACGCAGGCCCAGGCGGCATGAACGGCAGCGTCAACGGCAAGGCCTGGGTCAACCAGATCCTGGAAACGAATCCGGTGCCGGTGGTGTGGATCACCAACCGCATCGAACAGATCGACCCGGCCTTCCGGCGCAGATTCGCACCGCCGTGCGTTTCGCCAAACTGGCCCAGGCGGCACCCGAAGGTGGCTCGGCCGGAACACAGGCCGAGCCCGACACGTTTGAGGCGCTGATCGAGCGCCAACTCGCCAACGCCGACCAGGCTTTGGGCACCGCGCGTGCTGAACGGGGCGCAAGACCGGTGGTGACCGACTACGACCTGTCACTGTTGAATGTGGAATGCCGGTTTGAAGTGCCGCGCATCGTCACTGCACTCGCCAAACGAGGCCACGGCACCCTGTGTTTCCACGGCGCGCCCGGCACCGGCAAGACGGCCTTGGCCGAACACATCGCGCAGGCGCTGCAGCGGCCCTTGATGATTCGCCAGACCAGCGACATCGCCAGCAAGTTCGTCGGCGAAACCGAGCAGAACATGGCCCGCATGTTCGAAGAAGCCGGCCGCGAGAACGCAGTGCTGCTGCTGGACGAAGCCGACCGTTTTCTGCGCAGCCGCAAGCTGGCCGAGCGCAACTACGAAATCACCGAAGTCAACGAAATGCTGCAGGGCATGGAGCGCTTCGCGGGCATCTTCATCTGCACCGCCAACCTCTTCGACGAACTGGACGAAGCCGCGCTGCGGCGCTTCAACTTCAAGATCCGCTTCAATCCGCTGACGGCGGAACAGCGCCTGCGCATGTTCGTGGCCGAAGCACTGGGCGGGCGGGCCGATGCGCCGAACGCCGAACGCCGAACGCCGAGCAGCGCAGCCGCCTGGCTGTGCTGGACCAACTGGTGCCCGGCGATTTCGCCGCGGTGCAGAGGCAAATGGAGATCCTGGGCGACCCCTTCTCGCCCGACGAATTCCTATCGCAACTGGAAAGCGAACACCGCGTGAAACCCGGCATACGGTATCGGCGCGGCATCGGCTTCTCATCGTCCTGACGGCACTTGGATCGCATCCTGGCATCCCGCTGACCCAAGTTCGGTCGCGCCAGGCTGGGAATCGGAGCCCGCTCATTCACGGGGTAGGCGCCTCCAACAAGAACCCATCGGCCTTTGATCACGGTCTGCGGCGGCCAAAATGCCCTTTTAATCAGCAGGGCTCGCCTGCCGCCCCCAGCGCCCAGCGCCCAGCCTCGAGGCCCTAGTTCCAAGCCAATGTCGCACGAATACTCCCTGACCCTGATGATCGCCATGGCGGCGGTGGCGATCTTGACCGGCCACGTCGGCTTGGGCTGGATGGCATTGGCGCGGCGCAACCCTTCGGCCACGTTGGGCTGGAAAGAGCAGTTGCTGTTGTCGATCGTGCTGGGCACCGGCACCTGCGCGACATCGATTTTGGGTTTGACCAATGGCGTGGTCGAGCACGAGGTCGGCTACGGTGCCGTGGCCGCGCCGGTGATCTGGCTGGGTGCCGTCATCTTGTGCCTGCCGTTGGCTGCTGCGCTGGCGCATTCCCGCAGAGCCTGGGCCGTGGCCCTCGCCGCGGTGCTGTTGACGGCTGCCGCTGCGGGCACGCAAATGGGTTGGGTCTGGGCAGCCGGATTCCGACCCGGTGTGGACTGGAACCACTCGACGGTGGCTGCGGCCTGCGGCCTGATGGCGGTGGGGTTCGCCTTTGCCATCTGGGTGGCAGGCACCATCAGGAGTTCGCAGCGCACCAGTGGCAGCGCACGCCGCGAGCCGCAGAACTTCTTGAAAGTGGGTGCTGCGACGGTGCTGGGCCTGAGCCTGATTGCCGGTCAGCAACTGATGCTGGGGGGCAGCGACATCGACAGCCAACGCGGATCGGCCTACCGCAACCAGGTGCCCGGCACGCTGCTGGCCCTGGCCTGTGGGGCCCTGCTGCCACTGACGCTGACGCTGATGAGCCTGGACCTGGCGCTGCGGCGAAAACAAAGGCTGGAGCGGCGCAGCAGCGGATTCACGCCGCAAAAACGCCGCAAACGGCGCCATCGTGTGCATACGCTGTAGGGTGCATACGTTGTCGGGCAAGGGCTTCCTACAATCAAGGCCCACGCACGCTGCGCCTGAGTCCGGTTCACCAACCGGCCGGGCCCCATCGCCATGAGCAAGCCCCAGACCGCACTTCAATCACCAGCCAGGCGCCCAGCCCCATACACCCGAGGCGCTGCGTTGGCCGAGTTGATGCAGCACCGCATCGCCATCATCGACGGCGCGATGGGCACGATGATCCAGCGCCACAAACTGACCGAGGCCGACTTCCGCGGCCCGCGTTTTGCTGACCACGCCAAAGACCTGAAGGGCAACAACGACCTGCTGGTCATGACGCGGCCCGAAGTCATCCAAGAGATCCACGGCCAGTATTTGGCTGCAGGTGCCGACCTGATCGAGACCAACACCTTCGGTGCCACGTCCATCGCGCAGGAAGACTACGGCCTCGGTCACATCGCCCGCGAGATGAACGTGGCGGCAGCCCGTATCGCCCGCATCGAGGCCGACAAGTACAGCACCCCGGACAAGCCCCGTTTTGTCGCCGGTGCCCTGGGCCCGACGCCACGCACGGCCAGCATCAGCCCCGATGTGAACGACCCCGGCGCGCGCAACACCAGTTTCGAGGAACTGCGCGCGGCCTACCGCGAACAGGCCGAAGGGCTGCTGGAGGGTGGCTGCGACCTGTTTCTGGTGGAAACCGTCTTCGACACCCTGAACGCCAAGGCCGCCATCTTCGCGCTGGACGAGTTGATGGAAGATACCGGCGAACGCCTGCCCGTCATCATCAGCGGCACCGTCACCGACGCATCCGGTCGCATCCTCAGCGGACAAACCGTGGCCGCCTTCTGGCACAGCGTGCGCCACGCCAAGCCCCTGGCCATCGGCCTGAACTGCGCCCTGGGCGCAGCAGTGATGCGGCCTTACATCGAAGAGCTGTCGAAAGTGGCCAGCGACACCTATGTCAGCTGCTACCCGAACGCCGGCCTGCCCAACCCCATGAGCGACACCGGTTTCGACGAAACCCCAGCCGTCACCGGCGCGCTGATGGAAGAGTTCGCCAAGGCGGGTTTCCTGAACGTGGCCGGTGGCTGCTGCGGCACCACACCCGAACACATCGCCGAGATCGCCAAGCGCCTGAGCGGCTACCGCCCTCGCACCCGCCACGACCCGCTGTTCAGCACGCTCCTCGCGGCCTGATCAGATCTCGATTTTCGTCCCGAGCTCGACGATTCGGTTGGTCGGCAGGTGCAGGAAGTCGGCCGCCGCAGCGGCGTTCCTGTGCATGCTGGCGAACAGCTTTTCGCGCCACATGGCCATTCCGCCACCGAAGGTAGGGATGACGGTGTCGCGGCTCAAGAAGTAGCTGGTCTCCATCTCTTCGATCTGCACGCCGCGGCCCTGCAACAGCTTCAGGGCCTCGGGCACATCGGGGTCATTCTTGAAGCCGAAGTGCAGCGTCACCGCCCAGCAGTTGCGCCCCAGGGGTTCGATCTCGCAGCGGCGGTTGAAGCCGATCCAGGGCACCTCGTGGTGCTGAACGGTGACAAACAGGTTCTGCTCGTGCAGCACCTTGTTGTGTTTCAGGTTGTGCAGCAGCGCGAACGGCGTTGAACCCTTCTCGGCGCTGAGAAACACCGCCGTGCCCGACACCCGAACCGGCGGGTTGATGAAGATGGATTCGAGGAACGGTTGCAGGTCGATGGCCTCCTCACGCAGGCGGGTCGCCATCAATGCGCGGCCGCTCTTCCAGGTGACCATCAACGTGAACACGCCCGCACCAATCAGCAGCGGAAACCAGCCGCCGTCCAGCACCTTCACCGCGTTGGCGGCGAAGAAGACGATGTCCACGACGAAGAAGAAACCGGTGGCCGCAATGCAAACCGGCCACGACAGGCCCCAGGCCCAGCGGATGACGAAGAAGGTCATCACCGTGGTGATGGTCATGTCGATGGTGACCGCAATGCCGTAGGCCGAAGCCAGGCGGCTGCTGGAGCCGAACACCACCACCGCGAAGACGACGCACACGAACAGGGCCCAGTTGACGAAAGGCACGTAGATCTGACCAGTCTCGCGCACGCTGGTGTGCAGGATGCGCAGCCGCGGCAGGTACCCCAGTTGCATGGCCTGCTTGGCCACCGAGAAGGCCGCGGTGATCAGCGCTTGCGAGGCGATGACGGTGGCCGCGGTGGCCAGACCGATCAGCGGGAAAACCGCCCACTCGGGTGCCATCTCATAGAACGGGTTGCTGACTTTCTCGGGGTGCTGGATCAAGAGCGCACCCTGCCCGAAGTAGTTGATCACCAGCGCCGGCATGACCACGGCAAACCAGGCCAGGCGGATAGGCCGTTTGCCGAAATGACCCAGATCGGCATACAGCGCCTCGGCACCGGTGACGCACAAGACCACCGAACCCAGGGCCACGAAGGCCACGCCCGGGTGGTGGAGCAGGAAGCCCAGCGCATGGTGCGGCGACAAGGCCACCAGCACTTGCGGGTATTGCAGGATGTGCGGGAGACCCAGCACCACCAGCACCGCGAACCACGCCAGTGTGATGGGCCCGAACAGACGCCCCACCACGGCCGTGCCAAAGCGCTGGGCCGCGAACAGGGCCGTCAACACCACCAGCGTCACGGGCACGACAAACCGGTGCAAGCCGGGTGCCGCCACTTCCAGGCCTTCGACGGCGGACAGCACGCTGATGGCCGGTGTGATGACCCCGTCACCGAAGAAGATGGCCGTGCCGAAGATGCCCAGCAGCAACAGGCGCCTGCGCAAGACGGGCTTGTCTTTGACCGCCACCGAAGCCAGGGCCAGCATCGCGATGAGGCCGCCCTCGCCGTGGTTGTCGGCACGCAGGATCAGCACCACGTACTTGACCGAGACGATGACCGTCAGCGTCCAGAACACCAGTGACAGGATGCCCAGCACGTTTTCTGTCGACAGCGGCACGCGGCCGTGCGCGAAAACCTCTTTCAACGCGTAAAGCGGGCTGGTGCCGATGTCGCCGTACACGACGCCGATGGCGGCGAGCGTCAAGCCAGCCAGGGCCCCGGGCGTCGTGGGTTTTCGGTCGTCACTCATGGGTTCGACTTTGACGGTGCATTGTGCTCGCGGTGGATGTCAACGCGGCAAGGTCAAGCCGGGCGCGGCGCAATGCCTGGTCGAACCCAGGCACGGGCTGAAACTCAGTCGTAGCTCTCGGCCTCGGGGTCCGTGGCTTCCAGCTCGTAGGCCGCCGCCAGCATCGCCAGGCGACCGATGACGCCATACATGTAGAAGCGATTCGGTGCACTGGCACCCGGCTTGGCCCCGGGCTTGGGCAACTGGCTGTTGCCGGCAAAAGCCAGCGGCAGGTAAACCGAACCGGGCGCGGCCAGGCTCTCGTCGACACCGCGGCCGGCATGCACGCGGTAGAAGCCGCCCACGACGTAGCGATCGATCATCACCACCACCGGCTCGGCCACGGCGTCGTTGATGCGCTCGTAGGTCGGCACCCCTTCCTGGATGATCACCTCGTCGAGTTCTTGCCCCTCGCGGACCAGCCCGGTGCGGGCGCGTGCCAGGCGTTCGGGGTCGTCAAGCTCCTTCACATCGCGCACGGTCAGGATGCCCACGCCCGTGGCGTTGTCGGCCTTCACCACCACGAAGGGCTTCTCGTTGATGCCGTATTCCTTGTACTTGCGGCGCACCTTGCCCAGCATGGCTTCGACATTCGTGCGCACGCACTCCAGGCCGGCCGGCTGCGTGAAGTCGACCTTGCCGCATTGCATATGCATGGGGTTGATCAGCCAGGGGTCCATGCCCAGCAGCTTGGCGAACTTCTTGGCCACCTCCTCGTAACTCTGGAAGTGGCGGCTCTTGCGGCGCACGCCCCAGCCGGCATGCAAAGGCGGCAGCAGGTACTGCTCATGCAGGTGCTGCAGCGAACGCGGCACGCCGGTGCTGAGGTCGTTGTTCAGCAAGATGGTGCAGGGGTCGAAGTCCTTCAAGCCCAGGCGGCCCCGGGTTCGCACAACCGGCTCCAGAACAAGCTCGCTGCCGTCGGGCAAAGGCATCACCAGAGGCGCTGTCACGTCAGGGTCCATCACACCCAGGCGCACGTTCAAACCCGCCTGCGTGAAGATCTGCACCAGCGTCTGCACGCTTTGCAGGTAGAAGCTGTTGCTGACGCGGCTCTCCGGAATCAGCAGCAGGTTCTTGGCCTCGGGGCAGATCTTCTCGATCGCGGCCATTGCCGCCTGCACCGCCAAAGGCAGCATCTCGGGCGTGAGGTTGTTGAAGGTGCTGGGGAACAGGTGCGTGTCCACTGGCGCCAGCTTGAAGCCGCCGTTGCGCAGATCGACCGAGGTGTAGAACGGCGGCGTGTGTTCCATCCATTCCAGGCGGAACCAGCGCTCGATGGCGGGCATCGATTCAAGAATGCGCTGCTCGAGTTCGTTGATCGGCCCCGTGAGGGCGGTGGTGAGATGCGGGACCATGGGGCTTGCCTCAGACGAACGGTAAAGACGGGGGAACGGGCCTGAAATCGCTGGAATAGCGAACCCGAGGAATTTACGCCAATTAGGGGAACCCCGATGAAATGCAAAAAGGGGTTCCGGTTGGAGCCCCTTTTTTTTCGGCCGCCAGGCTTTCGCCGGACGGCTTCAGACGGTCACTTGTTGTAAGCGGTCTCGCCGTGCGAGCTGATGTCCAGGCCCTCGCGCTCTTCTTCTTCCGACACACGCAGACCGATGGTCAGGTCGGCGATCTTGAAGGCGATGAGTGCCACCACCGCGGACCACACCACGGTCACGGCCACGGCCTTGGCTTGGATCAGCACCTGGTCGAAGATGCCGACACTGCCCACGGTAACGGTCACCCAGTCGGTGACCAGACCCGGGCCGCCCAGGGCCTGGTTGTTGAACACACCGGTCAGCAAGGCACCAACGATGCCGCCGACGCCGTGCACGCCGAACACGTCCAGCGTGTCGTCAGCGCCCAGCATTTTCTTCAAGCCCGTCACGCCCCACAGACAGACAAAGCCCGAAACCGCACCGATTACCAAAGCACCGACGATGCCGACGTTGCCGGCCGCCGGGGTGATGGCCACCAAACCGGCCACCGCACCCGAGGCTGCACCCAGCATGGAAGCCTTGCCCTTGAGCAGCGCTTCGCCCAAGCACCAGGCCAGGACAGCCATCGCGGTGGCGCTGAAGGTATTCAGGAAGGCCAGCGCTGCGCTGTTGCCGGCTTCCAGAGCCGAACCGGCGTTGAAGCCGAACCAACCCACCCACAGCAGTGAGGCACCGATCATCGTCAGCGGCAGGCTGTGCGGTGCCATGGCTTCCTTGCCGTAGCCCACGCGCTTGCCAATCATGTACGCACCGACCAAGCCTGCGACAGCAGCGTTGATGTGCACCACGGTGCCGCCGGCGAAGTCCAGCGCGCCCCACTGCCAGATCAAACCGGCTTTGGCGGTCAGGCCATCGGCCAGTTCCTTGCTGGCATAGGCGTCAGGGCCCATCCAGAACCACACCATGTGCGCCACCGGCGTGTAGCTGAAGGTGAACCAGATCACCATGAACAGCAACATGGCGCTGAACTTGATGCGCTCGGCGAAGGCACCGACGATCAGGCTGCAGGTGATGGCGGCGAAGGTGGCCTGGAAGATCACGAACACGATCTCAGGAATGACCACACCCTTGCTGAAGGTGGCGGCCATGGCGAAAGTGCCGGTTGCCGGGTCGAAGATGCCCTTCAGGAACAAGCGGTCCAGCCCACCGATGAAGGCATTGCCCTCGGTGAAGGCCAGGCTGTAGCCGTAGACGATCCACAGCACCGTGATCAGCGAGAAGGTGACGAACACCTGCATCAGCACGGACAGGATGTTCTTGCTGCGGACCAGGCCGCCGTAGAACAGTGCCAGCCCGGGAATGGACATCATGATGACCAGCGCGCTGCAGACCAGCAGCCAGGCGACGTCGCCCTTGTTGGGGACGGGCGCTGGCGCAGCCGCTGCGGCGTCGGCCGCAGGTGCGGTGCCAGCAGCTGCTGCGGCCATGGCAGGGGCGGCAGCAGCAGGGGCGGTGGCCTCTGCGGTTGGTGCGGAAGCCGCAGCGCTCTGTGCGCTGACGGCACCGCCGAAGCTCAGGGCAGCAAAGCCCAGGGCGAGGATGGTGAGTAGTTTTTTCATGTCGGTTCTCGTGGGGAATGCGCGCCTTACAGCGCGTCCTTGCCGGTTTCACCCGTGCGGATGCGAATCACCTGTTCGAGCGTGGTGACGAAGATCTTGCCGTCGCCGATCTTTCCGGTGCGCGCCGAGGCCTCGATAGCCTCGATCACCCGGTCGACGATGCTGTCGTCGACGGCCGCTTCGATCTTCACCTTGGGCAGGAAGTCGACCACGTACTCCGCACCGCGATACAGCTCGGTGTGGCCCTTCTGACGACCGAAGCCCTTGACTTCGGTCACCGTGATGCCTTGAACGCCTATGCCGCTCAGAGCCTCACGCACTTCATCAAGCTTGAACGGCTTGACGATGGCAGTCACCATCTTCATGTGAATGTCTCCTTGAATTTCAGAACGCGAATTTGACACCGGCGACCACGCCGGACTTGCCGAGGAACTTGCTGCTGTTGGCTGCACCGCCGGGCACGTAGAAGCCCTTGTTGGCGTTGGTGCCGACGGCGGCCAGGCTGACCACGACGCCGCTGAAGTCTTTGCTGACCGTCAGCGAGTAGTCGGTGTAAGAGGCGCCGCTGATGTTCTGCACCTTCTGGTAGCCGATGTGCGGGGCCACCATCACGCCGCCGCCCACATCAAACGAGCCGGTCACGTCGAGGTAGTAGCTGCCCTTGCTGTCTTTCTTGCCACCGAAGTCGTAGTTGCCGAACAGATTGGTCAGCGAATAAGACAACTTCGTGGTGACCGGGCCGAAAGTCACGGCACCGTAAACCTCGGTGGTGTTGGGATCCTTGTAAGAGGCGTTCCAGGTCTTGGTTTTGGCGCTGGGGTAGAGGTACTGCAGCACGCCAACGTCAAAGGCCACGTCCTTGGCGAGCTCGCCCTTGTAGCCGCCGTAGACGTCGACTTCGAGCTTGGCGTCGCCGTAGGCGTCTTCGACCCACTTGATCGTGGAAGCCCAGGCACCGGCGTAGAGGCCGCTGGCGTGCGCGAAGTCGACACCGCCCTGCACAGCAGGCTTGAGTCGGGTTTGTGAGATGCCGCGGTAGCGGTAGTCACTGAACGCGCCGATGTTGAAGCTGAACGGCGAAGCCGCTTCGGCAGCTTGAACAGCACCATGTCCGGCAATGAGGGACGCTGCAACGGCAAGCAAGGCAAAAGACTGTCGATTCATGGTTTCTCCGGCTGTAGATGGATGGCGGGCAGTTGGGGCATGCATTTGCAGCTTCCGTGCCACCGCCCGATCCGCAGGCTGTTTCCCTGCTGCGACCCTTCGAAGAAGGCCGATCAGGGTCTCCCCCTGAAGAGGGGCCCCGAAAGGGTGCGCACCACAGAGGTGCTTACGGCGCGTGTCGGCGCTCACCAGAATGCGGCGCAGACCCCTCAACCCTCCAACGCTGCCTGTCGGCACCCACACACCATGTCCCTGGCCACGATCCGAACCCGCGCGCTAGACGGCCTGCAAGCACCGCAGGTTCTGGTGGAAGTTCAACTGGCCAACGGGCTGCCCAGCTTCACGCTGGTGGGTCTGGCCGATATCGAGGTGAAGGAGTCGCGTGAGCGGGTGCGCGCCGCCCTGCAGCAAAGCGGCTTCACCTTTCCGCACAACAAGCGCATCACCGTGAACCTGGCGCCAGCCGACCTGCCCAAGGAGTCCGGCCGCTTCGACCTGCCGATTGCGCTGGGCATCCTGGCGGCCGACGGGCAGCTCGACCTCGCACGGCTGGCAAGCTGCGAATTCGCCGGCGAGTTGTCGCTGGCCGGCGACCTGCGACCTGTTCGAGGCGCGCTGGCCTTGGCCTTGGCGGCGCACCGCGCCGGCGGCGACCGCATCCTGGTGCTGCCAACGGCCAGCGCCCGCGTGGCGGCGCAGGTCAGCGGCCTGGACGTGCGCAGCGCGGCCACGCTGGCCGAAGTGGTGCAGGCTTTTCGCAGCGGTGAGCCGGTCGACCCCCTGCCTCGCGCCGTGCCGCTGCCGCGCGATCCCGCCGAACCCGGCCCCGACCTGCGGGACGTGAAGGGCCAGGCCGGCGCGCGGCGCGCGCTTGAAATCGCCGCGGCGGGTGGCCACAGCCTGCTGCTGGTAGGACCACCCGGCACGGGCAAGTCGATGTTGGCGCAGCGGCTGCCGGGCTTGCTGCCGCCGCTCAGCGACGACGAAGCGTTGGCCAGCGCGGCCTTGCGGGGTTTGGGGGGCACCACCGGCGTGCCCGCCGCCAGCGGTGGCAGGCCGGTTCGCGCGCCGCACCACACCGCCAGCGCGGTGGCCTTGGTCGGTGGCGGGTCGCCCCCGCGGCCTGGGGAAATTTCATTGGCCCACGGCGGTGTGCTGTTCCTGGATGAACTGCCCGAGTTCCCACGCAGCGCTTTGGAAGCGTTGCGTGAACCCTTGGAAACCGGTCGCGTCACGATCTCGCGCGCAGCGCGACAGGCCTCGTTTCCGGCCCGCTTCCAGTTGGTCGCGGCCATGAACCCTTGCCCTTGCGGCTGGCTGGGCGCGCCGCTGGGCCGTGGCAAGGCCTGCCGATGCAGCCCCGAGGCGGTGGCGCGCTACCAAGGCAAGCTGTCAGGGCCGCTGCTCGATCGGGTCGACCTGCAGGTGGAAGTGCTGGCCGCCAGCGCCGACGAGATGCTGGCCGCGCCCGAAGGTGAATGCAGTGCCGTCGTCGCCACCCGGGTTGCCGCCGCCCGCGAACGGCAGATGGCCCGCCAGGGCGACACCAACGCGGCGCTGGACGCCCGCCGCATCGACGAGATCTGCGCGCTGGATGAGCCGGTGGCGCATTTCCTGCGCAGCGCAGCACAACGCCTGGGCTGGTCGGGGCGGCGTCTGCACCGCTGCCTGAAAGTAGCCCGAACCATCGCTGACCTGGCCGGCAGTGATCGCATCGGTACGGGACACCTGGCCGAAGCGCTTCAATTGCAGCGGGTGCTGAACTAGCCCCCTGGGTTGCCGTCCACCAGCAGCGCGGCCAAGCCTACCGTCACGCGGCCGTCGGGCCACTCCACCACCGGGCGTTTGATGACGCTGGCATGGCCCAGCATCAAAGCGCGTGCACCGACGGCGTCCACCACCGTAGCCTCGTTGGCGTCGGACAACCTGCGCCAGGTGGTGCCTCGGCGGTTGAGCAACGTTTCCCAGCCGACGGCAGCCAGCCAGACGTCCAGGCGGTCAGCAGGCACACCGCCCTTCTTGAAATCATGGAACGTGTGCGCCTGGCCCTGCGCCACCAGAAATGCCCGCGCACGTTTGACGGTGTCGCAGTTGGGAATGCCGTACAGGTGAATGCTCGTGATGGTCATGGTCATGGTGCTCAGGTTCACGTAGGGTGCCCAATCAGCTGCACTGTCGCTCAAGTGGCGACAACGACTTTGCAATGCCCACGCCACGGTGCATCGTCAGCGGGTGCGCGAGTTGATGCGACTGGCCTCCAAAGGCGCCAACGTTCTTGCACTTGGCGAAGCTGTATGGCGGGCAATGCTCGACAAGCAGCCGGTTAAACCCGATGGCCGGGTACCGGCAATCGACCCGATCCAGACATTCGGTTCTCTGGGTTCGGCGCCGCAAAGCGGTCTTTGGACCCGTCGGCCAGAAA